>JACCDX010941569.1_pt1 | contig 167313 bp, 127 predicted proteins | sample 7449681 | NCBI WGS metagenome assembly JACCDX01 (sample SAMN15323450, study PRJNA562643) | freshwater metagenome | isolation source: river surface water | place: USA:Blue River Watershed | collected 2017-08-18
GGTTGTTCTTCTTCGGGTTTTTCTTCTTCAGGTTGTTCTTCTTCGGGTTTTTCTTCTTCAGGTTGTTCTTCTTCGGGTTTTTCTTCTTCAGGTTGTTCTTCTTCGGGTTGTTCTTCTTCGGGTTGTTCTTCTTGAGGTGGCATTTGACTTTCAATTTTAAGAATTCTTTGTTCTAAACTTAAAATAAATTCTTTTTGAGATTTAAGTTTGGATTCAATTTCTTCAAGATTCATACCATGTGCGGAAATAAAACCAGTAATTTTTTCAATGTTATTTTCATGTCTGGTTAAAGTTCTTTTATTATTTGCTAAAGCTTGGTTATGAGCAGTAAGAGACTTAGAATGTTCATTAATTGAAGAGGCAGAAGCAGACATAAATATAAAATGATCATTTAATTTATTGTCAATTTCCATTTTGTTACTTGCAACATGATTAGAAAGTTCATTTAGTCTGTTTTCAAGTGCTTGTTTGTTATTATTAAGATTATTAATAATTTCTTCATCTTTAGACTTTAACTTTTTGATATCATTGTCGTATTGTTTATTTTTAGCTGCAAATAAATCTCTATCAATTTCAAGGTCTTCAATTCTTTTGTTTAAATCTTCAATTTCAGTATTCTTTGCACTTTTAATGGAGAGTGCAAAGCGATATTTATCATAATTATCAGAGGGCATTGTGTATCTAACATAATATAAGATTTTTTTTTAATACTAGGTGAAAAAGTTCATGATGTGTAATATTACTATAAATAAAATTATAATTATTTTTATTGATATACCATCATACCTTCAAAAAATTGATTATATGTTAGCTTGGAATAAATAATAGGATGTTTAATGGATAATGATATAAAAGTGCATAAACAATCACAAGTATCTATTTGTGTAAGAGATATTGTTCCTCCCGATGGATTTGTTCGCATGATGAAATGTCCCAGCAATTACTGGTTTTTAGCAGATTTAAATACATATTATAAACCAAAAGAAACCCTTGAAAACGACGACGGAGACTTTTTAAATGCTTGTACTGGACTTTATAATTTTGATGGTGTTGATGTATGGATTTACAATCAAAGTAAACAAGGTAATATGTACTTATACTTTAAATCAGATGAAGAAAAAACACGTTTAGAAGACATAATTAAAGAAAAAAAATCAAGCCAAATTGCCAAAATTGTTAATCCAGTTTACAGATGGTGTCCGAGAAACGGATGGGTTATGACTGATAGATATTCAACTAAAGATGCTGAAAATGATATTTTTGGCTATGACTCATACATTGAACAAATTGAAAAAGATATTACAAATCACATCAAATATAATGAATTTTTAAAAGAACTTGGTGAAGTACGAAGCATTAATTATTTATTATACGGACCCCCTGGTACAGGAAAAACCTCTTTAATTCGAGCAGTAGCATCTAAATTAGGTTGTGCTGTATTTATTGTTAATGCCGGAAATATCAAGGTTGAACAAATTACTTCAGTACTATCTCCTGCAAATAAAACAGAAACCCCTTGCAAAGTTAAATTATTATTGTTTGAAGATTTTGACCGATTTCTTCAAATGGACAAAGTTGATACTGTGTTATCAGGATTGTTAAATACTCTTGATGGTTTTGATGATAAAGGCGATACTGTCAGGTTTTTTACTGCAAACAACAAAGAAGCAATTTTTAAAATTGATGCCTTAGTTAACCGTATGAGTTCAAAGTTTGAATTTTACTATCCAACTCATGATATATTTAGAAAGAAATTACATAGATTTTTATCTTTTCATTCTGCTTATGATGAAACAAAAGCTAATGAATTTGTTAACCTTGTTGTTGAACAGAAAGTTACGGTAAGACCATTTGTTAACTATGTTATTAGATATTTGTTTGAACCTGATTGTCTGGACCAAATGATTACTAACATAAATGAATTGAAATAATTTTCTTTAAATTAAATTCTTTATATATCTCAGTTAAATATCTCAATTATTTATTTAAAAATTTATCATTTATTAATTTTAATTCCAGAAAATGACAATCTCGGTCGCCAGAGCTTTAGTCGAATTAAAAACCCTTGACAACAGAATTGGAAAATCAATTAATTCTACCACATGGGTTGCATACAAAACTAAAAATACCAACTACGGTATGTCAGAAGAAGAATTTAAGAAAAAAACTCAAGCAGAACACCAATCTCTTAACGATTTAATTAAGAGACGCAATGCAATTAAAAATGCAATTGTGTTATCAAATGCTTCAACTAATGTTCAAGTTGGTGGTCAGACTATGACCGTAGCACAAGCAATTGAATACAAACACACCATTCAATATAAACGTAATTTGCTTGATGTTTTCAAACACCAAAGACAAAGAGTTATTGTTGATAGTGAAGCCCATAGACAACGTGTTCAAAGTAAAATTGATGATAATATTAGAATTATTTGCGGTAAAGATACTAAACCTGATGCAAATACAATTCAAACTATTTCTGAAGGAATTACTAAAGGTGATCCAATTGAAGTTTTTGACCCAATTGGACTTGAAGAAGCCATTAAAAAACTAGAAAATGAAATAGAAGAATTTAGCGCAAATGTTGATTATGTGTTAACCGAGTCAAATGCACTAACTAATATTACTGTTTAAAATTTATAAATAAATCTTTTCCCCCAGCATAACGAAACTTTTCCTCCAATAACAGCGTCTTATGTTTTCGCTTATAAACATTGCCTTGGTAAATATTTTTTTGCGTCGAAACGTGATTCACGTTTTTGCAAGAACATTTGTGAAAGATTAAAGTTTAAAACTTAAAGTTTAAAATTTAAAATTCAAAGGTCACCTTCGGGAGGCGCTTCTTGGGAAGCACCAAAGCCTCCCATTAAAGCTTAAATCTAAAAGATTAAGGCTCTTTCAAATCCATGATTAGTGTCATTATGTGGTTTGTTATTGCCACTGGAAAATACCACATGGCTGTTATGTTGGGCTTCTCGCAGTATTTTTATTTAATAAATATTTATTAAAATGTTTATTAAAATAAATTTGTTTATTTAAAATAAATTAATTATTTATCATCATTAGAATCTGATGCTTTTTGTATTTTTGCAATAATTTGGACAAACCGAATAAACAAGTTCATAAAGTCCAAATATAATTCTGTTGAACATCCAAGATGATCAGGTTCTCCCGCATGGTATTTTTCAATTGCTTTTTGTGTATCAAGCGCAATCAACCCGGTAAACAGTGGAATACCCCCATACAGACTAATCATATGGGTCATGTCGCCAAACCAGTTGTGACCAAAAAATATTTGGGAACCTAATCCTAACAAACTAACCCCAACCATTCCTGATAATCCCCCATACAAAACCGGAGCCCATGTGTCAAGTTCTCCTGGTTTTGATTTCATTGCAAACCAAGTTGAACCACCAAAGACACTAGCGGATGCAATAAATGCAGGTAGCACCGCATTAGGTAACATAATAAACAATGGAATACACATTAGTCCATTTCCAACTAATATGGACACATAAGACATTGTTCTTAGTGTGGAATTGGTTGAGTAGATAATTTCAACTTGATTAGATTTATTGGACCATCCTAATTGGTTGGGGTTTTCTCCCCGCACATTAACTAATTGGCGATGAACTTTATAGTTACCCATACCAACTCCAATAGCACCACCAATTGACAAGATTGCACATCCGCCCAAAAATGCACCTGGACTGCTAGACGTAAAAACTTGAGGCCAATAAGAACCGGCTAAACTTAAACCCAGTGAACTAGTTATTCCTAAACCAGTCCACATGTATGTGCGTTTGATAAATTGTTTTAACCCAAAATTTCCATCAATAATATCGGTGTAATGTAACTGAGACCTATCAAGTACTTCCACTTTTTCTACTTCTTTATTGGAGGAAAAATTAAAAGTGGAAAAAGTTTTAGTTTCATTTGGTATAATTAGTTTAGGTCGCCTAAGTAATTTTAATCCGGTACTTCTTACTCTATTAAACATTAATAACTGGGTCTTAAATATTTAGGTTAGTATTTTTCAATTTTTTATTTTTTATACCTTAAATATATTTTTTTTCTCAGTTGTTTTGTTCGGTAACTTCGTAACCAAATTTGGAACTTTTTTTAATTGAAACACAATATCCAAGATCTAATAATTCTGATTGACACTTCATAATAGTTTCTTTCCAGGTATTAACAATCCGATCCATTGATCTAATAAATTCAGCCATTTTATGGCTTTCAATATTATCAAGTTTTTTTTGATAAGCATAATACTCATCAAGGGTAAACATCAATAAATTTTTATATTGGTTTATTTCATCTTGATTATCTGACATTACATAATATTTTTATTGCAATTAATTAAAATATTATTCATTTTTTTCCCAAATTAAATAATAAATTATCCATTTAATTCCTGGACATATTTGGTTACCAATGCTTCTGTTATTCTATCTTGTTTTAATTTTAAATAGTCTAAAACTTGTTGGGCTGTAGGGGTTACTTTATCTAATAGGATTCGTATTACTTTATTATCTGGGTAAACCAACGCATTAGATAAACATTGAGAATTTGGTTGAATTTTTTTAATTATACTTGCAACTACAACATCATTATCTGGAATAGTACATGCATTTTCTAAACATTGAATATCATGTGGGAATTTTTTATTATGGTTTACTTTTTTTTGGTATTTAAATAACATTCGATATTCTTCTTGCGTTTCTGGTTCAAATTTTTCAAGCAAATTTAATTTAATCGCATATTCTAAATTATCAAATAATATTTGTTGGGACGGATTGGTTTGTATTTGTTTTGTACAAATAGCTTGAACTAATTCACTTGGGTTTGGAATTTCATTGGCTTTATTTTCACATTCTTTGTAACTTGAATAAAACATTTGTTTTTTTGGTTTGGGCAGGAAAATTTCCTGATAATTTGTTTTACAATATTGAATAAAGTTATTTATGTTTAATGGTTCACACTGGGATTTTCCAAGTAATAAATTTATCAAATATAGCCCTCTACGTGTATTATTATAACGTGAATATTCTGATTTATCTTTATTATTAGATTCAATAAGCCTATCAAGTAATTTATAAAATAGGTCCTGTGTTATTAAAATGTGTGTGGCCCTATTTGCTATTTTGTTTATTTCTATTAATGCAGTATCACACCAAGACCATCTTGATAACATGTCCATAAGATTAACAAGTACAAATGAATTTAAATTTGGACACTGTGCAATTATTTCAAAATACTTTGAATCTAATTGTTTATTTGCATCTTTAATTGATTGATGATATTTTTGATTTGAACAAAATAAATCCCAGTCTATATTTAAGTTGTTTTCCATGGCTTAAATTAGTATTTGAAAAATCCTAATATAAATTAAATTCATTTTTTATCTTGTGTTTTTACTATGCGTTTTTCTTAACAGGGCTTATTTTAACATATGTGCCAAAAACTTTATCAAAAATAAATGCAAATACCATATAATTACGTTTGGTATCTGCACAATGATGCAAATAATGTAAATATCGTAATTCTCTCCACATTTTATATTTGCCTAACCAATGGTCTTTGGTATGAAATGACATGTGTAAATAATTACCAATTTCCAACACTAAATATGATTGAACTACAGTAGCAAGTATAGTTGTCCAATCTAAACCCCAAATAAATCTTTTAGCTAATGTAACTAACACATACAAACCAATTGCAAAAAATTCATTAGCTAGTTTTGTACCAATTGAATCAAACCAGTCGTAAATATCAAATGGCTCTTGTTTACTAGGTTGGAATCTATTTCTCCATATAGTGCCATAAGGGCTTGATGAGCCCCAAAAATATTTGGGAGGAAAATCAACATAATGATGGTCATTATGAACTTGGTGTGCTATTGAATTAAAAGGTATTGATTCTATTCGGTAGTGTGCATGAACATGCCACAAATAAAAAACTACCATATCAAATACCCACGAAATTGGAGTTATTAAAACACCAGTTCCAGTTAATTCCATTGTTATTTTTGAAAAGATTCCAAGACAAATCAAATAAAATGGAATGCCAAATAACTTTAACATGACTGTGTTTTCTCTAAACATCTCATCAGAAGTAACGTATATATCATTATTAAGGTCCATTAAAAGTATTATAAATATACGATAAACAATTACAAAGTCAATTTTTTTAATAAAATTGAATATTTAGCTATTTGGTTGATTGTGCAATTATTTAATATAATGTCGTTATTTTCATCTGTTCAAGACTATTTTTCCGCCTTTACTTATGGAACAAGACCGGATCCAGTTGAAACCCCGTCTACCAGAAAAATTTATATTCAAGACTTGTCGGTTTTAAAACAAAAATCCAGTGAAAAATTTTCATTTGACTCAATTAAAAATTATTTGTCTTTACCATATAATACCAAAGAGTCTGATATTTATTTTTACCGTGATACAGGATTAGCTGAACGAGCATACCATACTAATAACTTTATTGGTTCTTTTGTTTTTGCATATAATGCACATGGGGATATTATGTTAAATCCTGATGATATTTGGATAATGATTAGTTTGTTTTTTTCTCAATATGTTGATACCAATGCAGAAAAGTTAAGAAGCAAATTTGTAAAACATGAAGGCTGTAAAAAACTTGTTGTACGCGAATACGCAGACAATAAAGCTCAAGCAGAACAAATGGAATGTGATTGGACTGGATTTTTTTCTCAAATATCAGAACAAATTAAGTCTAATACTGTATCCGGTGTAATGGAAGAGCTGATTAGTGATTTCACAACTAGTTCACAAACACACAAGCTAATTACCACAGCAATTATTATGAATTCTTTCAAAAAGTATTTTAAATATGGGAGAATGATTTTAGGCTGTGGTATTAGAAATGTTTACTTTCAAGGAACTCGTAATGATTGGGTCCGAATTATTGGAAAAGCATCTGTACTAAGAAAGTATGATGTGGATGGTAAGTTATCTGAGTATTTGAATCGAATCCAAATAATATTAATGGAGTTTTTAAACACTTGGGACAATAAACCAAACGTAAATTTTTGGAATCAAATTATGGCTACTGAGGAAAAACGCATTGGTTCTGGTGGACAGGTTCAAACACATATTGAAGGATGGATTTTACATTTTTATGGAATTTATTCTCGGATTGATTTGGATAATGTTCCTGATTATTCTATTGCTGTTCCTGTTGAATTATTTAATGAATTTACCAACCAGACTAAACAAATTGAAATTAAAGCTAACTGGGTCAGTGTATCAAAACCAGATAATTGTACTTATAAGCCAGATATTGGTTTGTGTGTTATTGAAAATAAAGGAAACCCACAATAAATATTGAATATAAAATTAGTTAAAGGCTAATTTATTAGTTATTTTAATGTTCACACGTTTTAAAAGCATAATATTTAATTCACCAAAAGGCTTATCCAAAAGAAATTATTGGATTGCTCCAGTTGAACCAACACATGATATTGTTGAAGCAATTGGTGAATGTCAAAAGTGGCAACTAACATATTTTGTTAAAAAATCATATACCAATCATTTAATTGGCAGCTCAATAAGTATGGAACCAAAACAACTATTAAATTGTGAGCGTTTTAAGCAGGTTAAAAAACAACTAGAAGCTAATAAATTTGTTTTCAGTATAAACAAGGATAAAACTTTAGGTCCAAATATGTTTGGTATTAAGTTTGATGAATTTAATAAACATGTTACAATTGTTGTTTAGTTTAAAAAATTGAAGTTTTAATATAATTTAATATTTTTTTTATGATAATGGAATTTACTCTTAATGTATTTAGTTGTGATATTAATGAAATTTACCCAGAATTCATAAAATTAACTCAATCAAACCCAAACAAAGAAAAATTAATTAGTATTCTTAATAAAAGAGCCGTAATCGGAGTACCTATTATCTCTACATTTAATTCTAATGGTATTACTTGTGACTTTTCTTCTGGACTTGATACTAGTGAATCTGATTGTTTAAATGAGTTTTTTAATTGTTTTTTCCCACCTGAAAACAAATTGTTAAATGAAATTACTCAGTCAAATGTTAACCCCATTGTGGAATCAATTAAAACAAATCTAACTCAGTTTAATAAAATGTTTTCACATGACTCATATGATATTATTGAGCTAATGTTTGCACTTGAACAAGTTAACACAAAACACCATAATCTATTTAAGTGTTTAGAGTTTTGTTTAATATTAAGCAAACTTGAACTTATGGAAAATGCAATAAAAAAATTTTATGGTTTGGATATTGTTATTAAAACTATACAATTAAATCACAAGTCAGTTTCCACATTTAGTGAATTATATCATTTTATTGTTGAACTGATTCGTAACAAGTTCACTTTACTAAATTCACAAGCACCTAGTAGCACTTGGGCACGTATGCAACTGAACTCCCACAAAGAAGTTTGGGCATTGATGTGGCAGGTATATTCGTATGAATTTAAATACTTATATGATATTGAATCTAAATATCAAATTAATGAAAATAAAATGGAAGAATTGTTTTGTAAATTATGTGGATACTATACTGAAATTGATGAAAATGGTAACACAATTGAAAAATTTTCAAACGCGGAAAATATGGAAAAGTTCAATACATTTAGCCAAATTTGTCAAACAGCTAAAGAAACTTTTCGAACCGCTGTAAATGAATCATGTAAAACAAATTTATCTAAACAAGATTATGAGTCTATCAGTTACCAAGTGATTGAACAGATAGTTTCTGTTCTTAAAGAACCAGAAAGTTCAAATGCACAAAAATACTTACCAAACATACTCGGAACAGAAATAGATATTGAATTGTTATTAAATGCAACTACGAATACTCTTAATACATTTATTAATTACTTTGAAAATCAGTTACCAAATTAACTTAAAAATTGATTTAATTATTTTATAAAAACTTGACATTAACAAATACTAATGACAGAACTAGACATTAGTATTGTAAATCTTTTTAAACAATATTATCCAAAAGTTGATCACACACTTTTAGATAATAATGTTTTAGCTATTTTAATTGAAACAATGTTTGAAATTGAGAAAACAAAATATTCAGATACAGACTCAGATACAGATTCCAATTCAGACGCTAACACAAATTCAGAATCTGAATCAAGTCCTATCATTAAAGAAAATTATATTATTGCCACCAAGTTAATTCCAAATCAAATTGATTCCGGTAACAGCATCTGTATACAAGGAAGAATAAATCAAGTACCATTAAATATATTATTTGATAGTGGGTGTCAAACTTCAACTACTTTTGTATCAGTAGTTAATAAAATTGGGTTGGACTATCTTGTTGATAAAAAATCAACAACATATTGTAATGGTATTAGTGGAATCATTAAAACATATGGAATGATTTGGTGTACACAATTGGAATTAAAAATAACCAATGAAACCGATAATTATGTAAGTGTTCCAATTAAATTGTCTGTTATTTCAGATACAAACCCAAGTGAAAATTTTGATTCAAATAAAGTTGATATTTTAATTGGAACGGATTTTATGGAAGCAACTAATACAATTATAAATTTTGGTAAAAAAACTATTGAAATATCCCAGTGTGAGTTAAAATATAAATAATTAAAATTCATTTAAAAATAAATTCTTTGTATATTTAATAATGAGATTCCAAAGTTTATTATTTTTAGTCACAATGTTAATTAGTTCAGTTAATGGGGATAATATGTTCACATATGATAAACCTGCTGAAAAACCAACAGATAAAAAAGATTTATCTGACTCTTACTTAAATTCAACTGCTTCTACTGGTGGCCCATACACTTACTCTCAATCACAACACCATTTCTATGGAACTGGTTATGATGGTTCATGGATTGATACATATTCTGCATGTTCTGGACAATCAGGTTCTTGTAGAAACAATCCTTCATGTCAGTGTCAAAAAAGTGTAGGACCATTACCACAAGGTACTTATACTTTAGGTAATATGTACACTTTTAAAGGAATGCCTTATTGTTATGATTTATACCCATCTGCATCAAATAACATGTGTGGACGTTCTGGTTTCCTAATACACGGTGGAAGTTGTTCTGGTAATCCATCTGAAGGATGTATTGTAATTGAATCCGAGTCAACCAGATATAAAATTAAAAGTGGTTCTACCCTAAAAGTAGTACAATAAAAATATTTTTTTCAATGTAAAAAATTGAAAATTTTATGGCTTTAAGGCCTTAACAATTTTAGTAATGTCATTTGTAAATACTGTATATAATTATAATTTTACCTCTACCGAGTCCAATCAAACCATATTACAAGGTTTAATTGAACTCAACGAACAAGACCCAAGAATGAAGCCTTATATTGACTGGGTCCTAGAAAATCATAAACCAGTTTTTGGAAGAAACCCAAAAAACTTTATTAAATGGTCTGATTCTTACAAATATACCCAATATAATATGACTTGGGATGATGACTATGTTGATGGGAGAAAAGAAAAACTAGTCGGTATGTATGCTTTCATAGAACCACGCGAGGGAGCTCGCGATTCCCATATTATAGTAGCTGGTGTACAAGCTTTAGCTACTGAACTTGCCAATATACGAGTTACTATTGAAGACTTGTATGATACCATTGTTTTTATGGCAGCTCATTTCTCAACACCAGTTCATGATGGTCGATACCACTTTAACCCTTTTCCTTGGCTAAAAATTATTTATGGTCATGATGGGTTTTTGCCGATTAAATTTTCGGGATTAGCAGAAGGAACAATTGTCCAACCGGGAATTCCGATTGCAACAATTGAAAATACTGACCCCGACTGTGCTCAACTTGTATCCCATATCGAGCCATTCGTTTTACAAAAGTTATGGTATTCAACCACATGTGCTACTAACGCATTAGCTTATAGTAAAGTTATTAAAAGTGCACTTAGACAAACTACATCTGAAGAAGTTTGTAATGGTTGGTTGCCATTTGCCCTACAGGATTTCGCATTAAGAGGTGTTACTTGTATGCAAGCTGCGGAAACTGGATGTGGTTCAATTTTGTACGTAACTATGGGTTCAGATACTGTTCCTGCAATTGACCATGTACTTAGAACATTAGGTACTTCAAATACCCCGATGCCTGCATATTCAGTTGCAGCCATTGAACACAATCAAGCGATGATGCAAGGTCGTAATGGAGAATTTAAACAAGTTAAGCGTGTTCTTCATACTTATCCTACTGGTATTCTTTCTTATGTTGCAGACACTTATAACATGAGAAATTTTGTTGACCAAGTTACTAAAGGAGAACTTAGAGACATTATTATGAGTAGAGATGGGACTTTTGTGATTAGACCAGATTCTTGTCTACTAGATGAGAATGGAAATGAATTATCACCAGCTCAAACCATTAGTGAAATATTTAAAATAATGGAACAAAATATAAGTGATGTCATCACAGTAAACCCTCGGGGTTTCCGTGTATTGCCCCCACAGTACAAAATTATTTATGGAGATGGGTTAAATATTCCAAAGATTTCCAAGATTTTGGAATTGATGATTCAAGAAAGGTGGTGTGCTTCAAACATTGTATTTGGTGTTGGAGGAAACTTTGCACAAAGAATCGACAGAGATACTGAAAGATTTGCCATGAAAGCTTCAGAACAAACTTTTCTAGTTGAAAATACTGAAGGCGCAACTTGGATTGAAACTAGAGACACATGTAAAGAAACTCCAAGTAAAAAATCCAAGAAAGGACGATTCCATATTGCACTTATTGATGGATCTCCCAAGTGTTTTACATTAGGAGACTCGGAAATATCCAATCTTCCGAATATGCTTGAAGTTTATTCTAACGGAAAAGACTTGACCAAGCAAATGGAAACCATTGGGGAAATTCGTGATAGAGTTAACCATTGGCGAACACACTGGGATATTTAAATAGTTTCAGATTTTAAAATATCCATCTTACCAAGTTAAATCCAAGACTACAGTTATAAAACCGGTAGTTAAGGTAAAATAATTTTATTTTATTTAATTGGAATTAATAAAAACCATTACATAATATACCATTTAACAAATAAACTACCTCATTTGTATTCAATAAATTTTTATTGTATGCGAAAGTAAATTCAGTTAAGTTTGTGTCATCACTAACACAAATAATTCCTAAAACATATCTTAAGTGACCAACATAATCAAAATCATGCATATTATAAACACAATTATAAGGTGAAGATATTGGATTTTTTTGTATTGGACATGTTTTAAACATTCTTATATCGGGTATTTGAGTTGCATAGTCTTTTCTTATATTTGATATAGTTTGAATAAATGTTTTTCCAATATTTGTTTTTTTTATAAAAAGGGGACAAACTGATGTGCCGCCCAATTCAAATGTAAAGTTTGTTGATTGGATTATATCATTTTTAGTATAGGAGTTATTTTCGCCATCAAAAACAAACTTAATTTCAGATGCATTTTTTGGTTTGTGTGATTTAGGAAATAATTTAGCAAAAAATCCTTGGTATAAATATTCAACATAAACTGTACCAAATGCCATTTCATTAGCTGGAATAAGTTTGTTAATTATATTTTGTGAATTACATATAATTGAAATTGCTTGAGTATCATCCGCGTGTGTTTGGTGGTTGGGCATTAAGTTTAATTATATATATATATAAAAATAAAATAATTCAAATTTTTTTATTATATTTTATCTACCATCTTATTTAAAATTATATTAAAAAACTCTTTTTGTGTGATTTGGTTTATCTTTAGGGTTTTATATTGAGTTATTAAATAATATTCTAAACCAGAAACTATTTTTTTTTCCATAGCTTCAGTTAATCCAATTTTAATCAAAGGATGTTTTATGTCAGATTCTTCCTCTGAGTCTGAGTTTGAAGAATTTGATTCAGTATCTGATTCAGTATCTGATTCGGTATTTGAATTATTTGGTTTTGACGGGCCTGTTGGTTGTGTTGGTTGTGCTGGTTGTGCTGGTTGTAATGGTGCAATTGGATTTATTTTGTTAGGTTCTACATCTGACTCAGAATCAGAATCATCTGATTCAACAGATTTAACAGATTCATCATCTGAACTAGAGCAAACTGGTTCTGGAATTGCTGGCTTAGGCTTTAATTTTTCTCCATTAATTAATCTTGACTGATGTTTTTTTACCAGATAATGAAATAAATATTTTAGGTTTGTTTCTGGAATATGTCCATCATTAGATTTATTAAAAGTTATACCCAAATATAGATCTAATATTTTATCATCATAACTAATTTCATGTTTTATATAATTTGCATAACCATCATTTCTTGGTGCGATAAAATTATTAATACTTTTTCCAACAACCCTATTGTGTCTAACAATGTCAACACTCCCACATGGTAAAACAGAGCTATCAAGTTCATTTTCAATCTCTTCTTCACTTAACATTTGTGTTTTTAATTTTACATCCAAACAAGATGAAAACATTATTGTTGTTGTTTTATCATAAAATTTTCCGATTGGGTCAAAATCAACTTCTTCTAATTTATAGTTTCCATTTTTAAACTTACCTTTGTATTTAATGTAAGTTTTTTTATTTAAAACACCAATAATATAGTCTAATTCTTTATTAGACATAAAATCTTTTTTAAGTATATAAACACCAATATTTTCCTCTATTTTTTCGTTTTGATCAAAATAATAGTAGGTGTAGTCTTTTAAGTTAAACACACTATCTTGGTGTTTAATTGATATTTCTAAATAAGGATAGTACTTTAAGATATATTTATAGTTTCCGGCAATATCTATAACATATGATTTATCAAATTTATTATTTTTTGTTTGTATTAAATTATCAATTGTAAATGTTGAACCTGATTCAAATGGGTGATTATTATGCTTTGTAAACAAATCTTTATTAATTTGTTTTAACATTGGGACCCAAGTATTTTGTTCTGCCATTAAATTCCAATCAGCTGTACACTCTAAGTACTTGTCATTTAGTTTGTCCCATGTAATCAATACTAATTTTTCGCCTAAATTTACTGAGGCTGATTTAAAACCAGTACCAAATTCTCCTATGTCTTTTTGTTTTCTATCTCTTTCATAAGTCCAAGAAAAAATTTTTTTTATTAACTTTTCACTAATTCCATTTGTAGAATTATCAGATATGGATATTGAACATAATCCATAAGAATTTTCCTTAAAATTGACCTGAATTTTTGTTGCATCTGTATCTAATGCATTGTCTATAAATTCATTTATTGCTCTAGATAAATTATAATTTGATGCACGTGCTTTTTTAATTTCTCCACGTAAAGTTGGCCTGTTATCAATATCATCCATTAATTTTATAGATAATTATTATTAACTATAATATTATTCAAATTTTCTTAAGTTTTCAGTTCGAAAAGCAAATTTATATTAGCACAAGTTTAAATGTCACGAATACAGATATTATGTTCATTGTTTCTTATAAAATCACCATAATCACTACATGGTTTACATTTTTTTTCATCTACGTCCCATCCACTCTTTTCATTGCATTTTGGTGCTGATTTATCGACACAAGCATCAATCATTCTTTCGTATTTGGAAGGTTCTGGGCAATTTGGTCTACAGTAACCATGAGGAGTAAGAAATTGGCCTTGAGGGCAAGTTGGAACACACCTATTATATTCATCAAGAACTTGTCCTTGAGGGCAAGTTGTAGCAAACATTTCTTTTGAACTTGCCAAGTGAATATAATCCAATGTTAAAACAAATGCAACTGCTATTATAATTGCCATTGCTGGGTCCTGATTACCTTTAACAACAACCAATGCTAATACTCCAATTCTAAATAAAGTATTTGAAAATAATTTTTTAATAGGTTCGGGAAGGTCTGGACCAAGTAAAGCAGCATATAAGGCTAAACCAATAGTTACAACTGTAGAAAAATATTTATTATCTAAAATATCCATTTAAGTATTTATATATAAAATACTATATAAAAAATTTCCAATTTTATTAAATTAAATTAATAAACAGTTATCATAATCAGAATTTAAAAATTATTAATTATCATAACAAGTAAATTCATTAATATGGAAGTATTATCAACGACATAATTAAGGCTGGTTATTTACAAAATTTAAGTATTTCTAATTTATTAACATTAAAATAATTTATTACTTTAATCCTGCTTTATAACGTGCAATTGTTTCTTTTCTTTCTTCATCATGTGAAACAACTGGTACCGGATAAGAAACGTCTGGATACTTGGCTCTAACTTCTGGTTTGAACCATTTGTGAATATCGGCTGGTTTAACGGTTGCTAATTCTGGAATCCATTGTTTTATATATTCTGCATTGGTGTCATATGTTTCTTGTTGGGTCCATGGGTTAAATATTCTGAACCATGGTTGAGCATCTGTACCATTGCCAGTAGACCATTGCCATCCTTGAGAATTATTAATTGGGTCATAATCAACTAACTTGGTGGCAAAATATTGTTCACCCCATAACCAGTCAATATGTAAATCCTTCGTTAAAAATGAACTAGTAATCATTCTACAACGGTTATGCATGTAACCAGTTGTATTCATTTGACGTTGAGCCGCATCAATCACTGGAAACCCAGTGTTACCAGTACACCAGGCTTTAAACAACTTTTTATTGTATGACCAAGCAATATTGTCATATTCTTCTTTATATGATTTGTTTTTACCCTTGATTTGTCCCTGTAAAACTCGAGGAAAATTGTGACAGATGTTAATATAAAAATCACGAAAAACCAACTCCCTTATTAACCCTGAAGATTTACCAAGTACATCAACCATTTTATGGAATACTTCACGTATAGAACATGTTGTGAAGTGTAACGATGCGCCTAAAAACGTGGTTTTATAGGTTAAAGTGTCTCTGGACTTTGAATAAGTTTTAAAGTTATCAAGTTTAGCTAAGATTTTTAAAGTATTTGAGCGTCCACCATGTACATTAATTTGTTCATTAGGTTTATAAAATTGCCCAATTAATTTTATATCAATATGATAACTAACTGATTCCAAATCTTTGCCCTTGGTAAATGACCATGATTTAAATTTATCAACAGGTCGGGCTTCTAAATTACCTAACACATGTTTCATAAATGGAGTATAAACCAAATAAGGAGTTCCATTTGCTTTATTAGTTTGTCCACCAAGCAAATCAAACAGCGCATAGTCCTCCTTCATAAAACAAATAATATTATTGGCATCACACCAGGTTTTAATTTCTTGATCACGAGCTTTGGCATAAGGGGTATAATCAATGTTAAATCCGATCGATTCAATTGGTGTTTTTTTATGAATTGCCTTTAATACTTTAAGGTTATCTCCTTTGAAAAATAGCATTTTACCTTTAAATTTTTTAATTTCGTCTGCTAGTTCTGCTAATGACTCGCACATAAATTGAACTGCATTATCTGAAAAATATTTGTTGGTTTTTCGGTCAATTTGTTCTGGGGGAAAAATAAAAATCGGAACTACTGGACTGGTTATGGTTTTCAATTGGTGAATCAGTGTGGTATTATCTTGAATACGTAAATCTCTATGAAATAAAAATATATGAACCATGTGTTCTTTTATTATTAATCTATTAGAATTATTTTTTTATATTGGGATTTATTATAATTTTATTTTACATAAAAAATATTGAAAATCAAATTACAAGGTGATAAAAATTAATGGTTTTTAATGAATCCAGTATATTATTTAATGAATCCAGTATATTATTTAAAACCTTTAGAAGTTACTGCCCCTGTCCCACATGCAATGTATATTTTTGTTAATATGGACTTGAAAATGGACAAGGGTAAAATAGCTGGTCAGGTTGGGCATCTTGTACAAAAAATTCTCGAGTATATTTTACCCATTGTTGTCAAGCTTGATGCGAAACTTATTCAAATGGAAAATCTTGATGAACAAACAAAAGCCCATGTTCAATCATATTTATCATGGTCTAAAAATGGTATGGGTAAAATTGTTCTTAAGGCCACTCAATCAGAACTAGAAGAATTTATTAGCAAACATAATGCATTCTATGTTCGAGATGCTGGGTTGACTCAAATAGCTCCCAATAGTTTAACCGCGGTTGGTTTTTGCCCGGCTCCTAAAACCCAAATGCAAGAGCTTGTTAGTGGCTTTAAGTTACTTTAAAAATTGTGCAAGAAAAACTTTGTTTTTTATACAGGACTTTGTCGTGCGTCTTTTGCAGGGTTTCACGTATGCGAATGTAATATGGCAAAAATTGAAATTATTGGTTTGTTAGAATATAATTATAATATTTAAATGGAGTATATATATTTGTTAGAAACCAGGGAGTCAGTTAGGTTAGGCGACCAAATTTATAAAATTGGCAAGTCTAAACAAGAGGCATTTAAACATAAAAGAATCAACACAACACAAAACAATACATTAATTAAAACAATTAATGAGCTTAAAGTTAAAATTGAAATCTCGAGCTTAAAAATTGTCAAAAAGAATTTGATTTATAAAAAAATTTCTCGCGCGCGAGGTTATTTTTTACGCTAACTAGTTAATATGTATTAATCAGAAAAGCATAATAAATTAAAAATATTATATAGTTAACGTTAAAATTGTAATATATTTTATACATATGGTAATTACATCATATTTATTTTATTTATTAATAATAAATATACGTTGCATTTATATTGATTACAAGTAAATAATTGCTAATAAATCGTATATATTTATTAATATAACGTCATTATACTGTCAATGTTTAGTTAATGCATGTAAATAGTTTATTGGTATATTTAAAATATTATTAACAGTTATCATCATATGACGTTGCTGTTATTAAATTTATAATAATGTTTACAACTAATGACGTCAATGTTATAATATATACATTGTATAATATAAAAATTATCATCGTAATTACATATATTAAATTGGTAATAAAGATTAACTAAAATTATAATGTAACGTAAATGCATAATAATTATTTTTGTTAATATTAACTTTTATATTTTGGTGGCTTATTTGTTTTAAAAATTATGTACGTTTTGTTCACGCGCGAAATTTTTTTTATTTTTACTAAAACTCTGTTTAATATATACAATATTTATGGTGGAACATGTTAATTATATTTACTTGTTAACTATATAATTAACAATTATTTTAAAATATTTGATATCTTATTTATTTTTAACTTAATTTACATGTAAAATGGCGTAAACATAATAATTAACAACTATTTAAAGATTTGATTATTATTTAAAAATAATAACCAATGGAATTTATTTGTCAAAATTGCGATAAAGTTTACAAATCACGCGTGGGACTTTGGAAACATAATAAAACATGTGTGTCAAAAGTAATAGAAAAAAAATATATATGTACCTATTGTCATAAAAATTTTAGTTGTAGACAAAGTAAATGGACACATGAAAAAACATGTAAAGCAAAAAAAGAGCAAATAACTGCATCAGAATCAGCTACAATAACAGAACTTAAAAATGAATTAAAAATATTAAAACTGCAACCAACAATTCAAAATAATATAATTAATGATAACAGAATAATTAATAACTACACGCAAAATATTGTTATATCAAATTCTCCTGGTTTTGAGCCAATTGATCACCTAACAATTGAACAAAAAAAATTTATAATGAACAAAGGTTTATCAAGCTTAATTTATTTAATTGAAACAACAAATTTTGATAAATTAAAACCAGAAAACCACTCGTATTGCGTGACTGCGTTAAATGATAAACACGCATCGATGATTGACACAAAAACAAATTCAATAATAAAAGCGGATAAAAATGAATTATATGACAAAGTATTAGCAGGAAGTATAAGCAAATTAGAAAAACTATCAGCAGACCCAGCATTTAGCACTGAAGAAAAAACGAAATATATTGAAACAGTTGAAAGATTAAAAAATGTTCTATTTGTACATAAAAAAGGAATTAAGAAATATTATTCTGACATAAACTTGTTAAGTTATAACAATAAAGACCTAATTCAAGAAACTTGGAATGGACTTAAAAAACTAGATGAAATAGTTATTTCAAATAATTTTGGAGAAACTGTGATTCAAGAATCACAACTAGATAATATTTTAGATTCAAGTAGTGATATTGAATCAGATGATGAGATAAATACTGAAAAATTAAAAAAATTTCAGCAAATATACTTGGAAAAAAACCCAACAAATAATAAATTTAAAACAGGGCCAATAAATATACCATTGTATGAGTCTGACTCAGAGTTATCATCAGATACTGATTCAGAAGATGATGAAGATAATGAAGTTTGTGAAATAGTATTTAAAGGTATAAATTACATAGTTGAAAACAATGTCGCCTACTATAAAACTACTGATGGGCAAAAAGGACAAGTTTATGGAACATATGTCAACAATAAACTTACAAAAACAAAAAATAAAAAAGAAATTGACGTTTAAATAAAAAAAATTTTCGCGCGTAATTTTATTAAACGATTATATATAATGGTTTTTAAATAAGCTGACTATTTTACACAACTGATTGTAAATAGATGATATTTTTATTGTTTACCGAACACATATATTTTTTTGCATGGATATTATAATGGTTTACAAATTATGCTTTAAAATATACATAATGATTATTTAGAATTATTATAAAATAATTTGAATAAGATAAGCTCGCGCGCGCGAGGAATTTTTTCGTTATAATTTAGATTAGTAATAGATTAAAATAATATTTTAATATTAGTTTATTAATAATCTATGATGTATATTTATCACGTTAATTGTGTTTTAAACTATGATTATTATAATATGTATAATCATTATTAATATTTTTAATCATTATCCAAGATTATAATAATGAATCTTATGATTATTATATTTTATCCATTAATTACATCATTATACACATTTAAACTAGTAAAACAAACTTACTATTTTAATTAATAATATCTACTTCTAATCAATACGATACTTTGTCGTCTTATCTAAAACAATTTTATATAATCATAATATAAATTTCACGCGAAAAAAAATTTGAAATATTAACTGGTTTATATTCCAAGATAGTCAAATCACTTAATGTCATTAAATAGTCAATTACCACATAAAACTACCGTACTGAATAGTACACCATTTGCTGTTTTTGTTGAATCTTGGGTCACGGTGATGAATGGTTTATCTAATTTAAAAGGCCAAGTTATTCAACCGGGACAACACGCTGAAATACCTAGTACTACTGGAGAATGGTATTACCATAATTTGGTTGAAGGAGATGATTGGGTCCAATGGAAAAAAGCGGGTTATTCTTTCGAAGGCCGTATTGGAAAATTTACTACAATAGAAACTATTAATGGTGAATTTGCTTGGTCTGTGTATGGATTTGATGAATTCACAGTAGCAAAAATACCAGATGGCTTTAAAATAATTTATTCGCGTTGATTAACTAAAACTCCCTCATAGTAAAATCGATTGTGTTTAATATTATTTAATAAAGATGTTATGTTTATTAAATAATTTTTAAGTTTTCTCATTGGATTGATTAAAAAATTGGTCAAACCCCATGGTTAAATTAGCTGGAACCGCATAATATTTTAACATTGGAACAAGTAAACATTTTCTTTTATTTTTTCTTTTAATTGCTTTAGCAAGTATTTTTTCTGTTACAATTAAACAAACTGAATTTTTAGCTCGAGAAATTGCAGTATATAGGGTATTTCTATTTAGCAATTGAGATTCGGATAAAACAACAATAATATTTGGATATTCCTGACCTTGTGATTTGTGAACAGTAATCATATATGCAGGTTTTAGGTGTTTGATGTATTCGCTGTCTGAATCAAATGTAAAAAAACCTTCTTCAAACTGTACTTTAATTTTTGTAATATTCGACATCTTAGTGACATTATATGAGTTAGATATTTCAATTACTTTTCCTGTCATCCCATTAAATAATCCGTCTGCATTAAAGTTTTGTCCTAGGATGACAGGGTCATCAACTTTTAATGTTATTTTATTAAAATCTTTATCTATATATTTAAAACTATTATATGATTTTTCATTTGGATTCTTTATTTTTCTAATTTCATCTGTTAGATCGCTAATCGTGCGGTTAGTAGCAGAAATAATCATATCAGAAGGAGTTTTAATTGATTTACTTATTAGTTCCAAGTAATTTTTACTGGTTGGAATTATCCACTGAAAACCCGGTGTGTCAGTATAATCTGATGGAACTAACATTGTGCCTTCAGTAATTTTATCTAGCACATTGGTTATGATGCCCCCGTTTCTAACAACCTGAGTTAATTCGGTTGTACTAACACATTCTGATTGTATTAAATTATTTAAAAAATCGCCCGGTCCAATACTTGGTAATTGTCTAATGTCTCCTAAAAATAACACCGATACATTGGGAACCTCCATTAGAATTTCTAACATTTGTCCCATTAAATTAATATCAACCATTGAAGTTTCATCAACAACAAATAAATTGACTGGTTTTAATTCAACTGATTTGTCAGATGTTCCCAAATAATTCCATGAATTAATTGTTCTAATATTATCTCTGTATCTAGTATAATCTTTTAAAATATCCGAATACAACTTCATTTTTGCTTTTGCAGTTGGCGTAAGAAAAAAAACTTGAATTTGTTGAGTAGAAAATTTACTGTTGGTATATTCAATTGTGTTTAATAAACCAGCTAACAGGCTTGATTTTCCTGTTCCAGCTTTACCATAAATTACTGATACAGGACTTGTAAATACCTTAGCAATTCCTGTTTTTTGTTGAGTATTAAGAAAAAGACCTGGTTTAACTTCATACCCATTAACAAAACCATTAATTTCATCTATATTTAAATTTAAACAATGAACAATTGACTTCGATAAATTAAGTTGTCCAATTATTTTCCCAACAGCCATTTCAGCTTCAAATAAATTTTTTGCATACAAGTAATTTCCTATTTTCCCAATAGCTTTTTTTTCAATTAATTCTCCAATAATTTTTTCAAAGTTTTTTTCTGTAAGTATTTTTTGAATTGAATCAAATGTATTTGTTAAATCTTTTTGATTCATTATTTCATTCATTATTTTATAGTAAGAATTTGTTACACATGTTGAACCATTATAACTATTTGATAAACAATAAACGATAATTAATTCACATATTTGAACTTTTCCTAATTTCATTCCAGCAGCAATATTTAAAACAGTTTTAATAGTAAAACAATCAATTGAAAATAATTCAAATAAATTAGAACCATCCCATTGGGTAACATTAAAACCAAATTTTGGATGTGTATATAACTCCATCAGTTGTTTGTGATATAATTTGATACCAAGTTTTTCTAGTTCATCTGAAAAGTGTCTAATAAGTGAATTATAATATTTGGCTGCATGAGTACCAATAATATTAAGTGGTTCATAAATTTTTCCAGTATTTTTCTCTCCATTATATTTGCCAAATAAATTTAACCAAAACTTGTCTCCATATTCAAATTGTGCAAAATAATTTTTAATGGTATTGTAGTTATATTCATAGTTTTCTCCTTGTAATATTTTATTAATTCTTTGTATTTGTGGAATTTCACCTAATGGCAAATAAACTTTATAAGTATTAAATTTATAACTAGTATGGTCATCTCTTGGTATTAAATCACATTCAATAATATCGCCTTCGAATGGTTTCATTCCCATAAAACCAAATGTTATTAAATGTCCATTTAATTTTAATATAACATTATGTGAATTATTTTTACAAATAGAGTCATGAAGTATTTCTGTAATTTTATATGTTTTTAAATTAGATTGTTTTTGAGTTTCCATGTGATTATTTATTAAAAATAATTAATATTTGTTTGATAGTTCAATCGCACCAAATGTTAATCTAGTAACTTTTTAAGTATAAATTATATTATTTTATATCTATATAATAATATAATGGCAAACAAGGCACCTTCGGTTGCATTGGTTATTTCTAATCAATATGAAAATATTCCTCAAATTAAACTTAACGGATGTTATTCAGATGCTGATAATTTTATAAATAGTATAAAAAAAATTAATCCAAATACAAGATTTATAATTATGAGAGATAACTTACCAATAACTTCTCCTTTATTTCCATCAAAGGCTAATATTATTACTCAATTAAATAACTTTTGTATGAGTCCAGAGATAGTAAGTTTTTTGTATTATTCTGGTCATGGTTCTTCAGTAAATGACACAAACAAAGATGAAAGCACAGATATTATTGGACAATCAAATGCAATAATTCAACGTAAATCAGAAGATGCATCAAGTGGTAAGTTTAAAGACAGTTGTATCGTAACAAATGAAGGACAATCCTATGGTATGATGTTAGATGACGAAATTAATAATTGCTTTAAAAAATTACCAAGTAATAAAAGAGTTTATGCATTTTTTGACTCTTGTAATTCTGGAACAATTATTGACCTATATTCTGTTTATTTTGTGGATCCAAAAAATACTAAGAAATTTTCTGCATCAAATGTAAATACACTTTTATCTGAAATGAAAAAACCAGAAAATAACACAAGTATTTTAAATGCATACTATCCAAGAAAATTAAATGATATTAAAGGAATTATTATTTTAATTTCAGGAACAAGAGATAATACTTATAGTTATGAAGGAGTTAATTTAGGTAAAATCAGTGGTAACCTAACTTCGAGACTATGTTGGTTATTAAATAATGGTGTTGGAAAAATGAATATAAACGATTTTTATTTATCAATTGTTGGATTACTAAATGATCCTAATCAACTTCCCGTTTTATCATGTTCAAAGTTTATTTCTTTAACTCAAACTTTAATGAAAGACTTAGACAATGGAGATTATAAAACTGAAATAGCAATTCCATTTCCAATGGGATCAAATGATAAAGATATTAAAGTAATAACTCCTGCTGATTATGAATCTGGTACAGACTATGACACTTCGGATGATGAAATGAGTGTAATTGATCAAGTTAATGATACAATTAGTACTCCAGTTACTGAAACTGATAATGAAATTAAAAATCAATTGGCAATTGCTGAAGAACAAGCAAGAAAAGAAGCAGAAGCAAAAGAAGCAGAACTAAAGGCTAAACAAGAAGCAGAATTAAAGGCTAAACAAGAAGCAGAATTAAAGGCTAAACAAGAAGCAGAACTCAAGGCTAAACAAGAAGCTGAATTAAAAGCTAAACAAGAAGCAGAACTCAAGGCTAAAAAAGAAGCAGAATTAAAAGCTAAACAAGAAGCTGAATTAAAAGCCAAACAAGAAGCTGAATTAAAAGCCAAACAAGAAGCAATACTTAAGGCTAAAAAAGAAGATGAACTTAAGGCTAAAAAAGAAGCACAAGCCAAAAGAGAAGCTCAATTAAAAAGAGAGGCAGAAGCAAGAGAAAGAAAAGAAGCAGAGGAAAAGGCTGTAAAAGAAGCTGAAGAAAAGTTAAAAAAAGAGACTGAAGAAAAATTAAAAAAAGAAGCCGATGAAAAATTAAAAATTCAAAGTATTGGAAGTAACTTAATGTTATATAAAAATATAAAACAAGCAGCTTTATTAAATCCAGCAGAAACAATTGTTATTGAAAAAGAAAACCCTGTAAAACAATCCAATAATGAATTAATAGTTTTAAAGGCGAAACAACAAGCAATGACAAGAGTTGGATTAATTAATCAACAAAAACAAAACGAAAATCAAGAAGCCAATAATTCTCATGAAAACTTACCAAATGTAAAATCAGAAACTATTTCTGGTTCTAACTACATACATTACCTATATATTAAAAAACATTAAACTATTAAAATACATAATAATTAATTTTATATTTTAACAGTATCTTTTCTTGTTGACCAATAATTATTTCCATAAGAAATTAGTATTTCTTCATTTTTAAAGATTGGTTTTATTGATTTAATTTCTATATGTGTATCAGTAATTGTCCATGTTGCATTTGGTTCATCTGAATGATTATAAAGAGATGCATTACCGAATCCTACAACCGAATTGGTTTGATTTTTTTTGAAAATATAGTCTCTTATTAAACCTTCAAAATTATCTGTGCTATCTTCTATATATGGTGCTTTTTCAATTACTTCATTAGAATCAAAGTTTCTATTTGCAAAAATACCACGGGCAAATTTACCACCAACATTTGATTTACTTAAATAAGTACTAGAACAAGAAGCAAGTTTTGAATTTATATTATCATACCATGAAATTAATGTGAGAAACACAATTCCAATAATTATAATTGAAAATATTATTAAATGTTTCATAATTAATTTAAACTAGAAAAAAATTACTTGCCAACCAAACTTATATTTTTTGTATTTGAGCAATTTCTTTCCAAGCGTTTTTATCTAAGTTTATTTCATCAAGATGCATTTGAATTATTTTATCCCATAATAATTTTTTAAATATGTAAATTTGTTTATATTTGGATTTTGCCTTTAAAAACTCAAGGGCTTTTTTGGTGTCAATAATATTTGATAGATTTAGTTCTTTTGATGAATTTAAATTTTCATTGACTTTAGATATTAGAGATTGTTTTTCGCTTGGGGTATATTTACATTGAGTATCGGCCTGATTCAGTGCAATCGCAATAGCTTGCTTTTTATTTTTTATAATGCTATCACCACGATCTTTAAGTTTTTTGTCTGCAAATTCATGCATTATTTTGCTAATTTTTTTATCGGCACATTCACGATATGACGACCCTCCATATAATTCAGCTAAATGTTTTAGTTTTTCTGTTTGCATGGAAAGACTATTATATTAAAATAGATAAAATTAAAAACTTTAATATAATTAATTCTTAGAATAAATATATGACCAAATATTCTAATAAATATTCCAAATGGTTTGAAACAGCACCAAAAGAACTAAATGCTGGATTAACAATAATTAAAAAAATAAAAGATATAAATGAACATATTATATTGGTAGGAGGAAATTATATAAATGGTACTAAACGATATGAAATGTTTGGTGGTAGATATGAACCTTACGATAAAACTTGTTTACATACAGCTTTAAGAGAATTTACAGAAGAATTATTTAATATAAAGTTACCAACCGAACAAATAGATAAACTGGTTACTTACTTTATTGAGAATGATTGTTTAATTAATAATTTAACCTTACAAACAAATACATCAATAAGTTTTTTCGCGAGTTTTAAAACATTAGAATTGATTTATAACTTTATTATGAATGGAACATTTGTATATTTAATTCCTTTTGATTTTGCGAAATTTATTCAGGAAAGAAATAGCTATTCTAATTGCATAAAAGCAGATGGACTTTGTGAAATTCAATTTATAAGTGTTATTTATTTATCAAAAGCTCATATGTTACCTTTAAGAAAATTTACTCAAAAACTGCTTAAATTGTTGCGAGACCAATTGAAAAATATTGAATAAATATATAATTAAAACTTTCCAATATATTTGTAAACCAATATGCAAAATCAAACTCAAATTACTAATAGTAATTATGCAAATATAATTTCGAGCTGTGTTGGTACTTTATTTGCAGAAATTTTGACTATACCGGTTTGTACAATTAAAACTGTATACCAAAATAATTCACCAGAAACAATTCCAAATACAATTCGGACAATAATAAAAACTCAAGGAATAAAAGGTTTATTCAGTGCATCTGGTCCAGCTATTATTACACAAATTTTATCTACATCAAGTAAGTTTACTTTGTATGAACGAATTAAAAACTACCGTGGAACTTCAACATCTAACATACTTGATAATTCAATAAATGGAATGATTTCTGGTGTGGCAGGTAGTTTAATAACTCACCCATTTGATGTTTGGAAAAACTTTACTCAAAGAAATGTAAATTATTTAACCCAATTAAAAAAATCAACTAGTTTTAATAATTTTATAACAAAAGGCTTATATCCAGGATATACTGGTTCCATAGGAAAAAACCTCGCACTGTACTCTACTTTGTTTCCGTTAAATGATTTTTATAAATCACAATTTAACTCAATTTATATTTCAGCACCATTAACAACTATTACTGTAAGTCTGATAGTACAGCCTTTTGATTACTATAAAGTAGTTAAAATGGCAGGAAACAAACCAGTGCAACCATTTAGAGGGTTTAGTCTTATGTTAGCTCGCAATATTCCTCATTTTACAATTACAATGTGTGTTACTGATTGGATTAATAAAAATTTTTTTTAACTTTTATATTAAAGCCCAATAGAAAAAATTGAATTTTAAATTCGTTATGATAAATATTCATAAATTTAATGACTCAATTTACTAAATTATTTATATACGTACTTACCGCTCTTGCTGTTGCCACTAATATAACTGAAGCAACTGAGAATCAAGACATGTCAATTAGTCGTCCTTATCTTGAAAGATTTGCAAACTGGCTTGTTAAACATAATATTTATGTTGCGGATGATATGCAATTTGGATGGATGTTTAATAATTGGGTTGATAACGACAAATATATTGAGTACATTAATTCTCAAAATAAGACTTATCAACTAGCCCATAATCAATTTTCTGGAATGAATCAAGATGAATTTGCAGAATATATGGGTTTTAAATCAAATACAGAACTTTTAAAAAATTATTTACGTGGTTCAACTGCAAATAATTCTGATAATGTCGGTAAATTAGCTGGTTCACTACCTGCATCAGTTGATTGGCGAACTAAAGGAGCTGTTACTCCAGTTAAGGATCAAGGACAATGCGGCTCATGCTGGTCCTTCTCAAATACTGGAGCTCTTGAAGGAGCTTACTGGCTTAAGTATGGTAAGCTTATGAGTTTTTCTGAACAAGAGCTTGTCGACTGTTCAACTTTAAAGCTTGGTGGACCCAATATGGGTTGCAACGGTGGACAAATTTCCCAAACTATGGATTGGATTGGAAAGAATGGCGGGTTATGTTTGGAATCTGACTATCCTTATACTTCTGGTGTTACTAAGACTGGAGGCACTTGTAATTCCAAGTCTTGTACTGCTGTTTCTGGAACTAAGGTAGCATCTCACACTGATGTTGCACCAAATTCTGATTCTGCTATGATGGGAGCTCTTGCTCTCCAACCTGTCAGTGTGGGTATTGAAGCTGATCAACGTGCATTCCAACTGTATTCTTCTGGTGTTTTTACTGATACATGTGGAACTAATATTGACCATGCTGTTCTTCTTGTTGGTTACGGTCATAATTCTGCTTCCAATCTTGATTACTACATTCTCAAGAATTCTTGGGGAACCACTTGGGGTGACCAAGGTTATATCTATTTAGGAAAGGGTACTGATAGTAATGGAAAATCTTACAATGGAGGTAAGGGCCAATGTGGTGTGCTTATGATGGGCGCTTATCCTAATCTTTAATTTAATTTATTAGGTTTATTTTATTTTTTAATTATAATAAAAATTGAAATTATTATTTGGTGTTATATACTATTATATTATCTAATGGCTGTTGTTGTTGATATTTTATATGATAATACTATAGAAAACTCGCAGACAAATTCCAATAAAATCAAACATCCATGTCCAAATTGTTGTTGTTCATTAGAATTTGTGATAGGTTTTGTTTTTGCTTTGTATTTGGTTACTTTTGTGTTGGGATTTTTAATTGGAGATTTATATTTTGCAAATAGTTATATTAGCTGTCAGGATTATCAGGTGCCAATTGGTTATAGTTTTACATTAACTGACTGGCTTGAAGTTTCTGGTTATTCATGTTTCGTATTGGTTTTCTTGTTTGCAAAATGGTTTTACATATTTATTCGTAATTTTGAACCAGATAATTTTATAATCGGAATTGGAATTATATATAGTATTTTTTCTTTTGTATGGTTAATTATTGGTTGTGTTGGATATTGGTATTATATTAAACCAACAAACTTGTGTGGACCAATAATAAATAAATATATAGAAGTAAGGTTATGGTTTGGTTTGACCAGTATGATAATCCTGGTAGTATATTGTTTTGGCAGTTGGATTTATTTTAAATGTACAAAGCTTGTATAAATTTAAAAAAATTGAAAATTTAACTGTTATTTTCTAGATTATTAGTATTTAATGTCATCTGATGCTACAACTTTAAATAATAATGCTACTCCTATACCGCCAATCGCAGTGTCTCCGGGCAGAGATATTGAAGCACAAGTAACAGTCGATAATTCTTGTATTTCATGTGATTCTAAAACATGTTTTTTAGTTTCATGTGTAACAGTAACTGTGTTAATGCTAATAACCCCGTTTATTATTTGCGATTTATATTTTGCATATAATAATATCAGTTGCCAACACGATCCAAATCCTATTGGTTTTAGTCTTAGCACGTGGCTTGCGGTATCTGGATGGTCAATGGTAGGATTCTTAGGTTTATTTCTACTTCTTTTGATTTGTCTTGGGTGTAAACCAAAGGGCGCGATACCAGTTGTTGTGCTTCAATATGGATATAGTTTATTTGCATTTGCTTGGCTGATTGTGGGTTGTGTAATGTTTTGGCGTTACCTTGACCCATCAGGTAATTGTAACCACGATGTGTCTAACTACATGTGGGCACGACTAATTATTGGTCTTGTCGGGGTGTTTTTCTCTTCGCAAAGCTCAAAGAAGAAAGAATAATAATTTTTTTAAAAAATTGAAATTAGTTAATGATATATTATTAAATTATAATTTCAATGCAATCTGTAAATAGCGCCTCTGTAAATACCAACCAATTACCTCACACTAACCTTGCTTATGCTCAATCAAATCTTTATAAAACATTACAAGCCAATCATGCTGAAACAGACATTGAACAAAATATTATATCCCATATTGATTCAATTCGTGAAAATGTTAACATGATAAATGAAAACTTTAATGACATTAAATCCAGTCTTGAAAGTTCTCTTGAAACTATAGAACCAAATGCCAGACCACACCAGCAAACCGACTCAGAAAATCAAGACCAATTAAATAACAAATTATTCCGTCGTGTTTGTTTTGTTGGAGTAGTTGGATTTGTTCCGTGGATTGTTTGTGATTTTTATTTTTCGAAAAACCATTCAAACTGTCATGTAAATTCCTCTCCTCCGTTATCAGATTATTTTACCATGAATGGTATAATAAGCTTGATTTTTATAACATTATCTTTTATGATTTATGGGTTTGGAGGATTTACACGAAATTCATACGAGTATACTCACTTTGTTAGCTTTTTTTGTTATATTATTAGTTTTGCTTGTGGAATGGTTGGAATTGGTTTGTTTCTTGATAATCTAAAATCATTTGCCACATGTGGGCAATTTATTACAAGGTATTTGCTTGCCCGGTCAATACAAAACATATGCTATTTTTTCATATATTTTACAAGTATTATAGAGTTTAAGTAAAAAAATTGATTTGTTTATTTATTTAGTTTATTAAATTTGATAAACTTAATGGTGTTGATGGGGGACACATTTACAGTTTTAGCTGAAAATCCTTCTTGAAAAATCAGCAAAAACGATGTGAAATATTTACTTGATGTATTTGTAGACGATATTAAAGAACCTATTGTTTTTGATAAAATAATTTTCGGTAAACAATTTAAAGGATTTCACGCTGTTTCTTTTGATAGATGTATTGTAGCTGAAGAACTAGCATAAATGCCAAATTATTTTAAAATCGCCATTTGGGTTTTGTTTTAGTGGCAATTAAAACAGATGGTTTTTTAACTATCTTAGTTTTTTGTTTTTGGTTTGTTTTAGGCTTGGTTTTTGGTACATTGGGTTTTTTCTTAATTGACAATTTTATTTTATTTTCCACAATAAATTTATCAATAAATCCTTTTATTAATCGGTTTGGTATTGGATTTTTTATATTCACTGGTAATTTTGTAATTGGGGATAATGAGTTTTTAATATATCGAATTGACGATTTATCATATGTATGTCCATCAGATAAAATTACTGGATTTAACATTATACCCCATGATATTGGACATAAATATTCTTCAGGAATTGTAATGGCAGAATGTTTTTTTGTCATTACTATTGTAAATTTATAAACTAAGTTAAATTACTTCAATATTTTTTCCGGTATCTTTGGTATTTTAGATGGTCTCAAATGCCCTAATTTTATCCGCGGTAATGGTTAGTTTTAATTCATTTGAACCAACGTCCCAGCCTAACCAATTGCTTAGTTGAATAATTTTATCTGGAATTATCGGATATAACAACCCCATAATTTGTTTTAATTGGATTAACAAAGTACCAATTTGACTTACCTTAATTATAATGTCAGATGTAGCCCAAGGTTTTGTCACAGTTAGTTCTTTATTTGCACTAGAACACATTGTTAAGAACAAACTTTTATATTCACCCAATGCATAAGTCCCAGTTATTGAACGAACTTGATTATCATGTGTAAGGTTGGACTGGGTAATTAGTTCCCCATTAGTTTCAAACCAAGCATTCAGTTCTGTACAAATTGGTTTAGCTAATGTGAACAGCCTTTGAAATAAGTTACCAAAATCTTTAATTAACTGATTATTATAAAGCTCTTTTAGCCTATCTGGGTTAAACTTTATGTCTTCTCCCCAAATTGTTTCCATAATTAAATAATATCTGATGGCTTCAATTGGATATTTAGACAATAATTCATCTGGTTCAATAACATTACCGACCGATTTAGACATTTTTATGCCTGATGCATCAGTAATAAAACCATGGACAAGAATATTTTTAGCTTGAGCCTGGACATACCCACAAGATTGCAAAATTCCGGGGTAAATTACCGCATGAAACCAAAGAATGTCCTTACCAATAATGTGAATAGTTTGGTCCCAATCTGTTAAATTTGGTTTAATTGCTTTAGCACCTGAAATATAATTTAATAGCGCATCAAACCAAACATAAACCACGTGAGGTTTATTAGATTCAAATTGTGGAAACTGAATGCCCCAGTCAAAACTGGTTCGACTAATTGATAGGTCTTTTAAAGTTTTTAAACGGTCATCAATAGCAAACTTATTAGCAGGATAAACAAGTCTAGAATCAAGCAGCTGGGATATATGTTTACAGTACTTTTCCAAACGAAAAAAGTAAGATTCCTCTGTTACTTTTTCATATGGGATTCCAGTAACTGGATCTGCAAAATTATTTAGGGCAGCTTCTTGGTCAGTTATAAAAGATTCTTCTCGCACATTGTAATATCCTGTATACTCGGACAAATAAATGTCACCAGCTCTATAGGATTTTTCAATAGCTTCAACAACCAAGTTTTTATGGGCTTGGTCAGTTGTTCTTATAAAATGTGCAAAGTTAACTCCTAATTTTTGGTTTAGTTGAGTAAATTTTGCTGAATTGGTATTACATAATTCAATTGGAGTAACCCCGTTAGCTAATGCGACCGATTGTATTTTTTTGCCGTGTTCATCTGTTCCAGTAAGTAATTTTGCATTAGAAAATCTAGCAAAAGACCTCGTAACAAAATCCGCCAGTACTGATTCATATAGATGACCAATATGTGGGCTTCCATTTGTGTAAGATATTGCTGTTGTGATTAAAATATTGGACATTAGCCTAATGTAATTTTGTTTAATATCCAATACCAAATTCAATTTTTTTAATTTGGTAAATTAACAATAACAAACTTAAATGTAAATAATTTGTATTAAATATATGAATATATGAAATATGGAAGAATTTAATAGAAATTTTCCATCATTTGAAAAACAAAAGAAATGAAAATAAAAAGCGAAATTGAAAATAAAAACATACACCCATATTAAATTGAAATTTGCCCAACAATTTATCAACATTAAGTTTGATGATTTAAAAAAACAAAATTCTAATTATTTGACAGATGATAGATGTATTTACTATTTACATACAATTAACAAAAATGTATATTCTTGGAATTTTGAAGAAAATGAATGGGAACAACCTGACCCAGATTATGCATGTGAATTAGCAGATTTATTTGAATAATTTTAACACCAAAGGAAAAAACTTTTAATTTTATTTTCTCTACAAAATTATATATGAGTTGTAAAATACTATCACAAGAAAAAATTTCAGACAACGAATTTTTAGAAATGATGATTAAACATCATAATGTTGCAATTAAAATGAGTCAATTAGTTCAAATGACATCAAAAGATGATTTTATTATTGACTTTGCAAGAAGAACAATATTTAACCAATCAAATGAAGTTAACCTAATGGAAAAATTAAAAGTACAAATACCAAACATGCAAAATGTTCAATCTTGTAACTGTGGTAATTCTGTCATATCAGCCCAGTTGGAAAAAACTTATCCCAATATTTTTTCTAATCTCAAGTGTAATGAAACACATTGGGAACATTTTACCAACACACCTATTCAACTTGGTGAAACTCCTGGTTTTGAAATAGTTAGTAAACAACCACTATCTGAATCAACTAATATAAATTTACATAATGTGATGTCTAACGCAATTAGTGACAAAGATTATGTTGCTCATATGGTTGAACATCATAAATCAGGTATTGATTTAGCAAAACTAGCTATTAAATCAACTAAAGAACCCAAAATTTTAGTTTTGGCACAAACAATGATTTTAGACCAAGAAAAGGAAATTTTTCAAATTAAGAATTTGTATGGTTGTTTAAGATATAACTGGCGCGACCAAAGATAAATCCACCCAATATAAAAAATATTGAATAAATATAAATTTGATTTGTACTTTAATATTTATCCAATGAACCAAATTAATGTTATTATTGATTATTCTAATTTAACTGAATCAGATGTTAAACAAGTTACATCAAGTTATATGACTATTCATGAAAATATTTGTGAACAAGTTTTAGCAACACCTAATGAATCTTTATGTTGGGCTAATCTTGTTCAGCCTTTTATTGACTTGGATAATGCTCATGTGTCTAATGCATTGCTAAATATGAAGGATTTTTATACTGTGGAATTAATTAGGGAAAAATGTAATGAAATTGCTACTGAATTTGAGGCATGGAATATTGAACAATCAATGAGAAAAGATATTTATGTTAAATTTAAACATTATTCGGATTGGGTCTATCCTAATGAATTAACCCATTTAAATCAAGAACAACAATCGTATTTTCAAAACCTGATGGAAAACTATAAATTCATTGGAATGGATTTACCTGATGATAAATTTGATAGAGTTAAAGAAATTAATAAACTAATTGCGGAACTATGTTCAGATTTTAATATGAATCTAGGAAATGAATCTTATTGTGAACTAGTTCAGGTGGAACAATTATTTGGATTACCTGAACAATATATTAAAGACCGCATTCAACCAAATGGACAAGTTAAAGTGACATTAAAATATCCTGATTATATTCCAATTATGGAATATGCTAAAAACCGCGACATTAGAAAGCATTTTTGTACTGAATTTAAGTCTCGATGTATTAAAACTAATACTCCATTGATTAATCAAGTATTTGCGTTACGCGGAGAATTGGCACAACTTTTTGGAGTTCCCAATTATTCAGACTATAAATTATCAAAGTCAATGGCATCCACAACTGAAACAGTTAATCAGTTTCTTTCTGAATTACTTGATAAAGTAAACCCATTACTTGATTCAGATTTGACAAGTTTATTAGAACTAGCAAAAGCCGATGGAATTGATAAAATTGAAATGTATGATATTGCATTTTATTCACGTGCTTATGTGGAATCAACATGTAACTTTGACAAAGAAAAACTTAAAAAATATTTTCCAGTTGATAAAGTAATTGCTGGTGCACTTGAAATTTACCAAAGGCTATTAGGTTATAAATTTTCCCGAGTTACCGGAAAAGAATCAACATTTTGGCATCCAGATGTTGAGTTATACCAAGTTACAGATTCCGAAACATTAACTTCAGTTGGATATTTTTATTTGGACCTGTATCCCAGAGACGGTAAGTATTCACATGCTGCATGTTTTCCATTCGTATCTAAGTCTGCAGTAACATTACCAGTTGCAACTATGGGATGTAATTTTAATAAAGGTAATTTAAGTTTTGATGAAGTTGAAACTTTTTTCCATGAGTTTGGTCACGTAATGCACCATTTAAGTTCTGTGTCTGATATTTCTGCTACTGCTGGTTTTGCGTGCGAACATGATTTTGTTGAAACCCCAAGCCAAATGTTTGAAGAATGGTGTTACGCAAAACAAACTTTACAAATGATGTCAGAGGGATTACCAGAGGACATGATTGATAAACTGAACCTGTCGAGAAAATTATTACAGGGATACCATTATGCAAGACAAATTATGTTTGGTATGTTTGACATGAAAATTCATTCAGCACAATGGGCTGCAAATCCAACTGAACCAGCCGAACTATTTGCTAACTTACAAAATCAAGTATTGAAAATACCAACAATACCTGGTACATCAGAGCCTGCATCATTTGGTCATTTATTAGGTGGTTATGATGCAGGTTATTATGGTTACGCATGGTCCTTAGTATATGCAAAAGATTTATTTGGTGAGTTTAAAACCAATGGACTATTAAATGAATCACTTGGTAAAAAACTAAGAAAAGAAATTTTAGCTCCTGGTTCAATAAGAAAGTCAATTGATTCTGTGCGAATATTTTTGTCTCGTGAACCTGATTTTAATGAATTTATTAGTTCAATTATTTCAATTAACTAAAAAAATTGATATTTATTTAAATTACTCATTAATTTAGTTATTTAATGAACAATATACAATTCCCTAAATTAGTACAAGACTCTGAAGAGTTTAAAATTATTCTTTACAAATTAACTTCAAATATTTATGACTTAACACTTAGTAACCAACCCTACTTACTTGTAACTGCTCTTGTGTTTTTGGTTGTGTTTACTGTAATTGTGTATTTGATGGACAAGAGAAAAAAATCAGAATTATCTATTTCAAGTTCAACTGTGAAAATTAATGATGTTATTAGTGAAGAAAAAACTGATGAAAAATGTGAAGAAAAAACTGATGAAAAATGTGAAGAAAAAACTAAAACAACTAGTGAAAACCAAAACATATCATCAACATCAGTAACATCTGATATTAAAAATATCCTTGAGGAAATCAATGAATTAAAGAAAGAACTTGAATGTCTTCGTTCTAGTTCAGTTCCTAAGGTATCTTGGGATTGTGAAAAAACTTTACAAGAAACTGATAAAGCCAATGAAACCAATGAAACTAACGAAGTTATGGAAGACATGGAAGATGAATTAACAAATAATAAAATTATTGATGAAAGTGTGAGTGAATATTTAGTAAAAGATATTCAAAATAAAATTCCCGAGTTATCCCCAGACCAAATCCAAAAGGTTCTTCAAACATGTGCTGAATATGTTTTAATTCCCAATTGGTACACCAAAAAAGATTTTGAAGAATTATCTAATGTTAAATTTTCCAATAAAGCTTGGAATAAATTATTAGCAAGTACTGATGAACATTCTGAAAATTTACTTTTTGATGAAACTAATGCAATGGTTGTTTCTTGGTTTGAAAACAATCTTGCAGATAAGTTTGAAAAAGTTCCTTATGGTGTTTCTTCAATTGAAGATTCTGATAATGAAGATTCATCGGAATCAGATAATGAATCTGATAGTGATTATAGTGGCGAAGAATCATCTAATTTACTACTAGATTCGGATGGTTCAGATGAAGAGTCGGATAATGAAGATAATGACTCTGATGAAGAGGAGCCTACAGAGTCAGAACAACCAATTAATAGTTTTATTGTAAAACAATTGGAAAAATTAAAATGTGCTCAATTAAAAAAAATTGCTGGAATTAAATCAAATGGTTATTCAAAAGAAAAACTCATTGAAATTATAACTAAGGATTGCACTAAATTAAATATTATTAAGGCATTAAAGATTATAGGTTAATAATACTTTTAACACTTTTTATTTAGTTTTATCAAATAATAAAAATCTATTATAAAATAATTGCGCATGGATAACACAAGAATATTTAATAAATCTTTTGACGATTTAAGTTTTATCCAAAATATGTCAAATGACAAAGAAAGGTATGTCTTTGTATTTGATTTTGACCTTACTTTAACATCCAAATCATCAGATGGAATAACAAAAACCAATAAAAACTATATTGAATTATTTGATTCAGAAAACAAAATTGAAAAGTTAAAATATTATTTAAATAAAATTGTTGAATCAGGTAATTCAATATATGTTAATACCAGAGCTTTATCATCTGATGTAGCACATATACTTAAAAACATTAATATTGATGTTGGTGAAGACAAATTAGTTAAAGGTATTAAAGGTTCAATAAGAAAAGACCAAATTTCTAGCCCTTTTTGTTTTGCAGAACTGGAAAAATACGGATTACATGGGGTTACTGATGATTCAGTTTTATGGGGAGTAAAAAAAGTAATTGCATTAAACCAAATTAAAGATGAAGAAAATGTTCAAATATCTAATGTGTTTTTTTTTGATGATTCTGTTATTAATATTAATACCGCAAAAGTAAATGGTTATGTTAATAGTTTTTTAATTGGGTCCAATGATTCTGGATTATTTGGACTTGATTTTTTACTAATTAAACTAAATCAAATTTTGGATATTTTAAAAATATAAATTTACAGTTTATATTTTTTAAATATATATCATTGTTTTTGGATCAAACTTGTTCAGTTTAGAAAAATCCAAAGTAACTGAAGAGTTTGATAAATTGTAAGTCCATTGGTTGTCCAATCCTGCCCTTAAAATAAAATAACGAGCTCCATAATTTTTATTATCAGTTGCATAATTTATTTTGTTTTTAATTTTTTCAAATGCAAATGTCCTAATTTGTTCAGGTATTTTATCATAATCACTACACATTAAGTGTCCCATATCATTGTGAAATTTTACAATCCAGTTTGTTTTATTGTTCATTATATATTAAATAATTTATTTCTTTAACTTATAACCCTGAAAAATTTTATCCAATTCAAAACCTATAAAAGATTAAATATAACTCTTTATAATTACAAAACATGAATTATGTTGTTAAAAAAGTTGAGTTTGAAATAAGTAACTTTACACCAATATCAACAAATATTATAAATTCACACTTGTTAATCCATACATCTAAACAATATCAAACATTTAAAATAACAAATTACATTGGAAAAGGAACTGTCGGGCAGGTGTATATGATAGAGTCAAATAAAAATATCCATGTTATTAAAATATCAAATGCGGACTGTACAGAGGACTTAATTGATGAAGTAGAATTATCAATTGCACACTTTAAAAAAAATAAAATTGTTCATCCTTCATATCCTTTGTGTTTTGGTCACTTTAAAAATTTAAAGGCAGTTGGTGTAATTTATCCTTATTTTGGATTTTATAATTTGGAAAAAATAAAGTCAATTGATTACAAAATTGACTTTGCACACAATATACAAATAATTGTTCAACTAATTGAACAAATGCAAAGTTTTACTAATATTTTACATTGTGACATTAAACCGTCGAATGTCGTTATAGATGTATCAGACAATAAAATAAAAGCAACAATAATTGATTTTGGTTTAATAAAGAGCATTTACTTGAAAGATTATTTGATATCAACAAATTATATAACATCACCTGAAAGTTTACTTACACTTAGTGATTTTTCCGCATGTGCTAATGGACCAGACGGACCTAATGATTTTTCAATTGAAAAACATGATTATTTTGGTTTATTTAGTATTGTAATAAATTTGTTTATTGGAAAAACTTTTTGGACATTTTTTTCAAATTACTTAACTGACATTAAATTTAATGCGGAACAATTATATAAACAGAGTGCTTCCATTATATTTGTTTATACTTGGTTTAGATTTACATATGAATCTAAAAATCAAATTACAAATCCAATTTTATTTAAACTAATTGAAAGGATAGAACAGTTATATCCAAATATTTCCGAAAAAAAATTTCTTAGTTATGATAAATTTTTTAATCAATACATAAGCTTACATATTGATACAAATACTATAGGAAAATCTAATTTACCAGACTTACAAGATTTTACCAAACAGTTAATTCATTTTGATTATGCTTTTAGACCTGAACTATCAGAATTACTGACTCATCGTTTTATAGTTAAAAAACCAAATTAAAATCTATAGTCTTTATCAACTTTACTTGCCCATTCAAATCTTTTAATTAAAACCTTGGTAAATAATTTTTCAGGGGGAATTTCAAATTTCTTAATAAATGCAAAAATTATTCTTGGATCAATGTAATTATTTTTTGATGTACCAAGAGAAACATTCTTCATTTTAAGTTTTGTTTCTTTTTTAAGTTTGAGGGTTTTTATTTTAATTTCAAGTTTACTTGCCTTTGCATTATCTTTTTTTTCTTGATATTTCTTTTTCTTTTGTTTTAATTCTTTTAATCTATCGTCAATTTTGTCGAGCATATTGTCTAAAGCTGAATTAGATGCTTTTTGATGATTACATAATAAAGCAACAGCTGTATTTGCTTGATTAAACATAGCAATTAAATAATTTAATCTTTCATTTGGATCAATTTCAGAAACTTTTTCTTCTTTTATTTTGTCAATTTCTTTTTGAAACAAAAGACTAGCATTATATGTACGCCATACTTTAGCAGTAAGACCTGGGAGAATTGAACTTAGATATTCATTTAAAGTACTAGATGTTACCAAGTCAAATAATTCGTCTTTTTTACTTTTACCTCCCATGAATTTTTCTAAATTCATATAGACCTGAGAATGAACAGAAACCTTTCTGCAATATCTGACTGAGTCTTTACCGAGAAAGTCGAGTTTAATAACGTTATCTTCCATTAAAGTAATATGTTCAACTCGCAAAGAAGTAACTCCTACAGTATCCGCTTCTTCTTTGGTATCTTTTGAACCACCTACTCTTAAGGCTAAATTATCAATAAAATATAAACAGGTTGCAAGTTGTTGGTTTTTTGGATTTTCATCACTAAGTTGTTTTTCGTAATCTTCGCGAATGGTATTTGCCTTTTTCTTAAGTTGACGTGCCAAGTCAAATTTTGACTCATCTGATTTAGATTTAAAAAATGAATCTAAACTTGTAAAAATATATTTGTTTTTTCCAGTAATTTCATCTTTCCACGAGGCTAACCAAATTACTGATTGATCGTGTATTATTTCTCCCCATTGATGACCCGGTATATTAGGTTCAGGTACTTTTGCGTCTTTAGATAAATTAATTGTAACATCTTCGGGTATAATTCTTTTTTTAATTCTTCCAGACTTAGGATGTGTGCCTCTTCCCATAAATATACCAGGAGGTTCAATTTTAAAATTACCAACTTGTTGTTGTACACCATCAATAATACAGTATTTGTATGGCTCATCTATTTCATCTTGTTTTTTCTTTTGTATTTCTTTTTCTTCCTTAGTAATCAAAGCTTTTTTTTCTTTTTCCATAATTAAATAATTTTTAATTGGAGTAAAGTCAATTTGGTCTAATGATTGAACTTGGGATAAAATGTTAGCTGGTAAAGTAGGTTTTAATTCTTTCCAAAAATTTTTATTGAATGTATTTGATTCAACATATGGTGTACCAATAAATCTGGCGTACATGGTAGCATATTCTTCGGCTAATTCTGGTAAAATAACTTGGTTTCCACTTATTATTACTGGAACTTTATGGGGTTCATAAGCAGGGGGAAACATTGGACCATTATGTTGTAACACAGTCCATTGAGGTTTACCACCTCCATACATTAAATTAATTTTCCAGTGGTTAGAACTACAACATAATTCACCTGGTCTACAAGTATTTGTACATTTTTTTCCATTAAATTTCATGTTATTATATTAGACTATAATTTTTTTTCATTAATCATTCAAATATAAAATAATTTATTGAACAGCTACTTTACTCATCATCATGTACATAGTTTGCTGAACACGAAAGAGCTGGAACAAGATTAGTGTTATCATATGGTCCAGAATTAGGTACACTTGAAAGACGACCCGGACCACCATGAAAATTAACGCCAGCACTATAAAGTTGAACAGGTTCAGAATAGTTAGGATGCATCTCACTATCGCCAAACATTACATTCTTGCGGGGCTTTTTGTGAACCCCATTAAATGTTTTTGAAGCATGAGTTACCAGAATTTGATAAATCTGTTGACGCAGTGTTGAACCATACTCAATAATCATTTGAGAAGATTCAGAGTCAGAATCCACTAACTCAAAAACAGTTAGAGGTGATGCAAACATATATGCTACAACACTCGACTGATTTTCATTAATGAATTGTGAAACCGCCTCTATTGCTTTGTTTGAGTTAATTCTTTCCAGAAAGTTAAAACCATCAAACAGAGTTGTAAAATGTTCAGCTTCAAGACCAGGTAAGTTACCAACACTATACGGGACAATTGAAAATTCTGATTCAGTAAACTCTTCAGTAACTTTAATTGTGTCAGGGCTTGTATGTTTGAGAATAATGAAAAACTTTACAGCTGAATTTTTATTCTCAGAATTAATCTGAATTCGTCCACCTCTACGAATTTGACACTCAATAGTAGGAGTATCTTTAACAGAACGGAAACGAGCAACCGCAACTTCAACACCGGGTCCAAAGTTTAGCATACCTTGGAAACTGGGACGTGAACCAGCTACACTCTTGCCTGCAATAAATTCAGCAAAATGTGCTACAAGTAAAGACGTGGGTGAAGTATGTACGGCCTTAAAAATCTTAGTAAGGTCAATACCAAATTCATTTAGTTCAGTATTAATCTGTTCAGAAATAAACAGAATAACATCGCTCATTATTCCCATTGTGCTAAGAGTCTCAAAGTCCTTTTCAGCTAGGTACTTTTTAAATGACTTCATAACACAACGTTCAAATCCGCCATAAGAAGTAATTACAAGATAGGTTTGACCAGTTAGTCCTTTAGGCATTTCAATGTTTGAAAATAAAAACTTGTTTTCAGATGTAATGCGTACATTTCCAGAAGAATTGTCATAACGGTTAGATTCCCATTTGTTACACAAGTGTCCACATTGGTCATAAAGCTTAATACCAAATGGTCGTACAGGACTAGAATGCATTAGGCTCTTAAAAGTAATGTCATCCCCTCTTTGGAAAATAACATTAGAATCAACTGCTTCTGCTTGCTGGGGAATATCGATAGCCCCAGGCATAGGAGTTGAAATGCGAAGTTCTCCAACAACAAGCGAGTTGTTAACTCCGGTAACAGTAGTATTATTAAAAGTGATTTTAGAGTTAGCCATTACTAAATACTCTATGCTAATTTAGGCATTAAAATTTCAATTTTTTTAAAATCATGTTGGACTTTGCCAGATATCGCACTAAAAGTGCTCTGACAATTTTTTTGATTAATTTGCACCCCCCGTTTCATGAGTGACGCACCGTGTCGGGTTAAAAGTGCTTTGAAAAACAAAAAACATCTGAATAATGTTTAAGTACTTAAAGACAAACCAATATATAAGCTTATATGAATACACTGGCTTTTGAAAAAATAGTTGGGGAAACTCGGAAAGACAGAAATTTTCCGGTAAAATATCTTAATGAATTATATGGATACAATATGGACATTATGTTACCTGTTAAATCAGTTGGTCCATTATCATCAATTAAATGTTTCTATCCTTTACCTTCTAGGTTATTATTAAATGAACAGTATACAGGACCACATAAAATTATAAAAAATAAAAACGAATATCAATTTCATGGCATAAATGGACACAGAATAGTATTTTCTGATAAAAAACTACCCTTTGTTGCTGAGAAATTAAAATATCCTATCCCTTTTAGCTTTCCTGTACCATCAGAAACAGAAGTTGAAATAATATCATCAAATGTATATTATTATGAAGTTTCTTTATTAGATATTCAAAATCAGGAATCATGGGATGGTGAATGTGTATCGATTGGTTTTGGAAATAAAAACACAACATTTTTAAGTCATGTGGGATGGTATGATGGTTCAGTTGGATTTCATTCCGATGACGGAACAATTAGATTTAACGAAGCTGATAACTCAGTAAAAGCATATACTAATGTTTGGGGACCGGGTGATGTAGCAGGAGCAGGAATAATATATGTGGGGAAAAATGAATTTAAGCCTTTTTTCACATTTAATGGTAAATTAGTTTATATGGCAGGTAAGACAATTCAAATGAAATTTCCATATTTTCCAATGGTTGGATATGATCATTCACGTTCAATTGAACTTAATTTTTCATCAAAACCATTTAAATATGACATTAAAAAGTTAATTTTAAAAAATTCAGAAAATGTTATTTCATCAGAAAATACTTTTATTATTGATTATGATATTGGTCATATATTAAATGAACCCCCAATTATTGAAAGTTCTACTAGTACAAAACCAAAGTTTTCAATTTTAAATATTACTGATGCATCAGGAAAAACAACAGGAATAAAACTTGTTCCTATTTTTCCCGAAATATCTGGCTTGGGTATAAAAAGCTTGAATTCAATTAATCCAATAAATCTTGCTAATCTCAATGATGATAATATAGAAATAGAACATGATACTTTAAATCCAATAGGCCCCACAGGACAAATACCTATTACTAATGATGATTTTTCATATTTAACTGGGTCATTAAATGGTCCCAATGAACCATCAATTTCTATTCCATCAAATAAAAAACCAGGTGGACTAATGAGTTTGTTAGCTTATGGAAATAACCCGTTTTCAAATAGTTTAGATTCAAATGGAAAGTACACAATATTTAACTTAAATACTGAAATTAACTTGACAAATTCAATTCAACCAGAGCCAGTATTTTTACAAGTACCAAATAACACCCTATCAAATAATTTAATATGGAATAATTTAGTAGTTGAAGGACAAAGTCTTTTTAATTTTGCAAATATAAATGTTCAGCCAATAAATTCATTAACTGGAAATATACAAGTTAATGAAAATAGTTTTAGCACTGACAGCCAAGAAAATCCCAATGAAAATAATTTGGGTCCAGATTCAACAACAGATTATTAAGCTAATCTACACAGAATAAAAATTAGCTAATGCCATAAGATTTAAGTGTTTTAAATGCATGTAAATTTTACTATCTGTTAATTCCAAATAATACTCAGTATCTGAGTTTTTAAGAGTTTCAATTACAACCGCATTCATAAATTTAGTATCTACATGACATCTATGTGTTAGTGTCTGAGAAGATTTTGTTGAAGGTAAAATTAAATTAGTTGTTAATTTATCATAATCTTTAATTATGCTAAATACTAATATATTTTCATTTGTTGCATCACCGTTATCCATTAATATTTGAAATATTTCCCCGGCCATTGCTTCTATTTTTTCTAATTCATCCTTATTTGAAATTTTAACAACAACAATTAACAAAGGGCTAAATTTTTGTGGTTTATAAAAAAAAAGTTTCATATTATAAATTGTAAAGAAAATAAATTATATTAATTTGTTTTGATGCGGTTAACAAAATAAAACGAATTATTTTGAAGTTAAAGCATGAGACCTTGTAATAAAATCAACACTACATCCATTATCAAAATGTATTTTTTTACTTTTAAAGTCAAGTGAAATTCCCAAATTATACATCATATCAATTCCTAAAATAGGAGGCAAGTCATTGTTTGAACACACTGAAAATGAACATGGATAAACTCCACATTCTAGTACAACTTCAATATAATGTATTTTACCTAACATTTTAGCTTCACCAACACCTTTCATTACTCCTGAAAAATGTTTATCAAGAATTTTTTCAAGCCCGCATGCTTGTATAATATCAGCTGGAATGACTGACATTTCTGCTCCAGTATCAAGTAAAAAATTTAATTCATGACCATTGATATGTCCTTTTATAAAAATAGCTTCAGTACGAATAAATGTGTGAGGAATTTCCATATATGCTTTCTCTAAATTTTCACTAACTAAATCTTCATCACTTGGTTCTTGACTTGTAGTGTCAGGAATATATACAAAAATATTATCACAAGATGGACAATAAATATAATTTTCTTGTGAATCTTTATTTATGTCTTGTTTAATATCAAATTTGCACCTGGTGCAATTAGTTTTAACTTCAAACGATGTCATTAAAATATTAATTATTATTGGAAAATAAAATAATTATCAATTTTTTTAAAGTGTAAAGTAATTTGGTTTTGTTATCCCCTTAAAGAGTAATCAATAAGGATAAGTATCAAGTTTACTTTTTTTTACCAAGCTTGTTAACCTTAATTGCCTTAGCGCCAACACTAACCACATTATCAATTCCATGGTCCCATGACTCTTTAGGTTTAACTGACTCTTCAACAGGAGCAGACTTTTTAGCCTCTTCAGTTGCTATCCAATTAGCCATCTGGGTTGTAAATGGAAGCATTCCTTGCTCAGTGTAGTGAATCATACGAGGAGAACTTAGTAATTCTCCAATTTCATCATCAATCTGACTAATCTGATTACGAAGTTCAATCTTAGGGTCTTTAAAGTTAGGCTTGGACTTGGTGTTCTTTTTCTTAGAACCAGATGCCCAACCATCAGACTCAGATTTAGATTCTGCTTGAATCATTGTGGTTAATTGGTTAGTAAGTTCAATTTTCTTAAGTTGTAATTCAGCTTCTTTGGTCTCAATAGATTCTTTAGAAGGGCAAGAACATGTTCCGTGCATAAAATTATCCGGACAAATATGTTCATCAGAATAATGAACTCCTTCTTTGCAATTAAGCCCAGTTGCTAAACACAAATCCCAAACAGTAATTTGTTGTCTGCGCGCGAGATTAGCTTCCATAGCCTTATGAGTTTTACAATATCGGGTTAAACGTTCAAAAGCCCATGCAGTATCTTCAAATGCACTATCCAAATAAAAGCCAGGAACGTCATCAGAATACTTATACCCGCTAGAATGGCTGGTAGTTTGATTACCTGATGAACGCCTAAAAGGAATTTCCTTTGCAATTTTACGGTAATAACAAGCAAATTCACGCCATAGTTGAATTACTTCAATAAAATTTGTAGTAGCTACTACATCTGCGATTTTTCGCTTATGTTCTTCAAGAATAATCTTGGGAACATTGGATTGAAGACTTCCGACTAATTCATTATATAACTGAACCCAGTTATATTTTCCTTTGTCAAGTCTGTTATAGCTACTAATATGCTTGAGAGCCTTAATGTCTTCACTGCGATGTGCACCGCGACATGTTCCGGCTTCAAATTGGCAATGACGAAGGCGACAACCATTAGTTTCCTTAAATGGATTGTAGCCAAGCACATTATTAATGTGTTGCCAATAAGTGTCACGACACCATAGATTTTGGGTCGATTCACTGGTAAGGGTATTCTTATTATAAGTTTTAGTAGTAGATGCCATTACTATAATTGAACCAAGGGGTAATACAATTAAAATTTCAATTTTTTTAGGGGTTGTGTTTAATTAGATAGAGTTTAAATAAGCCAAATAGACTTAAAGATTTCAGTCTATTATAAATTAATGGCTAGCGAAAAAATAAAACAATTCAATGAAATATTAAGTTCTTTTTTGATTCAAATATCACCACTTGTTGGTAGCACTTATTATCAACAATTTGAAAAAATTATCAAATACAATAGTTTACTTCCAATTGAACAGTTTCTTGTTCATGCACTTCCAGTTCGTGATAAAATATTATCTAGAGATGAATCATACTTTAATAACAATTTAAATCATGTTGATAAAATTGGCGGAAATGAATGGGTCTTAGATGAAATTTTACGATTACAAAATATTTACAGTCAATTAGATGAAACATCTAGGTCTAATGTTTGGGATATTTTTCAGGCAATGTTAATTCTTGGAGAAGAATATATTAATATAAAAGTGAGAAAATCTCATCTACTTCAAGCTAAATAAAAAATACTAATTAATTTTATACGATAAGTTTAAATTAATTTTTTATTAATTAAAACCTTTAAATAGCAGAACCATTTAATAGTTTAGTTACAAAACCATCTGCTCTCATAATCATAGGTTGGTCTAATTGAATAAATCCTTCATTCCATCCATCCATTTGACTTAAGTCTTGGATAATTTGTTGAGAACCATAATATGGATGCGCAACAACTTGGCCAGTAAAATTATGTCCAAGTGTTACTACCGGACATGCATTAATAAAAAGCACGTGACCAGATTCCAAAACAATATTGTAAATGTAATTAATTTGAACTGGTTTGGATTCAACCAAATTAATTGGAAATGCCCAAGAACCAACTAAAACAGGGTGCCATGGAGTAATAAGCATGTTTCCGATATTACACATTTGCATTACTCCATTAGGTACTTTGGATTTTACAATGCATCTAATAGTTGTGGTTGTTAATTGACCATTAATAATTGTTCTAACTGTTTGACCAGGTTTTAACAATTTAACTTGTTCATAGTAATCACCAAGTATTTCGTTATACATTGTTACATAACCATCTCCATCAAAACATCCACCGCTTCTATCATAGTAAGCGGACATATTAGTTGGTCCGGCTGTTGTTGTCCGAGAACCAGATGAGTATTGATTTCCATATGAATAGGACTTTCTAGATGGTTTAGGTGCTGGTAACATACAAAATGCGTCATCTGCAATTTCTCTTATTGAGTTAAATAAGTTTCCTGCAAAATGTTGAACACCTGGGTCCTTAAAATTATTACACTGTTGGTTTAGATATGCATTCATAATTGACCGTAAAAAGTGTTTACCCCACTTACTAAACCAGTCTGAACGTGAAAATGCATATTCTATTTGTCCACCATTATGAGTTTGACTTGAATAATAATCTTGTAAAAATCCCTGAATTTTTTCAGTGTCAGACTGAGCCATGATTAAACCTGCTGTTACGCTAATGTCGTCATAAAATTGCTTAACTATCCCATTAACCTGACCAATATTATTAGTTGATTCAACCTTTTCAATACAGTTACTGATTGTTTCAATAATTTTATATCTAATAGCGCTTGGAACACAACTTGAATCCATATTATATGTTTTAGGGCAAATTGTAAATTCATATGAAGTAATTACATCTTTCGATACAATTAATTCAATTTTAACATTGGTTGGTTTTGTTAACCCGGACACGTTATAAACTAGTTCTCTCGGTTGGTCAAATATAATTGAACCAATATGTTCTCCTGTAAACTGCGAACTAATTGTCACGTTTGAATCATCACATGTAAATCTAATTGATGAGTTAGACAGACAAGTAGCCAACACGTTTGATAAATAGTTTACAAATATTGTTCCTACCATTGAACTATCTGGAATATATCCATAAGAACCAGCTCCACATGCTGAAATTCCAGTTAGTAATTTTGAGTCGAGAGAATAACCATACCCAAATGTATTAATTGTGAATGCTTGGTTAATCTTCCTTGATTCAATTGCAGATGACAGCGTTGGAATAATACCTCGAGGAGGATTTTGATTTGGTTCTCCATCAGTTAAAAGCACAACACTAATGTTAACATTCGGGTCAGTTACTTTCTCAACATTAAGTAATGCTACTCTAAGACCATCCCAAATATTAGTCATTCCTTCGGTTTTAATATTTTCAAGTACTTGAATTGCACGTGCTTTACCGGCAGCGTTAGTTTTAGTAATGTCAAGAACAACTTTAGCATCATCACTAAAAGTAATTAGGCAAATACTATCAGAATCTCCAAGAACTTCAATTACTGTACGAACTGAATGTTTTACCAAGTCAAGTCTTGTAAATCCATCAGACTCACCTTTTGTTTCAACTGATGCTTCAGTATTCATAGAACCGGAAACATCAATAACAAAAACAAAGACAGACGGCTTTCTTTTTGATTCTTCTGTTGCTTTAACTCTTACAAATAAGCTAGAACTATCAATCATTTGAGCTTGAATACTAACTGCCCTTTTAATGGCATCAGTTAGTTCTGCAGGTTTTTGTTTAATAGTGTTAACAGCCCCAGGATTTGCACTTAAAAAAGAACTAATAGTGTCTCTAAGTGCAATATTCGGAACTAAATTTGATAAACTCATGGGTTGTTTTGTTATTGGTGATGTTCCTGAATTTTGCAACCATTGAGTTATAGCACTTCTTTCATAAGTGTGTCCGTCAGACCCAATAACAGGGTCTAACATGACGGTATAGGTAATAGGACAATAAAATGAATCATTAATATTTTGCATTAAGAAAAGTATTAAGTGCATTAACCATAGTTTTTTTCAATTTTTTAATGCAAATGGAAAAAAATGAAAAAACCATATGTTACCATTAAAAACCACTAAATTCAATAATCCAATGGAAAAAATATATGTAACAAGTGAACTGGCAAAGTTTTTAAGTCTGAAAGAAGACACAAAATATTCTGAATCTGAAATTATGAAATTAATTAAAAAGAAACAAATTGAACCAAAAGCTATTCAAACTCATTTTCCAGAATACAAAATGTGTTATTGTGGCAATTGTCCAATAAATAAAGCAGACTTGACTAAATTTATAAAATCTAATTGTATAATTAAAAACAATATACCAGACAGTTTTTGTTATGGATATAATGAAAAACCAGTTACAGTGTCATTACTTGATTTTGATATTTAGACGCGGTTTTTAATTTAAAATTAATTAATTTAATATAACACAAATTAATATAAAATAATGAGTGGAACTAATCAATCAACCCAATCAACCCAATTAAATAACTCACCCCAAGAAATTATATATACTTTACAATTAGAAAGTGGAAAATATTATGTGGGAAAAAGTAAAAATATTTCTAACAGAATTCTCCAACATTTTTCAGAACAAGGGTCGTCCTGGACAAAATCATACAAACCAGTTAAGGTTCTTAGTCAAATACCAAGTACTGATGCATTTGATGAAGAAAAATATACTTTGTTAGCTATGGATCGCTATGGTATTGACAATGTTAGAGGAGGTTCTTATTGTAAATTAATTTTATCAAAACATGAAATGGAAAAAGCCCAACAAATTATTTATTCAATTTGTGATAAGTGTTACAGATGTGGAGAACAAAAACACACTGCATCTGAATGCGATGATATTAAAGTAACTATTGTTCTTAAATTTTTAATGGATGTTAAAATACAAGGTTTAAGTAAAGAAAAAAGCCGAAAAATAATTACAAAATCAATTGGATATAAAAGCTTAAGTTGTGATATTGATGGTGCTCATTATTCTTTTAAAAATTTTGTTGAATTATACAAGTTTATTAATAAAATTGCGTTAAAAGAAGTCGATGGAATAATTGCTATAGGTTCAACATACCATTGGCTTAATGGAAAATCTATTGATTTTAACGAAGCACTAGATTCAATTAGTGAATCGTACGCATCACTATCTTTACAGTTTAAATAAAATTAAATTAACTATTAAATAAATTTTATTTAAAAACGATTTGGTTGAGAATTTCTTCTTGACATTGTTTCTTGATTTAAATTAACTTTGTCAATTGTTGTTATCATACCTAATTTACCCTTTGCTTCCATCGGTAAAGTTTCAAACCATTCAAAATATTCGGGTAAGTAAATTGCAAAATACAAGTAAGCTCCGTAACCTGCTCCAAAAACCGCACATAAAATAAATAACCAGGTTACCCCAAGTAAAAATTTTTGTAGTCCGGTTCTTTCTTTAGATTCACCTGTTTTTTCATCTTTATCTGGTCTTGAACCAATATACGCAAGAACTGATAAAATTATTCCAAGAATTATAACAATGATTGGCCACTGAGTATTAAATTTTTGGTTACCGATAGGATCAATATGTGCAAAACCAGTTGCGAATTTTCCATAGTTAGCAACAAATTGAGTTTTAAGATCTGAACTAATTGAGTTTGTAAAATTAAAGTTCGATGACATGTATAAAACTTATTATATAAATAATCATATAAATTAATTGGAATTAAATTAAATATTAATATTAAGTCCAACATAATGAAACACATAATAAATTGACAAACACGGAAAAGGTAATAGCGAAATTTGATAAACTGTATCAACGAATTTAAGTTTTTCATTAATTCCCATATACTCATACTCATCATTAAATCCATATCTTATATCTGGACTTAAATGTTTAGTTTCAGCAGGATACCTAACATACATATACCTATGTAAAAACCAATTGGTTGCTTTAGCAAAAAATGCAGCCACATGATAGCTTGGTGTTTTACTCAAACAAAAATTAAAAGTAATAACCTGGTCTTTTATGAATTTTGGATAGGTTAAAAACCATTCGAATCCATGAAACAAGTTAATTGAGTAAGATATAGGTTTTACTAATTTAATAGCTTCAACTATATTTTCATACATTTGTTTATCTTTGCCAACTAACATTTTTCCTTGTGACTTTCTTTCATTAAATCCACAATTGCCAGCATTATATTTGACAAGCGTATTGTATATTTTTTCATTGTAATCATATATCCTTTCAGTATTGGTCCTTATTTCACTCATATCAAAATGTGTATCTGGTGGTTTTAATACATCAGACCTAACATCTTTCAAGTTGTGATAATCGCCAAAAGTAAAAAACCAATTAAATTTAGTGTTATTAACGTACCAGTAAGAACGGTTCATTACTATTAGGATTTGTTTTAAGTATTTAATATTTTTTCAATTTTTTTAGTAGTATTATAAAATTTCATCAACTAACCCATATTCAGCACATTCGGTTGATGAAAGTAATATATCACGTTTTAAAATTTTATCTAATACCTTGGCTGATAATTTTCCATTTGTTCTTGTTAAATATGAAGACTTAATTACTCCCATTAATTTATCGCAATTTTCCTTTTCATCCATTATGTCTGAATATTTGCCCTCCACACCTGTTCTTAGTTCATGAATTAACATAAATGAATTTTTAGTAATAAAACGTTTGTGACCTGCAATACTTATTAAACTTGCAGCTGATGCTGCAATTCCTTCCACATATGTATAAACAGGAATGGTACAATTTTTAATAGCATCTATTAAAGGTATTGCTGCAAATATTTCGCCACCATTAGAATTAATATAAATTTTTAAAGGCTTTGGTTCAGCATGTTCAACTAAATCAGAATAATCTGACAAAAATGCTTTCCATCTTTTTTCTGCATTTTTAATAAATTTTAAAATAGACATAACTGTTTGAACTGAAATATCCGAATATAAAAAAAATTCATTATTATTATAATCGCAAGAATCATCTCCGCGTGCATCAGCTACCATCAAATTTTCTAACATGTCATCATCATATTCTTCAGAATTATCTTTTGACTTTTTACTGGTACTTTCAGAGGTTTTATTTTTTTTTAAATAAAAACGATTCATCTATAAATAATTAGAAATTAATTTCCATAAAATAAACGTTTTTTCCAAATCTTTTATAAAATTATTTAAAATTAAAATATAAATTACTTTAATGTCAGACATATTTAATAATATAAAGTCAACAACAAGTATTATTAATCCCAGCTATAAACCGGTTAATATTACAGAGTTAAATGTTAAAATAAAGGATGATGCAGGTACAATTAAGTATAGTGTTAATAACGGAACTACTTGGATATCAATTACATCATGGCCAACAGGTTTTAAAACTTCAAATAGTCAAATAACTGATACCAATCGTTTAATAATTGAATTTGACACAGATTTAAATTTAACAAGCAATTTACAATTTTTTTATTTTACCCATACTAATACTACCTTTGATGGAAAAGGTCATATAGTAACTTTAACAAATTGTAATAATTATAATGGATTATTTTACAATGGATTATTTAATTATACTTCTGGCAATTATGGTTTTGATAATGTTACCATAAAAAATATAGGTATTTGTGTTAAAAGAACTGATGAGAATTACTCTTCATTTTTGTCATCGGGTGGTGGTTATGTTTGTCAAGAAGGATTTGGTTATAATGCAATTAATAACTTGATTGAAAACTGTTTTAGTACAGGTCCTATTGATGGAGATAATTCTGGTGGAATTGCAGGAGCTCACATTGCTTATGAAAATGGAAATGTTACAATTAGAAATTGTTATTCAATTGGTGTTCAAGACTCATATAGTAGAGGAAAGGGTGGTATTGTTGGTTCAAGTGCAGGAAATAATAATGGTACTGTTACAATAACAGACTGTTTTAATGGCACTCCAAATCAAGTAAATATTAATGAAACGGGTTATTTTGGTTATATTTGTGGAAAATATTGTGAAAATGTTATTGTTTCTAATTGTCATTTTAATGGACCAATTAATAGAGTTACTCCTTACGGAAGTTTATCAAATATTACAAATTGTTATGCATATAATGGTAACTGGCAAGATAGTGTAGCTAATGGAATTTTACAAAATTTAAGTGTTTGGAAATCAATTAAACCAAATTTACCTTACTTGCTTTCTAATTTTAATAAAACCAATTACGATAAATATAATTTTCCAGTTCCTTGGATTAGTTCTATTAGTCCCCAATCATGCAGTTTAAAGGGAGGACAGACAATTACTATGTATGGACAAAATTTTTATAATGTGGAAAAAATAATATATGGTAATAATTTAGAAATAAAAACTGGAATTACAGTATCATCAAATGATAATCATGGATTGTATAGTAAATTAACCTTTACTGCACCACCATATTCAGGAGGACAAACATTTTTTCAAGTTAAGAACCAATTTAATAGCGATACTGATAAAGTTGTTTATAAAATTGATACAATTGATTTTATTTATGCAGATGGACCAAATATTACATCAGTGACTCCTTTAACTGTTACAACTGATGGAGGTCAAACAATTACACTTGAAGGTTCTGGTTTCGAAGGTGTTGACAATAGGTTTGGTCTTGAGTTTAGACGCAATGGTGCTTCTGAAACAGATGAATATTCTCATTTATATTGTGAACTAAATTCATCTGGTACTATTACATTTCAAGTACCAAGATATGATGCTTTAGATAGTATTGATTTAAAATTAACAACAATATCCGGAACAACTGTTTATCCAAATGCATACACATACATACCAGGTCAACCATTAATATCCAGTATATTAACAAATACCGGACAAAACTATTGCTCAACAATAGGAGGCGATGAAATTATAATTACTGGTAGAGGATTTTTTAATGTAACATCAGTTGTAATAAATAATACAAGTTTTACAATAGACACAACGAATACAACACCTCAAACGAACAATACATTTATTTTAAATTCATCAACGCAAATTACTTTAAAAATACCGCCAGCCGGAACAAATAATGAGGTATCCGTTACTATAGTAACTGATGTAAATACAGTAACTAATAACACCCTATTTAATTACACAAGAAGCCCCACTTTGCACACCATTAGTCCAAGGTATAGTTATGTTGGAAGACCAGTTTATCCAGTTGTTTTTACTGGGACAAATTTATTTCCACCATTAGAAGTAATTGTAAATAATACGATTGCCGATATTGCTGGACTTGAAAATTATGGGGTTAATTCTGATGGTACACAACTTGTAGCATTAATACAAGACTTTGTAGCAGTTAAAGGTCAAGCTACCGTGAAAATTAGAGCGGCTGGTGGAGAATCAATCACCTATAATAATCTAATTGGATTTTACGAGCCTCCTGAAATATCAGATATAAACCCAAAGACAGGGGGACCAAATGGTGGTACTCGTGTAACAATTACAGGAAATTATTTTTATAACTTGGATAAGTTTATTGTTAAGTTTAATGGTTCTGATGCCACTGATATTGAATTTGTTAATTTAACAACCATTAAAGTAACAACACCTTCAACTATTTCAACGGGACCTGCACATATTCGCGTAGAAACATCGATAGATCTGGTTGATTATCCAGGAGTTTTTGTTTATGTGGATGGGCCTAAAATTACTGATATCCAGCCGAGGTTATTCCCAGGTAGACCAAAAACTTTAGGTTCAATTGGTTCATTTGCAGTGGAAAATTTAGCCTTTACATCAGCCGATATTCCTTTACCGGCAATAACAAAAACAGGTACAGGAGCAATTACCTGGTCATCAAACCCACCAGGTATAATTAGTATTAATGTTCAAACAAACACGTTTAAAACACTTAGACCAGGTACAGTTACATTAATCGCAACATTAGCCGATACTAATGATTATACATCTGCATCGAATTCCACAACATTTAACATAGGTAAAACCAACGCAAGTTTAATTTCCAATGGATTTACTGATATGGAAATAACTTACAGTCCAGAAAATACACCAATTTTTATTACTTTACCAACAGTTGCAATTGGAACTGGACAAATTGTGTACACTAGTACAAACGAATCAGTTGCATCATTTGATTCATCGCGAGCAAGTATAACAACTCATAAAGCTGGTTCAATTGTCATTACAGCCAGATTACCCGAAACCGAAATTTATAATGAGGTTAGTAAAACCATAGTAGTAACAATTAATAAAGCTTCTAGCACTATAACACCCTTTGCTTTATCAACACAAACCCTAACCTATAATCCGGATTGGCAGACAATTTCTGGACTACCGGTAAAATCTGTAGGAAATGGACAATTTGAATACAGTAGTTCAGATAAAACAATTTGTGACATAAACGGAACTACAGGAACCATAAGAACAATTAAAGCAGGTACAGTAACTTTAACGGCAGTACTGACTGAAACTGAACAATACTTGGGTGCAACACAATCAGTTGAAATTATAGTAATTAAAGCTACTGGTACTCTTGGTGTTTTTCCTCCAATAAAATCAGGAATTATTACTTATTTACCAGTTCCAATTCCACTAGCTCGAACAGAACTTCCGGAAAAAACCGGAAATGGACAAGTAACTTACTCAAGTTCAGATATTAATGTACTAACAGTAGATAAAAACACATGTGCAATAACCACGAAAAAGGCTAGTCCAAATTTAGTTACTATAACGGCAACATTAGCAAGCACAGACCAATATACTGGAGCATCCGTCAGCACAACAGTTCAGGTTAACAAAGCTCAAGGGTCATTAACAAATTTCACTACACTTGGTCGAAGATATTTTACACCAGTGTCATTTATTCCAGAAAATTTACCTAGAGTTGCAAATACTAATGGTGGGTTTGGTTCAGATGGAGCAATTACTTTTTCATCCAGTGATACTACTGTTGCAACCATTAATCCAACATCAGGAGAAATAACAATGGGAAAAACAGGTACAGTAACAATAACTGCAACACTAGCAGAAACGGATAAATATTTAGGTACATCAATATCTAGTGATTTGGTAATACTTGTTTCAACCAGTGAGATTACGTGGACTAACATAATAAGAGTATATAGTTCAGACCCTTCTGAGTTAACTAAATCTGAAAAAGCAACCAGTATAAGAGGAGATGGTACAATTACCTATAGTATTGCTGATGAATCAATTGCTACTATTGATGCAACTTCCGGAACCATAACAATGAAAAAAGCCGGAAAAACTACAATTTACGCGGATTTAACGGGAACTAACTATACACCAAAAAGAGAATCAAGACAATTGGTTATTTTAAACGAACAAGGAACTCTGTCAGATTTTGTATTTGGTTCAAATATCTCAACTCCTGTCACATCAATAAATGTTCAAACGTGTACAATGACATACCAATTGGAAATATTTATGCCTCAAGTACCAAGAACTTCAAATTCAGATGGAGTCGTTAGATTTTCGTCGGATAATGAACGAGTTGCAACTGTTAACGCAGAAACAGGAGCTATTACATTCATAAAAGCCGGGTTAGTAACAATAACTGCAACATTAGCAACTACTGACAAATATTTAGGAACGAGAAAATCAATAATAATCAATGTAACAAAAGCCAAAGGAATTTTAACTGATTTTCCATCCCTTGGTACTCGAACTTATTCTAATGTATACTTTATACCTACATTACCGGAAATAATTGAGTCTAACGGACAAATCATATATACAAGCTCAGCACCAAATATTGTTCGAGTTGTAAATTCCACAACAGGTGAATTAGTCTTAGTTCAACCAGGAACTGCAACAATAACAGCATTTTTACAAGAAACCGACCAATATACATCCGATTCAAAAACGTCTAATGTTGAGGTAGGAATTGCTGATTCTTCATTATCAGAATTTGTAATTCGTAATGCTGATGATAAAGTTATATACGAACCAAACTTGCAAATAATTCCAATTCAAATGCCTAGTGTTATCGTTGGTACTGGTAGAATTGAATATACAAGTAACAAACCAGATATTGCATCTGTTGATATTTATACAGGTCAAATTAGTATATTAAAAGTCGGACCTGTTGGCACATCAGAAAATACCATAACAATTACTGCTCGATTACCCGCGACAACAAGATATTCAGAAAGTGTAATTACGGCTAAATTCGTAATCAGAAAAAATCAGGGAGAAATATTACCTTTGGCTTCTACTTTAAGTAGTGTAACATACAGTAATGTTCCTTATACTCCTGGAGATTTTGCTAATATTGTTGGTAGACAAAGAAGTGATAGTCCCCTTATTTTTACCAGTTCAGATAATACAGTTGCTACTATTAATTCTAACGGTCAAATTAATATAAAAAAAGCAGGTATGATAACAATTACAGTAAGTTTACCCGAAACGGAAAAATATCTCGGTGCTTCTGATAAATCAACACGGATAACAATTAATAAACTAACGAGATCACTTGATAATTGGACTAACAATGTGATAACATGGAAACCTGACCAGACAGAACGTAATTTTAAAGGTACAGCAAAGCCAACTATACCAACAATACATGACAACACAGAAGAATTTGTTATAACAAACTCTGATAACACAGTTGCTATATATAATTTTACGACAAACATATTTACAATGTTAAACCCAGGAGAAACAACAATAACGGCAACATTACCGGGAAATGATAGATATAATACAGTTTCTATTTCATGTGTTTGTCGAATTAATAAAATTGTGTCTGTGTTATCTGATTTTAGAAATTATTTGTATCCTCATGATAAATCAAAAATAATTGACGATTTAATATGGAGTTCGCAATCAATTTTTCCGAGGCCATATCTTACCTTACCGAATATAATTATTGGACCACCAGATTCAAAAATTAGGTATACATATTCAAACATGACAATTGTACCAGTTCTAAAAGATTTATTACCAGGAACTAGTACAGAGTTAAATGTGCATGTGATTAAATCAGGTATGATGACAATAACAGCTAGCATTGATGGGGATAATTATTATACCAGTGCATCAACAAGTTGTAGTTTCTTTGTTGGTAAAGCAAATCCAAATGTTCATTGGGGGGGAGATCAAACTTTTGATTATAGTGGTGGTTTAGGTTATACGAATGGTGGTTTAAGTTTTCATCTTGGTTCACTTTATCATGATGGTAATGGTTCTGAATCATTTTCCATTAGTGATAATTGGGTTGGAAGAATTCAGGGAGGTAATAGTGTTTTTATTTACCATCGAGATTCTAGTAACCCTAGTAGTAAAGTTACGATAACTGGTTATGTATCTGAAACAGATAACTACACTGCAGGTTATGCGACAAAAACATTAACTATTAATTATAATGCATAATTTTAATTTGGTTTTTATTATATAATTATTTCATGGTTATTATATAATGAGTATAATAGTTTTCATAAGTAATAATATTTTAATTCCTGAGAACTTGGTTTCAAGCGTTAAAGTAAATTATTATTTTAATTTAAATTTTACTGAAACAACAGATCAGGTTAAGCGAATTGGATTTATTTGGACTGGGCTATTAAACAATGAACCTATTCCATTTGGTTCAAATAGAAGTTTAACATATAAGTATTTTACAACTGAACTCTATACATTTTTACAAGAATTTTCTAACCAAATTACTGTGGATTTAATTGGTCCCGTTAATGACCTAATGGACTTTACCAATGAGATAAATCAAATTGTATTGGCACTACCTAATGTGCATTTTAACTATGGGCTTGAATTAACTACTGGTGGTAAACTTGTTTTTAAAACATCTGGTGAATCAGTTAACTTGACTTACTTTAATGAAACTTTTTTGCCAGAATATTTGGGGCTGCCGGTTGCGCGGGTTGTAACAATTGAACAAACAAATTCAACCGATCCAACAAATTCAACCGATCCAACTAATTCAACCGATCCAACTAATACAACCGATTCAACTAACATCGCTACAATTACTGGAGATAATTTTTTCGGTTCTATGGGCGTAACTTTTAATGGGGTTTCTGGATATGACATTAATATTATTGATTCAAACACATTAACCGTTCAGGTTCCTTTACTTGATACACGTGGTCCAGTTACTGTTGTTTTATCCAACGAATATGGAACAATTTCTAATGAAACATTGGTTACTATTATTGAACCGACTGGTAGTGTATTTGATGTAAAACCAAATTATGGTTCTGTCAATGGAGGTAAAACTGTTAAAATCACGGGAAGTGGTTTTTATACCAAGTCAGATTTTTATGTCAAATTCAATGAAGTCAATGCTAGTTATGAAATTAATAGCCCATACGAAATAACTGCATTTGTGCCTGCATCAGCATTAACAACATCTGGAAATGCAACAATTACCATTAACTCAGCATCTGGGTTAATAACTAACTCTGAATTATTTACCTATGTTGGAATCCCGACTATTAGTTCAATCCAAATGATTACAACTACATCAACCGGCAATACTACATCAGAAAATGTTTGTTCAGTTAATGGAGGTCCTGATAATTGGAAACTTATTAATAGAGTTTTAACAAATACCGGTCCAAATAAAACTGTAATAATTACTGGAACAGGTTTTTATGGAGAATCAGTTTATGGTGAGTTACCTCGAGTCACATTTAATGATATTGTATTAAATAACGTCATTATTAATAGCCCAACTGAAATTTCCGCACAAATTCCAATTAAAAGTTTAAATCCATCTATTATTGCTGGTCCCGTTAGAGTATCGGTTAGTACAATAGGTGGAACTTATTTAAATTACACAACAGATACTCTAACTGGAACTAAGACGATTAGTAAAGAATTATTTACTTATGTAGAGTCACCTGTTATTTTATCAATAACAAATATTGATACTAATACACCTGCAGCTGCATTAAATACACCGACACGAATTAGATTCATGTTATCTGGGTCTGGTTATTCAACAGATTCAATAATTAATTTTTCAATCAATGGTGGAAAAGCATCTAATATTATTATTGAAACAACTTTAACAACATTAGCAGATAAAACAACAATAATTGCAACTACACCATCAATCAGTAATATTGGCTGGGCAAGAATAAAGTTAGATACAATTTATGGTACATATCAAAATTACACAAACAACCTAATAAATTTCAACTTAATTTATTTTGATAACCCACCAGTTATTACAGCAGTTCAAACACCATATTTAACAAATAAAATAAATGGCAATAAACAAACAAACATTACTATTGTGGGAACCAATTTTAATAATAATCAAGGTATTGTCGTTAAGTTTAATGACATTGATGCAACAAACATTAAATACATCAATTCAACAACTATAACCGTAACAACACCAGTAATTACGCAATTTAATACTGGATTAAAAATTTGGATTGGAATGATAAATGGAATTTATAAAAATTATAACAATAGTGGAGTTATTACTACAAACTTTTGTCAGATTATTAATAATCCAAGAATTTTAAATGTAACGCCTAACATTGGTTCAGTAAGTGGAAATACCCGAATAGTGATAACTGGAGAAAATATTGAAAACGCAAGTAGGATTACATTTGGTAATATTTCTGTTCAAGATTTTACGTATGACCAACAAAACACAAATACTATTATAACCACAACACCAAGTAATTTAAGTGGGCGAGTTAATGTTAATATTGTAAATGACTTCGGTACTGCTACACTATCAGATGGTTTTACTTATATAAATAATCCGCTAATTTCTTCACTTAATATATCAGAAGGACCAGTTAGTGGTGGTATTAATATAAGTATAAATGGAAATTATCTTACAGGTACCAATAAAATTCTTTTTGGAATAAATGAAGCTTCAAATGTATCAGTTAGGTCTAGTAATCAAGTTAGTTGCTATGTACCAGCATCTAAAAATTTTGGATATGTTAATATTACTGTCATAAATAACATTGGTTCATCAGTATTATCAAATGGTTTTAAATATGTTAGTCTTCCAAATATAACAGAGATATCGGTTTTATCTGGTAGTGTTAATGGTGGAGAATCTGTTATAATTACTGGTACTGACTTGGGAATTGTTTCAAATGTGACATTTGGTGGCATAAATGTAACTACCAGCATAACTCAAAATTCTGATGGCACCATAACAATTATTACACCAAAACACTCAAGAGGTATTGTTGATGTGTCTCTAACAAATAGTATTGGAACAACAACATATCCAAATGCTTTTAGATATAGAGACAAACCACAAATAACGTCCATTCCAATAAATCAAGTTAATAAAAGTAAGAATACAATTATTAAAATATATGGAACTGATCTGGATGATATAAATAAAATTATGTTTGGTAATATTGAAGGATTTATTCAATCAAAAGAACCTGATGTAATTAGCGTAAATACACCAATAACAAATGATGATAATAATGTTAGTATTTTTATTAGTTACACTCATTCGGGTGTGTCAGAAACAATAGAATTACAATGGAAAATTACTTTTACGAGTTTAAATTATTTATACTTGATGTATGAAAACAATAAAATTAAACAACAACTAAATAATACCATAACGGAAATTAATTTCACAAATTCGGGTTATACGTTAGTTAATTCTGGATATGTGGTATTGCTTGTTACTGATTTAGTAATTTCAAAATCAAACGAATATTTTGTTATGGGTGCAAGTAATATTACAATTGATGGAAATGAAAAAGTAGTAACAGTTAATAGCGTTTCTGATTTTCCTGGTTTAATACAAAATGGAATATCAATTTTTAATACAAATTCAAATATAATCGACGGAACAAATGGTCAAACAAATATTATTATTAAAAATTTAGGTATATCAGCTTCCAATTCAACCCTTATAGCTAACGGTGGGTGGATAGGACAAAGTTCATTTGCAAGAGGCGTTTCCGGAAATATAATAAAAAATTGTTATTCAAATGGTCCTATTAGTAGTGGTTCGGGTGGTATTTTAGGTGCATATGCTGGGATATTACTACAAGGTGAATCAACTCTCTTAATTAATGAATGTTATTCACATGGTGATATTAATACAAATGGTGGAGGAATTTTGGGCAAAAATGCTGGCTTTGGAATTGGGCAAAACACAAATATTGAAATTTCATATTGTTACTCTCGTGGTATAATATCAGATACTACTACATCAGGTGGAATATTGGGTTCTGACTCAGGTATGACAACACAACTCTCATCAAATGAAACTTTAATAGTTGTTTTATCATGTTATGCGTTTGGAACTATTTGTGGTGCCAATACACAATCAACAATATTAGAATTAAATTGTTATAATATAGATTCAAGTTTACAATGGAACGATGAAGATGCAAAGGATATTTTAACGGGTAGTCCGACACATTTTCCAGGAATCGGAAAACATTGGATATCAGTTAATAGTAATGTTCCTTGGTTGTTATCTTCATTTAATAATACACATTATTACTCTGAAAAAACCAATATTTTGAATATAACAAAAAGTAACTATAATTTTTATCCTTTTGTTACTTTAAGTAACCATAGATATAATATAATTGGTACTATTAGTGATACACAAGTTGATTTAGAATCAGGAAAAGTTACAATTACAAACTTGAAGCCTAATAATTTATATTTGATTCCTGTAATTAACTATTATGATTCTAATGGTTTATATTTTAATTATAATATAAGTAACCTAACCATAAATACAACACCAGAATTTAAAGTAAGTTCAATAAATATTTGTGAAGCAAATATATCTGCTAATATAACAACAAAAATATTTGGTGTTGGATTAAACAACATATCAATAATAAAATTCGGTGCTAATAATGGAACTATAACTTTAATAAGTGATAATCAAATCAATGTTGTGGTTCCTGCTGTTAATAACGAAAAAATTGTTGATATTTCATTTGAACTTAATGGCGTTTCGCAAGTAGTTGGAAAATTTACCTACACAACCCAATCATATTTATATTTACAAAATAGTATCAACGGTATAGAAAGCTCGTCAGATGGTAATACTTGGACAGTAATTAATTTTAATTCATATGGATATACAATTAGAGCACAAGAAAATAAGCCCATTATTGTGCTATTAACATCTGATTTAAAAATAACAAGTTTAACTGGTGGAATTAACGGATTTTTTACAATTGGAACTAACAACATAACAATTAACGGAAACAACCATAAGGTAATAATAAATGCAATTACAGATTATCCTGGCTTAATTAGTAATGGTAATGGATACACTGACGGAAAAACTAATGTTATTATTAAAAATATTATTGTCGAAGCTGTTAATTCTTCTTTGTGTGAATTTGGTGGATGGATAGCACAAGCCTATTTTGCAAAAAACAATAATAGTGGATTAGTTTTAATTGATTCTTGTTATTCAACAGGAATAAATAATAAAATTTCAGGAGGCATTGTTGGTTCAAGTGCTGGTTTTTCAATGAGCGGAACAGCAAATTTGACTATTAACTCGTGTTATTCAACTGGTGTAATTAATGGTAAATCAGGAGGTATATTAGGTGCTAGTGTCGGACAAAAAATGAAAGGAAATGCAACAATTAATATTACGTCATGTTATTCTCTTGGATTAATAAGTGATAATTCTGGCGGTATTATGGGATGGAATGCTGGGGTGGAAATGAGCGAAAACGCAAAAATTACAATTAAAAAATGTTATTCTATTGGAAATATTATAAATAAGTCAGGAGGAATAGTTGGCGCTAATGCAGGACTTAATATGGATGGTAATGGGTTAATTACCATTAGAACATGTTATACTATTGGAAATATAAATGATAATTCAGGAGGAATAATTGGATATGCAATGGGTGATTTAATGAAAAGCAATAATTCTAAAATAAATATAATAAATACTTATTCAATAGGTAGTGTTGATAATACATCTGGAGGTATATATGGAACAATTGGATATATTGTAAATGGTAAGATTAATATTAATTGTTGTTATTCAATGGGTTCAAATAATATTCCTGACGATAAAAGTTCATATGTAACAATTACGAATTATTATAATGGTTTATCCTGGTCTGATAATGCAGCTAGATTAGCTCTTAAGACAGGATTTTCAAATACAAATTTTGAAATAGGTACTATATGGACTCCTGTTAGCGCAAATAAACCTTGGTTATTGTCTGATTTTAATGATAAGATTTATTCAATTAATAAAATTGAAAATCCATTAACTGAAAACAACGTTTATAATTCAGAACAAGGAATTGCCCCTACTGGTTCTACATATAAAATAATAGGTAATAGTTCAAACCCACAAATTAATCCAAATACTGGTATTCTTACATATAAAAATGTTGCGGGATCAAGTGTATTTGTTACAAAAATTTTATCGAGTTTTAATGTTATGGAAAAAGTGTATGGATACCATATTAATTGTTTTGCAATTAATCCTAATAATATAAAATTCAATGTAAATTTATTAAAATCAAGTATTGCGGGTAATGTCCCAATAACAATTACAGGTAATGGTCTGGACACAGTTATTGGAGTAAAATTTGGCGAATCATTAGTTACAGACATTATAAGTAGAAGTTCAAATGAATTAGTTATAAATAATCCTCCAGCTGCAAATGCTGGTCAAGTTGACATAACACTAAAGTGTTTATTTGGTGAAATTTTGTTACTTGATAAGTTTACTTACACAAATAGCACATACTATTATTTAACACAAACTACCGACAAAATAAGTTTTTATAATGGATCATCATGGTCTGATGTTAATTCTCCAGTAAGCATTACTAATTTGACAAATAGTACTGTAGATGTAATTATGTTAACGGATTTAATTGTTACAAATTCAAATATATATTTTATTATTGGTTCAAATAATGTAACAATTAATGGAAATAATCAAACGGTTTTTATTAATGGAGTTACTAATTATCCTGGTTTAATTCAAAACGGAACCCGAACAACTGCTGGATTTAAAAATATTACTTTAACTAACATTAAAGTACGAACTATTTATAACTCAACACTCATTGATAATGCAGGATGGATTGGACAAGCATATTTTGGAAATAACGTTGATTCTGGTACTATAGATATAATATCATGTTATTCAACTGGTGAAATTACTGGTATTAAAACTGGTGGTGTTGTTGGTGCTTATTTCGGTAATGAAAGTACCAATAATACAATTAATATAACATCATGTTATTCAACTGGCGAAATTACTGGTACAGAAACTGGTGGTGTCGTCGGCTCTTATTTTGGTAATGAAAGTACCAATAATACAATTAATATAACATCATGTTATTCAACTGGTGAAATTACTGGTATTAAAACTGGTGGTGTCGTCGGCTCTTATTTTGGTAATGAAAGTACCAATAATACAATTAATATAACATCATGTTATTCAACTGGTGAAATTACCGGAACTAGTACTAGTGGTGTTGTCGGCTCTTATTTTGGTAATGGAAGTACCAATAATACAATTAATATTACATCGTGTTATTCAACTGGTGAAATTACCGGAACTAGTACTAGTGGAGTTGTTGGTGATTATTTTGGTAACAACAGTAAAAATAATAAAATTAGGGTTTCACTATGCTATTCAATTGGGGGAGTTATTGGAACGTATTTTGGTAACGGTGCTGAATCTTGTGTTTTAAGTATTAAATCATGTTATTCAACTGGTGATATTACTGGGACTGGAACTGGTGGTATCATTGGTGTAAATTGTTGTTATGGTAGTGCATACTGCGCAATTAGTATTAAATCATGTTATTCAACAGGTAACATCACTGGTGAAAATGCGGGAGGAATTATTGGTTCTTACTTGGGTAGCAATATTTTAGCCAAGTCGCAAATAACCATATCATCATGTTATTCAAAAGGATTAATAAGTGGAAAAAGTTCAGGAGGAATCGTTGGATTTGGGTTAGGATATAATTCTAGCCATATGTTGTCAACTATTATATCCACATGTTATTCTTTAGGACAAATTAGTGGTACCAATGCAGGAGGTATTATTGGTTCTGACATTTATAATTGTGACGCAACATTTGATATTTCTTATGAAAATATGTTTTTACAAATTTGTTGTTGTTATACTGTTGGTGAAATCAGCGGTAGTGGTTCTGGTGGAATTATTGGTACTAACGCATGCACATCCTATCAAATACAAGGAAATATTATTGTTTTAACTTGTTATACTGTTGGCGAAATTAGTGGTAATGGTTCTGGGGGAATTATTGGAGCAAATGCACTTAATCTTCAACCAAATGACTTCTCATCAATAATCGTAAAATCATGTTATTCAGTTGGGTCAACGTCTGGAAACTCAAGTGGATATATTTATGGTTCGACCAATTACACAGGAAGGAAGACCGTAAGTCAATATTGTTATTATCTTAATGGTGGTGTTTGGGACGATAATCAAGCTAAATTGCAATTAAATGATGGTTGTCCAACTATATCACCCGGTAAGGGACTTGTATGGGTTTCGTATAATACTAATACACATTGGGTACTAAGTGCCTTTAATAATACAAATTATGTGCCAAATTTTGTCGCTAATTCAAATGAATTGGTAAATTCACAGTCAATCCCAAGTGTTTTCGTAAACAATAGTGAATATTTATATAGTATAATTGAATCATCTATTAATTCATCAAATATATTTATCAATCAAAACACAGGTGTTATTAGATTTAGTAATATTGCAAATACAAGTAATACAACAACAGTAATATCGCATAACACAACTTATTCCGTTTATAATATAAGTCAATTTATCATAAAACCAAAACCAATTACAATTGAAAAAATCGCAATAACTTATTCAATTAAATTTAACAAAATTGATATAACTATTACTGGAATAAATTTAAGCGATGTCCAAAGTATAAAATATGGTTATGAAGATATTAATATGTTGAGTGTTAAGGAAAATACTTCGACAACTGTTAGTTTCACTGCTATTAATAACATAGTTTTTACCGATATTGTTTTAACTACCAAATGGAGTTCAATTACTATATCACAACCGTTGTCTATATTAGATTTTTCTACATATGAATTGTTGGGTAATATGTCATTAACGATATATGGCTTTAACTTATTAAACGTAAGTGCCATTAAAATTAATAATAACACTACCATAGCAACATTTACAGAAAAATCAAATTCACAAATAAGTTTGGTCATACCTGAATCTATAAACGACATTAGTAGTTTTTCATTTTTAGGTTCATCACAATACGAAATAATATTTAACAAAAATACCATTAAACTAATCGATTCAAATACTGGTTCAAATACTAGTTCAAATACTGGTTCAAATACTGGTTCAACATCTAATCCTGGTCCAGTTATTACTAGCATTAGTTCTGGTATTGGATATGTGGGTAAAAGTAAAAATGTTATACTATATGGTGACAATTTTGATAATAATTCATTAGCTGTTACTGTAAATACTGTTAGTGTTAATAATTTAAAATGGATAAATAATCAAACAATTAAGTTTACTGTACCTGTTCTCAGTTCGCCTAATAATTCATCTGGTTTTGCTACTATAAATGTTAGCTCTGAAACAAAATCAGTGTCTAATTCCACATTACTTTTATATCATCAATATTTATATTTAAGACAAAATTCAACAACAAATTCTTTAGAACAATCAAATAACACGAAAGATTGGACTTTAATAACTTGGCCATTAAATATATCAACATATTCATCAGTCATTGTTTATTCTGATTTAACTTTAACTAATTCACTCCAATACCTAATTATATCCGGAACAAATAGTGAAATTAATGGAAACAGTAAGATAATTACAGTAAGTGGGGTCAGCGATTATCTTGGTTTTGTCGCTAACGGGTCTGCTAGCTCAAATGGTTATGACAAAATTCAAATTCAAAATATCAGTATCAAGTCACAACAATCAATATTAGCTATTGGTGCTGGTTGGGTTTGTCAAAAATACTTTGGAAAAGGCGTTGAAAATATTATCGTAACAAATTGTAGTAGTGATGGAGAAATTACAACATACTCTGGTGGTATTTTTGGCAGTTATTATGGACAAAACGGGTTCTTAGTCGTAAGTAAATGTTGTTCAGCTGGTAAAATTTCTGGTACGAATGCAGGTGGTATTTTTGGCGCAACGATACAAACTGAAACTGTTCCAAATGCTCCAACTGAAATTAGTGCAATCGGAGGTAATGGTCAGGTCTTATTAACTTGGGCGGTACCAATAGCAAATATACCCATTATAAATTATCAAATTGAATATTCAGCTGATAATGGTACAAGCTGGACCAAATATATTAATCCAACGAATGTTGAAAATATGATAGTAACTGGTTTAATAAATGGTTTATCTTACATATTTAGAGTTTATGCTATAAATCATATTGGGTCCAGTTCTCCAAGTGCTAACACTACTTCGGTAACACCAACAATAACTAGCACTTTTACACTACCAACAAACACAATCAGAAGAAGTATTAACATTAGAGGGGAAAATATCAATAATTCAGTTACCGTAACTAATTGTTATAGTATTGGAGAAATTTGTGGAGATGGTGCTGGTGGAATTTTTGCTGATGTATTTGGGAATACAACATGTACTAGTTCATATAGTGCTGGAAATATTACAGGAACTTATGCGGGAGGTATTTATGGAATTAATTTTTATCAAGACTATACTATAAATTTAATAAATTCATCTGGAACACTAAATGTATCTAATTGTTATTCTAGTGGGATAATTTCAGGTAATAGTGCCGGGGGTATTTATCCATCTAACACTAGATTAACTGGTGTTTCAATATTAGAAGAAAATAATTACGTTGCAAATGGTTTGTGGAATGTAAATACTGCTATGAGATGTTTATCTGGTTGTCCAATTCTTAGTACATCAATTAATATATACATGGGAGATATTTGGACTATGATTAATGATAGTTTCCCATTTTTGTTGTCAGCATTTGATGCCGATAATTATTCTGTAATGTTTGTTTCAAAACCTCAACTTAAAAATAATGCTTGGCAATCTTCTACATCCTTATTTTCTGGTACCACATATGGTTTCATTATTCTAAATATCATAAAAGCTCCTAATACATCTCTCACTAATTCACTTATTAGTGAAACTGGACAAATAACCTTAAGCGGATTAAACAATACGAAAACTTATGGAATTGAAATAATTTCTTACGATAAAAAATATAACAATAAATTTCGTTATAATATAAACATATTTTATGTTAATCCTGTTCCAATTGTGAAATCGGTTACGCCATCTTCAGGTTTTATGAATGATACAAAAAATGTAACAATTACCGGAAATTATTTTGCTAATAGTTTAGGAACTTCCGACATTCACACTATTCAATTTATTAATCCGAATGTTCTAATATACCAAGTCGATTCTAATGTACTTTCTAAAACATTTATTGATGATAGTACATTTATTGTTCAGGTTCCAATGAATTATTTTGGTACTTCGCAAATTATTATGTATGGGGCAAACGGACCAAGTATTAAAACTGTTGGTTATTATTATGAAACACTTGCTCCAGTTATGGCATCATCGGACATATCCACCTTAATTACCCCATTAAGTTCTACAGATTTAGCACGTAAAACAGGTACAACACAAATTTATGGAATAACTTCTCAAAGTACAAGTTTTGTTGTTAGAGGTACATATTTTAACAAAATATCTCTAATTAAAATAGGAAATAAATTAGCTAATTCATTCGTAGTTGAAACGGATGACGACACAGTATATCCACCTATTCAAAAAATCACCATAGAAGCTCCATGTGATTCGCCTGGAACTGTTGATATTGTTATAACTAATAATATTGGTTCTTGTAAATATTCCAACTCATTTGAATATATTTTAGTCCCACCTGTAATTAATTCAACTAGTACTGAAAATTTATTAACAGGGACAGAAATATTTATTTATGGTGCAAGTTTTTATAATGTATCAAGCATTAAGTTTGGTACAGTCGAATGTACAGAATATTCAATTATATCGCCAAATAAAATAATTGCAAAAGCTCCTGCAAATGAACCGGGTACTAATTATAAAATTTCAATTACTAACACTGCAGGAACAACTACATCAACATTTAATATCACTTACGTTAATACAACAAGTTTAATATACTTGAAACAAGAATCTAATAATCAAATTAAATATTCTTTTGATCGAAATAATTGGAATTCAATTGTATCCTGGCCATTTCAAGCTATATCATCAATTAATATCATGTCAGATATTACAATTAATATGTCAATCGGTTCAAACGGATTTATTTTACTGTATTGTGATAAGATAACGGTTGAAGGAAATGGTCATGTAATTACCATATCTGGTATTAGCAATTATCCGGGGGTTTTCGCCAATAAAAATTATAATGTAACAGTTAAAAATCTCTCTATTAATTCAATAAACTCCACTATTTTAAATAACTCAGGATGGTTTTTTCCAAGTGCAAGTTCAAATGTTATAATATATAATTGTAATTATATTGGAAATAACATATCCGGAACAAACGCGGGAGGTATTTTTGGTTCGGAATGTTCAAATATTACCGCAACAGATTGTTTTAACACATCAGACATTTTAGGAACAAACGCCGGAGGTATTTTTGGCGCTAATTGTTATGATGTAAACGCAAATTATTGTTATAATAATGGAAATATAGATGGAACAAAAGCTGGTGGTATTTTTGGGTCTGGTTGTACTAATTCTAATGCATTTGGTTGTTTTAATACTGGAAACATTAATGGGTGGGAATTAGGTATAATTAATACTCATAGTTTACATGATGCAACTAATACAAGTTATACAGATCCTGGAACACCACAATATTATAGCATAGATTCTGTACCGTTCTATTATTCTTGTGGTGGTATTTATGGCTACTTTTGTAGCGGTTGTGCTTCTAATTGTTATAATACCGGACAAATTATAGGAAATGGTTCAGGTGGAATATTTGGTAGTTTAGCTGGTAACACTCAAAAGTCAACAACAGTACAAAATTCTTATAATTTAGGTAAAATTTATGGAATAAATAGTGGAGGAATTTTTGGAATGGGGGCTGGTGCATACACTAGAGTTAGTCAAGAGGGCCCTCTACTACAGATTTTTTTAAGTCACTATCCTGGATCGTATTATTCACATTCGGGGAATTATAACTTAAAAGTACACAAATCAGATGCTTTTACTTACAATTCAATACGTTACAAAATCACCTCAATTATAACTAAAAATTATATAACAAATTTTATAAATTATTCTACATGGATAATAAATATAAGCAATGCAAATATGATAAATTGTTATTCTGTTAGTAATTGTTTTTCACGTAGTCCCATAAATGTGGCTTTGTCAAATATTACATCAACTAATATTTATGAGTATACTACTTGGTCAGATTTAGATGCTAGTAATTCATTATTGGTCTCTAACAATTGGTACTCATTTCAAATAAACACTCCATATTTAAATATGTTAATTAATAAGCAAAATTATGACTCAAATGTTTTTACTTCAAATACATCAGACCTGGGAAAAATAACAAGTGGATATAATTACAAGTTAGCTACAGCGCAAAATTTAACAACAAATAATCAAGTTGTATTTACTAGTTCATCAACAATTAATGAAACAAACGGAATTGTTAATTTCAATGATGGTGAAATTGGAAATAACTATGTTTTAAAAATTTTGTTTTACCCCACAAGTAACCAAGATAATCTCATCAATTACAATTTTTCAACTTTACAATTTAATTTTGCAACACCATCGGTTACACATGTGTCACCAATATTTGGTAATACTGGTACATTGATCGAAATACAAGGTATTGGATTAGGATTATTTAATCGAATTAAGTTTGGAATCAATTTTGGTTTAAACTTTTCAGTAAATTCTACCGGTACGATAATTACTGCAATTGCACCAGACAACACAAATGGAACATATAATGTTATTTTATTAGGAAATAATATTGATGATTTTGAACTAACACAGCAGTTTACTTACGGAAAATTAATTGTTGATTTTTTTACTCCTAATTCAGGTTCTGCTGACACAATTATATCACTATATGGGAAAAATTTAGACTTAATTTCAAATATAATTATAGATAATACTAATGCAAGTTTTCAAGTTAATGGTTCAAAAACATGTTGTTTAATTACGGTACCAATTTTATCCAACGTGGGTGATAAACAAATTCAGTTAATTAGTAGGTATGAAACTATCACTGTAAATACAACATTTACATATGTTACAAATTTAACTTTGTATGTCGGTTATAATACACGAACAAATAATATTCAGAAATCAACAGATAACACTAATTGGACAGACATAGCCATAACTGACTGGCCATTTAATGTTAATTCAAATATAATTTTTATGTCTGATATCACAATAAGTGATAAATTACAATATTTTATCATTAAATCAGATAAAATTCAAATAGACGGAAATAACTTTATAGTTAATATTAACCAAGTTTACCAATATCCCGGATTATTTCAAAACGGTACCAATATAATAAATGGGAAACCAGGTTGTGTAATTAAAAATATCGGAGTTGAACCCGATAGTTCATCTGGTTTAGATTCAAGTGCTGGTTGGATTGCACAATGTTATTTTAGTAATAATGTTACTCAGTGTGTTATAATGAATTGTTATTCAACTGGACAAATTAATTCTCAGTTTTCAGGCGGTATTGCTGGTTCTAACGTAGGTATTTTAAATGTATTTGATTGTTATAGTACTGGGACAATTAGTGGTGAAAAAGCTGGAGGAATTGTTGGTCCTTCGAATGGAGTTAAAATATCGCGATGTTATTCGCTTGGAAATATTACTGGTTCATATTCTGGTGGTATTATTAGTCCAGGTTCTGTTGGTTCAATTAATAATGTATATTCTTCTGGTCGTATATTAGGAACCAATTCACAAGGAATTGGAATGGAATCCAGTTTATTTAATACTTATGTAGCCAATGGTAATTGGTCAGATGACGCAGCAAATGCAAGTTTATTTGTTCTCACAATTAACGGTATTTTACCGCAAACAATTTGGACAACAACCCAACCTAATACGCCATTTTTATTATCTTCATTTAATAAAAATATTTATACTCAATCAGGATTAACTCTAAATGAAACGAATTATCAAAGCTACAACTCAATTTATTCCACCACAAAATCTTATTTAGTTATTGATACTATCGGTATTGATAAAAGTTTAGTAAGTATAAATACTAATGGTGCAATAATACTTAATTCTATTATTGGCACACTAAGTTGTACGATAAGAGTTTTATCATATAAAACTTTATCAACCAATATAATTAGTTATAACATAACGACTTTTTATGTAAATCAATCAGCAACAATAATATCATTTAGTCCTAACGTATCATCAATAAAAGGAGGAGATATCATTACAATAACAGGAACAAATTTAAATTTAGTTGAAGCTATTGGATTCGGTAATAATTATTTAAACCAATTTACAGTTTCAAACACATTTACCACAATTACTGGAATTATACCCGCTAATTCAATTGCTGAAAATATCAATATTATTTTATATTCTCCTAATAATAACATTAAATCATTAGATTTATTTACTTATGTAGCTTTACCAATAATAAAATATATTTCACCAATTGATGGAAGTGTAAACAAAAATTCTTTAGTTACTGTATCTGGATATTTAATGGATTTAGTTACTGATGTAACTTTTGGTAGTAATTCAGTTTCTATTCAAAGTAAATCTTTAACAACAATTACAATTATCCCACCAGCTAACCAAACCGGAACTTGTACAATTACACTTGTAACTCCAATTGGTAATGTTGAAGTACCTGACAAATTTATATTTGGTAGATACACATAATTATAAATCTTTATTAATCATATCTTAATTAAGGTATAATTAATATGGTTGCATTATTTTAAACAAATTCAATTATATAAAAATCATTAGACTTGTATCAAAGATAAAAATTTCCATAAAAATAATTTAAAATTAAAATATAAACTACTTTAATGTCAATATCAGTCAATAATATTATAACTATTAATATAACTGGTTTGAACGTAAAAATTAGAGATGATGGTGGTACAATCAAATATAGCGTTAATAACTGAACAAGTTGGGCACCAATTCCCTCTACTTCACGACCAATAGGTTTTAAAACATCAAGCACCCAAATCAGTAATGAAAATCGCTTAATTATTGAATTTGAATCCAATTTGAACTTAACCAATCCAACTCAGTGTTTTTGTTTTTTACAGCCAAACACTACTTTTAACGGAAAGGGCCATATAGTAACTATAGTTAATTGTAATAACTATCAGGGATTATTTTTATAATGGCTCTCGTGTATATACGGGACAAAATGGATTTAACAACCCCAACCCATAGTCCGGGTCGAGTAAATATAGCTGTTTCTAATTCATTCGGTTCAGCTATTTCAAACGGCTTTAGATATTTAGGACCTCCTGTTGTTTCTTCACTATCTAAAGATGGAGCCAATACTGATGGAACCACAAGATTTACAATTAACGGGACTGAACTTGACACTGTAACAGGAGTAACAATTGCAAATATACCAATAAACTCTTTTACTAAAACAAGTACATACATTGAATTAACGGCACCAGCTCATTCAGCAGGTCCTGTTGACATAACCATAACTAATCCTTATGGTTCAACAACTTTAGTGGGAAAATTTACTTACTTGTCGAATACTTGTTTAATTCGACAATCTGATATTACTGGTAATGTTGAATATTTAGATAGTAATGCATTTACATGGACTCCAATACAATGGCCATTTAGACTTGGATTATCAACCAATTTAATTACTGATATAACGATTAAAAACTCTAATGAATATTTTATTTTTAATGTAGACAATATAGTATTTGACGGAAAAGGTTGTGTGGTAACAGTTGATGGGGTTAGTAATTATCCTGGATTATTTCTCAATGGATATTTTGTAAGTAACCCGATTAGTACACTTACTTGGCGAAATAATGGCAATAAATCTATAACTATTAAAAATCTGGGTGTTAAAACTTTAAATGATTCAACACTAGCTACTAATGCAGGATGGATTGGACAATCATGTTTTGGTAATGAAGGCAATAAAATTATTTCCTGTTATTCAACTGGTCCAATTGGACCAACTTGCGGAGGAATATTGGGTATGTATCCCGAGACAGTCAGTGTTAGTGGGTGTTATTCTACTGGAATTATTGATAATGGTGGATACGGAATAGCAAAAACATCATATTCTACTAGTATTGTCGCTTTTGGTAGTGGCGTAACCATAACTAATTGTTATGAATTAAACGGAGGCACATGGTCAGACACGAACGCCAGTACAGCATTAGTAGATGGGGTACCAGGTACTTTTCCTGGTGTCGGTACCACATGGACATCAATTAATGCTAATGAACCGTGGGTTTTAACCAAGTCTTTATAAATTTTAATTTACAATTATTAATTATATCTTGTTTAAGTTATAATTAATTGGATTAAAAATTTGGAAAATAATGATAAAAATATATATATCGCATAATATAATATAATGACATTACAAAACCAACAAATGTCAAATTTAGATTTTAATATAATTTATTTAAAATTAACCGATGGTATTTTACACTATTCGATCGATAATATTAGCTGGGATAATATTCCTTGGCCATTCAATATTGGTGAAAACACAACTGTATATGTACAATCGGATTTTACCTTAGTAAGACCAGATGAATATTTTATTATTGGTGGTTCCAATATTATTTTCAATGGGTCTGGTCATGAAGTAACTATTCAAAATGTTACTAATTACCCTGGTTTAATTTTTAATGGTTCAGCAAGTATTGATGGACATTCAAATATTCAAGTAAGAAATTTAGGTGTTGTTACTTTAGGAAAATCCACACTAGCTCAAGAGGCTGGTTGGATTGGACAAGCTTATTTTGGCAAAAAAGCAAATTATAATTTAATTACTTTATGTTATTCAACTGGTTTAGTTGACTCAACAGGTTGTGGAGGTATTTTAGGCTCTTATTCAGGTTATGATGGTTCGATTACTGTAACAAATAGTTATTCTACAGGTGATATTACCGGAGAAGAATCTGGTGGTATTTTTGGTTCATATGCTGGATTTTCTGGTCAGGCAGAAGTATCTAATTGTTACTCGACAGGTTTAATAAGTTTGGCAAACTCTGGAGGAATTTTTGGCCTTGGAGCAGGATATAATGGAGGCAAAACTTTAGCAACTAATTCTTACTCTGTTGGTATCATTGAACAAGCTAGCTCAGGAGGTATATTTTCTAATAGCCAGACACTTATCGAAAATAAACAGGAAATTAATTGTTATACTGCAAATGGCATTTGGAATGATAAAGAAGCAAGTGAAAATTTATTTGGTAATTCCCAAAACACCCAAAATATTTGGACCCCTCAAGGAGTTAACATGCCTTTTTTGCTATTGGGGTTTACTGGAAAAATTTATGGTCAAAATTTTATTTATGATCCAGTTGGTATTGGCACAACAAAAATAGTTACATCTGAACCTGGTTTAGTTTCCAACCAAACTTACCAAATAGTTTCTATCGACAAACATAACTTTACCAAAAATTTACCAGTTGAAATTAACGAAGTAACTGGGCAAATTAAAATATCACAATTCACGGTAAATACATATAGTTTATCAATTCGTGTCGCTTGTTTTAAAAACAAATTAAATAAATCAGGTTACATATTAGATACTTTTTATATTAATCCAATTAAACTATTAAATTTTATTCCAAATTATGGTTCTGAATTAACAGAGTCAACAATAAGTATTTTTGGTACGGGACTTACACGTGTAAATTATGTAAAATTTAATAATACACAAGGAACTATACTAAAACCAACATTAAATGGACAAGTAACAGTTAAAGTTCCAAATATGAACCAAACCGGACAAAAAATATTGAGTGTAACCGCTGATATTACAAAATCATTTACCGAAAAGTTTTTATATACTGAAGGAACTGTTGGTAACTTAATTGCTTCTATATTTTATTTTCCTGAATTAATTCCAGTTAATGATATTGTTAATGCTGAAATTTCCAAAGAACACATTCAAACATTATATCCATTGTCAGATTTAGCAAGTTCAAATATAACAAATAGAGATAATGTTATTAAAACATTATTTGATATTTATGTTGATGAAACTACTTTATTAATACCATCAGAATTACTTAATTTACCAAAAACAATTGAAAAATCAAAATCCTTATTATATAATGGAACATTAAGTACAATGACACAACCTGTTGCAATTAATATTGAAGAAATTGGTAACAATGGTTTTTTTTGTTGGTTAAAGAATCCAGGTCAAACAGTAAAATTCTATGGGTCTGGTAAATTTATAAACCAAAATTTTACAATTACAAAAGACGAAAATAATAAATGGACAATATCAAAATACTTATTTGGTGAATTAATTGAAACTTTTAGTAAATACAATTTTGACACCATAAAAATAAATGGCTTATCAATATTTTTAGACAATGTTTGTGGTCAAGTTGAAAACATTACTGACACTATTAATTTGCCGGAAATATATACAATTAAAACTAATGATAGTGCTGGTATGTCGTTTTGTTCAAATGTTGGTGGACAAGAAATTAAAATTACTGGGACGGGGTTTTATAATTTTGAATCAGTTCCATTTAGTTTATTTGTCAATGATATCAATGTTACAAATACAGTTACTTTTGTAAGTTTAAATGAAATAATATTTACATTACCAAAAGTTGAACTTGGACCTGGTCGCTTTCGTGTTGTAACACTGGGCGGAATATACACCAATTATAACACACTTAAGGAAGTAACAACACAATTATTTGATTTTGTTGAAAAACCAACTATTACAAATATTAGTCAACTTTTTATAAAAAGTAATGTTTTAAATAATATAAATATTAGCGGAACTGGATTTTTTGGTATACCAGAAATTTGGCTTGCTGATGAAAATTACGACTATAAGTCAATTATAACGAATGTTAATGTCATATCTGACACATTAATCAATATTGATATTGAACCTATGTATTGGGTTGGGTCATTAGCATTAGTTTTAAAAACAACAGTCGGAACTACATTAAAAACAATAAACTTTTCAAATGTACCAGAAATAATACAAGTTACAAATTTGGAAACTGATGTAATCACAACAGCAATAACTGGTTCAACTCAAAACATTTTTTTAATTGGACATGATTTTAATGGTACAAAAAAAATTAGTTTTAATGGTATTGAAATTACAGAATTTACAATTGTGTCAAATAATAGAATTCAACTTGTAACACCGCCAATTAATACTGTCGGTTCTGTTGAAATTTATGTAGAAACATGGGGTGGTTCAAGCATTAATAACAAAATTTATACCATTGTATCTGCAGAACCAACAATTACAGCAGTTGAAACAAATGAGCTATTTTCAAAAAAATCTAGTACAAATAATGGAAATCAACCAATAAGAATTATTGGAACAAACTTTATTAATTCTGATTTTGAACCATTGGTTTTAGAAATTAATGGAATTAACGTTACAAAACAAATAACTTCAATTGCAAATAATGAAATTAATTTATTAACATTACCAACTAGTTCTGGGTTAGCAACATTTAAAATTATTACTAAATATGGTACATATACAAACTTTACTTCTAACTCCATTCATACCGAATTGTTTTATTTTACTGGAATAATGGAAATTACAAATGTAGTACCAACACAAATACCAAATAATATACAAACAGAAATTACAATTATTGGAAAAGAATTTTATGGTAATATTGAAATGGGTTTACTATCTAATGTTTTTACTGCACAACCATTTAGTGATATTCAATTGATAAATGACACAACAATAAAAGCAATAATTAATCCGATTGATTTTACTGGTCAAATTGGGTTATATGTAAAATCAGATCAAACAGCAGTGACTGTAATAGATATTGTTGGAACACCAAAAATTACGTCTGTTGAATTAGTTAATTTAACTCACACTAAATATGGCTATACAGGTGGCGACCAAGAAATTAAAATTACCGGATTGGGATTTTTTAAAATTCCAGGTTATACAACACAACTTAAAATTAATGACATTGATGTTTCTGCAAACATAATATCAATTAGTCCTACTGAAATTATAGTAACAACACCAAAAACCACCAGCGGATCAGCAAGATTCTATCTTAATCTTAAACCATCAGTTGATTTAGTTACTGATAACAGTCAAGGTGTTAGTGCTGGTGTTGTTGGTGCTGGTGTTGTTGGTGCTGGTGCTGGTGTTGTTGGTGTTGTTGGTGCTGGTGCTGGTGTTGTTGGTGGCACTCGGACAATTGTACCTAACAATAATTTTGAAGACACTTTATATGTGTATAAAAACTATATTGATACAGATAATGGCCAAACTATTACTACCGATTTATTTACTTTTGCTGGTAATGTTATGGTTACAAACATTGAGCCGGCAGGTGTACCAAATTATAAAACTACAGACATTGTTATCGATGGAGCAGAATTTTATGGAGATATTAAAGTTTGGTTCGGAAATGATTTAGACGACTATAAAGACATAATTAAAAATGTATCTGTTATATCATCAACAAAAATTATTGCAACAATAAATCCAACAAAATATTCTGGTCAGATATACTTAATTATTAAATCTGATGTTGATATTGTTGCTAAATCATACTTTTTATTACCAAACCCAAAAATAATTAAATTAACAGACCTAAATAATAATGAATTAACCTATGGTATTAATAACCAACCAACTGATTTGTATATTATTGGAACTGGATTTGAAGGAGTTAATTATGTAAAATTTAATGGCATAAATCAAACATTTACTACAGAAACTACTAATAAAATTAAAGTTACTAATTCTGTTATTAATATAGATGGTAAAGTTAGCATAACTGTTAAAACTTTTGGAGGTACTGATACACAAGATACAATATATAGTATACTTGGGCTCCCAACAATTAGTTTTGTGTATTTAAATAATAATAAAAGTTTAGCTAACAAGTTGGGTAATGAAAATCTTGTAATTGTTGGAACTAACTTTATTAATTTAAATGATAAACCTTTAGAATTAAAAATTAATGAACAAGATTATAATTTGTTAAATTCACAATTTATTTCAATTACTGATACTAACATGGAAATTGTAACAAAACCAACAAATATATCTGGTAATGCAACATTTTTAATAAGCAATAAGGCTGGTTTATATCGTAACTATTCCGAAATAAACGATAAAATTATAATACAAAACAACTTATTAAGTTTTTCAGGTTTATCAGAAATTACAAATATTGAACCACCTGGAGCTCCTGTAAATATGGAAACCCAAATAATTATTTACGGCAATGAATTTTACTCACCTATTAAAATTACATCAAGTTTAAATGGAGTTCAATACCCAAATTTAATTTCACTTATTAGTATTGATAGTCCAAATCAAATAACTGCAAAAGTAAATCCATTTGAATTAGTCGGAACCATTACAATTAATGTTACAACTGATATTAATACATCAAGTTCTACATTCATAATCAGCGAACAACCAAAAATTAATTCAATTGCATATGGAACTATTTCAAATGGTATATTTAGTAACTTTGGTGATGATGTAACGTTAAGTATAAATGATAATGGTGAAATTAAAATTGGTATAATTGGAGATAATTTAAATAATGTAACATCAGTAAAATTAAATGGACAATCTGTAAAATTTGAAAACCCAAAACCATATAATAATAAAACAATTTTAGTAATAATTATTAATGCAGATATAAATTTAGGTCCTGTAACAATTTTTGTGGAAACATTTGGTGGTTCAACAAGTAAAATTATAAATATTGTGGGTTTTGATGCACCACTAAGTATTACAAATATAAATGTAATAAACAACCCAGATATTAAAGTATTTGCTAAAGCCGGAAATCAAGAAATTATTATAAATGGTTTTGGTTTTATTAACATTGAATCATTATTTATTGATTCTGTTGAAATGAAAGATCAAATTATAAATAAAACACCAACTCAAATTGTTTTAAAAACATTACCTATAAATAATAGTGGTATTACAACATTACTAATTAAGGCAAATGGACAGGAATATACAAATAGTTTAATTTTTGCTGATAACCCAACTATAACTACAATTACTCCTGGTGTTGCTATTAATTTTGTTAACACACCAATAGTTATTACGGGAAGTGAATTTTATGGAAATATTGATGTATTTTTAACAACAATAGACAATGTTAAGTTTACAACAGTATCAAATTGGACTGTTAGTAATAATAATCGTATTGAAGCTACTATTAATCCAACAAGTTATACAGGAAAACTATTTATTGTTGTAAAAACAGATGTTGGTTTAGCAGTTTGGGATTATTTATTAACTTTACCACCAACTGTGTCTTCTGTAAAATTATTAAATTCTAATAAAAACATAGCTAGCAAAAATGGAAACGAAACGGCAAAAATTATCGGAACAAACTTTACAAATCCAATTCTTAAAATTAATTTTGAATTAATACATATTATTTCATTTACATCAACAGAAATAACTTTTACTACAAATAGCACAAATTCAGGAACTGCACTTTTATTTATTGAAACAGATAGCGGAACATATAAAAACTATGACTCGGATAATAAGGTAATAACTGATCTAATTACATTCGTTGGAACACCAACTATTACTGACGTTTCGCCAATATATATATCAAATCAATTAAATACAAAAATTACAATTACAGGGACAGATTTTTATCAAGGAATTAATGTGTTTTTGTTTTATGGACGCCAAATCTTTAACATATTATCAGATATTCAAGTAATTAGTAATACAAAAATATCTGCAATTGTTAATGCATCAAATTTTACTACTGTATCAATAATTGGTGTTGGATATGAAAACTCAGTGTATAGTTTGTTAGATTCACAGATTTTTAAGTTATATATTCTTGGTACTCCACAAATAATAAATGTTAAAAATGAAAAGTTTGAAGTAATTTCAAGTATTAATGTTGGAAGTATAAAACCTATATTTATTACAGGAAAAAATATCTGGCAAATACAATCAATAAAGTTTAATAATATTGATGCTCAAGAATTTACATTATTTACTGCTTCAAGTGAACAAACATGGCAAGTTATACCGCCACTAATAACTGTAACAGGTAAAGTTAATATTGTTATTACAACCAATGAAATTGAATGCTTTACAACAATCCAATATATTAGTACTAGTCCAATTATTTACTCTGTATATCTTGATAACACAGAAACAAATATTGCAAAAAATACAGGAGGAGATTCAATTAAAATAACTGGTATAGGATTTGATGGTTTTGTTGAATTACGTGTTAATGAAACAATAATTATACCAGAAAAAATTGAAACTAATCAAATTATTTTTAATTCAAAAAGTACAAATACAGGACCTGTATTATTTTACATTCAAACAAATACTGGTACTTATACAAATTATCAACACTTTGACAATGGTATAAATACTATAACTACACAATTATTTACTTTTATCGGTAAGCCAACAATCACTAGTATTTTCCCTGAAATTATATCAAATAACCTTAAAACTCAAGTTACAATTAATGGGACAGAATTTTATCCTAACTCACACATTATTTTGTGGGACTATCATACTGATTTTTCAAGTTCATTATCATCTGTTAATGTTAAATCAAGTAATCAAATTACATTGGATGTCGAACCAATTAATTTTATAGGCACTTTGTATTTTAAAATTTGGAACTTTGAAGGAGAAAGCACATATGATACTAAATCAGTTTATTTATATCCAGAAATTACATCTGGTCCAACAGTTACATCTATTAAAAATAAATATAATGCCAGTATACTTAATGATGGTTCGATAGTAAAATCAAATAGTTCTAATACAATAATAATAACTGGAACTAATTTTAAAATGCCAATTTTAATTAAAATTAACGGACAAGTAAATGATAAAATTACTGATTTTACACCAAATGAAATTACTTTAACTACCGAAAAAACTGCTTCTGGTCCTGCATTGATATCAATTGAAACTCCTAATGGTATTTATAAAAATTATACAGAATTAGCAGATGTTAAAACTATTACGTCTCAATTACTTACATTTGCAGACTTACCAACCATAACAAGTCTCCAACCTAATAAAATTAAAAATAATGAAACAACACAAGTTACAATTACAGGAACTGAATTTTATGGAAAAGTAAATGCAAGTATTGGGTCAAATATATTTACTGATATAAATTATATTGATAACACAAAAATAATTGTGTCTATTAGTCCAGTTACAAAATTGGGAACAACAAATATATTTATTGATACGTCAATAGGTAGAGCCAGTTATGGTATAGAAATATATAAACCTTCAACTCTATCAATTACAAATGTTACTGATAATTCTGGTAACATACTTAAATATGGAGCTGTTGGGAGTAATACAATTATATATTTGAATGGAACTGGTTTTTTAACAGTTAACCAAGTTAAATTTGCCGGAAATTTTATTGATTATCAAATTATATCTGATACACAAATTAAAATTACTAATCCATTAACTGCAAATGTTGGTGATGTTACATTTTATGTTCAAAATAATTCTGAATATGTATTTAAATCGAATATTTATAGTTTAATTGGAAGTCCAACAATTACAACAATTACACCAAATGTTACTTATTTAAATACAGTTACTAACGTAACAATTAATGGAACTAATTTTACTAATTTAAATATGTTTGGGCAAATTGACAACGTGATTTTTTCGTTGGAATTTGCTGGCTTAACTGTATCAAATGTTACTATTGAAAATAATACAACAATTAAAGCAACTGTTCTTGCACAAACTTCATCAGGACCAGTTAATGTATTAATTAAAACACTTGGTGGTAGTTTTACATCAACACAATTGTTTAATGTATCTTATCAAGAACAAGTAATTTCAAATCCTTTATATATTAAACAAGATATCGGAGATGTACCAAAGTCAAAATTAGGTTTGGAAGGTTCATGGATTGAAATTTCATGGCCTTTTCTGTTTAGTTCAACTGTTACAAATATATTTTTTACAACTGATTTAACATTAACTGGAATAAACCAATATTTTGTTATTGGAGCAAACCAACAAGAACTTAATGGAAATTCACATAAAGTAACTATTAGCGGTGTAACTGGGTATAACGGATTAGTTAAAAATGGCGATCCTAACTTGGCTGGTTTTTCAAACACAACTGTCAAAAACATTGGGGTTGAGTCGGTTGGTTCAACTTTAGCTTCAAATTCCGGTTGGGTTTGTCAAAATTACTATTCATATGAAGCCTTAAATAATAAAATAACTAACTGTTATAGTACTGGACATATTACTAATCCAAATTCAGGAGGAATTGTTGGGTATTATGCTGCTGCTTCTAATAGTACCGCAGTTAAAAGCGAGTACGCTAGTATTTATGTTTCTAACTGTTGGTCTTCTGGTAACATTACTGGAAGATTTTCAGGTGGTATTTTTGCTTCTTATGCTGGTAAAAAAGGTAAAGCTTATGCCACTAATTGTTATTCAACAGGTTCGATTGGTTCCCCTGCGGTTACAGGGTCTACAGTAGGCCAAGATGTAGGAGGTATTTTTGGTTACGGTCCTGGTTCTAATTCTGGGCTTGTAACTGCAACCCAGTGCTATTCTTGGGGTGATGTAAACGGAAAAAATTGTGGTGGCATTATTGGTTCATATATTGCTAATGCGGTAATATATAATTGTTATTCATTAGGGCGTGTTATTGGTACAGCTGCAAATAGCGCAAACGGATTTTTACAATCATCGGGAACAATTAAAATTGAAAACTTTTACGGAGCTGACGGTTCATGGTCAGTATATATTGCAAATGAAAATCTTACTGGATACCCAACAGGTTCAGAAACAATTGGAACTACTTGGACATCAGTTGGAATTTCATCTCCTTATATATTAACCAGTTTTAATAATTCAACTAATTCAACGGTTGCGCCAAAAAAAATTAAAAAAATAAACTAAACAAAATTAAAAAGTTTTTGAATAATTTGATAAATTCCAATTCCTATTCCAACTATAAAGACCACTGATGTCGTTCTGTATCTGGAATCTTTTAGTCCAAGCCATAACAAATGAGGAACCAAACAAAACATTACCATAAAACATGCTGTAAAATATAACATAAATCTAAAAACATTTGGTTGTTCTACAAAATATTCAAAAATTCTTCTTGAATAAAATTCTAGTATAGAATTTGTTGGTAAGTGGCTTGAGTGGTATTTCCGCGATTTTTTTATTCTACAAATTGGACACAATAATCCAGTTGATTGAATTTGTTCTAAACAATTAGCATGTAAACACACCTTACAATTACAAAAAGCCAATTGACCTAGCTTGTCGGTATTAGTAATATCTTCAAGACAAAATAAACATGAGTTCATACCAATTGAGCAATTAGCTTATTTAAATAATAAAATTTCAATTATTTTTATATTAACTATCAAGTTAAAATAAAAAAATTGAATTAAATAATAATAATCTATATATAATACCAATAACAAATAAACCCAAATGAATTATCCACGAAAATTAACGGTGTTATTTGCTAAAAATTTATACCAACACCAAATAACAAATTCCGAAGAATTAACACATATGGTATTAAAAATAAAACATATAGTATCCAATTCATATGCTAGGCCAATAATTAAAGTTATTTGGAATGAAAACTGGAAAGACTTTCAATTGAATACAGACAAAGACTATGTGGATTTTGAAAATTTCTATAAATCTTGTTTGCAACTAAACTAACTTTGGTTTAAGAGTTTCAACATGTGAATTAATTTTTTTTATAACATCGGTAATTTTATAAATGGGCTGTTTGTATTTATGAATTATATTAAAATTAATATAGTTAAGAACTTCCTGACTATAGCAATTATTACCAAGTTCTTTAGTTAAAGTTGTAATGTCTTGTACAATTTGACAAAAACAATAAATCTGCTCAATTAACTGAGAATGTAAGTTTTCCATTTTTTCTAACTGGGTTAAAACCTGTGCCGGTAAATTAGAATCAAACATTTTTTTTTCAATAAATCCAGAAACTTCTGACAATTTATCTAAACAATCAAAACTTGTATTGCATATGGAAATTAAATCTGGACCAGAAATTTGAGTAAAGTTAACAAAAGGACCAGACAACTTAATTGTGTTAAATTGAACTAAAACATGTCCATATGTATCAAAACAATGAGGTTTTTGCACGTGATTAATTTGAAACATTATTTAATTAAACCTATATATTTTTAAATCAAAACCCACTTTTCATTTTATTGGGTTTATTGGTTTTACAAATTATGCACAAAATCTCCAAACTGCCATAAATTATTTGGGTCTTTACATTCAACATCCCAATCTGTTACTTCCATTAATCCAAAAGGGCCCAACATTGGTCTTGTTCTTTTTAAAAATTTATGAACATCAAGGTCTTCAGGTAAAGTTAATCCAGAATATTTTTTAGCTTCAATAGATTCTATTAAATGGAATATTCCCCCAATATAACCAGCTACAACCTGCAAAACAGTTGCGTTAATAATTTCATCGTACTCATTGTCATAAATTAGTCTTGCTTCTTTTATGTCCAAAAGTGAACCAACCCAATGTATTTCTCCATCTGCAAAAAATAATGTTATGCCTAATTCGTCACGACCTTCTACAATTTCACCAGTCATTAATCTTTTTGTTTCTTGTGCTTTATTTTCATGTTCTCTTGCTTCCATTGTTGATGCAATAGCTGAATCATTTGGTTTATATACATAATAACAACTTGGTTTGTATGTTATAACATTAGATGTGTTTCTTACTGTTAAAGTTTTACAAATTGTATATGCTTCTTCGTGTCTAATTAACATACCAATTGTATTTTTACTTATTGGAGTATAAGTGTATGCAAAACTCTCACAGCCAACATCATTAACAATTATTTGGTATTCATTAGATAGTTCCGGTTTAAAATGTTCAGGTATTTTAGTTTCATGTGTACCCCAACTTAATTCTAAAAATCCAAATGCTTCATCATACCATGATATAGAGTCTGAAGCCCAAGAATTAACATATTCATTTGCTCTTTTTGGTTTAGATACTATTTGAGTATCTTTTTCTGAAATATGTATTGTTTTTAATCCCATCAATTGTGCAAGTTCTGCATAAGATTTATAAGGAAAATTATCTTTTTGTTTATTTATTTTTTCAAGCGCATACAAAGTCCATATGTTCACATTACCTGGATTACATCCTAAGCTGACAATAAAATTATTTTTTTTATTTGGGTTAGTCTTATTTTTATTTTCCAAATTTTTAAAACGAGAATAAAAAGTAAAATCAATTTCTTTCATATCTGGTTCTTTTTCCCAAACTTCAACTGCTGAATTAATAAATGATATACCTGCTGATTCACATAAATCAAACATATATTCTGTGTTAATTTCGTATGATGCATCAACAATAATATCATCTTGGCCCATATTGCATTGGTCAATTATAAAAGATTTTGCATTTTCCTTTGTAATTTTTATATGTGATGTCTTAACACCTTGGTTGGTAAATTTGGTAATTTTACCGAATCTATTAGCATTTTTATCACAAACAGTGATATTGCCAGGGTTAATTTGAATAAACTTTATTAATAGTGGTAGCAGAGCTGTTCCTATACTACCACAACCAATAAGGAGGATTTTATTTTTAAAAGAAAGAGATTGCGTTAGAGCCTCAAACGCATTTTTACGTCCGGATATAGTACTTAAATTATTATCCATTAATATATAATGGAAAAAATTACCGGGGGGCTATCAAACGAAGTTTTTAAATATAAAAACCTTATTTTTAAATTTTATTCACATTCACCATTAAACCTAGACTATAATTTTGAGGAAACAGTTCAAAAACAATTATTTAAAGCATATGCAAATGTTCCTGAAATTACCCAGTCTATCATTGTTGATGGAAAATTAATTGGTCGTGTTGAAAAATATATTGAATCTAAAACTATATCTAAGGAACATTTTATATCTGGGATTTCCACATGTGCCAAAATACTTAAACAAATTCATTCTGTTGATACTAAACAATTAAATTCCTGTCCAAATTTTTTTGTTTATTTAGCCAATTGGGTCCAATTAGCTGATGTGGCCATGTGTAACTTGGAAAATTTAAAATTATTTCCTCATTTTGTACAAATCCAGAAAAAAGCACCAGAATACATTTCTGGACTATTGGAATTTGCTCAGTACATGGGATTTAATTTAACATTAACACATAATGATTTTCAACAACTTAATTTATTGGTTGATAATAATGGTTCTCATTATGTTATTGATTTTGAATATGCTTGTTTAAATTATATATATTTTGATATTGCAAATTATTTTGCAGAATGTGGATTTGATAATGTAAACCTTAAATATGACAAGTCAAAATATCCAAATAAAGAAAACCGTTGTGAATTTTACAAATGTTACTTTCAGGAAGATTATCCTGACGAATACTATGAACAAATTGATTTTATAGTTAGTAATTTTATGCCAGCTGTTGAGTATTTTTGGTATATATGGTCAGTCCTTAAATACACTTTTACTAAATCGCCTGACTATGTGAAATACGGAAACATTAGAGCAGAAAACTTTTTAAATTTAATTGATAGTTTAAATCAAACAAATTAATATAATTTAATTAATATCAATGTCAAAGGGTTTCTTTGTGCCTCCATCGTATTTAACAGCATATTTTTTCTCAACCATTTCCATATTAATGGAAACATTGTCTGATTTATTTTCATATAATTCCACAAGTAAACGACCATATTTATCAAATTCATGACATTTGACCCAAATAAGTTTTCGCGATTTCCCGCACAATTCTTTAATTTCTTTTTTGCTAATGGATTCTCCCGGTACTAGTCCGGTAACCTTGTTTATTAGGTAATTTCTTGATTTAATAGCACTAGCAATTTCTTGATTTCTTTTTTCTTGGTCTTTAACATTTTTTGGACAAATTTCAGGCGAATCAATTCCAAGTAATCTACAATTAAATTTAATGAATTCTCCATTTGTAATAAAAACTATATGTACCGTATCGCCATCATAAACATTTACTACTTTCCCCTCCTTACATATATGTGCTAAACTATATTCTGGAGTATCAAATGTTGTTAATGCTAGATTATTAGTTGTGTCTTGTAAATTTTGATTTGTTTTTAAGCAATTTCCCATTGGGATATAATTGATTTGGTTCAAACCAGTTTGAATAACAATTTTTTTATTTTTCTACTTGTTAATATATGGATTATAAAACTAAATATTTAAAATATAAAGTTAAATATAATAAATTATTAAAAGAACAACATGGGGGAAATAAAAATAAAGCCAAAGAAATTGCTACATACGTTAACGCAACTAATCCTATGGGACGTGATAGTGTCACAACAAATCCTATGGTAAAAGTACTATTTGATGTAAATACTGGCGGTCCAATATCAATAGAAGAAAGTAAAGCAATAATTGAGTGTTTGTTTGGTATAATTAATATCAAATCAAATAGATTTAAATACCTGCATAACATTATTAGAAAAGAAATAAACTTTATTAATGAGTTTTCTTCTAAAACATATTCATTTGATGGCTCGTGTACAACAGGTTCTATAAAATTTATAAATTTCCCAGACTCAGGACTTGACGCAATAAGTGATAAACTTATGGTAAATACTTTACCAACATTATCACAATTACCAGATAAATCAACATACAATTATGTTTTAAAATATGTAACTGATTTAACAAACAATCAAACATATTATTATTTTATTTTTGCACAATACACAACTAGTTTAGAGTATGGAATCAAACATTCAAACTTACGTGTGTTTTTACCTGATGAATGGTCACACCATGATAGTATTGACTATGGCCTTATTGCTAGTGGAGAACTTGAAATTTCCAAATCTACTAAACAAATTACTTTTGATTTTAATTCATCTTCAAATATAATTCAAATGTTAGAATCAATAAGCTACCCTGCTCAAAGTCAAACTTACAAAAAATTTGATGAAACCTACCTAAATGATATTCGCATGGAACAATTACTTAAAAGAACAACAACTTATGTCACAAATAAAAAACAGCTATTTTCACTTGTTTATTTAATTTTACTTGAACATATGGTTTCAAAAACACTCGATAAATTAATATCACTAGATTCAAGTTATGATGGATTTTCAACAAAAATTCATTCAGATTATACAAACAAAAATTTATTGCTTGATGTTGCCAAAAATAATGAATTAAATGTTTATTATTATGGTCTATTCGTAGATCCATACCCTAAAAAACTGGGGGGATTACACAATTATGCCAACAAACGTTGTTATACCGATGATGAAATTAAAAAATTTAATACAAACACAATAAATAAATATGATGATTTAGATGATACTAATATTAGCACTGAGTTAAATTGCATTAAAAGAAATGGTATAGTAATAGTTAATTCTGGTGACCTAAATAAAGATAATGATTTTAAAGCAAATAAGAACTGTGCTTAAGTTAAAATTTAATTAAATTTATTAGGTCATCATATTTAATCGAATATACTTGTGTAAATTGGTTATTGAATCCAATTGAACATTTTGTTTCATAATTTGTTATTACTATTTGGTACATCATATTTGGTATCTGATATTTAAAACCATTAAACTTATCAATCCAAATAATTTTTTGATTTACATGGTCTATATTTGCTGCTCCAACAATAACCTTGACATGTGTGTTAACTTTTTTTATAAAGTAGAATGTTTCTACTTCTAGGTCCATCCATTTACCACAATTAAATTGTTTATTTTGCGGTACAATATTAGACATTAAATATGTTGATGCCCACGGTCCTTGTTTTGATTTATCAAATGACATAATGAAACTTGGACATAAATGTCCTCTTGACATTGAACCCGTAAACACACTTGCTGATGGATCTAGTTGATAAATATTTTCAGTGTCTAATCTATAATCCCTAACAAATCTTTTTCTGCCAAATTTTAAATTCGAAACCTGATTTTGATAAACATCATATGATGCAAATAATGGTCTACCAAGTTTTATAGAATAATTAATAATAAAATTATTATTACTAATTATTTTACTTGAAGTACATGTGTTTTTAATTAGTTTATTTAATATATGTTCCATTACAAATTATTTAATTGTAATTTATTATTTTATTTTCAATTTTTTTTGACTTAGTTTCAATGTAAGGCTTAACTGTAAGACAAATTATTTAAACTATTATTATATTTTTAAATGTGTAAAATTTTTACGTGGATAAAAATGATTATTGTTAACATGATTATATTCATATGAATATGAATATAAATTATCTGTATCTGTTGGAAAAGTTATATAATGGTCTAATACAGGAATATTTTCCTTATCTGCTGGTGTGTCTGGAATTAAATCTATGTCAAAATCATTTTCTAAAAAATCATTGGCTTTAATTTGAACATCTATGTCATCATAACCTTCTGGTTTTTCAAAATCTGCCATTGGTGTTGTTTTTCCATACAAGTAATAATATAAATTTAAATACCCTCCAATATTTTTCCATTTGTGTGATCTGCCAAATCCATATAAAACATGAATTGGTTTATATTTTCCGGATTTATCATTTATTATTTTATTAATTGCTTCATCACTAACAAAATTTTTAATTAGATAAAATGCTAAACCAAAACTTTGTTGTATTTGAATTTTATCATTTATTTCAACATATTTAGCAGATTTATTAATCTCTAATAAACCAGGTAAAAGTTCTAACTGGTTAATTTCATTAACTCTTCCTGTTCGTTTTAAGTGTATAAAATATTGAGCAACATAATGATAACTAGCTGTGTTATCATATATATGTGACAAAAGATGTTCAATAACTTTTTTTCCATCATATTCTTTTTCAAAAGTTTCAAATTCTAACTTAGCATAAATATTTTTTTTAATAATATTGTGTTCAACATAAAACTTTAGCACACAGTTAGTATTATCTAGTTGGAATAAAGAATTTATTGTTTCTGAATAATCTTTTTTAACACACATTTCTAATAATTCTTCTAATTTTTCTGATGCCAAAACTAATTTTAAATTTTCAATATCTTGTTCAGTTAGGTTTTTATGCTCTATGTTTTTACTTATTGTAGAATATAATTCAATATTATTATTAATTAAATTATAGGATTTAAGCAGATCTACAATTTCCTTAAAATCATCATATTGATTACTAATTAAGTACTCGGTTAATGTGCCAGAAAATCCATCAATAATTGTTGATTCATTGTATCTTAATGGTTTTGGTAATTCTGGTAAAACCAATTTTAAAAATTCATAAACATCACTTGCCTCTTTATTAAACCAAGTGTAAAGAACACTCAAACCATTACTATCAACTTGATAAAATAAATCTGCCAAATGTACTGAATGCAAAGTACTACCAGATTCGCTAATTCGTTTTAAGTAAAATAAAACAAATTCAAGTTGTTCAACATATTTTATATAAAAGAAAATATTACGTGCATTTTCAGATAAGGTCTTGAATGATAATTTAACATCTGTTTTCTTTGTTATTAATATGTGTCTCATTAATTCTGTGTTACCGGTTTGGGTTATTAAATGTAGCAAATTATCTCCATTGGGTCCGTGTGTACGAGACCAAAATGTTAATATATCTGATGATGACATAAAAGGTTTGTTTTTATTGTTAAGTTTTTTATTATAAACAAACAGAACCTCAATTGTTTTATCAATTAAATATTTTAATTTTTCTTCATCATCATCATCAACATAAGTAATTTTGTTTATAATCATTTCTAAAAGAAATGGAGTTCTCGTATTAAGATATTTTTTTATATCGGAAGGGTCAGTAAATAATTTTAATCCTGATATGAATAAATCAAAAAAGTAATTAAAATTATTTCCTGAAATATAGATTTGTGCTGGATTAAATAATTCGTCTCTTATTAAAGTACTAATATCATTCATTGGTACGCCTAATGATTGAACCAATTTTTCAAAACCTTCCTTCCATTCATGAAATAAACTTGAATCTATTAATAACAATTCTTTAGCCTGTTTCTTGGTAATTGAATTAGAATACATTAATTGAGTAAGTAGGTTTAAACATTTTCCATTAAAAACAAATTCAATTGCATTCTTTTTTCGCATCGGGTCAAGTGGAAAACTAAAATCTAAATAATTTTTTCCAAAACTATGAACCACAATATGTTCAATAAATAGTGTTCTGTCTTCATTTGTTAAATTCATGTAGGAATTTAAAATTGATTCAAGTATTTTAAAATTATAACCATTTAATCTTCCAGAATAAAATTGGTAAAAATTTACATTCCAATATCTAATCGCTTGTTCTGCTGTTTTGGCATTAATGGAAACCATTGAAACCAAGTATAAAAAATCGCTTTCAAGAGAAAAATAATTAGCAAAATCAGAATTAAATAAACCCTCATTATGTAAAATAAATTTATTAAACAAATTTAGTGATTTTTTATCATCACAATTAAAAATTAAAAATGGATCTTTACTTGTAGATATTTTTACTTCACTATGAGACAAAAATTTAGGAGGTTTGCTTAAACTACTAAAATAAAAATCATATTTGGCTTGATTTTTAAAAATCAAAGGTAAACTATTAATTTGTTCCAAACTAGTAGAATTAATAGGATTTTTAGTTGAAGCTAAATAATAATTAACATTTATGCCTTTAAAATATTCACTACCATTAACAATATTATTTCCAATATAACAATTTAAAATAATATCAAATAGTGTTGTATTATAATTAATCACACACAAATAAGTTAAATCCCAAAGAAATTGCCATTCATATTCATCATTAATATATTTATTATAATTTATATCATCAGCAGTAACTATTGGTTTATACGTAAATTGACGATATAACTCAAGAGTTTCCCCTGCATATCTAAAATCTGCTATAAACTTGTTAAAATAATAACATAAAACAACATATAATATATCATCTGTTTTCTCATATAGTCTAAATAACTCTTCTTCATAATTATTAGTATCACATTTATTTTTAAGTAACTCTATTATTTGGTCAAGTGGTAAGTTTTCATCAACTAATACTTTTTGTTTATAACTACTGAACTCAAAACGTTTATAAAACTTCTCAGCCATGTTATTAACTTCTTCGTCAACAATTTTAAAACTTAAATTATAAAATAAAAGTTGAACATCGGAAAAACAAAATGCATCAATTATTGGAATTCTATTAAAAGTAGTTAAATTATCTGAAAAATAAAATTTTTTTATTTCTTTAAAAAACCCGTATAAAAATTCTAAGTCATTATCACTGACAAATTTAATAAAATTAAACAAATGTGTATTGTAGATAAAATATGTTACAACTGGAATATTTGACATATCTAATAAATCAAAATGGGTTTTTAAAAAAATTTTATCATTAATTATACAATTTGTACTTAACGTCATTTCATTGTCAAATTCTGTGTTTGTATATAATTTTATGTTATTAACTGATGTAAATTTTGCCCCAATGCTAACATATAAATTAACTACTTTGTCATTTGATATTTCTGGTGTAGTATATTCATACACTTTATAAAAATACATAGAAGACATTATTTTTTTTGTTTGATAAATAACTAGTTTTTTTGTCGATATACTATTTAAGTATTTCTTAAACATGTCATCATGTGCAGACCATGAAAGGACTGGAGTTAAGACATTAAATGTGTTTGCATAAGTTGATAAATCAGATACTGGATTTTCAATAGAAAAATTTTCTATATTTTGAAGATATGTGTTTTTTTCTGGTAAATTTATTTCAATATTCATTTTATTATATAATGTTATATAATTTTTTTTTAAACCATATAGTTTATTGGTCTCTAAATAAAAATTGATGTTGTAACTAGTAAACTAATTAGCTGTGATTATTTAATGTTTTTCATAATGCTATTATTAATAACCATAATTGTATTGGTTGTTTTAAAAACCATAAAAGACTTAGATAGAATTTATTTTGCTTATCGATACTTGAATAATTCAGATGACTTTGATGAAATTAATGATAATTTTGATTATTTTCCTTATTGTTATGGAAAATGATTTGTAAATTTCCAATAAATTTGAAATTTTAACTCTTTTACTTTAACTCTTACAATATTCAATGGAAAAAACAGCCCTTGTTATTACAATTAATAAATTTACAAGCTACTTTGAATCAAATAATTACTATACATTACATGATTCAGAATCTGATGCAAAAAAACATCTCGAGCAAGTTCTTGTTGACAATTTTAAACACCTTAACATTGATTTTCCTGACAACTTAGTTGATTTTGAATATCAATGGTTTAAACAACAATATGTTAAGGCAAATTCATTTTCTTATAAACTTTTTTTTTCAGGCAAATGGTCAGAACCATGGGATTATGATGACATTTATGATGATGTTTTAGTTAAGCTTGAAGAATACGAAATGGCAAATGCTCCCGATTTTGCAACTATGTATGGTGAACCTGACCCAGACGTAGAAGCATCTGATAATTTCTCTATTGAAAATAATGAACAAACACATGAGTTTGAAACAAAATTAAAAGAAATTATTAGTCAAGCCCAAAATTCAAAAATTAAAGATGATGAAGTTAAAGATTGTCCATGTGAACGTTGTCAAGAAGGATATGTGTATCAACAAATGAAAAAAGAATTAGAGTGTGAATATTCTAAATGTGTAAATGTAAAACAAACAAATGAAATTAATTTGTAACTAAATTTGATTCAATTTTTAACCTAATGTCTTCGATAATAACATCAATTTCAGCTTGAACTAATTTATCGGCCAAGTAAGTTTGTTTTAATTTAACTAAACCATTAATTGAATTTTTTAAATCATTATTAAGTCTAAATTTAAGTTTAGTGTCTGTTAATTGTTCGCAAAACTCAAATGACTTATTAATAATCATGCGAACAAATCCAATAGTTATTTTCCTATCGATGCCATAAAACCATCTCAAAACTGATTTAGCATAACTCATATCAATATTAATATATTTGTCATTAATATATAGTTTATCTCCAACTTCAATTTTAGCAATTAGGTTTAAGTTAATAAATATATCATCTAAACTCATTAATTTAACAACCTGTTCATAATCAATTTGTTTGTCAGTATTTGTCTGGGTTGCATTTGCTTGGTTTGCATTTGCTTGGTCTTTGCTTGATTCTGTATTTGATTGATTCAGTTGATTTGAATCATTTTCAACTGGTTCTGAAGTGTCAATAGTTGGCAATGGCGTTTGGGTTGAATCTTGTTCTTTTCCTTTAGAATTTTTAGGGGTTGATTCTTTACTTTTGCCCTTTGATTCTGATTTTTCATTGAGTTTATTTGAAGATTTCTTTGCTTCTTTGTCTTCAGATTTATCAGTTTTGTTATCCAACATAAAATTTCCATTTAAATTATCCATTGGAATATAAGTCTTTGGGATTCAAATTCCAATATTTTCAATTTTCTTTTCTAACTGATTTATATATATTATGAGCAATAAACTACCTGTTTTATCAGAATTGCCAATTATTTCATCTAAAATTCAAATTGACACTGAGATATTATCAACCCAATCAGCTGAATTTGAAAAAACCCGTAGGGAAATAGCCAAATCAAGTAAGCCTGTGATTCAAATTGGTTCTGGTATTCCTGAGAGAAAACGAACAAATACACGTACTAACACAAGTACAACAACTACAACATCCAGTGCAACTGATGTAACCGAATTTTCTGGTTTAAATTATTTGAAACTAATTGCTGTTGTAGGATTTTTAGTTTTAGCAGGGGGTGCATATTGGTTTTTTTTATCTTATAGTTCTAATAGAAAAAATTGAAAAAAATCCAATATAAAATATTAAATTCATTACCCAATGGAAATTAGTCAACAAATTAAACAAATTTATAATACTATTGCGTCTGACTTTGATAAATTTAGAGTAAGAATTTGGCCGTGTGTATCCGATTTCTTAAACACTTTTCCTGCTGGTTCTGAAATGTTAGATATTGGTTGCGGTAATGGAAAAAATATATTTTATCGGTCTGACTTAGTTTTTAAGGGCATTGACCTTTCTGAAAAACTAGTAGAAATTTGTAAAGAAAAAGGTTTAGATGTGGTAGAAGGTACTATGACATCATTACCTTATAATTCTGAATCATTTGACGGTATTATAACTGTTGCTTCTTATCATCATTTATCAACAGACTATGAAAGAAAACAAACACTTGATGAAATGTATCGAGTTCTTAAACCTGGTGCACGTGCTTTAATAGTTGTTTGGGCTATGGAACAACCTGATGATTCCGGCTTTAAATTTACTAAATCAGATGAACTTGTTACATGGAGTACACGAGCTGGTGAAACACATTATCGATATTATCATATTTATTCTGAAGGTGACCTAGAAAAAGAGATTAGTAAATTAAAACCAGAATTTACTATTAATAAAATTGGCTGGCAAAAAGGCAATTGGTATGCCCATATTCAAAAATAAAATAGGTAACCCATAACTTATGGATAATATTCAGATTTTATAGGTCCTGTACATTTATTTATTTTAGCATATTCACTAAATTTTAAAAATTCCGGCATTGCAAATACAATTAACAAGACAAAAATAAGTATTGACAAAAAAAAGTCTCTCATATAAATATATTTAGAAATTTTTAATTTATTTTTTTAAAAATTTATAATATTTTAATTCAAAAACTTATAGTTTAAATATTTATAATTATGTGTGCCTTTAGCTGGATAAGGTTCTTTTTGGAAATATAATTGAACTTGTTCATTCATTAAGTCTTCTGCAGTTATTGGATTTATTGTTTTTATTGGTTCTAATTGAAAAGATTCAGTTATTGAACTAAATTTTAATTTAATACGACCTTCTGGTTGTAACTGACCAGCTATTTTATTACCAACAGTCATTGTAATATCTAAACTTGGCAAGAATATATTATTAAATGATTCATTTCCATATTTAATGTAATGGGTTTCAAATTCACCCGGTTTATCTGCTGAAAAAATTTTATTACAAACACTAACATATAAATTATATTTTTCGCACTGGGAATTTATATCTGTCCTATTTAATAATTTTGTTTTAAATAAACCTATAGCTTTGTTCACTTGGGATTCATCTGATATCAAACAATACTGAACAAAACAATCAACTATTCTTCTCATTGGTGAAGTAAAAAATGTGTAATAATACAATTTGGCATTTAAATGAGGTCTAATTGCGCTTGAATATAATGCAACACCTAAATTATCTTTTGTTTGTGCAAAACTGGCCGAACCCAATTGCTTTGCCATTGGAGTCATTGTGCTATCTATTTTTTCCATTTGAAACTGCAAATATAAATTAGGTAAATCAGATACCTTTTCACCTGGTTTAACGTATCCACTCAATGTGGCTGGAATTGACCTAGTATAATTTTCTCTAACGTATTTTGGCGAGTCATTGTGTCCTCGTACCCCATAATATAGTCCCCTAAATATACCCTCATTATCTGGAACTTCACCTAAAAATCTTTCATATGAACTAAATTTATTATTATATTGTTTAATTTGTTTTGCAGTTAACATACCAATAGTTTTATCTGTTATTCCAAATGTTTTATTTGAAATTTTATCGTATAAAATTAGTGCTGCATATTTATTAGATTCAAGGGCTGTTATTTCAATTAATCGATGTACCCATTCTTCACGTAAATCATATTGGTAATCATCATGTGAATATTGCTTGGTTTGCATCATTGGTTTTATATCTTGAACTATTGATAAACTACGAACTAGTGTACCGTAAATTCCAGTTAAATTATCTAATTGTGATTGTAAAAACTTTTTATCCTGATTTGTTTTTATATCTGATGGGTTTTCCCATTGAATATTATTTATTAAAACGGATTTAACAGATTCGCATGGAATTGGATTTAAAGTTGAAACTGGTTTATTTTCAAATGATAATTTATGGTGAACAACATACTGATTAGATTCAGCCAAGTCTTTTGAGTAATCTGTTGTATTAGTTGCAATTGATTCATATGTTGTTGCAAAAACTTTTATGTTTTTTTCCAGATACATTTCTATTTTTTCAGGAATATCAAATACGTATCGTGCATATTTGTTTGGGTCTGATTCTGGCTTATATCGATAAGTTGTTTTTAAAGTGTAAGAACGCTTTTCTGGTCCAATTAGTGAAATTGAATTTGTTGATTCTGATAAATTTGCATCAATCATTGGATATCTACACCCTAACATATAGTCAGTTTCTAATTTGTGTAATCCATAATAAAAATGGTATTTATTAAAATCTGAATTTAATATTGGTGGTACATCTGATATATGTACGTACATTTCCAATAAACTTGGTCTTCCTTTTTCATATATAATATTAAAACTTATCGCATCATCTTTGTCTTTTGAACCGGGTGGATCTATAGCTATTGCTCGAGTTTGATTTTTCCCATCACGATATAGTTCATCTGTTTTATCATAGTGGTTTGAAATTTTTTCTAGTTCTTTTTTGGCAAATTTTGGTGTTGGTAAACAATTATATAACATTGATTGAAATTCTGTATCTGCACTTCGTAAATTACTTGTTCCATCACACCCACCAGATAAATATATTTTATATGTAGGTTTATACTGGGTTCCGTTATGCGTGTAAATTAAAAGTGAATATGTTCTGGTTTTTAAAACTTTTTTTTTTATCACATTGGATGCTTTTGTTTTATCTATTATTACACTATATTTTAATTCATTTTTATTAAATGTGTCAGGAACATACAATTTATGACTATTGGGAAATTGTTCTGAATCTGCAGCTAAAACTACAAAAGAATCATAACTTGATTGTGACTTTGTCGATAATCTTGAAAACATTTCTTCTTTCCTATCTTTGTTTGGAATGGATCCATTTGATAAAATAACATCTGGACGAACTTTTGCTTTATGTACTGAAAATTCCTTTGCTTTCCAATTTAAAAATCCAGAATTAAATCGAATTAAAACTTTATTATAATGTAAACATATTAAATTTTCGTTTAGTTCAATGTAATTTGCATCTAATTTATCAAAATGTTGGTATATATTATAAGAAGAATAATTATTTGTGAAAACTATTTTTCCAATCACATCTGATATTTTAATATGGGTAATACCTAGTTCCCAACATAAAACTAAAACCATGTTTATTAATCCAAGATTTTCCATTGATTGATGAAAATTATTTGAATTAACTGGGTTTTCAAGACGTATGTCAATTAAATTTTTCTTTTTATCTAAATAAACATAATTAAACATAATTATAAGTATTTAAATTTATTTGTTTAACTATGTTTTTTAATTTTTAAGTAAAAAATTGAAAAAATAAAACAATTTATCTTAACATTACATTGGTAATGAATAAAACTAATGTATATAATGTAAATAATGTAAACAACTCAAATAAATCACCTGTTTTATCTACCGTAAAATCTGTTTTTTCAAAATTAGTTTTTAAACAAAATCCAATTGAAATAAGTTCAAACGAAAGTATAAATTATCCAAATGAATTGAATAGCTCTAGTAAGTCGACAAACATTAATTCAGAAACTAATGTACCTGTAATATTAAAATCCCATTGTAAACCATCCAATATACAAAATCAATTACCCAAATATTCTAAATTAGAATTAGAAATAATTTCCAGGTTAAATTCAGTTGAACAACTTAGCTCGTATTCTAATTTGGACTTATTAATGGAAATTTATTCCAATAAAAACTTATGGGGCGAATTATATGCACGGGTTAATGCGGAATGTACTGAAGACCAATCTTATCAGGCTTGTATGGGCACCTACTCTGAACGTTATACAGATCTTGTATCCAATGAACCTACTATTTGGTTTAAATTTACTTACAGTCATAATATATCTAATGGTTTTGAATATAAATTAGGATTCAATGCTGATACCCAGTCATTTAAACCATTTGGTAGTTGTAATGGTGGTGGCTTATATTTTTGTAAATTGGAAGATCTTTATCAATTTAAGCAATATGGAAAATATTTAACTCCGATTGTTGTACCAGCTGGTATACCGATTTATGAGGAACCTGGTAATTCCAACTACAGAAAGTTTAAAGCTCCAGGAATTTTTATGTTGCCAAGAATTAAAATAATTAACGAACCAGCTTACCGGTTAGTTGCCAATGCATCAAAACCCAATAATAGCGCTTTTGGTTTTTTACGATGGTATAATTCAAACAATCCAGATGAGTTAAAAATGTTTTTACAAAATGTAAATAAAAATTACCTACGTAATCCTTTTTGGGAAAAGGAATGGGCTTTATGTAAAGTAAAATTAGACTTGATAGAGCCATCCAATGCTATTAGCTTGGAGTTAATTCACCGGTTTCCATTAGTTTTAAAATCAAATAGAAATAAAGAATTTATTAATCTGTTAATTAATTCAGTATTTCCTAAAATATTTTCCACAAATAATTTTTATATGATAGGAATACACCCAGTTACTGTGCTAAACTTGGATACTTGTTCTTTTCCCAATCATATTGGTCAAGAATATTACAACTTGATCAAGAGATTTCGTGGGGTTATTGCTGGTTCCAGTGTGTTAGAATATATAACAGGAATTAAATTAAACCCCAATGATATTGATGTCTATATTGGACCAGACCAATTGGAACCATTGGAATCAATGCTAGGTATTGGGCTTGATAGTGCCAATGCCAATGAAGTAAAATCCCGTGGACAGTTTCAATTCACATTAAAAACAAAACCTAAAGAGTTTGAATATTTTACTTGGAGTCCCAGTGAACTAAAAGTTAAAGTTCGGGTTGAAAATAAAAAAAATTCAAGTATAGATAAACAATACAATATGAATGGAATTGTTAAAGTATACAATTTGCTAATATATAATTGGTTAGGAAATAAAATTGGAGAAATCCAGTTCATTTGTGTGGATTCTGACCCAGTTCAATTTATTAAGTCCAATTTTGATTTTGACATGTGTGCTATTGGATTTGATACTAGACGAGAAGATTTTGTTAATTTGATTGAAAAAACCAACTATAGAAAGCTTAGAATAACCAAATCCTATATAAGCAAAATGACAGGGTTAGAAAAAGATTCATGGTCAAATTATCGCGCTATTAGAACTATGGGACGTATTGCCAAGTATACTATTCGTGGTTTTTATGTGGAAAATTGGAAAGATTTTCTAATTGAAATCCGCGATAAAATGTGCATTGTTAACTAGGATTTTTACACTTTTTACAAACCTAATTTTGCTTTTAGTGCAAGATATTTTGCTTTGTATTTAAGATATTTTTCTTTATGCTTGTCAGTTTTATTTGTATTTGAACTTTTTGTTTTTTGTTTTTGTTGTTTTTGTTGTTTTTGTTGTTTTTGTTGTTGTTTTGCTTTAAGGCTTCTCAATTCTGATACATTATGACCCTTTGCTTCTGCTTTTTTAATTAATTCTTCTTCCCATTCTCGTGATATTTTGTTCATTTTGTTACCAATTTCGTTTACATCTGAAGAATCAATATCATTTTCAGTAATAACTGTTGTATCTTTAGTAACCAAAACTTTTAATTTATTCATTGAAAGCTTTTTAAAATTTTCAGGATTAGATGCTTTTAATGCAGTTACACGAGCTTTAATCATGTCTAATTTGTCTTCAGTGCTCTTGTCCATTTTCTTAAAAATTTTTGAGTCTTTTAAATTATTATTAATTTCATAAGCTAATGAATTAATTATTGCGTTTTCTTCATCTTGATTCATTTGGGCTAAACTTTCAAATTCAAATATTGCTAAACTTGCAGCAGTTCTTAATTTTTCCCTTCTTTCAGCCCATTGTTTTGTTGATTCGATTGGTATATCACCTTCATGTTTTGTTGCTTTTCTTTGTTCTTTGTTGTCATAAGAAATCATAGCATCTGGAATTCTAGTTATGGTGGCTTTACCTGGTTTAAATATTATGGGTGCTGTACCATTTAAATTAGTAAAATTTTCAATCATTAAAGTAAACTCGTCAAGTACTCTAATATTATAACGTATTCCAGCAAATTGTTGAATATTTCTGTTGTCAGGGTCTTTATTAAAAATAATTTCAACAATATCACCAGAAGAAAAACTATGAGGCATAGTATTGGTTTCATTTCCAATTTTAATATATCCATCTGTTGTAATATATTTAATTGGAAATGTAAGTGATTCATTATCAGAACTTGAATCAACTTTAATACCGGCTCTTGTGTTAGTTACTTTAATGTCTGCACTTTCATCATCTCTCGCTAATGCAAATTCTAATTCTTTTTGTTTTCTAGCTGCCTTTGCTTGTAATTCAGCAAGATGTTTTCTATCTAGTTCTTCTTGTCTAAGTTTTCTTTCCGCTTGTATTTTAGCTTCTTGTTCGGCTATTTGTTCAGGAGTTAGAGGTTTAAAAATTAAACTTGAAGCTCCCTTACCCCATGCACCGATTGGTTTCTTTACCGGTTCAGGTGTAATTGATTCAGATTTAAGAACTTGAACTTCTGTTGGAGTTGAAGTTTCTGATACATTGGCAGGCATTTCAACTGGTATTACTGATTCTTGACTTGTAACAGAACTAGGTTGAAAAACTCCAATAGAATTTAAAATATCAGTTGGAGTAGAAGTTTCGGTGGAAATATCAGTTTCTGGTAAGCTTATTTTTATTTTACCTTGTTCAACACTTGGAAAGTACTCTGATTCTAAAGTAAATTCAGTTGTAACATTATCAATGTCTTTTTTACTAATATCTTCTATATAATTATATTTTACTTCTAAAAAATCTCTAAAATTTGATTGCAATGTGTCTGCTGTTAAAAAATTAATTAGTCCATCAATTAATCCAGATTTTTGTTTAAACGATTCCGCATATAATAAATCAAAATCGGCAACACCAGTAGTATCTCCTACTATTAATGGTTCGTCAACAGGTAATAATATTTGTGCTGTATTAATTTGACTTGGTTCTGGTGTATTTGCTAAAATACTTAATACACTTTCAGAATTTGAACAAGGTTTAAACATTACATAATTTGTGATACTTGGTTCAACGTTATAAATAATATTTTGTCCTTTGGTATCACGTTGGGTCATTAACCAAGATAATTTTGGATATATTCCTGAAGAATATGAAACTGGAATAATTTCTTTAGCAATTTCACATTGTGGTGAACCTCCACATGAGCATAAATGAGAATTTAATATTTTATGAGTTGCTAAATGAGCATACAGGGATGCAACATTAAAAACTAATGATTTAAATCCATTTATATGTGTGGCAAATGTTTCGATATTTTCTGATGATAAAGCTAAAGCATCAATCATAGTTAAATTTTTTTTATTGTTTCCATAGAATGGAACATATCTTAAAATATCACTTATTAAGTAAGGAGGATACAATCCATAGTTTTCGGCAATTTTTATTTTCTTTGTCACTGTCATGCGTTCTTTAATGGGTCTAGTTGCTTTTACTTGGGCTTGTTCAATTTGTTGTTGTAAATTTTTAATTACTTTTTGACTTGGGTTAGCTTGTGCATTTTCTCTTGCTAAATTAGCTTTTAATTCTTCCAATTTTTCAGTATCTCGTCTTTTTTCTCTTTCTGCTAATTCTTTTATGGTGTAATCAATTACTTGTTCATCTTCTTCGGTGTAAATAATGTGTTCAGGATCATATTTAACTGTTCTTGTAATTAAGTTATCCATATAATTGTTTAATCTTGGTTTTCCGGTTGGTCTAAATTCTAATAAATAGTCATGTTGTTCAATTGGTTTTTGTTCTCCTTCTTTTTGCGACCAATTGTTATATTGGGAGTGCCATCCAGATAGTTTAGTTTTGTATGCGCTTAATGATTCTTCATTTACTAAAACGTCTTTTACATAATTAAATTTTTTTATGGCAAGTTTTTGTTCATCACTTTTAATTGCGAATTTTTCAAAATCTCTTACTTGTTTTTCAAATTGTACAAGCTTTTGTGTTAATGTATCAAGTGAATCTGAAAAGTTTGCATTTAAGTAAGTGTAAATGTTTACTTGGTGATTACCTTGACCATCTAATCTTTCCAAAACTGTTTTAAATCTCGGTAAATTAATAAATTTTCTTGATTCTTCAGTTGTATAAGGATTCAAAGCAATAGTTGGGCTTGAAGTAAATAAGCCATTAATTTTATATTGACTAACATATAAAACTTTTTTTGTGTCTTCAATTAATTTAAATTTAATTTCACCAGTTGCAATATTTATTAATGCTTCTTGTTTAACTATTGCTCTAGAAGAACCGGTTGATAATTCTAAATCACCTGCATGAATATTTATTGTACCAGACTTAAATGTATGAGGTTCATGTCCGGGTAATGAAACTGTATGAGTTGTTGCGGACTTGTCAAAAAACATCTGTTTAATTGGGTATTTATTGTCAACTTGGGTGACTTGAAAAACTTTTCCAGAGGGGGTTTTAGAAATATTAGAATATAATCTTCTTGGTTTACCAAAAATATCAGTAGACACTTCCCCAGGTACAATGGGCGAATTTGTTGAATTACTTATGCTTTGTTTCCCCCAAAAACAAATTTGTTCAGCTAATGCATCCACTGTAACAACAGGTCTTGTGGGCTGGGTTGGTTGTGATGATTTTAATTTATTTGTTTTTCCTGAACTTGATTTTTCAGAAGATTTTTCAGAAGATTTTCCACTCTTACTTGACATATAACATATAGTATATATTTTTTTACCAATTTAAATTTATTAAATACACAAAAATAAAAACAGCATATGGGGACCAAAACTCGGTCAAAAAAGTAAATCCTACCAAGCAAAACCCACTTAAATTTCCTGCTTCCAATAACAAATATAAAGTACGAATCGGGCCAATAAAACCTTCGTTAAACATAGGAATTAACGAATATACTACTTTACCTGTTGAATCAGTCCGGTATGTTGTGTTTGATAATGACGTAAATGCATGCGAATATATAGTAAACCAAATTAAAAAGTTTATTAATAATTTTATACCCATTAATAAACCCAAGTAAAATTTATAAATCAAATTCTTTTTCTTTATGGATAACAACTTTTCCATTAGAATAATGTGCAAAAAGCTTACCTTTTTTACCATCAGATATTTCATACAACATGTTATTATCAAGATAATACGAGTTGCGATTATATTGAATTTTAAGCAAATCTGTTTCACTATCGCTGTCATCTGTTAATTCAGAATCAGATGAATCGTAATCATTAATTGTTTTAGCTGGTTCTTTTTTTGTTTTTTCTTGATTTAGTTCCTCAACCAAGTCATCAAAACCCTGAACCTTAAATTTTTCAGTAACTGTATCTATTTTCTTTAAATTTTTCCAAGTATTTTTAACCATGTCTTTGTTATTATAGCTAATTATATTTATGTCATTTTGATATCTTTTCATAAATTTTTCATTTTGAAAAATCATGTTTTTTAAATAGTTAATTTTATTGGAATATTTATCGTGTTGCTCTTTTGAAAACTGAGGGTTTGTTGATATTTTCTCTAAAGTATTTAAGTTTGCAACAAGAATTTTATCAAATAAATCAATTTTATCAGTTTTTATTATTTTGTTTGTTTTTTCATCTATAACTGTTGCATGTTTATCATTTATTGCAGTTACACAATATGAATGATTTTCAGGAATAGATTGATTAAAATTAATAACTTCAATTAAATAAGCCAAACTATTTAAACCTTTGTCTAAAATATCGGTTTGAAGTTCAAATGTTAAGTGGTTTGTACTGCTTTCTGTTGGAGAGTTTACTATATATTGAATATTATTTGTTGTATTATTAGTTGTATTATTAGTAATGTTTTGAATTGGATTTTCTTTTAACTTTTCCATTTGTTTTTCTATCTGTTCAATTTTATTTTTTAAAATGTCAGTTTCATTATTTTTAACACACGACTTTTCGTGACGCCATTTTGTTTGTCTATTTGAAAATTCTTTATTGCACATATTGCATACAAATACTGATTTTTTTTCTTTTTTCTGTTTTTTATGAAATGTGTTATTATGGTTCCAAAAACTTTGATACGATGCGTATTGTTTTTGACATGTTGTGCAAAAATAGTCCATTAATTATTAAAATACACAAATGTTTAAATAAGTTTGGTAATTATTTATTTATGTAACATTTAAATATTTATTATAATTTAATGGTTTACATTATACAAAAAATATAAAATAATAAATCATAATAAATATAATATGTAATTAGTTATTAAAAAATTTGTTTATTAATTAATACTGTTGTAACAATGTAACAAAAATTATCAAGTATTTTAAGTTATAAGTTTTAACTAAACTTTATGCAAATTTAACTGAAATTTTTGCGCGTGATTTTATGTAACATGTATATATTGTATAGATTTTAAAAGAGAGTACAACGTTTATAAATAAAATATCTATTTATGTAATAACAATATAATTTACATATATATATGATATATATAATTATATTAGATGTATTATACGTTGAAAGTTTAAATGTTACATATGTAACATATCCATGTAACAGTGTAACAATTGTGTAACACCATAAAGTGATTATTTTATAAGAGTATCTACAAATGTTACTTTTTGTTACATATGTTACATGGATATGTTACATATGTAACATTTAAACTTTCAACGTATAATACATCTAATATAATTATATAATTGGCGTAATAATAATATATTAGATTGTAATACTATACACTTATAATTTGTTTATATATTTAGCGTGTGTATTCATTTTAATAATATAATGTAAATGTTACTCAGGCGCGCGCGCGAGAAATTATTTTAAAAAGATAAAATTTATGGAAAACATTTTTTAACAGAATCATTTTTAAAAGTTATAATTGTTTATATAACTTTTGCAATCATTAAAGGGTACGATTATATAATTACAAAATTACAAAAAAAAGTTTTATGGTATACTTCTATTTAGTACATGTTGATGTGTTGAAAACACGCATACTAAGATGATAATCCAATATAACTTTTTTATAAACATTTTTATGTTTATATATAAGAAAAATAAACATTATTATAACAATTATAAAATGATGATAAAAGTTATAATAATAAACATTTTGATGTTTATATAATTGTTTTAAATATTCACATTGAAAATTATAATAATTATAATAACATTATCGTATATTCCATCTATTTGCATAAAGCTTTTAAATTATTAATTATCGGACCCTTATTTGAAATAAAAGTTATATAAACAATTATAACTTTTCGCACGCGAAATTTTTTTTAAAATTTTTACTTTTAAACCAATATAAATTTACAATCAAATAGTTAAAAACGGTAAAAAATTTATATTGTGTAACATTTAAACATTTATTGTAATATTAATGGTTTGTATTAAACATAATTATTGTAAATTAAATTAATATTGTTATTACATATGCATTTTAATCGGTTAATAAAAACTAAATGTAACATACATGTAACAAATAAACATTGTTAAACTTACAATCCAGCTCTAACTTCCATTAATGCTAGCCCAAGTAAATTTGATCCGTAATTTTCTTTTGTTGTTTGGTTGAGAACTTGACTAATATTAAATCCAATGCCCCAAATTTTATCACTACCAGATGCCTCATATAATGTTTTTGTTCCGGTACTTTTTAGTTGTGCTCTAAGGTTTGGGTTTTGTTGAAATTTGTATTTTAATCCTTGAACCATAACCTTATAACGAATACTTGCCCAAATATTATCATCATAGTTTGCTACTGCCCTACCTAATTTTTTAATTTTTCCGGGATTTGTTTCTTTTAGAATTTCACTATGTAAATTTGCATTGGTTGGTTCAAACGTTTTTGCTTTTGCGTACATTAAAAATTGTTCTGAACAATTAAATTTGATGTTTTCATGTGTAAATACACAGGGATAAAAATTACTCATATATCCATATTCACCGTTATGTGAATAGAAATAAATTTCTTCAAGTGTTTCCATATAATATTTTAAGTCTTAAAACACCATAAAAATACTTTTCCAAATGATAAAATTTCATTATTTTTATAAAAAATTGATGTATGGGCATATTATATTGAATTGATATAGGATTTAATGATTAACAATAAATATTTTACAATTTATAAATCTGATGACACTTCAACTGCATACAAAAATTCTGTATTTCTTAATTCAAAATATATGGGGCTAAATTATATCCAATTAGTTGATTATAAACCAAATATTGTTGGTGAAAAATGTAAAAAATTCCATGGAACAATTTATCGTGTTAAATATTTAAATAATATTGGAGAAGACCACATTGTCTTTAACAGTGCAGCTCGAGATTATTTGGGATTTACAATTGGTTCTCAGGTTCAAATTATACCGATTGACCCAATACTTGTTGGTATGCCAACACCAAAATTATCAGTTATTGTTGAACCAGTTGGAAAACCAAAGTTCCCAATAACTATTGACGAAGAAGAGTTTGAGCTAATTAAATCAAATTTATTTCAGATACCTTTGAATACAACTCATAAATATTTTTATTCAAGTCCAAATTCTGGTATTCAATTGCAAATGTATATTATTGGAAAAACAAAAGAAGAATCAATAACAAATACAATAATTGATTCAAATACTGAACTCGACTTGACAACTTTAAATCCAAACATTAATATTACTGTTAAAAACCAAGTAACCAATATGTTTAAGGGTAACTTTAATTTTCAAGAAATGGGCATTGGTGGACTTGATAAACAATTTGAAATTATTTTTAGACGTGCTTTTGCATCAAGAATTATACCAGACAAAGTTGCAAAAGATTTAGGAATTAATCATGTGCGTGGTATATTGTTATATGGACCTCCAGGTTGTGGTAAAACCCTAGTAGCTAGGAAAATGGGTCAAGTACTTAATTGTGCAGAACCTAAAATAGTAAATGGCCCAAGCTTGTTATCCAAATATGTTGGAGAATCTGAAGAAAATGTTCGTAAACTTTTTACTGATGCTATAGCAGACAAATCTGGTAAACAACTCCATTTGATTATTTGTGATGAATTTGATGCACTTGTAAAAAAACGTGGTTCTTCTGGTGATAATACAGGCACAGGAGATAAAATTGTTAATCAATTTTTAACAATGATTGATGGTCCAGAATCTTTGAACAATATTTTATTAATTTGTATGACCAATAGAAAAGATTTAATAGATGAAGCTATTTTACGTCCTGGACGTTTAGAAGTCCAAATTGAAATTGGATTACCAGATGAATCAGGTCGCAAAGAAATTCTATCAATTCATACTAAACAAATGAAGTTAACTGGTCATATGGATAACACTGTTAACTTGAATGATATTGCATCTAATACTAAAAATTTTACGGGCGCAGAAATTGAATCAGTTGTTAAAACTTCTGTTTCTTATGCATTATCAAGAGAATTAGACCCAACAAATTTATCACAAGCAAAAAATATTAATCCAATTGTAACCAAATCTGACTTTGAACGAAGTTTAAAAGAAATTAAACCACAATTTGGTACTAGGTCAGCATTAATTGATATTATTTGTTCTACTCCATTAGAATTGTATTCAACTCAATATGAAGAAACATATCATGATATTAAAGATAAAATAAATGCGCTAAAACCTGGAAATAAATTATCTATTTGCATTAGCGGATCTAATTATATTGGAAAAACAAAAATGGTTGCACATTTGGCAAAAGAATCAGATTACAGCTGTGTTAAATTTATTAATGCGGAATCATTAATAAATTCATTTGCTAAAGAAATGCAATTAAATGACATAATTGAATCTGGATTAAAGTCCCAATCATGTATTTTTATAATGGATTCATTTGAAAAACTAATTGAATACTCAAAACTTGGTAATGCTTACAATAATAAAATTCTTCAAATGATTTATATTTTGCTTGATAAGATTATTGACCCAGCTAATAAAGTAATTATATTGGTTACATCATCTAATACAAGCCTATGTGATACTTTAGATATCACAAATTTAGCTGACTATTCATATGAACTTGAAGATAACTTTGAAGTAACCTGTAAGTTTAAAGCAAGTAAGCTACTTTAAACTTTTATTAAAGTTTTTATTTATAATATTTAATTGTGCATTCGCTAAACAATTATAGTATATTTCTTGTGCAGTAATTTCAGTATTTTTGCCAATTACTTTTTGATTATGATAATGAACTTGCAATAAGTCACGTTTTATAATTTGAACAATATGTTCCCGCGATAAACTAATACCTGAACCCATATGATAGAGAACAATACTTAATTAAACTTATAAATTAATTTTGCAATATAATTTTCATCCTTTTACTTTGTACTTCTTCTAGAGAATTATTTACGGCTCTTAGTGTCATGTAGTATTTTTCGTCTTCTACAAAACTTTTACATATTCTCCACTGCGAATTGTTCAGGGCTGTTTCGAGTTTTCTTTTTTCAACAATGCATAAATATTCTTTGTTAATTTCACGCTTGATGATTTCGGTAATTTGGTAATCTGATAAACTTATTCCTGAACCCATTAGCCGGTGCATTTGAATAGGCATTAATATTGGTTTATAATTTCAATTTTTCTTGCTAGTTTTACTTTGGTAATGAGCTTGGACTGTTAGTTTTAAGCCATTTGGCAAAAACTTTCATCGCAGATCTCATTGCTGGGGTTTGATGTGGATGATATTTTGCTCTATAATATAATGTTATTATTACTTTAACTTGATATTCCATTGGTTTGTTTTTAATTTTATTAATTGATTCAAGTGCAATCGTTTTATTTGCAAAACCAACAGGAATTGTTTCTTCTGGGTTTGCATCAGTATATAGTTCCATATTATTATAGGTTTGATAATCAATTGGAAACTTTTCCATAATATTTAAAGTAGATAAAAAATTGATATTAAAATTATTTCTTATAGTATCATTAAATATTTAATGAAATTAGCTACTGTTGAAAAAGTTTTGAGTTTAGCACCAATACCTGGGGCTGATAAAATAGTTTTAGCAAGAATATTAGGTTGGGATGTAGTTGTTAAAAAAGATGAATTTTCCGTTGGAGATTTATGTGTGTATATTCCTATTGATACTCAAGTTGACCCATCAAGAGAATGTTTTAAGTTTTTGGCTAGTTCAAAAAATCCTTCCCAGTTAGTTAGAATTCAAACAACAAAACTGCGCGGGGTATGGTCTCAGGGATTGGCCCTACCAATATCTTGTTTAGGCGAGGATATTGACAGTTTGGTTTTAATAGAATCAACTGATGTAACTGATAAGCTTGGTGTTAAAAAATATGAAAAAGAAAATATAATTACAGCTGATGGTACAACAACAAAATTTGTTAGTTTTCCAACTCAATATATTTCGCGAACAGACGAAGATAATTTAAAATCAAATTACAGAGTTCTTAGTGAGTTTATGGGAAGAGAAATTTACATTACACAAAAAATGGATGGGTCGTCAATGACTTTAATTTTTAACAAAGATAAAAACGAATTCTTAGTTTGTTCACGAAATTTAATATTAGAACCAGGAGCTATTATGTATCAATATGTTGAACAAGCTGGATTTAGAAATCTCATGGAATCCTATGGAAAATCCATTGCAATTCAAGGAGAATTTTCAGGACCCAAAGTTAACGGAAATGCAATGGGATTAAAATCTTATGAGTTCTATGTTTTTACAGTAAAAGATTTAGACACCGGACTATTATATGGGCTTGATGGAATTAAAAATTTGTGCTTAGATTTGGGATTGACGATGGTTCCTTTGATTGGTACATATAATCCAGATGAAACATGGGACATAACCAAGTTCCAACAAATTGCAAATGAACAGGAATATATTCAATCCAATGGTAAAAAAGTGGCAGGAGAAGGTATTGTTGTTAGACCTTGTGTACCGGTTTATTCTCCGGGCTTAGGCAAAATGCTCAGTGTTAAAATAATTAATCAAAATTATAAAGATTGATTAAATACTTAAATTTATTTATACTTCAATGTTAGTCTCAGTGAGTTTTTGATAGAGAGCTCCAAGCCAATTTATGCATTGCATAATCCCAAATGCTCTTTCAGATAATTCTTTTTGTTTTGTTTCAGATTGGTTTTCATCTTCTGATTTCCACATTTCAATATCAGCTATTTTTCTTTTTAATTCACTAATTAAATTTTCAGCAATAGGTAAAGTAATAATATCAGTATTTATTTTTACTAGTTCATTATGTTTACCAAAAATACAAAGATGATGAATTTGGTCAAGTTGTAAAACAGGTTTGGCATCAACTTGTTCTTTTTTAATAAATGATTTTACATAATCCATACACATCTTAATACCAGCTTCTCTCTCATTAAATTCATTAATAATATCATCGTATTGATTTTGGTCTTCGTATTTCCACATAGCAATTTCATCAAGTTTGTCATTCATTGTTTTAACAAAAAGTTCAATTGCTAAATTGGTAAAAACTACAGGATTAACTTGTTTTAGTTCAGTTAATTTACCCCAAATACACATTTTTTTAATTTCTCCTGTTGTAAAAGATTTATAAACTTTTTTTGGTGCTTGCTTAACTGGAGTTGGAGCTGATTTGCCTTGAACAAGGGCGTCTTTGTAACTTAAACTCATTCTTGATTAAATAAAGTGGCATTTCTTTAAATCTTGATACCAAAAAAATTAGCTTGTTCTGTATATTTATATGCCTGATATTCATCAATAATTACTTTGTCAGAATACCCCATTGATTTTAAAAACTGCGTGATATGGGTTTGTTGAATTTTTGTTAATTCATTCCATTCTTGATTTATTTTTTCTCGATAAGATTTATCAATGTAAAACTTAGCGTGTAAAAGTTCATGTGCCATACCAGTAGCGTTATACATTCCAATTACATACTCACAAGAACTTTTATATTCTGAAAGTACATGAGATTTATCCGGAATAAATTTAGCGGGAAAATTATGACCTTGACGATTTTGAAGAATACCTTCATAATTATTAGATAATGAATCTAAAACACTATTCATAAATTCTTTTGATTTAAATCGCACAATTAGTATTTTATTTTCCAATTTTATTTGTATTTGTTTATTTGGTCCCATTAATTTTATTATTAATTAGATATTAGTTAAAATAATTCAATTTTTTTGAAAACTAATAACTAAAATAATCTAACAGAACTCAAAAAATTGAACAAGAAAACATTCTCACAAATACTTTTTCCATTATAAAATGGGAAGAAACTGGAAATCTGTATCTAATTTAAAACGAGGTCACATATTTAATAAAATGCAAATATTAATTTTGTCGTATAAAGCACAAGGAGAAGTAAATGAAATTGGACGTCAATTGTGTCAAGCTGAGCGAATTGGAACATTATGTGTAATGGCACATGAAAAAAAATACAAAACTCAGTCTGAATATTGGTGTCCATTAATTATGGAAGCATTAAAATTAGCTGGTTACTCTGTACCTGACAAATGGACAAATAAGCATGAAGACCCAATAATTCAAACCTATGCTGCCCAATTATCTAAAATTCCAGGATGGGCTGAATTTGCATACAAACTAACTGATACTTTTGAACCGGCATTAAAACATATTCCAAATAACTTTAATGATAAAATGTATGAGTTAGCTGATTTATGGGCAGGGAAAATTCAATTGGAAATCAATGCCAAATCTATTTCAGAACCATCGGATATTATTGTTTAGCGTAGTTTTATTATTTTGAAAAAATTGATGAAACAATTATAAAGACAATTTGATTTATATTCTAATAATGAGTAAAACACTTGTAATCGTTGAGTCTCCCGGTAAAATTGCTAAAATCGGGCAATATTTAGGACCAGACTATATTGTTAAAGCATCAATTGGACATGTTCAAGATTTAGATAAGTCAACATTGTCAGTTGATATAGAAAATAATTTTAAACCAAATTATATTGTAACTCCTGATAAAAAGAAAGTTGTTAAAGAATTACAAGGATTAGCAAAAGACTGTAAAGAAGTAATTTTAGCAGCAGATGGTGATAGAGAGGGAGAGGCGATTGCTTGGTCTTTAGCTAATGTACTAGGACTTAAAAATCCAAAACGTATTATCTTTCATGAAATTACAAAACCAGCTTTAACTAAAGCTTTAGCAAGTCCAACAACTATTAACTATGATATGGTTAATGCACAACAATCAAGAAGAATCTTGGACCGCCTTGTTGGATATTTAATTAGTCCAGTTTTATGGAAGTATTTAACTCATGATGCCAAATCTGCTGGTCGTGTTCAATCTGTTGTAGTAAAAATAATCATAGAAAAAGAAAATGAAATTGCCAAATCAATATCACAACCATACTTTAAAACAATGGCTGATTTTGAATTTGGTTCAGAAAATGTTGTAAAATTCGGAGCTACATTGCAAGCAGGAACAAAATTATTTCAGTTTGAGTCAGAAGATGCAGTTAAAACATTTTTGTCACAAATAAGTAAAAAAACAGAATTTAGGGTTATTTCTGTGGAAAACAAAAAATCAATTCGTAAACCATCTCCGCCCTTTATAACTTCAAGTTTACAACAAGAAGCAAGTACTAAATTACGGTTTAGTGTTAAAAAGACAATGGATGTTGCTCAAAAACTTTACGAAGCAGGTTTAATTACCTACATGAGATCAGATTGTCCAAATATAAGTAAGGAAGCTGTTGACGAAGCAAAAAAATATATTAGTAAAACATACGGAAAAGAATATTCAGATCCTAAAAATTATGAGTCAAAAAATGCATCCAGTCAAGATGCACATGAATGTGTTAGACCAACACATATGGATACTCCAGAACCAGAAGGTATTGATGGTGACCTTAAAAAATTATATACATTAATTTGGCGTCGTGCAATTGCAAGTCAGATGTCAAACGCCCAAGTTAATGTACAAACAGTACAAACTGATGCAATAATTCAGGGAAGCAAGGAATCAATATTAAAATTTGGTAAAGTTCAAACATATTTTACATCTAGTTTAGAAAATGTGGAGTTTCCTGGTTACTTAATTGTTTATGATAATACACCAGAAGATGAAGAAAAAGTTACCGGACAACTTGCAATTAAACCAAAAGATAGATTGCTAATGGGTAAAATTAAAGTATCTGAAGAATATACTAAACCACCATTAAGATATAATGAGGCAGCACTTGTTAGATATTTAGAAAAAAATGGAATAGGTCGCCCATCAACTTATGCTGCAAACATATCTAAAGTAATTGATAGAAATTATGTTGAAATTAAAGATGTTGAAGGTGTTAAAAAACAATCAAGACAATTTGAGTTAAGTAGTAAATACAACATTAAAGAATCAACTAAAGAAGTTTCTATTGGTAAAGAACAAAAAAAACTTGTTCCAACACTAATGGGTAACAAAGTTAATGAGTTTTTGACAAAACATTTTGACCCTATTATGGATATTGAATTTACAGCAAACTTTGAAACTTATCTTGATAAGATTGCAGAAGGTAAAGCTAACTGGGTAACTGTGCTAAGAACATTTTATGATATGTTTAATCCCATGGTAGAAAAATTAAATGCAGAGGCGAAAAACATTAAACAATCTGGTGGTGATGTTGCAGATAGATTTTTAGGCACGGATGAGTCAGGTCGCGAAGTTTACTCTGGAACTGGTAAATATGGTCCATATGTTAAAATTGAAGCAAATGATAACAATGATAAATCAAAATTTACATATGCTAAACTAAAAGAAATGTCTGTTGACAAGGTTACTTTGGATTACGCACTAGCATTACTTGAGTGGCCAAAAACCCTTGGTAAAATTGGTAATGCTATTGTAACATTAAATGATGGTCAATATGGATTGTATATCAAATGTGCTGGAAAAAATTATTCAGTAAAAGAAGCAATAGATCCTGATGATATCGATTTGGAATATGCCAAAGAAATAATTCAAGCAGGTGATCCAAATGCAATAAAAACATTTAAAGTTAAAGACAAAGTAATTAATGTTAAGTCTGGAGAATTTGGACCATACCTACAAATAGTTTCAGGAACAAAAAAACAAAATATATCAATTGGAAAAAAATATAGTTTAGAAACTATTAATTTGGAACAAGTTTTGGAAATTATTGCTGGGAAAAATGGTACTAGTTCATCAAAAACTCCAAGTACCCAATACAAAAAAACATCTAAAACAAAAGATAAAGAAATTAATTTATAAAAAAAAATTCTAAATTATATATATTAAGATTATGTCTAGTACCCCTGTTGTTAAACCTATGGACACTAATAACCAAACAGAACAACCAGTCCAAATGACTGAAACTAAAACTTCTGGTGTTGGTCGTTATATTTATTCAGTTTTCCATTTAATTATGTCACTTATTGCTATTTATTTATCATTTAAATGCAATAATGGTTTTAGTTTTGGTTCATTCTTTGTTGCTTTCTGTTGTCCCTACATATATATTATTTATGTTCTAGCAACTCAAGGCACATGTGGTGTTCTCGAAAGCAAAAAATAAATTAATTGGAATTTAATAAATTGGAATTTAAATTTCTTGTTTTAAATTAATGGAAATAATTAATATCATTAATTTAATACATGGGCTATTAGTATTTGGATTGATAATATCGGTTTTTATCAATAATATTCAATTAAAAAAAATGGCTCTATCAATACTGATTCTGACTTTGTTTCAGTTTATCACCAATTATGGTAGATGTGGATTAACTGAATTAGAGTATTTGTTTAAAGGTGAGAAATATAAGGAAGGATTTGTATACCGAGTTGTTAAACCAGTTATTACAATGCCTGAAGATTATTTTGACCGTTATTTTTATTTAGTCCATGTTTTGTTAATTATAATTTTGTGGAAACAGTTAAGCACCAATTAGCCTCTATTCAAGTTTAAAATAAGAAAAAATATCGTTAGTATGTTTTATTAACTTCAAATATTTGATTTACTCGTCCTTCTCTGATGTATGAAGGGTCTAACGAATCAATTACATTAGGAGAAACATTAGATGTTAAAATCAAAATTACCCAAGGATAGTATTCACGGTCAAACCGGTCAAAAAATTGGTTCCAACTTGGTTTATCAGTTATACTGGTTGGAATATATTTGTGATTTTGAATCCTACCAAAGTGTATGTGTTGAATCATAATATCAAATTCTTCAAGAACAACAATTAAAGGGGACGTTTTTTCGGGATTAACTTTGTTGTATAAGCTAATAAAACTATCCCCTGGTTCTGTTGGTTTAAACGTGTCTGAAAAATGTACTTTATAATTTGGGTTGGATACGTTTGCTTCTGCGAGTGCCTTGGCAATTAAAATTGGAATCATTGATTTACCAGTACCTTTTTCACCATGTAATAAAATTACACTGTATCTGTTGGTTTCATAAAACTGGATAACTTGTTCAATAATTTTAGTTTGTTGCTCTCTTGGTTTAAAACGCGAAATGTCAAAATCTCTTTTGGAATAATTGAGATAAAAGTAATTACCTTCGCGTTCCCATAAATTGATTTTTGTTTGTTTGGATTCTTTATCTGGTTCTTTGTCTAGTTTATCAATTTCATTTGACATGTCTTCAAACCATTTTTTTAAACACAACAAATACAATTCTTTAGTTGGTTCTCCGTGAGAACTCATAGTAATGTGTATATAGCCAATATACCACTTGCCAGTAATCCATCCTTCCATTGAATCATCGTTATTGATTGATGAAATTTTTGGCAATTTGTTTAGTAGTTTGGTTAGTTTTTGGCTTTTAATTTTATAGAACTGAAAGCCAAATATTGGACATAGAATAAAAGGCAGACTCCATCCAATGGTAAGGGTAGTAGTAATTATTAAAAATATTGTATCTAACACCATTAGTTTAATCCATAGACACCCTAAAGTTAATGAAATTTCAATTTTTTCGAAAAAAATTGTAAATGGAAACATATTAATTTATAAATATTAATGTCTAATGAATCTAGCAAACTTTTATGAAGATAACAAAAAAATTATTCAAACAGCTGGTGGAATTAGTTTAATGGCTGGTGCTACAGCCCTGCTTTTTTCTCGCTACAAAACATCAAGGTCCCATGAATGGCTTGTAAGAACTGGTTTAATGGTAAATGATATTCAGATTGGGAAAAAATTTTTTCAATTTCCATTTCAAAATATAGACCGAATTAATATGAGTCCTTCAAGTTTTAAGTTTTCAGTTAATGCGATGTCAAAAGAAAAAATGGAATTTAATTTTCCTGCAGTTTTTACTATTGGACCAAAAAATGACATTGAGTCTTTAACCAAGTTTTCCCGCTATTTACTTAACCAAGATAATGATGAAACTAATGGACTAATTAGGGGAATTATAGAAGGGGAAACAAGAAGCTTGGCAGCCAATCAAGCAATTGAAGATATATTTGCAGCTAGAGGTGCATTTAAAGATGACATTGTTAAATCAGTACAAACCCAATTGGAACAATATGGTTTGGATATTTATAATGCAAACGTTGAAGAACTTAGAGATTCGGAAACATCAAATTATTTCAAATCACTTAGTCAACGAATTAAAGCAGAAGCTGAAAATTTAGCTAAAGTCCAAGTAGCTGAACAAAATAAAAATGGAAATGTTGGTTCTAAAGAAAGAGAGGGAGAAACTAGACAACAAGTTGCCATCATTGAAGCTAGTGCGGCTCTTGTGGAAAACTCTAGACAACAAGATGTAATTAAATCAAAGGCTGAGTTAGAAAAAATTAGAGCAGAACAAGACTTAATTATTAAACAAGCAAAAATTAGGGCAGATCAAGAAGCATTATCTTTAAAAATGACATTAGAGCGTGATGTAGAATCTAAACGTTTAGAAATGGAAACTGAAAGACAAAGAGCAGAAGAACTTTCTAAAGCAAGAGTACAAGCTGAAAAAGCAATTAAAGAAGCTGAAGGTGAAGCTAATTCAAAAAGAATTAGAGCTGAAGCTGAATTATTTGCTAAACAAAAAGAAGCAGAAGGTATTCAAGCTCTATATGAAGCACAAGCTCGTGGTTTACAACAAGTTGTTGGTGCATTTGGCGGGGACTCTAGAGCATTACTATCTTATACAATGTTAGAAAAAGGCATTTACGAAAAACTTGCTCAATCAAATGCAGAAGCCATTAAAGGACTCAATCCTAAAATTACTGTTTGGACTGATAACCCTGCAAATTCAATGGATACCATCAGTAAACTTGGTAAATCATTAATTCCAATGATGGACACAATTCAGGATCAAACTGGGTATTCTTTACCTGACTGGGTATTAAAAAATCCAACCAATAAAAACTAAATTTGTATCCAGTTTTTATAAATTAATTTATAATAAAACTGTAAAATAAATCAAGTGGGTTAAATTAATTTTCACCATTAGCGTATCTCAGAGTAAATTCTAGTGCATTTGCATTATGAACATCTTTGTTTTTTCTTAATAGTTCAGCAATTTCGGGAACAAGAGGGTCATTTGGATTAGGTTCAGCCAATAGAGAACAAATGCTTAATAGTAATTTGGAAGTGTTTAATGCGGGGCTCCAATTATCTTTTAAAATATCAAGGCAAATTCCTCCTTGTCTATTAATATTACAATGATAAATTGGAGTTTTAAAATATACTTTAGGTGGCTTGAATGGATATTCATTGGTAAACTTTATATCCAGATAAAATATGCCTCCAAAATACGGCGTGTCTTCAGGTCCAAAAATAGTGGCTTGCCAATGGGTTAAATCTGAACCAGTTGGACCAGCAGAACAATTGGATACTGGATTTGCTTGTAAATCTGATAGTTCATTTTGTAATCGCTTAATCAATAGATTTGACATTATCCAATTAGACAATTATAATAGTGGATACATGTTTCAATTTTTTCTAATGCTATTTATAATGGAAAATTTATTTAATTTAAAAAAATTATATAGTTCTAACTTAATTGGTGGTGCTAAATTACAATCCCCTCCAGATGGTTACTGTTTAATTGTTTATCAAGACCTTACACCTGACGAACTTGCTAATTCTGGCGTCGGAAATTTCTATATTGGTGTTAGTTTAGAATCTCCTCACCAAGCAGAAATGATTGGTAGTTCTCGAAGAGTAACTTCTTTGTTTGAATCTGGTAATTATCCCGGATATTTATTCATGATGGTTACTGATTATAAGTCATCTGGACTATCTAAGTCAAGTTTATATTACAGGTGGAAACCTTATGATTTACCACGTTTAGCCAGAATAACAAATCCATCCACAGTATTTAATTCAGGGATTGCTGGTTGTTTAACAATGGGTTCTGGTAAGGCAGAATTAGTTGGTTCACCTGCTTTAATTACTTCAGGTTGTAGATACAAAGTTGGAGAATCAGTTCAAATTACAAATAAAACACTAAGATTTACTAATCCTTTTAGAGATTTACATGTGAGATATAAAGTAGGAAGAATAAGCAAAATCATTGGGCTGAATGCATATGGCGAATGTGGATATAATATTTTATTTGATGATAATTCAGAAGCAGTTGAAGTTTTAGAAAAGCAAATTGAAAAATATTATGATAGTGGAAAATTTAACTTGTCAGATTCATTATCTTCTGTTATTGATGTATTACAATCACCGGTTTCTTCTTTACTATTATCTGATAAATCAACTTTAGCAAATTTAGCGTTGCTATCTAATTTAAACCAAACGGTTGGAAAATCCAAATCCAAGTTGGCTGATGCTCAATTAGTAAGTTCACTATTTATACCAGATAATACTCAAGATGTTGGTGACAATCCCAGATTACAAGAAGAAGTAACTAAATTTTATTTGGATAAAACAATCAAGTGGTTTGATAAAAATCCTGAATTTGCAAAAGTTAAGAAACAAGCTAAATTTATCAAAGGGAAAAAAGGTTCTGGATATATTTATAAAATACTAAAATCATTTATTAAAAAAAATCGCGTTAACTGGTACGATTTGAGGTCAGATGACCATTATGAAGATGTAAAAGACTATATTAGAGAAAAATTGGCTTTGTTATAATTTGTTATAATTGGTGCTTACAAGTCAATTAAGGTTTGTGTTTTATTTTCCAAATCTTTTAAAATTATTTTTCCATCTGCTAACTCTGTTTCAGCAAGAACAATTAAATATTTCCAATAGTTTTGTACACAGTTAGTAATTGTTGGAGTCAGTTTTTTATCTTTTTTATCAAAATTATATAGGATAGCAGTGAATTGAGAATTTGACTTTAGTTTTCGAATGACCTGTAATTTAGTTTCAATTGGAATTTTTCCTAATGTAGTAACAAATCCAACCGGCTTCCATTGGTTTTGATTTGGGTTTTCTTGGGGTATTAATTGGGCTATTCTACTAAGTCCAAAACTAATTCCAACCAATGTGTTATCATCAACCATGGAATCATAACGACCACCTGCAATAATTGTGTTTGAACACGTGGATCCGTTTAATTTTACTTCAAAAATAAATCCATTATAATAATCAAGTCCACGAGCTAAACAAGTTGAAAACTTAATTTTATCGCCGAACCCAAAAATATTCGCAAAATCAACCAAACTAGAAAAACTTTGATTAACTTGGTTATTGGCTGGGGTTGGTGCTAAAACTAGTTGTTGTAATTTTTCAATTTGTTCTGGAGTAAAATACTTTGATAATTCCCCTGTTATTTGTGCCCATGAACTGGTAAAAACATCTTGTGAAACAAAGTCAATTTTATCAATTAACCCACATACTCGCTTAAAATTAATTGGGTCTAAACCTAATTCCCCACATAAAATCCATTTGAGATTTTCAGTATGGTTTATATATATGGTAAAATCAGGTTGCGCAATCAGGCTCATAAATTCTGAAACCATTGACAACAATGTAAATTCAGCTAATGCGGTTTCGTTTGATTCGCCTAATATGTCAAAATCCGCTTGATAAAATTCTCTTAATCTCCCTTTTGATAGTTGTGGTTGATCGCGTCGATATACTTTTCCAATTGTGTATCTGCGGGTTTTTACAATTCCATTGGATTTAATAAATCTAATAAAAGGAACAGTATGGTCATATCTTAATGTAACAGGTTCACCGCCTTCCTCATTAATATTATAAACTAGCTTGGTATCTGCTTCATCACCATACTTGCCCATTAACACTGACTTATTTTCAAATACTGGGGTTTCTAAAGGTATTCCCCCATTTGCTATAAAAATATTCTCCACTTTTTTTTTCAAGTTATTAATTTGCTCATAAGATTGTGCCCAATAATCCACACACCCTTTACTAATTGTGTAATTGGCTGTATTGGTTGTATTGGTTTTATTTGTTATATCTGTTGAATCAGTTATATTTGATGTGTTAACAAAGTCCATTTAATAAGTATCTAATTATATGTAATTAAATATTTATCAATTTTTTTTAATTTTATTTTATTATTAAACTTCAATGGTTTCAACAATTGAACCTGGTATATTTTTTATATAAGATTCAATAGTGCAAATTGGAAGAACTTGACTTGCTTTATGGACTTCTTCAATATAATATTGACCTACAACTAGTTTGTTAAGTTCTTCATCGTAATGTATATTGGTATTTAGATTTGGTTTTTGATGAGTTCCTAAAACAACCATATAACAAGACCCAATATTAATACCAAGTAATTTAATTGTGTTGTCTGAACCTAACTTGTAAAATCCCGAACCTGAATCACCCATTAAGCTTAATATAGTAAGTTTATCATTAGCTGTATATTTTTTATAAAAGGCTTTTATTGAATCATCAATGTGAAAACCATTAAATAGGTCATGTGATTTAAATGTTTTTATAGTGTTAATAAAATGGTATTCCAAATGGGTATTTTGTGATTCGGGGTCTAATGGGTTTCCATTGTATTTTGTAATTGTGCTTTCTCTACCTTTTAAAATCAATCCAGAAGCATATTGGGTATTTACAATTACAATTTTTCCATTTAATTTAAAAGTGTAAAAATTTTGTTTATTGTGCACAGTGTGAATAGCGGGGTCATATGCGAAATCAATGACTGCCTTGGCAAATGATTCCCCAGTATTGTGACCTTTTTTTATTATCATGTCTAATTCAAGATTTTTAATATTTTGGTATCTATAAATCGAATTAACAAAAAGTCTTTTGTCTAAAAAATCCAAATAGTTATCTTGATTAACATTGTAAGCACCAAAACTTATTAATGCAAAATCATTAAAACCATCATCAATAGAATAAAATAAGTTATCTGGTACAAAAAACAAGTCAGAAATATTAGTTGTTTTTTTAATAACACATCCAAAATTAGACATATACATCGAATCTGCAAAACTATGCCCAGTTGACAAGAAAATAACTTTTTTAAATAATTGGTTTTGGTGCCTTATTACTAAAACTAATTTTGTCAAGTTAACGGAATGCGGATAATAATTTCCTTCAAAATATAATTTATAATCATATGGACCAGGACCAACACTAATAACTGGTCCATTTGAATTTATAATCGGAATATCTTTACCTTGGGAATTTGGTAACATTATAATTAAATAGATAATAATATTATCCTGGAGTAAAAACGAACAGGCAAAAACTAAAGGATTTTATGATTAATTAACTTGTATAAAATTAATTAATTAAAAAATATAAAATAATTATTTAGATGATTAATCTACTTCATCAACAGTAGGTCCCATATCAGGATTTGCTGTTGCACCAGCAGGAACATTAGCTTGGTATGCCTTTTGAATTAATGGCATCAAAATTCCTTCAACTGATTTTTGTTTTTCTTCAAATTCTTCAACTGTTGCATTAGCATTTTCATCAAGCCATCTCATAGTTTCATTAATAGTACTTTCAACAGTTTCAGCATCGGAACCAAGGGCTGTCTTCATTTTTTCTTCACCAAGTACAGTGGACTTTACATTGTAGCAATAGTTTTCAAGCTTGTTCTTTGCTTCAACACGAACTCTAACCTTTTCATCATCTGCTTTGAATTTTTCGGCTTCTTCAACCATGCGTTCAATTTCTTCTTTACTCAAACGACTAGATTGGTTAGTAATGGTAATTTTTTCTGCTTTACCAGTTGATTTTTCAACTGCTGAAACTTGAAGAATACCATTAGCATCTACGTCGTAAGTAATCTCAATCTGAGGAGTACCACGGGGCATAGGAGGAATTCCTTTCAAATGGAACTCACCGAGTTTGTTGTTGTGTGCAGTTAATTGGCGTTCACCTTCATATACTTGAATGGTGACACCAGGTTGGTTATCAACAGCAGTTGAAAAGGTTTGAGACTTTTTAACAGGAACAGTTGAACCGCGGGGAATGAGTTTAGTCATCATACCACCAGCAGTTTCTACACCAAGAGACAAAGGAGTTACATCAAGTAAAATCAATGAATCGAGTTTTTCATCACGCTTACCTGAAAGTACTGCAGCTTGAACGGCAGCACCATAAGCAATGGCTTCATCGGGGTTAATGCTTCTGCATAATTCCTTACCGTTAAAGAATCCACTGAGTAATTCTTGAACTTTAGGAATACGAGTGGAACCACCAACAAGAACAATATCGTGAACATCAGCCTTGGATACTTTAGCATCTAAAAGCACACGTTCAACAGGTTCAAGGGTTTTAGTAAAAATATCTCCACAAAGTGATTCAAATTTTGCTCTGGTTAAAGCTAAACTCAAATCAATACCATCGTGAATTGAATCAACTTCAATATTAACTTGTGCATTACCACTAAGAGAACGCTTAGCACGTTCAGCAGCAGTACGAATACGACGGACCGCTTTTTTATTGGCAGATAAATCCACCTTATGTTTACGCTTGAATTCCTCAAGCACATAGTTGACAATACGATTGTCAATATCTTCTCCCCCTAAGTGCGTGTCCCCAGCAGTTGCTTTTACTTCGAAAACACCATCTTCAAGAGAGAGGAGTGAAACATCATGTGTACCCATGATAAATTGTTATCGTTAGGCTCTTTATCCTAACTTCTTATGCTTTCACATAAGAGCAGACTATATCTTCACCACTAGAACAAATTAATTGTCCAAGTAGGCACGGCACTCGTGGGTATTTCATCATGGTACAATATAACTTATACTTTAGATTACTTTACCTAGTCGTTGAACCTTCATACCCTTTCGGTATATGCTTGGCTGCGGATTACCTATTTTTTGCACCTTGTTAAAGGCATAAGCTACATTTTTACTATACCCAAATGTTTTTCACACTGGCCATTTAATGGATTTGCCATTAAACTTAGTAGTAGACATCTTTAAGGACTTCCCGCAATTCACCGTGTTCCGGTTTAATTGTTATTAAACCGTGTGGTTTTGCACCACAGGTAGCAGTACATAAATATATAACTTTTAATCATAATATTTTTATGATTGTTATACATCTAATTAAAAAATACCACCAAAATCAAATATAAGCACATTACGTTGTTGTTCGCTAATCTTGTCAAGTCCATAAGCAATAGCAGCAGCAGTTGGTTCGTTAATAATTCTGAGAATATTAAGACCAGCAATTATACCAGCATCTTTAGTAGCTTGACGTTGTGCATCATTGAAATAAGCAGGTACAGTTACAACAGCATTGGTTACAGTAGTACCAAGATATGCTTCTGCAGTTTGCTTCATTTTAGTAAGGACCATTGCAGAAATTTCTTCAGGAGTAAATTCTTTATCTTCGCCCTTGTAGTTTACTGAAATTTTTGGTTTGCCTGATTTATCAACAACTTTGAATGAAAAGTGTTTCATATCTTCTTGAAGTTTAGGGTCTGAAAATTCTCTTCCTATCATACGTTTGGCATCATATACGGTGTTAGTAGGGTTGGAAGTAGCTGCATTTTTAGCTGCAAGGCCAATTAAACGTTCAGAGTCTGTGAAACCAACATATGAGGGAGTAGTACGTTCTCCTTGGTCATTAGCAATAATTTCAACCTTTCCGTTTTGGTATACACCAACGCAAGAATAGGTAGTTCCGAGGTCAATTCCAATAGCTATATCTGTGTTTTGAGTCATTAAAAATCTTATGTAAATAAATCTTTAAATGATTTTAAATCAATTTTTTTCATCCCAAATAGCCCTCGCAAATACCCAAAATTAACCTTGGAATTCTATTTTAAACTCAAGTCTTTAAATTTCCATCAAAAACTTAGACCCATTAAACCCCTATTATAAAGTTAATAATTAAACATAATTGATTGTTTTTCAATTTGGTCTTTTTGTTCCGAGCTTACAACTTGTTTTAATTCTAGAGTACATGACCAGTCAAAGCCGTTCAGGTCCAATGTATTTCCCAAATAGTCAACTAGTTCCAAGTCCAAGCGATTAATATTAACCGGTTGTCTATATCGATAACCTTGATTAACATATGCATCAAGCTTAGGGTTACCAAGACCTGATGTTAAAAGAATTTTAGCAAATAACTTTTGATTAAAAAAGTCAATATATCCAACATCATTTATTTTAATAAAAATATAGTTATCACCTGCGGTATTAAAAATTTTATCAGCTCTTATCACCATATCGGTTGAATCTGCAATCGAACTTAATAAAAATTTGTTTGTTGATTTTTTCATATCTGGTCTAAACCCCATGTAACTACCAACAGAAGGATAGTCAATTTTATTAATATTTGGTAAACCATCAACCACATGATTTGTTAAATTTGCTGAAGTATTAAAATCAATTTCAAAGGGAGGAATATCTTTTTCTAATGTTCCCTGATAATTTGGATTATTAAATTCGGACAAACTAATAAAACGTTGTTGATATAAAAAGTTTTTGTCTAGGAGATTTTCAATTAAATTTATGGAACTGTTTCCTGCTATTTTTTCCCAAGTTGCAGGTGTTCCAGTAAAATAGTCAACCCAATAATAATAAAAAAACTTTGTATTTCCTGTTGTTACATTAGTAAAAGTATTTGAAAAGTAAACACGTAAAGCAGTTAAATCAACTTCCATTGACAAATTGTATAATTGAATATTATCAGATGTTGGACTTCCTGGATAGTCATTAACATAATACTTTGACTTTGATAGTAATTTGCCTTGGTTTATGTATCCATTTGGAACTAAAAATTCATTGGTAGCTAAAAGGTCCAAAATACCAAATCCAGTTGTACTGGCAATTCCAGTGTCTGGTATAGATTCTGTAATAAAATTAGTTATGTCTTTAATATAAGTTTTGTATATGTGAGTTTTTAAATTATTAAGATTCTGTTCAAAATTATTTGTATTAAAAGTTTGAGCAATAATTTGGTCTTCACGTACGCAGTCTTTGCTTGGACTGGTATGACGTAATCTTCTGTCGAAAATTTTTAAAGTTGTGCTGGATAGAGAAAAATTTCCGGAATCAAAACTTGAAATTCCAACTCCTGGATTTTTACTAACAAATACAGCTCTTTCGCTTTGTTTAATAATAATATATTGTTGAATATTATAAACTATTCCATAAATACTATGCCAACCTTTTTGTATTGTTAATTTATTAGTTAATGATGCTGGTTGTGTTTGACCATCATTAAAATCAAATGTAAATGTAACATTTTCATTTAAATAAAATATGTAAAAGTATTTTTCTGCAAAAATAGCGTTATCAATATATTGGGTTTGTAAAGCACGATTGGAATTAAATACTTCGGATAAAATTCCATTAAAAATTTTTCTAATTGAACCAATTAGCTGCAATAAACCATCATATAATTGAATTACTGTTCCATGTGGGTCATTTGCTTTATTAGGTAGATGAACCTTAATAAAATTATTATTTTTTTGCGAACTGATATAGTTGATACTGTTATTAATTTCTAAACTTGTCATCCTTATTGAAACAATATTTTTATATGTTTTTTCCAAGTTTATTCTAAATTTACATTCATTAGGATATTTTATAATGTCTCGGTATTTTGAATCAATGTTTAATATGATTTCTTCCATATATATGATAATATAGATTAGTTTTTAATTAATAAACGAATTTTTTTCAATAATTTAAACCTCAAATTTAAACATCAATCTCAACTTCAACTTTCTTTTTAGTAACACGTTTAGCTTTTGGTTTAGTTGCTTTGGCTTCAACTACGGGTTTTTCTTCACTGTCTGCTTCAATAGCACCATCTTTTTCTGGATGGACAACTTTGGGTTTAACAGGTTCAACCATATAGTCTTGTTCTTCAAAAGATACTACAACATCTTTGTTATAGTTCTTTCTATAAATTTCTTCTTCAATTGATTTTTCAATAAGAATTCGCATTAACATAATTTTTTGTTTTTGTCCAACACGACATGCGCGGGCAATAGCTTGACCTTCAATAGCTCTTGATTCTTCGCGGGATGCATTAATTGGTTCGACAAAGAAAATATGTGTTGCTTCAGTTAGATTGGTTCCAGATGCAGCATTCTTTAAGCTCAACATAATAACTTTATTATCTGAACCATCTGAAGTTTTTCCTGCCTTAAATTTACGAATGGCAGAATTTCTTGACCATACATTACCTTTAACAAAACAATTTTCAATTTCATTTTCAGCTAAAGTCTTACCAACAAGACTTAACATATCATCCCATTGTGAAAATACAATAATGCGGGTATCTTCTTGTGCAACCAAGTGACGAATAATTGAAACAAGTTTTCCAAGTTTTGAACCATATTTTTGAATAAGAGGATTTGTTTCCTCTTTTTTATCCTCTTTTTTCGCATTCATAACCATAAGGTCTTTACCAGTTAAGTCAGATTTACACATTGGACAACGTTTTCTGTCACCAAGACACATTTTGAGACAATCATAACAAAACAAGTGTCCACATGCAGTAAGAGTAGGATTGTCTAAGCAATCCATACAAATTGAACAATTTTCTTGGTCAATAACTTCTGGTTGATTCATTTTCTCTAAAATAGTAAATAGATACTTTGATTCAGACATTTGGGTTTCATATGTTTTCTTCAACATATGGTATTCTTGGCGGGTTGGGTCAAGTTTTGATAATTTGAGTTTATATGACTCATAATTTGCTTTATGATAAGAAATTAACTTGTCTTGCATAACTGACAAATCAACTTCAACATCACCAAAAATCTTTTTGGCTGATTCAACAACCAAAGGGTGACAACATAATTGTTGAAGATATTGGTCTGTAACTTTACCTTTTTTCGCATCGTATAATTGACGCTCAAGGTCGGTAAATTTAAGCCATACTAAACGTTCTTGATAACCTGGAATTTGAATTTGTGATTCAACATCTGTTTTACGGTGTCTAATACAAATTTTATTTAAAATATTATTCCAAATATATTCTTTATTCATAAAATTCATTAGGAAATTAGAATTTCGCGAATAAGATTGTGAATTTGAATTTGAACCAGTATTTGAGTAGTCAAAAATTAAATCTCTTTCCGCATCTTCTAATTTCAAATTAATAAACTTTGCACAATTTTTAACTCCAGTGTAGTTTACAAAAGGTGTACCAGATACATACCAGTAATAATTGGCATCAATATTTGATACCCATTGACTCATATATCGGCCTAAAGCGGCAGTTCCTAACATTTCACCGAAAATTTCATGACCTTCATCTAAAATCAAACGGTGAAAATTAAAAAATTCAAAAATAGGATATCCAAGTTCTTTAACTCCGGGAAAACCTAATTTACTTATTTTTTCACCCAAGTATTGTTTAACTGATGCATTTCTATGTTCAAAACTGAAATTAGAGGCTGTACATGTTTGATAGTGTAGAGTTGGATAAAACTTAAAGTTCATAATAAATTGATGTGAAGTAATGATAATATCAGATTCAATAAAATCTTCAAAAGTTAAACCATTATAATCATTTTTGGTTAAAATTGTTTTAACTTTAAATTTTGGATTACATCTGATAATTTCTCCTTCCCATTGTTTGGTTAAGTGAGAAGGACACAATACCACAGTTGCTCTTGAATTAATTTTTTCTGTATTTGAAATTGTTGACATTTTTGTATTGGGTAAATTTGCTGGTGCAGGATGTGAAGCAATTAGAGCAATAGAACTAATTGTTTTTCCTAATCCCATCTCATCTGATAATACACCACCAGTAGTTTTAATTTTAAATTTTAACTCTTTACTGACACGCGAATTAGCTACAGGATCAAATAACAAATCAACGCCCTTAAAATTAATGTTAAATGTATAATTAACAGTAAAGTCAGTTTGATTTTTTTCCATCTGAAGCATTTTTGCTAATGTTCTTTGTTGATAATCATATAGTGTCATTTTAAAATCTTTGGGAGGTTTTACTGGATCACAATATGGGATTAAACTTTTATTTGTAAAGTCTGTATCTGAAAAATTTGGAGATGTTGAATACATTTCTCCAATAATAAAGTTTAGGGCAAGTGATGTATTAATATATTCACTAATTAAGTTGGGTTCAACTTTTAGACTAAACTTTACGTCAAAATAAAATGTACTTGAATTCCAACCATTATATGGTACAACTTCATAACTAATTGACCAAAGTGGGGAATTGTTTAACAGTTCAAAAAATAAATAAGTTTGAACTCTACGGTCAGGTGAAAATTGACTGTAGCTAACTTTGTTTCCAAGTTTATACTTGAAAATTACATATCCATCAATACCAAGTCCGATTGCTTCGACATCTGATGGGGCAACATTTTGTTTGTTTTCAATTCTGAGGATTCCTTTAGATACTTCCATTACTTTGGGGGGCTAGATTTAAGCTTTATTGGATAAAAAAATCAAATTTTTTGGTTTGGGGGGTTGGCCTTATTCTGGTATTCCAGGTCCCAATAGTTTTCTATTTGGTCTGGCTCTTGCAATAGTTTGAGCTGTGTCAAAATCCAAATAAATACCAACTAATTTAATGGTATTTAAGTTGTCTGGTTTAGCCAGTTGTTCTGGTTTTTTTATAAAATTTGGTGGTTCCGGATAAAATGGATAATTAGGAATTCCAGGACCCCAGTTTATTGATTGGTTCTGTTCAACCTCAAAATTAAACCTTGTTTGAGTATGTCTGATAACGCGTTCAGCTCGGTCTGCTCGTTCATAGGTGATTATTGGAATTTGCATTGGACTTACTGACTCAATTACAATCCATACTGCTTGTGATAATGGTGTAGATATTGACATTGGGATTTAATTAGATTTAAAATTAATTTAATTAATCATCAATTTTTTAAGAAGAATACTTTAACCCACAAACCCCATTTTTAATTACCAACACATTAAAATTAGTTGCATAGCATTTTAATATTGCAGAATCATATGATGGATAAGTTTTAATTGGGTTAGTATCAACAACAAAATTATTGTTTTGCCCAACAACTTGTAATTGTGCATTTGACAAACGTGAAAAATTACAGCCGGAATAATTAGTTTCTTTACTTGGATTGACATTAAATGAATAAACATAAACATAAGTTTCTAGGGAATTTTTATAGTTTTCATGATTTTGCAAAAAATAAAAATATTTATTATCTCTCCATTCAATACGTTCAACACCATTAAACAATATTCTCGCTTTATTTAACAAATGTTTTTCTGGTTCCAATTTCCATAGGGTTGTCTGGTTAATAGAACCTAATTCAACCGGTAAATATTTCATTTTACCTGTCCAATTAAAATATTCCCCATATTGAATATGAGATTTTGGTTGAATAAAGAAAATTATATCTTTTACCACATGGTTAAAATCAATTTCCAAGGTTGCTTGTGATGTCATTTCCTTGGTTTTTACTTGAGTTTGATGTACTAAAATTTCATATTCTCTTGTTGCCAAACTAATTCTTTCCTCCAAGTCCACATAATAAAAACATCCGAGTAAACTAACTTCTTCTAATTGAACTTGTTTATGAGTTATATTGGTATGTGTAAGTTCCCCATTAACAAGTTCAAGTACACAAATACATTCGTGAAAATTTCTAAATTTTATATCCACATAAATTTCTGAATTTTGAAGTGCAATAACTGGTAATGGTTTTTTACTATCAGTGCAAAAAAAGAACCGTAGTGGTACATAAATTATTTCAGAATCAATTTTAAGATTTGGTTTATTAAGTATATCATCCATTCCCAACATTGCTTTTCTATTCCAGTCAGAAACATACAAGTCTGTATATGCTTGCATATAGTCCCCATATTGTTCTTCAATTAGCTGTCCATTAATATATAGACTTGCTTTTTCCACAATTGCGTTTCCAACAAAATCTGTCCACATAACTCGATACTTACTCGTGAAATCAACTTCTGATTGTTCTGGCAATACAGACAAGTGTTCAATAGATAATTTAGGTAATTTAATTTTCACATATAACCCATATAACAAATCACCTGTTTTTTCTATGTGAAATCTTATTGTATTTGACCAATTGGTACTTCCTTGAGAATAATACATAGTGTCGCCTTTAGTATATTTATTTTTTTTTTCAATAGAATAATCAAATAATGGGGATTTATTGTAAATATCAATAATGTCTTCATCTTGTTCCCCTTTAGCAACAAGTTCCATTATGGATCCATTTGACATTTTAATTAAATTTAGAAAAAAATTAAATTAAAATCCATGTTTTTATATTTTAAGTATATTTTTGATTTGTTGGGTCAAAATTTCAATGTTTGCCTTTATATAATTATTTATATGAATTTTTACATAATTCCCTAATTCTAATTCTGCTTGAGTAAGAGTTTCGTAGTCACCGATCGCTTTTGTTAAATTTGTGTTTATGGAAATTGCATCAGTTCTTGCTAATATTTTACCTGTACAATAATCTTTATACCTTATAAATTCACCAGGTGAATCTTCAGAATGAGAAAAATCCACATACAAAATTGATAATTTTGGTTTCGCCTGAGTTGCAATTAATTTTATATCATCTCTAATTTTTTTTAAATAATTATTACCATTGCAAATAATAACATCAACTGATTGTTTGCTTGCATCTTTAATATTATTAATATATTTTCCATTAATATCAAAATCAGCGTGTCCAACTGGGGTTTCAACAAATCTTGCCTTAATATTGTTGGACTTTAGCTTTTGAAGGAGTTGGACTGATAATTTTGTTTTACCGCATTTTGGTAAGCCAACGAAAACAACCATCACACGAGGTCTATTTAACTTTGTTATTGTATTGGATGTATCGGGTGTATCGGATGTATCGGGTGTATCGGGAAGTATTTGTTGTATTGATGTTTCATCTCCTTGATTAGAAATTGGAACTATTGGAATATTAGTTGGTAAGACGGTTGTATTTGTTTTTGTTTCATCATCTGTGGAAAAAAGAAAACGAACTAAATCAGTAATAAACCCACCTTTTTGTAATTTTATTTGAGAATTACCTTGGTCATATAACTTTGCTAAATTATTTAAATCCATTAATCTTAAATAGATTTTTTCTATTTGAATTTATTTCAATTTATTTAACTATTTTCATTGGAATTTAAAAACTTGTAAATATTTAATTTACTTGTTCGTCCATATCTCTGAGCTCTTCCAATTACTTGAGATTCATTTAATGAATCAAGTTTATGTGTTAAAATTAAATCTGTTGTAAACTCTAAATTCATTCCACATGCATACATAAAATCATTTACAATTAGGATTGGAATTGGAGAATTTTTATATTGTTCTAATGCTTTTGTTATATCGGCATGGTTACCACATTCAAAATTTGTATACAAGTAACTATTTTCATCAAGCCAGTTGAGCAATCTATTGATACCAACTGAATAATCTGAATAAATAAGTATTTTGTTGTTTTTATTATACTTTTGAATTATAAGTTCTTTAATTTTTTCAAATTTATTACTTGATTTAACTTTGTCACTAATTAAATCCCAATTAATAAATCCATTTGAATCAATTTGAAAATGTTTGTTAATTTTCCTGATTTTTTCCCAAGTTGTTGTAAGTTTGTCCCGGTATATTTTTTTTTCCTTTTCAATTGACTCTTTTTTAAGTTTTAATTTATAGTCTCTTTCTAATTCCTCTTCATCAAACTTTATGCTTGTTAATTCATCTAATCGACTTGTGTATTCGGTATGTTGAGTATTTAATTCACAAATTGTTAATTTAAGAAAATCTAAGTCTGACTGAGTTGTTTTCTTGTTAAATTCAAAAAAACTGTTATCAGTTCTAAAATCAAGACCATTTAGTTCTCCTATTTTTTTATCAGAAACAATAGATTTTAATATTTGAATGGTGTTTTCCTCAGAATTTATTATTTGAGTTTCTGGTGTTTCTAATTCCACAGTATCGCCAATTAAGCACATATTTTTATTAATTTTTGATTGGTCCATTTGATAACATCCAATTTTATTACCCCTAAATGATGCAGAAACAAACCACGTATAGACTGCACATAATGGTTCTTTTACAATTTGATCTAATGTATCAATTTCATCAAAAAATACCCTTCCAATTGTTTGACGGGTTCTAATTAAAGCTGATGTAATCATATAATAATGAAGGGGGGTAACGAGAATAATGTCATTCGATAGCAAAGACGTGGGATTGGTTAAAATATCAATTGTGTCAGAATATTCAAGTATTTTTTTATATTTGATAAATTTGTTTCCACAAAATTTTTTAATTTCACTATCCCACTGAGAAAATATGTTTTGTGGTACAACAATTAAATTTGGTTTTTGGTATAAATTTAACATTATTAAAGCTAATACCACATATGTTTTTCCTGTTCCTGGCTTGTCTGCCATTACACCAAAACTTTCGCAAACTATTTTATTTAATTCAAACATAAATTTTGCATTTGCAATTTTTTCCTGGTCAGGTGTGTATGTTGGATTCAAAGGAAATTTTGCAATTAGTTTTTCCAATTTTACATTCTGGCCTAATGACTGGTTTTCAATCTGAACACAACGTGAAACCATTTTTAACTGAGATTCCCAAAGTGAAACATTTGTATTAACTGCTAATATTTGTTTAATGGTTTGAATATCAGTTGGCATTGTGTCATCATCTTCATCGTCTGATTGATTTGTAATGGTATTTATTTTATCAAAAATACTTGTTTGTTTAGCTTGCTCTTGTTCAATAGGTTTAGTTTGTTCAATAGTTTCAATAAGGATTGATTGGTCAACATTGGCAATAAGGATTGATTGGTCAACATTGGCAATAGGGTTTGATGTTGTTGTGATACTTTGCGACATACCCATTTAATTATTAAATGAAAAGTGAATTTATCTTTAAAACTTTTATTGTTAATCTAAAGTAATTTAAATTAAAAGGTTTTTAGCTTTTCAAAAACCAATAAAGTTATTCCAAATTGTGGACTTGACCGCAAAACTCTCCATCCCCCACCTTTGAAAAATGCACTTGGTCCTTCTAATTTGTAAATAGATTTAGCAACTTCAACTAAACTTGACTGAGTTAAATTTTGTTTAATAAGTGTTTGCATTCTTGTTTTAATTACATCGGCTGGAGTACATGCAAAAGCAGCAGGTGCTCCTGCTAGAGTACCTGCAATAAAAGGGTTTAAGTTTTCCCTTTCTTTTAAATGCCAGTAAAGCGGAAAATATATACCACTAAATGGAATATCACGAAGAAAACATGCTGATGCCCCTGTATATAAATTTCTCAAATTAAGTATTTGTGAATAGTTTATTTTATTTCCCATTTGGAGATTAATTTTAATCATTTCATACGGACTAGTTACTATTACTTGACATGCACCTGCAACTAAACCTCCAGTTACATGTGTTGACAATTTATCAGAATCAGACTTTGTAACTGAGGTGTATGCAAATAATTTGATTGCTTTTTCAGGAGCAACACCAATCATTTGTGGTACACAACCTTTATAAAATGCTCTTATGCCAAATTGTTTGTATAATTGTTTCCAACAATCTAAACCATTTGAATAAATTTTTGGCGTTGTTTGATTTTGCATACGAGTTTTAACAACATCAATCGGGTATACAGCAAAAGCACCAATTGCACCAGCAATAAGCCCAGTAAAAAAACTATTTGTATTGGGTGGTTTAGAGCTATTAGTGTTTTTGTTGGGTGGAATTGGTGTTTGTTTATTTGTTTCAGTTGTTTGATTTTGGTATTGCATTTGAGAGTTAAAACTTTTTATAACAATATATTGCATTGAAAATTGAATTAATAGAATTCAAATAAATTCATTTGCAATTTTTTTCCAAGTAATATTATATGGGAAATAAATATCAAGTTAACTATTTATCAGATACAAATGTTTCTTCAGTTTCATCTATTATAGGCGAAATCAATAAATTATATTCTTTAATTGCTTCATTATATTCACATGGAGATAATGTTATACTTACTGGGGTTGGTGCATTATTTTATTATCTTAGCCTAACAAACAATAATAGTTTAATTGAAGAATTACCAAAACTAAATAATATTGAATTTTTACTTGTAACTTCAAATCCAAATACATTAATTTCTGTACCATTTGTTGGGGATTTTAAAAACACACAGCAAAATTTAAATACATTTGCTATATTTGAAAACTTTTGGGACCTGCATTTAAAAATTAAATCATTTAAATTATCTGTTTTATCTGAGCAAATTGAATGGGAACAAGTTGGAGAAATTAAAATAATAAAATTAAAAAACTTGGAAAATTATTTTGCAGACGAACCAAAAATAATTCAAATTATTAAAAAAATTCAAGAAAAATTACCAAGTCAATTACCAAATGCAAAATCCATTAAAATCGATTACAGTTAATTGCAATTAAATTTGTAAAAAATTGATATTAATCTTATTTAATAAATAATATTTATATTAATAAAATGGACAAAGATAAAATTATAAATTACTGGTCTTATACAAAACCCGAATTTGCTTATAAATCAAACGATTTACTTGCACAAAAAGTGGCAAAGTTTTATTCAAATTTAAACTCAATTGAACTCGTTAACTTAAATTTATTGGATGAGTCATTTAATCATTACTATTGGTTCATGTGTGCTAATACTGGAGACTTATATTATATTAATTTGAATATTGATGAAAGACTTTGTCAACTTTGTAAAGATATTTTACAGGCTCTTTCTGAATTAAATAGATATGTTTTTAAACAATTAAATTTTGATGTAGAAACATCTGATATATTACCAGAAGACCGTACAAAATATTTATATGTGTGTGATGTTAAAAATAAATTTTATTTGGTTAAAAATTTATCTGTTGATGAAAGAACAGTGCTTAACCTAAATAAACCATCAAGAACAGTAAGATATCAAAGACGAATGATTTTAGCCAATAATGGTTCAACAATTGAAACCAACAGAAAAAGATTTTATAATGAAATTAAAGAAGTTTCTGAACAAGAAGACGTTTTTCATGTGTCTCAACCGCAGACCAAAAGAAAAAAATCCGAAGAATCTAAACTTGTTGATTGGGGTAATATGGTAGCAGCATCAACGATAAGAAATTATATGTTAAATGATCCATTGCTTGATTTTTTGAAAGAATACAACATTAATTCTCTATCAGACACACCATCACGTATTCCAAATTCAAAATCCAATACCAATTATAATATTGATATATTTACAAAACATATTATGACATCAGGTATTGAGTTTGAAAATGAACTGATTGATTTGATAAAAAAATCTCACAAAGTTGTTAAAGTTGCTGATTTTATTCATAGCAAAAAACCAGAAAAATTTGAAGAAACAATTGGGCTCATGAAGCAAGGAGTTCCTATAATTTACCAAGGTGTTTTACATGATTATGATAATAAAACATTTGGTATTCCTGATTTAATTGTAAGGTCCGATTATATTAATAAGCTTATGGGATATAATGTAATTTCTGAAGAAGAAGCAAATACTGGTTCACCAAATTTGTCAATACCTTTTCATTATAAAATTATTGACATTAAACACTCAAATATTCCATTAAGAGCAGACGGAACTCATATATTAAATTCTGAAAGTATACCAGCTTATAAGGGTCAAATATATATTTACACAGTTGCCCTAAATAAAGTATTAGGTATTGATATTTGTAAAGGTTACATTTGGGGAAAAAAATATACTTGGGAGTCATGTGGAGTAAAATATGATGAAACAAATTTCTTAAACAAACTTGGCGTAATTGATTATGATAGTATTGATTGTGAATACAAAGCACAAACTGTCAGTGCAGTTGAGTGGATATGCACTTTAAGAAATGAAGGGTCAAACTGGAAACTATTACCTATTCCATGCAGAGGTGAACTTTTCCCAAATATGAAAAATGAAAAAGACGGGCATTGGAGAAAATTAAAAAATGAACTAAATAATGCAATTTGTGAAATAACAAACGTATGGAATTGTGGAATAAAACGAAGACAATCAGCTCATTCACATCAAGTTTATGGATGGAATGACCCAAAATGCACATCTGAAATTATGGGTTTTGCTGCAGGAAAAACTGCATCAACTGTTGACCAGATATTAAATATTAATCGGCAATCTACAGACCTGATAAGACCCGGAATAATTTCTTATGATCGCAAAAACTGGAAAACAATTCCACAAAACACTGTTGAATTTTATTTGGATTTTGAAACTTTAAACTCAAATTTTGGGTCAATTATTAAAGATGGTGTTATATCTTATAATTCCAATCAATTTATATTTATGATTGGAATAGGTTATGCTAAAAATTCTCAATGGATATTTAAAACATTTTTAATGAAATCAAAAACTTTAGAATCTGAATTAGAAATGTTTAAAGAATTTATGAGCTATATAAGAGATGTTTTACATAAAGAAAAAAAATCCAAGGCTAAAATGTACCATTGGTCTTATGCAGAAGTTGGTGCATACAATAGTTTCAAAACACGTCACGAAAATTATAAAGTCTCAGATAACAATATCAGTTTTTACGACTTGAATAAAGTGTTTGTAAATGAACCAGTTACAGTTAATGGTGCTTTAGACTTTTCATTAAAAACAATTGCAAAGGCACTTAATAAACATCAACTAATTGATTCAGTATGGGACACATCTAGCCCTTGCTCGAACGGACTAAATGCAATGATTTTGGCAAATAATTTGTATGAAAAAAATCCTAAGGATCTAGATCAGGAACCAATTATGAAGGAAATTGTACATTACAATGAAATTGACTGTAAAGTAATGTGGGAAATTCATAATTTAATTAGACAAAATAATTAAAATTTTGATTTAGAGCATTAGTTAATTTATTAATTAATAATTAAATGGGACTTGATAGATTTGCAAATTTTATTTCAAAATCTATTAATAATGATGGTATTGAAGAAATTAGCATTAATAATAATATTAGAAAAGTTGTATCTAATCATGTTATTTTTGACTTAAATTTTTTAATATACCAAGAAATTATAGAAGTAGAAAATGAAATTAATGACATTATTAAAATTATTCTTTGTTTGCCATTTATTTGTGGTAATGGAGAAATTCTTGAAGAACAACTTAAATTAATTTTAAGCCAACAACATTGGAAATTATATTGTAACGAATCTGATATTTCAAATATATTTGACGGATTTAATGAAGATGAAATAATTCAAAATTTTATTGGTTTTATTACGAAACCAACCACAACAAATACAGAATCATCAACCGATTCTATTTCAATATTAGAACTTGTAATATATGAAAAGATTGTTAATGTAATGGTTGATATAATTGAAAAAATTCATAATCCAACATTTATACAATCAGTTGCAATTTTTTTTGATGGTATTCCATCTGTTTCTAAGGTTATTGAACAAAGACGAAGACGAATTAAAAATTATTTAGAATCAATGGAAAAAAAATCATTATTTAAAAAATATTTTGAAAAGCTTGACATCAGTCATAAAAAACTAAATGAAAACTTAAGTAAAAAATATTCATCAGCCTACGTTAATGATTTATTAATTTTTGATTATTTTAAGTGGGTAAAAAATAGATTTAGCATTGATAAATCTCTTGGTCCTTCTTCTGCATTTATTAAAAATTTGGAAACGTTTGTTAATTTTAAAACAACTAAAAACTTCCCAAAAAGCTTAATTTATATTAATAGTGCTAAAGAAAATGGCGAATCTGACTTAAAAATATTTAAATATATTGCAACTGGAGAAATAGTTGGTGATTATTGTATACACACAACTGACTCTGACTTGATTCATCAAATACTTGTTCAACAGTCATATTATAAAATTATAGGAAAAGATATTAATTTAACAGTTGCAAAATACATTAAAAATTTTAATCTTGTTGGGTATGTTCAAATATTAGAAGCTTCTTTAATAATTAAAAATATATTGGAATTATACAACAGTGTAAATAACATTAAAACAAATAATTACAAGATAATTTGGGATTTGTGTTTAATATTTTATTTATTTGGTAATGATCATTTACCTTCATCTGTTGAAATTGGTCCTGAACTAGGATTAGAATTTTTTCTTAAAAAACATTTTCAATCTGTCGGTAAATCAAATATTGTAAATATTAAAAAAACCTACATTACATTGGACTTGGTAAATTTAAAACTTATGTTCGAAAAGATAAATGAAACAAGTACTGCAAACTTAACTAGAATTTATCTATCTAGATTTTTTAAGTTAAATATTAATTTTATTAATTTAATTGTTGATAAGCTTGGTATTGGTTTTAATTCGTTGGATCAATTTCTTAAAAAATTTATAATTTTAAGAGCGGGTCAAATGGAAAAATCCGCTTTGGAAAAATTAGATGTTGATGATTTAAGAAAACAGTACATTGCTGGTGTTGATAATATTGAACAATATTTAAATTTTGAAGTTTTTGGATTTAATGAATATCAAAAGAAAATGTTTATTGATGGAATTCAACTTATAGAAGACAACATTGATTATCATGAATTACAATATAATGGACTTGTAATATATACCAAACCAATGTGTACTACTTTAGACCCATATCAAGATATTTATAATTACATTGTGGAAAAATCAAACTCAATATTAAACAAATCCCATCCTATTTTTTATGACCATATAGATGCACAAACCCATTTTGAACTTATGGAAAAAACAATTGGAAATAATTCAAATTCAAACCCAAATGACTATCTAAAAAAAATGTACCATTTGGTGATTTCGCAATTTGGTAATATGAAAGACTTTCATTCAGATAATATAACATTTTATAAGTATTATTCAGTTCCTGCATTATCTGAAATTATTAATTTTCTTAATTTAAACATAGAACAAAATTTAACAAAATCTTGGTTAAAAGAAATTAAAGAAGAAAATATAGAACCAGATAAATATTTTAATTCTATTAATCATCATTTATTAATTACGCCTTTTTTGTTTTCTTATAATTTACCAAAAGAAATTACAATGATTGTTAACCAAATGGAACCCGTAGAAAATTTATGGATTGAACAAATTAATAATTTTAATTACAGAAATGTTTCAATTGATAATTTTTTTAAACAATGGAATGATGCTGTAATTAAAGTAAATTTAGCTAATAAAACCAGTAAAATTAATCATGAACTAATAAATTTAAATTTAGATTTTATATAAATTTCAATTACATTTAAAACAATATTTTATTATTTATATTAATGGAAATGATTAATATAAATAAACCTAAATTTGAATTACGTGACCTTAAAGGTGGAACTCTTGACAATGGAGTTAAATATGTTATAGTTACAGATAAATCTTTACAAAAGTCATTTGTGTCTGTGTCTGTTCATGCCGGCTCATATCAAAATCCTAAAGGTTATGATGGATTAGCTCATTTTTTAGAGCATATGTTATTTATGGGAAGTAAAAAATATCCTAACGAAAATCATTACAGCGAAAGACTAAATGAACTAGGTGGATATTCTAATGCTTATACTGATGTTATGGAAACTGTTTATTATTTTAGTGTTTTTGATGATGGACTTGAAGAAATAATTGATATTTTTAGTAGATTTTTTATCGACCCATTATTTAATCCTGATTCAGTAAATAGGGAAATTAATGCTGTTGATAGTGAACACCAAAAAAACATTAACAGTGACATGTGGCGTAAACATCAATTTATTTTTGATATGGCAAACACTAATAGTCCAATAAATACATTTATAAGTGGTTCTTCAAAAACCCTTGCTAAACTAGATATTAGAGATAAAGTTATTGAATTTTATAATAAGTACTATACATCAAATAATATTTCTTTATGTATTGCATCTGCTAAAGAACCAACTGAAATTCATCAAATTTTAAATAAAACTTTTGGTACTATTCAAAAATCAACGGTTACAAATAACAAATTAATTGTAAATAAACCAGCATATAGTAAGAACTTGGGAAAAACTTTTCATTTAAAATCAACATCAAATAAATATGATGTATCTTATGTTTATGAAATTCCTTATCAAGATACTTATTTAGAAACAAAAGAATTTACTTTACTGGATATGATTTTATCAGAAAAATCCGAAACATCATTGTATTTCCATCTTAAAAACTTGGGATATTTAAATTCAATTAATACAGAAACAAGATTTGAAGGACTTTTTATTATTACAATGAGTTTAACAAAAGAAGGATTCGCAAATATGCAACATTGTGAACATTTATTATTTGATACTCTTGGTAAAATATTTACTATGGACATTGAAAGTGTTGCCAGTTATTTTAAACAAATTCTTGATGTAAATTTTAATTGTTTAAACAAATTTGATGCTGAGAATTTATCAAATACATTAGCAGTTAATCATTTATACTATAAAACTCAAAATGTTTTCGAAGGTACTTTTAAAATATTTAAAGTCAACAAATCTAGTGAATATTTTGACTTATATAAAAAACACATTAATTCAAACAATTTAATTAAGATTATTCATAGTAAAGAATTTCCTAATACATCAGGACATAAATATCTTACAGATAAATATTATAATTATGAATATACAGAATTTAATTTTAAACTTGATGATACCTATTCAAAGGGAATAGAAATAAATTTAGACACTAAAAATGATTATTTAAATGCGGAACCAAGTATTGTGCCAGATATTGATAGATTTGAAGTACCAACATTAATTGGTGAAAAACAATGGTATGGTGGATGTTCTGAATTTGGTGAACCAACTGTTAGTATATGGATGAACTTGAATAATCCAAAATATTTTTCAAATACTAAAAACTACTTACTAACACAAATATCATGCTCGGTATTAAATTTTTTAATCGGGGTTATTATGTACAAGCCACAACAATTATGTTATACAATTTATTTTGAACCTGCTGCATCATTATCATGTATAAACATTCATGTTTCTGCTCTTAATGATTTTTCTAAATTACAAATTTTACTTACACAATTAAAAGAATTTATTTTTAATGTTGACCAACACTTTAAAAAAATCGATGAAAGATTTACAAATAATCTGATAGTAACTTATAAAGAGTCATATGAAAATATTAAATTTTTAAATCCAAGTGATTACCTAAGTTATATTATTAAATCAACAATTACAAAAACAGAATGTACACATGATGAATTGCTTAAACAAATTAATTTAATTACATATGCTGATATTGAAAATCATGTTTCCACTTTGTTTGAAGGATCTTGTTTAACGACTTTAACATATGGAAACATTGAAATTAAAAATGGAACAAATTTATTTGACAAGTTTTCCAAGTTATTTTTTAATCCAATTAATCCATTACCAGTAATTAAACAAATTGAGAACATGAATTTAAAACATCCCAATCCAATTGAAAAGTCACATGTTGTTTCATATTTTTACAGAGTCGGTAAATTCACTCCAAGAGATTATGGTCAAATGTTAGTGTTAGATAAAATTGTTAGTGAAAAGTTTTTTGATATTTTACGTACCAAAAACCAACTAGGTTATCTAGTAAGATTTGGCTTATCAATTTATAGAGATGAATATTATCTAAGTGAAAGAATTCAATCAGGTAAATCAGTTGAAACAGTTAAAGAGAAAATTGACGAATTTAATGAAAATATAATTAAATACATTAAAGAGTCTGCATTTGAACAATTTATTGAAACAGTAAAAAAAGAACTTGACGAACCAGATTATAGTTTATCTGATAAAATTAACAGATACAGGCCAGAAATAGCAATTAGAACATATTTATTTAATAGATACAAACTTGTTAAAGACCAACTAAATAATTTAACAAAGTCTGATATTATTGAATTTGCTCAACGAGTAATTTCAAATACAAACAAAAAAGTTTTAGTTGTTAATGGAAATTAATCTTTGTTAGTCTTAATTAAATTATTCTATTATTTATAATTATTTTATAATAGAATCAACACTTTGAATGGCTCCTTCAACCCAGCCATGTTTTTTTGAAGTTATTTCGCCTAACACATATATTCCCTTTGTTGGTTTTGTAAGTTTGTTTATAACTTGGTTTATTGTGTTATTTGGTCCAACTGGTTTATAATAGTGAACGCCCTCTTCCCACCAACAAATTTCTATATCATCAACCTTATTTATTCCTATTTCTAATTCCTGTAATTTTTTCTCCACTTTTTTTATTTGGATTTTTTTGTTCTGGTTAATTAATGACTTGAAATATTTTGCCCCCAGATTATCTGAATATGAAGCCATTAAAATATTCGGGCTAATTTGAACAATTTTTTCTAATTGATTTGGAACAATTGTGTAATGATGAATTTTAGATGTGTCATAAGGTTTAGAATGCCATGTATATACACGAACAAATGGTACAGTACCTACATAATCTGAATATGACCAATCAATTAGCGAGCCTAAAAGTTTGTCAACTGGTTTTAATGTTGTACAAATGTAAATTTTCTTCGTTTGATATTTATTGTCAATTTGGAAAAAACCATTAGGTAATCTGGTTATTTTTTTAACTTGATGGTTTCCAATACAATTAGGTAATTTTAATTTATTTACCAAGTTAGTCCAACTTGGTAATAAAACCTTATATGGGTTATGGGACATGTCGGTTATTGAGTAATATTTTATAAAATAACCAATGTCTGATTCTAACCAGTCCCTATACTCACAGTTTGCAACAAATTCTTTAATCCACTTAGTTGGAAAATATTTTTTTAAAAATTCTATTGATGTTAAGCTTTTTGTTTTATCTTTATTAGCCCGATAAGTGCTTTTAATTATTCCGATTGCTTTTTCCATATCAAATGGTTTTAATAAAGTTTTTGTTTGAGACTGAAATGTTGAATAAGTTAATCCAAGTTTTTTAAATAAACTTAAAAGATGGACATTATTTTCTGCCATTATTCCTGCACCTAATTTTATGGTCTGTTCATGAAACTTAACCTCAAGTACTCGTCCTCCAAAGTCTGTTTCTTTTTCCAAAAGAATGCCCGTTTTTCCTTTTTTACTTAACTTCCAATTAGCATACAAACCTGCAATACCTCCGCCAACAACAATGTAATCATATATTTGGTTTTGCATATTAAATCTGAATATAAATTAAATTAGAAATTTGTTTATTTAATATGTAATTAAGAAAAAAACTTTTCATCAATACCAACTTCATCTAATGATTCTAAAATAGTTGAACCGGAATTAAAATCCACATCAACTGGTTCAAAATGATTATTAAATTGTAATATTGAAATTATTGTTTTTTCATGATTTGGTACATCAGAAAATGACGCTTCAAGTGACTCAAAGTTACCCTGTGATACCTCCTCTGGATTTATTTTATTCAAGTCAATAAAAGTTAATTGAATACATTTATTTGGTAATTTATGTGGTAAACACATTTGAAGTAAAACATTATCCAACAGCTTTTGCCAGCGAAAATCTTTTTTAATTAAATAATATTTTATTTTAAACCATTTTGCAGGAAAATCATGTGCGAAATGCGTGTAGGCATTTGTTTGTCCCGGATATAACAAATCTAATAATACTTCTATACTTGGAAAATCAGGAAAGTGTTTTAACATCTGGATTTGAAATGAAGAAATAAAACAGCAATTTGACCGAGAATGAACATTAACTCTTGACGTTGAAGAAATACTTGAATTATAAATTGGTTTACCTATAAGTGATTCCATTAATATACATATGATAAAATATTTTATATTAATCTAATTCAATTTTTTTCATGGTTACTTGTTTTTACAAATTAATTTAGTTTCATCTGATTTATATGAATTTCTATTATACATTAATTCACAATCAAATGCGGTTTCTTTTAACACCTGTTCAAATTGTTCAATTAGTTTATTTTTCTTCTGTGCAAGTGCCCATATATATTGGTCAATAGTTTTTTCGCCGGGATAAGTTGCTAAATACAAATATATTTTTACAACACGTTTAGACCTGGGAACATCTTTATGTGAACAAAAACGTACTGCACGCCCCATAATTTGTAACATGCGAGACATATTCCAGTATGGCTCTAACATATGAACCTGTTGAACACGTAACAAACTAACACCTTCTTTAATTGATGGAGACCCTAACATAATTTTAATTTTTGACCCGTCTTCATTTGATTTTTGGTTAAATATATATTTTATTTCATCTTTAACATGATGAGGTTCATCTCCTGACCAAATAGCAAAACGTTTTTTGCCTTCCCCATAGTCTTTATAATTTTTCCACCCATGGTATTCTAAAAATTTTACAAAACATCTTATTCCACCGAGTTCTTTAAAGTTTGAATAAACAAAAACAGGCCCATCTGCTTTACCTATTTTTTGATAAACCTTAAAAAACTTGATTGAATATTCGCCAATATTTTGCATTTGTAATGCTTGACCGCGAAATGAGCTGTAACCAACTTCTCCAATTGATTTATTAGGAAAAGCCACGTTGGAAATAAATCTTGGTCCCAAAAAGAAATTTTGAGGCATGTTTAAAATATCAACATTTTTAAATGATCCTCTAATATAATTATCTTCTGTACTTAATGATGTTAAATAACTTTTATATTGAAAATCACTCATATGGCATTTTACTGCTCGAAATTCAGCAGTTGGGTACGCTTGCGGAGGAGCACCGCGATAGTAAGATATTAAATTATGGATTTTTTCACGGAAATTTTTAAGATGAATTGCTTTATATGTGGTACCTTCTGATGTTGTTTTTGTTTTCATATATTCTTGATTAAACTTTGTTATTGGGATTAAATTATCTCGTTTTAACAAGTTTAAGGTTAAAGCAATTTCAACAGGTCTATCAAACATTGGGGTTGCACTAAGTAAAATAATTTTAAGTGAATCATTTGATGCATCAACTACTTGTTTTAATGATTTATAAAAAGTTCCTGTCATTGATATCATGTTTTGAACTTCGTCGATAATTAATAAAGTATCATTTAATTTTTTAATTTTATTTTCCTGAATGAGGGCAACAAACTTATGATAAGAATAAATGGTATAATATTTTTCGATTCTTTCTTGAGATTTTTCCATAATTTTTTCAAAAGTTTTGTCTCCTGGTTTTAGTCCTTTTAATTTTTGTCTTTCTTCTTCTGTAACATATTCATTACCGGGACATTCTGAACGTAACTCATTAACAAAATTACCAATTAATGCAGCAGGTAATACAACAACAACATTTAATTTCTTTTTAAATTCTTCTGCTATCGCAATTGCAGTACATGTTTTACCCGCGCCAATTTGGTGGAACACAAGAATGCCGCGAATATTTGGATCAGTTGACCAAGGACTTAATTTACTTGATAATAAATCCGGTAACAGTTTTTGTTGCGGTTGTAATGTAAATTTTTTTGGTAAACAAAATTCTTCCATTTTCTCATTAGATACAGGTATTTTATATTTTTTAAATTCTTTAGTAATACTTGTTTTTGATGAATCATTTTTAGTTGGCATATTATTATTTACTTAGATTATATTTATTGAAAATTTTTATGGAAAAATAATAGGAAAACTAAAAAAAATTGATATTAATATTGTTTTTTATAAAACTCTAAATATGTAATGTCTGGAATTTTAAATAACACTAAACCTAATATGTCTGCTGATTTTTATCATCACATTAACTGGGACTGGTTACAATCCAACCCCATTCCATCCGAGTATACCAAATGGAGCAATTTTCATGTTTTACATGAACAAAATCAAAACAGACTTAGGGAAATGATGGAAACAGCACCTGAGTCCGACGAACAATCCAAACTTAATGTTCTATGGTCTCAAGGGTTAGATTCAGAAAAATTAAATGAACAAGGTCACTTACATGTTAAACAGCTTTTTTCAAAATTTAAGCTTGATGATTCTATTGACACATTTGTTACTGAACTGATGCGTTATAATTTATGTTTTCTTTTTGATATCTCAGCATACACAGATTTTAAAAATTCTGAACGTAATGTCTTATACTTTGATGTAATGAGCTTAGGTATGCCTGACCGTGATTACTATTTACTTGATACCATGAAAGAAAAACAAGACCAATATAAGGAATTTTTGGCTAAATTTATAGCACATTTTGAACTAGAAGCTAGTCCTGAAGATATTTATAATTTTGAGGAAACAGTTGCAAAAACTCGTTTAAGTAAAACTGATAGACGCGACCCAACTAAAATTTATAATGAATACAATTGGGATATGCTAGTTGCTGAATTTCCAGGAATTGGTTGGTCTAATATTTTTAACGCATTTGGTATTCCAAATGGGGATAAAATTATTATTACTGAACCTGGATTTTTTAAATTAATAAGTGATTACTTAGTAAGTGTTAAAGAAGGTTTAACACCTTTATCTCAGCTAGTTAATTTTATCAAATATAAAATTGTAAAAGCAGTTTGTACTAATTTAGATGATTCAACATATCAAATTTACTTTGATTTTTATGGAGCACAATTATATGGACAAAAAGAACCAAAACAAAGATGGAAGCGAGTAATGGGAATTATGGAAAGTATTCTTGGAGAAGTTTTAAGTAAAGCCTATGTGGAAAAGTATTTTAAACAGGATCAAAAAACAAGTTGCCTCGAAATGATTGGTGAAATTGTTAAAACTTTTAAATCAAGACTTGAACAACTTGATTGGATGAGTGAGGAAACTAAAGTTAGGGCACTTGAAAAATTATCAAAGTTCAGTGTTAAAATCGGATATCCTGACAAATGGACTGACTTTTCAAAACTTGCCATTAGTTCAGATGTTATGTTTTATGAGAATATTTTATCTGCTGGCAAATGGGAAATTGAACATAACTTGGAAAAACTTTACAAACCAGTTGATAAACTTGAATGGCATATGAATGCTCATGATATTAATGCTTATTATTCTCCAACAATGAATGAAATTGTTTTTCCTGCTGGTATTCTCCAAGCTCCTTTTTATTCTCCTGAACAAACTTTAGCTGAAAACCTTGGAGGCATTGGTGCAGTTATTGGGCATGAAATTACACATGGTTTTGACGATAAGGGTAGATTATATGATTCAAATGGAAATCTTAATGATTGGTGGACAGAATCTGATGCAACAAACTTTAATTCTCGTAGTGAAAAGTTAGAAAATGTTTTTAGTTCATTTGTATTTTATGGAATGAACGTAAATGGAAAATTAACTTTGGGTGAAAATATTGCAGACTTGGGTGGAATCACATTTTCACTCAAAACTTTAGAAAGGCTTGTTCCTGCGAGTGAATTGGAAAAACAAATTTCTCTTTTATTTGTCCAATGGGCAAAAATTTGGAGATGTAACATTACCGAAGATACTCTTAAAAATCAACTATTAACTGACCCTCATAGTCCTACTCAGGTACGTGTTAATGGTATTTTACAAAATATTGATGAATTTTACCGGGTATTTAATATTGGACCTAATGACCATATGTATTTAAATCCAAATGACAGAAGTCAAATTTGGTAAAATCCAATATATTTATTTTATTTCTTTATATACCTCAAATAATTAATTAGAAAAAAATTGATAAATTATTTATATACATAATAATTATCATATATTAATGTCTATCCATTTAGAAATAAATAAAATTAATGAATTAAACTCGCTTGGTCCAAATGGGCTGGTTAGTTACCAAATTCCTGAGCAAATTAATGTTCCTAGTCTTTTAGAAAGTTTACTAACATCTATTTCTAATGCACCAATTAATGGAACCAATAAAAACTACAAAATGGAGCATTATTATCCTGTTTTAGAGTTTATTGTTCGTGAAGTAAATAAAATTTATTTTGCTCAAGTTCCTGATAATGTGTTAATGAACAGATGTGACCAAATTCTATCACATTCTTTACTGGAAAAGTTAACACTATTGGCAAAAGGACAAGTTTTATTAAATAAATTAGCACATCGTATTGGAAAAGTTACTACTCAACAAAAAACAATAATGTCATTACTTATGGATTCAGCACGCACTGGTCCATTTATGACTTTTCTCTTCTGGCTTAGTCGATATCAGGAAAAATCTGTTGAAAAACTACCAAGGTCAGAGTTAGAACAAATCATTACTTACTCGATCGGAAATTCAGATGATAGATTATTTAAGTTTGTTCTTGAAAAAGTCATTAAAGCAGATAAACTATTTTTTCAAAAGAATACTTCTACAATTAACAATATGATTTCATCATTGTCCAATTCGTTAGTACCTGCAAAATATCAACTTAAAAGACTTAAAATTCTGTCTGGATATATTAGTTTGGTGCCTTACTTTTACCAAATGATTAATCATTTCTCTTCAGAAAAAGTTTTGGTTGAATTACACAAGTACTATTATGTTAATCCACATAATTTCGACAGTATTCAAAACCTAATGAGAATATTAGTTGAAAACGATTGGACTGATGAAGGCAATATGTCTAACACAATTAATCATGAAACCTTTGATAAAATAGTTCCATTGCTAAAAACAGAAGAAGAACTTTACATTATTAATATTTTATTAGGGTTACAATATGGAATTCATCAAATCGATAAATTTAAAAAACAACTTGTTGATAAAATTGTAAAAGAAAACTTTAGTAAAATTATTGAATCTTTGCATTGGGAAAACATTGCCAAATCTAATGATTTGGCTAAATATATTTGTTCTTCACTTTGTGATCAAAACCTTATTAATAAATATTTGGAAACTCACAGTATTAGACATGCAAATAACCATATGTTACTGTACACCAGATTTTTACCAGTTCCTCCTATATCCAATAAATCTAGTTGGCAAAATGACGGACCAGTAAAGGCCATTAAAATAAACAAATTACTACATCATTTACGTATGTATGTGAAATCCAAATGTAAAACCAGAGTTATTCAACATAAGGTAAAAATGTTTGATTTGCTTAGAGAAATCAGTACTTTTAGTCCTAAAAAATCTATTCCAGTATTATCTCATGGGTCCGCACAATACAAGTTCCAAAAGCAAAAATTTACAAATTTACCTCCCAGACATTTGTTACCTGGTGAAATTTGTGTTTATAAAAACTTTTTGCTTAAGGAAAAAGCGGATGGTGTACTTATTGCAAATATGCCTATAGGAATTTATCCACAAACCCAGTTACTTAATAACCATCAAGTAAAAGCGGAATATATTGAAGACTTGGATTTATATTTGGTGTTTGACATTGATATTCCGAACACAACAATTGAAGAAAGATATGATATTTTAAGAAAAGCCCATCCATATACTTCAGGAACTCAAATGGAATCTATCAGTTCACTTGATGACTTTATTGAAATTTTCAAAAAAGAAAGAACTTGTATTGAGAAATTTATTAAAGAATCACAATCAGAACCAATCAAATGGTATCCAAAATTTGCATGTGTGTATAATTCAAATGATTTAAATATTCATTCTGAGTTAATCGATAATATTATTCTTGAGAAAAACTTAGAAATTAAGGAAACTATTAGTGCATCAACACCATTTGCGTGTGATGGTTTAATTCTTACTCCTCTAGACGGTTCTCGAGAAATTAAAATAAAGCCAAAGTCAATGATGACAATTGACCTTGCTTTTGACGGTAAAAAATGGCTTGACAGAAACGGCCACGACTGGTCTGGAATAATTATCAAACCAAAAACCGCAAAAAAAGAGGGCAGAATTTACCGTTGTTATCCAGATGAGTCATTTGACAAATTTACTGTTGGTGAATTTAGGTTTGATAAGAAAAAACCAAATCCTTACAATATTGTTGATAACATTGTTACAATGGGCAAATATGACTGGAATCGTGACACAAATCTCTCCAATACCTATTATTATGATACCAGCAAAAAAATTACTTCTGGTTCATTAATTCAAACTATTAATACACAAGTTGAAAATTTATCATCGGAATTAGCATTAATGGAACCTGAAATTAATAAAACATGGTTAGACTTAGGTTGTGGTCGTGGTAAATTGATTCCACTAATTAAAAAATATAATCCTAAAAGTTATTTGGGGTTAGATGCCGATGTTAACCAACTCATCCGTGGAATACAATATCATGATGAAAATCAAGATGTATATGTATTTTCTCCTTGTGATTTGGCAGGAGACTGGACCAATACTCCAATTCAATGGCATCAAATTAATCCCAATATTAAATATGATTATGTTGTTGCTAACTTCTCACTTATGCATTTTTGTACTGAAAAATTTTGGTCACAACTAGACAAAATCACTCACACAGGAACAAAATTTATGTTCAATGTTGTTTGCCCTCCAAATAATAATGACTCTTGGTCTGATTCAAATTCTTATTTACGAATTGAAGGCAATCAAACCATCTACAAGTTTGAATGGACACATAATGAAGAAAAAACAGAACCATTTATTCCAGAACAAGAACTAACCGATATAATTAAACGAAATAATTGGCAAGTAATTGAAAAGAAACATATGGCGTCAAAACACAAACTAATTAATTTCTACAAGTGGTGGATAATTACAAAGTGTTAATTAATAAATTTACATTATTTTATTAAACAAAATGAATGAGTTTGAATATAATATATTATTAATAGAAGAACCAAATATAAAGTACCAGTTCCAAAATATTTTGTCCAAGTAATTTCACTTTCTGGAATACAGTGAATTATATTTAGCGAATCTAATAATTCATCATCAATTTCATCAATTATTATTTGTTTTGTTGAATTTGTGCTTGCGGAATTTTCTTCTCTAATTGCTTTTTTAATTTTTTTGTAATGTTTTTGTTGTAATCCTAAATGGACAAAGGAAATATAAGCAAACACCATTAATGTAAAAATTACAATTGTCTTGTTTGAATATCTTTTTACCATAATTGAAGTTAAAAGTATGAGGCAATAAGATATATCAGCATAATGATCCAAATAATCGCCAAATATTGTAACTTGATTTGTTTTTCTAGCTAAATGTCCATCTAAACAATCAAACAAGTAAAAAAATCCTGTTCCTATTATTGGAATAACAAAGTCACAAGTAAAATAAAAATAATAGAGAGCAAATAATCCAATTATTACTCTTGCTATTGTAATGGCGTTTGGTGTTATTTTAAATTTTTGACATATGGGTACCATTAATTCACACAAATCTAATAAATAATCATCGATCGGGTTTTCAAATTCTGGAGGTATTTTTCTACCAGTGCTATAAAACTTGCCATTATATGATTTCATTATATTTCATTATATTTTATTATACAAATTAAATTATAATAATAAAATATTTTGTGGAAATTAAGATTGTTTCTTACAAATAAGAAAAATCACTTCCATCGTACGCTTCAATAACATTTCCGCCAGATTGAGATTGTTCTGAAAAGTGTTCAAAAGTATCAGTAAATTGTTCTGATGAAAAATCAACGCGACCATTGTTTGAACCTCCAATATTTCTTGCCAAGTCTTGTTCAAAACTAGTTTGAACATTTGTAACTGATTTTCCATACAAGTTTTCAATAATTTGTTCGCGTAATTTATTTTGAACAACTTCATAACTGCGGGCTTTTGATACTGAAATTTGAATTAAGTTCTTTTCCAATATATTATCTATACTCATTTGACCAGAAAAATTTATACATATTAAATTTGCCAATGCTAGAGCACTTGCTTCTTCTTTACTTGGTATTATTAATTCACCAGATCTAGGATTAAAGTCTAAATTTGGAACTATTTGTTTCCAAACTTGATAATCATTTAATGATGGAATTTGTAATTTTATATGGAAATAGTATGGGTATTCATCTTGTTCAAAATAAATTACCTTAGTCCATGGATTTGGTTTATCAAATTCCCAAACTTTTGGTTGTGAATTTGTATTGGATTCCGAAGAATCTTGTGCAAAATTCTCTTTTGCTTTTTCTTGTGTTTGGAATTTTACACGAGGTTTAGCTGACTTAAGAATACTCGGTGGAGCATTTACTGTAACCATACCGGAGGTTTTAGTAACATGGTCATCTCTTGCACCTAATTCTCCATTTTCAGAATAGGGTTTTTCCATTGTGTAATTATCTGGCTTAATAGAATTTGGTTGGGTTATTTGTTTTTGTTCTGCAATAACTTGACCAGATGTGTCATTTGTAGGGATTTCATTACAATCGTCTAAAATATGTTGAACAATTATATATAAAATTATTGTTAGAAAAAGTAATTTTAACATCCTATTTAAATATTATAGAAAATAAAATAATTAAATTATTTATTTGTCGATTAGTTTATAAAAAAAATCTAAATTACTATAACAACTAATGAAAGAGGATATTGAGATTGAATTTATTAAAAATCTTCAAGCATTACCAGGTAATTCAAAACCTGTTGTAAATAAACTTATGAGTTGGATTTCGGCTCCATTTCATGCCAAATTATATGTTTTTATTATTGGATTATTATACTGGTTTGGCAAAATAACAAAAACACAAATATTTATTTTATGTTCAAGTCAGTTTGTTATCTTTGCTATCAAGTATTTAGTTAAAAGAAAAAGACCTTTTCAATCAAGTCCAAATGTGGAATTACGTGAACCCATGTGTCTTGACCCATTTTCATTTCCTTCAGGACACACATTAAATGCATTCTTATTATCTTACATTCTTCGTAAAAATATTAATGTAGATTTCAGTGTATTACCTTATTTGGTTGGACTTAGTAGAGTATATTTGGGTGTACATTATCCGTCTGATATTATTGGGGGATTTTTATTAACTAAAATAATTTTAACATTTAGTCAACATAGTTCTTAAAATAAACCTAAAGCTGACTCGAATGGTAATCTGGTCTGAGTCATATCCCATGAGTCTCTCACAGTTACAGTGTTATCATTTAACGTATCAAAATCAATTGTAATAGTGTATCTGATACCAATTTCATCAGCTCTAGTATATCGTTTACCAATTGAAGTACTTGATTTATCAATAAAAACTTTTAATTTTTTATTCGATTGTGCAATAATATTCATAAAATCATTTTGTTTTTTAAGCAAATCAACATGATTTGATAACTGAGCTAACATAAAGTCATAAATAGTACAACTTGGTTTTAACATTAAAACTGGTCTTGTTGTACCTGGTCTAATGGACAAATTATGACACATTAAAGTATAAAAAACCCTGTCAATGCCAATCGATGGTTCAATTACTGAAGGAACAATATATTCATAATCATTAAACTCACTTATTGTGTAATAAGTTAAATCCATTGAAGGTAATTCTGATGGGTCACACACAATAGTATTTAATGATTTTATTAGATTGGTAGCTTCTTCATAAGTATATTTTTGTGAAGCAAAAACTTTCTTTCCATTCGGAGTCAATTTACATTTCTTAATAGGAACTTCTGATTTCTTCACCGTGAATGAATTTTGAGTATTATGAACCGTTAAATCATAATTAGACCTATGCGCCAGCCCAGATATTTCTAACCATTTACCAAAAATTTCTGCTTCCATATCCCAACAATCTTTAGCATAATGAGCCATTTCATTTGGTCTATGTTGGCGGAAACGAACTTTATTCATATTCAATCCTACTTGACTTGCAAATTGATATAGTTTGCAAATAAACATACGAACGATTGGGTTTTGTACATACTCTGGTAATTCAACAAATTTAATTGACTTGGAACCTGTGTTATCCAATTGCATTTGTGCAGAATAAATAGTTATTGGGACCAATTCTAGTTCTTTATCCATTTTAAATTCAAATAAGTCTTCTGGATTAAAAAACCATTCAACTTCAGCTTGAGTAAATTCCCTTAGACGGACAAATGGTTTGTCTGATATTTCATTTCGATAAGACTTACCAACTTGAGCAATACCTAACGGTAACTTACCATGTGCATAGTCATACAATTGCTTAAATTCAACAAAAATTGTTTGAGCAATTTCAGGACGCAAATAAAAAGTATCATTAACTGTTGGTATTTTAAACATTAGACTCATGGGAACTATTTGAATTGACTGAGTTTGTGAGTCATATAATTTATTAGCTTCAACAAAGTTTCCAATTGAATCTGATGAATCTAAGTTAACTCCTGAAATATCAAGCCCAAGTTCTACGCCCTTATCTTCAACAAAATGGTCTGCTCTAAGTATCTGTGAAATTTGACCTGTTGATTTATCTGTAAAAACCAGGCCTAAGTCATTAAATTTTCCAACATGTCCACTTCGCTTTAACACACACTCATGAGAAATAACAGGACACTCAATTTCATGTACATTGTCTGTAACAAAAATTTCCCTCCAAATACTAATTATTTTAGACTTGAGGGCTAAACCATGCGGACCATAATTTTGAAATCCAGCCATTTTATTATCATGGGTATTTGTTGGAAATATTATTTTATGATGTAATAGATGTGATTTAACATAATCTGTATTCATGGGTATTTATTGGATAATAAAAATAATTTATTATCCAATATAAACATCAATTTTTTTTATTTAAAAATTAAAACCAAATTCAATTAAATCATAATATTGGGTGCAATGTAAATTGTTTCTTTTGGTTTAATTAAAACATCGAGTAAAATTTCTGAAATATCTATTATTTCTATCTTTCTTGCTCCAAGACCTTGGATTTTTTCATTTAAATGTGATACTAAGAAAGGACCACGCAAAGGTCTAGTATTAGTGGTTATTAATTTATCAACTTCTCCAACTGCCAATTCTAATTTTGATGCTTTATCTTTTTCTTTTTGTGTTAGTTCACTTGTTGGTTTAATAAAGTCATAAAATTTATCAGGATTTGGTGCTACTAAGTGAGTAATCATAGTAAAATAATTAAAACGGTCAGAGTCAAGACTAACAATAGGTTGTGTACTAGAAGTCTCTATTAGTTTCTTAATAGAAGTTTTAATTCCATGAACAGTTTCTTTACTAGTTCCACCTGATTGAATTAAATCATCAATAATAAATAAGTTATTCTTTTTTCCTGTTAAATCAATATGATTAATTCCTTCTTCTATTTTAATAATTCTATCTTCACCTTTTCTTTCTTTTGAACATAAGATTGTTTTAAAATTTTTTGGAACTTGTTTTTCAAAACGTTTCTTAGCACCATCATCTGGAAAGACAATAATGTTATTATCATTTGAGTCAGAAAAGTTATCTTTAATATATTGTAAATATCTTGATAACATGGACACAATTGTTGGTCTCAAGTTGGTGTGAAAGAAAAATCTTGATGCTAAAGCATGAATATCAAATACTATTAAATTATTTTTTCCAGAAGCAGATGGAATATTATTAAGCATTTGAGCAAATGCATACCCAGTAGGAATTTCACCTTCACCCACAATACGTTCCATTGTTCCAACTGGATAGTATGGTAACACAATAGTAATATTTTTAGCGCCATAATGCGAAAGAGAATATAATAACATTAATTGATGAGTAATTTTGGTGGCATTTGGTTCATCTTCACTAAAATAAGCCAAGTAAACTATGTCAGAATTTCTAATATTAATAATTGTAGTTGAATCCATTTTAATATCAGGAGTTGAATCATCATATTTATTCCAATTGATAAAACCTCTTAAAAAATGACGAGAAGATAGTTTATTAACTTTTCTGGCAAACATTTTTTTAGCTTCAGAACTGGTTGCTACTGACTCTAATCTTGATTCTTTACAAAATTTTTCATATGCAATTGGATTTGATTGAGACAAAGATTCGTCACTATCGAGCCCATTTAATTGTTCAATACTACTTATTTGGGATTGATTGCGAGAACTTGATACAGGATCAGCAAGTCCAGTTGCTTCATTTTGTATTTCAATGAGACGATTAACTTGTGCATCGCCATCTAATACCATCATTTTATCTACAACACTATCAAACTCTTTACATGATAGTAAGATTGTCTTTCCTTCGGTTGGGATAAATGCACCGCCTGTTTGATTTAAACTAATCACATTGTCATATTTAATTGAATATTTGGTTTGTTTAAAACTCATATATATATATTGGGTTATATATTTTTTAAACATTAATTTTCTTCAACATAATCTACACCATCACATTCTTTAATTATCATTACGCATTTCGTTTTACCTCTAATATTAAAATACCAATAAAAAATACCCAATAATAAAATAACGAATAAAAAATCCTTCATATTATTATAACTTATAAAAAAACATTGACTATTGGGTTTTTATCCCACTGGAAAAATTAAATTGTTTGAACTTGTTCAACCCAATGAATTGTTCTGTCTTTTACTTGGTCTCTTTTTACTTTATTACCTAATGGGTCTGTCTGTTGTGAATAAACTAAAAAAACTCTATCAAAAGAATCTGCTAATCTATATGTTCCATCGATAATACCATTAGCAATTCCTTGGTCTTTATCATAGTAATACCAACCTAATTGATTTAATATATTCCATAACTCTTTAACTTTAGCTTGAGGCAAATCTTTACCTGGAGTATATGGGTTTATTTGTGCCAAGTATAATGCATCTGCTCTTAAATAGTTTCCACAACCAGCTGCTATTTTTTGGTCAAGTAATATTTCACATATTGAAGTTTTCTTTTTTTTTACCAAGTTGTAAAATATTTGCCAATTTGATTTTTCCAAACTTAAAATATCTGGGCCAAATTCTCCAAGTTTTTTTTTTAATGCACTTTTAGTATCAAAAATAAATGTACCAAAGTTTCTTTGGTCATTAAAATAAACTGATTTGGTTTTTTGGTCCTGTAAATTTTTCTTGTATTGAATTTCCACATGATTATGTTGCTCTTGTTTTATTTGCCACCAACCAGTTAAACCTAATGTATTCCAAAGAGTTATATCTGTACCTTCAAACTCCCACCATATAAATTTACCGTATGAATTAACTGATTGAATTTTTAATGGTAATAATTGAGTTATTTGATTAAAATTTTTAGGAGGCGAATGAGATTGGTAACGCCCTCCTAAAATATTAATTGAGGTTAAATATTTACCAACAAGGCGGGATGCTAACTCCCCTGTTACTAATTTAACTTCTGGACCTTCCGGCATATTATGTTTATAAAAGAAATAAGTTTTTATATCCGGACTTGAAAATTTTTATTCCCGGAGAATTTCAAATTGCATTTTTGTTAAAGCTTTAATTTTTCCATCAATGTAATCAATAACATCTTTTCCAACATCAAAAAGCCCGGTACCTAGTTTGCCACTTGATGTAACTGAATAAAATATTGCATCATAATTATGTTGGTTAATTAATTCACGAATTTCCTCTATTGCTTGGTCAACTTTTTTAATTACGTGAGTATCCAGTTGTGTATATCCACCTAACGCCAAAGTACCAGTTGGTATTCCTGCTGACTTGGGTTTTTTCTGAAATTCATTATGTTTGTTATATTTTCTAATAATTGCGTTGCCGCGACCTGTTCTACAAGTATCATGAAATTCTTCATTGTCATTAAATATAAATAACACATTAGTATATGCTGGTTGTTTACACATCCAATTAAAATCTCCTAATTTGTCGGTTCCGGAATAAATTGTACCATATAAAGGTAGATTATCTTTTGATACAGATTGGGTAGTTTGCATTAAAAAAATTAACCAGTTAGTACAATTAAAGAAATATTATTCAATTTTCCTCATTATTTTTTCTACTGTTTCTTTTACAGATTCAGAACTTCTACACATATTAACAATAGATGCATGAGAATATATTTTATCAATTGTGCTGTCAATTAACCTAATTGATTCGGTTAGTTGGTCGGGATTTGAGGTTTCAGACCAATAAAATTTCACAATGTTAGTTACATCAGAAACTGTTGCATTAGTAAATTCAATTTTATAGTCTATTCTTCCTTCTCTAATAAGTGCAGAGTCAAGTACTTCAGGTTTATTTGTTGTCATAATAACAATTCTTCCTGGACATTCTTGTAGTCCATCTAAGATATTTAGTAAATAACTTAAATTATTGTTTTCATTTTCATCCTTTGGAATTTGGTTCCTTAGTTGGGTTTGTCTAGGTTTTGTTTTTCCCTTTGATTCAACAGATGACGATGAATCATCAAAATCAGAAAGGTCAAATTCTTGACTTTTTGTTGTAACTTGTCTATTTTTCTCTTTTAAGTCACGGTCCTTAATTAACTCACCCATACAATCAATGTCTTCCAAAATAATAATCTTTTTATTTTGGGGAATAATTAAGTCATCACAAATTTCATCATCATAAATAACTTCTTTTAGTTTTTTCAAATCAAACTTGTCATTTAGTTTTATTGTAATTCCGTGACGTCCAGTCATATTCATTAGCGCCTTAATGAATCCTGTTTTTCCACATCCAGGTTTTCCCCAAATTAAAAATCCAAGAGTCCAAGGAAGTCCGCGTTTATTATACCAATCAGGGTTTGAAATAAAAAATTCTATTTTCTTGAGTATATCTTCTTTACCTGTAAAAAATCTATTAGTAAATGTTGCATTTGATGCCCATGGATTGTAATAAATATCAAGTTCTTTATCTTTGGAATTCCATCCAATTTCAACCAATAGTTGTTCACTACTAATTTTTGTTCTAACATGGTCTTCATATTCCTTGTATCTATCTTCAACCCACTTTTGAATTTTTACCAAATCTAACTTAGAAGAATATATATTAAGATTTACAATTTCTTCGTGTTTTACTTTTCCAAAATTATCAATTGTTTCTTTTTCACTATAGTCAATTTTTCCATAAATATTCGCGTCGATTTCAAAGTAAGTATTTTGGTCTACACGGTAACAATTTTGTTTTGATTCTTCGTATTCATCTGATTTCCGCGAATATTTAGTTTCCACTATTTCTAAAAGTTTTTTTACAGTGGGATTGTTTTGTTTTCCAATCCAAAACATAATTGCCTTAAATCGTTTTGATGTTGTTTTTTCGCCTGAGCAAAAAGTAATTGCTTTAGTTTTGTCATACTGGTTAAATAATGACTCAACTTTGCGGTAAATTTTATTTTTAAATCCAGGTCCAGATATTGTAAAAATAACAAGTGTTATTGCCAGCATATATAATGCATCAAGCAATACATATCCTGTATTTATTTTGGTAACTGAGTTTAAAATCATATTAGTCGTAAAAATATCGTTAAAGTTCATTAATCTCTATTAATAATAGATAATATTAGTGAAAATTTCAATTTTTTTACCTGGGAACTAAAAAACAAAAAAACTGAAATTTTAAGTATTTTTTATATTGTAATTCTATAATAATGTTTCGTAATCTTACTAAATTTAATACAAACAAATACTACAACAATTCCATGCAGATGAGATATGGGACATTTCTTCCCAGACCTCCGCAAAAACCAGAGGATGACCTAATTATGGCCATCCTGCTCGCTGGACTTGGTACATCTTGTGGGTGGCTAATTGTTTCCGATAAAAAACCCGTTTATACTCAAAATGAAACCAATTCAAGATTCTTTGCATATGCATTGTCTGGTCTTTCATTTTCTGGTGCTGTTGGGTATTTTATTAAATATGCCAGAAGATAATTTTTTTTATATCTAATAGTAATGTTAGAAATTTTTAACAATCCATGGGTAATATTAATTTGTGTATTTTTAATTTATTCTATTTATAGAAAAATTAAAAACCTATCTAAACCGCTTGAAGAAACTAAGTTTATTGAACAAATGAAAAACCAACAAAAACTTAAAAAACATTTTAGTTTAACTAACATAGTTAACAACTTACCAACTATGGCGTCATATTATGTTGGTATTGCACCTTAATTTATTGCTCTTGTGGTTTTTCTGCTCTAAATGATTCTACTCGACATGATGTTAACATTCGATATTCAAAAGGAGTTTTATCAATTGCTTCAACAAAATAATCCGCTTCGTCTTCATATCCAAAATCAATATAAGCTGTTGAACTTTCTTCATAAACAAGCAATTTAATTTTTACTATGTGTCCCCAGTCTGTTGTCATTTCCATTAGCTCTTCTTCTGACATATCAGTTGGAAGTTCTGATAATTTTACACGATAAGTTGTTTTAAAATATTTTCTTTCTGATTTTGGTTTAAATTCAGAATCTCCATTTGTTCCATTAGCTCCGTAAGGTTTGGCTCTTGGCTTTTTATCATAGGACTTGGTTGAATCATCTGGTTTAGTTGTTTCAACTGGGGTCTCAGTATTTGCATTTTTTTGTTCATTAACTGGAGTTGGTGTTTCAACTGGTTCAGTTTTTTTCTCTTTACCACATTTAATTGTAAAATGGGGACCACCACATTTTCTGCATACAACTTTATTTTCGGTACTTGATTTATTTTCCATTGTTATTAATTAAATAAAAATATTGTTTAAGTAGTTTTTTTATTTTTTATTCACAAATACTAAAAATTAAGTTTTAAACAAATAAAATTATTATCATACTAATGGATAATAAAATTGTCTTGGAATATATTTGGCTTGATTCACATAGTAACTTTCGTTCAAAAACTAAAATAGTAGCAGAAAATTCTATTAATATAAGTAATCCTGAAACATTACCTATTTGGAATTATGATGGGTCATCAACTGGTCAAGCAGTTGGTACTGATTCAGAAATTTTTTTGTATCCTCGTGTTTGTTTTAAGGATCCTTTTAGACAAGAACAATCTTCTTACTTGGTTTGGTGTGAAATGCTAGATAAAAATTCCAAACATCTTGAAAATTCAAATAGACATTATGCTATGGAAATTTTTAACAAGTTCAAAGAAGTTGAACCATGGTTTGGTATTGAACAAGAATACTTTATTGTTGACCCAAAAACAAAATACCCATTAGGATTTGATATTAGTCAAGCTCATGGGCTCGTTTGTCCCGAACCACAAGGCAAATATTATTGCGGTGTTGGTACTGGTTGTGTTTTTGCTAGAGATATTCCAGAGACACATATGAAGTATTGTTTGTATGCTGGTGTTAACATATGTGGTGTTAATGGTGAAGTTGCCCCTGGTCAATGGGAATATCAAATTGGTCCATGTGTTGGTATTGATGCTGGCGATCATTTATGGATGTCCAGATATATTTTAAACCGAATTAGTGAAAATTTTGGCTATGAAATTTCCTATCATCCAAAACCACTAGGAAAACTATTAGGACTAAATGCGGATTGGAATGGTTCAGGGTGTCATACAAATTTTTCAACAAAAGCTATGAGAGAGCCTGAAGGAATAGTACATATTTATAGAGCTATTGATAGACTATCTAAAAACCACCAAGCACACATGAAACTATATGGAGCAGACAACACAATGCGCATGTCTGGTAAACACGAAACATCATCTTATGATAGATTTACTTTTGGACGCGCAAACCGTGGTGCTTCCGTTCGTATTCCAAATTCTGTACTGACAGAATCAAAGGGTTATTTTGAAGATAGAAGGCCTGGAGCTAACTGTGACCCATACTTGGTCACAAGTATTATTTTAAAAACATGTGAAAATAAGGATTTTGACAGCTCACCCGACCAAACCAATAGTATTTTTTCAATTGGTTATGTTATTTAAATTTTTCCCCGTTGCAATTATTTAATTTAATTTTTAATTAAATAATTACAAAACTGTTCACATTTTGTTTACATATTAAATATGGTTCTTTCAGAACCGAGCGCGATAATATTTTTAATTGGAGTAATTTTTAATCTGGAATTTTACAAAAAATATATAACTTATTATAAATGAAAAAAATAGATGTGTTTTTTATTTACAATACTCAACCAGTAGTTAATACCGTTAATATTGAAACCAGTGAACAATCTGTTCAAATTAAGTTAAATGTTTTTAATCTTGGTAATTATGATTTGGTTAAACAAATGGGTAAAATTGAAAATGTTATTAAAATTTATGACTCAATTAAGCGCGTTAATATAATATTTGCCAAGCAAATAGAAGTATCATTAGCTAACAAATTGCTAACTAGAATTCATGATGTGTTATACCAATACTATAAAAATACCAGAGAAATCAAACTTTATAACGTGTCTGATGAATCAATAAATTTAATGAAAGAATTAGATATGTATAAACAAATAGTTATGGATCCTAATAAAAATCCTAACACGTATCTCGAATATATTAAATCCCGTGTTCCAATTTCACATGATATTGTTGTGTTTGACGTAAATACAAGTGATAAATTTCCTTTAACTAAAGCTGTTGGGGCAGGTTCTCGTTATCCATCATATTTTGTTCATATCAAACCTAAAAATGAAACCAAAGGAAAAAATATATATTTGGTCGGTAAATCAATTACTTTTGATTCAGGTGGAATGAATATTAAAGATGAAACAATGCTTGATATGAAAATAGATATGACAGGTTCAGGTATAATAACAAGTGTACTTGGTTTATTATCCAGTGGTAATTATTTAACCAATTTAAATATTCATTTAGTGATACCCATTACTGAAAACATGGTTGGAAATACTGCAACTCGTCCCGGGCAAGTTATTCAAACAGCATGCGGAAAAACTGTGGAAATAACAGATACAGATGCTGAAGGAAGATTATGTTTAGCTGATGGTTTTGAATTTGTTCAAACAAATTTAACTCCAGGAAAAGATTTATCAAAATGTTTAATAATTGATATTGCTACATTAACAGGAAACACAACATCTATATCTAATGGCATTAGTAGCATAACTTTATCAAATGATATTGCATCTACTTACTCAGATAAATTAATTGCAATTGGTGAAGAAACTGGAGAATATCTTGATTATTTAAAAATAAGACCAGAGTATATGGATTATTTAACTAGCACAGTAGCTGACATTAGAAATTTACCAAGAAATGCCAGAGCCGGTTGTGTTATTGCAGCTTGTTTTTTAAATTACTTTATTAATCCTGCAATCCCATGGATTCATATTGATTTAGGAAAAGGAACATATGTTGATGAAATTGCCAAAGCACATGGGGTTAATTTACTTTTTGAATTTTTAAAAAATATAAACTAATTGGAATTTCTAATTGAATTAATAAAAATTAATTCATAAAAAAATTGATTAAAATATAAATTTACATAAGAATTTATTGTAATTAATCAATGGGTTTTACCGAAGTTACTTTAACTTTAGATGATAAGGAGTATCCAATGCTCAATAATTTCAAAAAGAAAGAATTAAACAAGTTCTTACTTAAAATTTTTAAAACTGGTTATCAAATTCACTTTCCGCCGGAAAATAAAATTGAACAACAAGTTGAATTCAATGAATTAATTGAACGAATCGAAAATATTAAAGATGAAATAAAAGACGAAATTAATAACTCGGAAATTACAGACAAAATCAATTCACTAGAAACAAGTTTAACCAAATTAATTGGGCTTAGTTCTAACTCGTGTAAAAAAGGTAATTTTGGCGAAAATGTACTTGAAGAA
>JACCDX010408286.1_pt1 | contig 159674 bp, 158 predicted proteins | sample 7449681 | NCBI WGS metagenome assembly JACCDX01 (sample SAMN15323450, study PRJNA562643) | freshwater metagenome | isolation source: river surface water | place: USA:Blue River Watershed | collected 2017-08-18
AGGTGTTGGGCTCACCAGCACCGCAGTCACCATCACAGGCAACACCACCCTGCTGGATGATGTTGGTGAGCTTGGGGACGTTACCAACCATCTTGGCGTAACCGGCCTGCTTACCGGGCTCCTGGGTAAGCTCGTTCCAGATGTGGAGCCAGTCACCGTAGTGCTTATCAATGCGCTGACCACCGATTTCGAGTTCAACGGACTTGATGAGGAGGTGACCGATCCAGTTGAGCCAACGGAACTGAGCACCAGAACCATCGGCAGAGAGGAGGGTGACCTGGGGGAGAGTGGCCTGGAGGTACATACGGTAGATTAAATCACCGTTACGCTGGATGGTACAGGTGACCTTCTTACCCCAGTTAGGGGCACCATTGAAAGGATTCTCAATGGACTCCATCGCGAAGTTAGTGTGACGACGGTACACAACCTTGAAAAAGGTAATTTGAGGGTTACCTGTGAGGTAAACATCCTGAGCGCCATAAGCAACGAGCTGCATAAGACCACCGCCTGTCATTTGTTATACCTCTAGCAAACAAAAAAAATCTGGAAAAGTCGCAAAATTCGCAAAAATCGCAATTAAAGCCGGAAAGCATTTTATATGAAATTTTTGAAGTTTATAAATGCTTCAGTCAGTGTCGGTCTAAAAAATCTTTAATGGCTGTTTATAGATATGGCTGACAGTCACCAAAAGACTACTCTAGATGCAATTCACAGTCAGTTTATAGAATCTGTTCGCTCTGAATCCTCCAATGAAGGTTCCTCCATTACAAATTCAGATAAAGTATTTGATTATTACCTCAAAACTGGCAATATTCTATATGATTACTATGACATTCAAGAAAAAATCGCTAAAGGAAATACCGAGATGCTAGCAACAAAAAAACGTCCAGGTACTATCTTTGAAGCCCTTGAAGTCGCCGCAAGACCGACAAATGAAATAGTTAATACACCTCCACCCACCACAAAAATTCCTGGTAAATCAATACTTTCGACAGTACCTACCGTCAAAAATCGAGAAAAATTATTAGATGAATATCTTCAAATAATTAATCCTGAGATGTCTAGAGCAGGAACGGACGAAATTGATGATAGTTTCGGTGATTGTAATCAATGTGGTGCTGAGATGATTCTATCCATGAATGAAGCCTATCTAGCTTGCAATAATTGCGGTCACCAAGATCCACTTTTAATTGATTCTGATAAGCCTTCTTATAAAGACCCCCCTAGAGAAGTCAGTTATTATGCTTACAAACGTATTAATCACTTCAATGAATGGCTTGCTCAATTCCAGGCAAAAGAATCGACAGAAATTCCATCAGAGGTATATGATGCTATTTTAATGGAACTCAAGAAAGAACGGATTTTCAATATAAGCGCTTTGAAGCAGACTAAACTTCGTGAAATCCTCAAGAAGTTGAAACTCAATAAATATTATGAACACACTGCTCATATTTTGAATCGCCTCAATGGACAAAATGCTCCCGTTATGAGTCGTGACAATGAAGAAAAGCTACGCTTCATGTTCAAAGAAATCCAACCTTCATTCCAAGCTCATCGACCAAAAGATCGCTCCAATTTTTTACATTATCCTTATGTGCTTTACAAGTTCTGCGAACTTCTTGAACTCGATGAATTTTTACCATGCTTCCCACTCCTCAAAAACCGTGATAAACTATATGCTCACGATAAAATTTGGCAACTTATATGTCAAGACATGGGTTGGGAATTCATAAGAACTATTTAATTTTGATGGAGTTTTCTGTCAAAACTTACATTTCTATTATTAGTGTTTTTTTCATTAGAAAAGACATATTATTAAATTTTTAAAATTAATAAACAATTTAATAATAGTTAATGTTACTAGTTCATGCAACAAATCCAAAATATATCCAAGATATTTTATCGGATGGATCAATAAGATCTTTTAAGAATACTGGGAAGGTTGGTGAAGGAGAAGGTGAATCAATTATGAATCCGAGAGCAATTTTCTTTACAGTTCTATTTGATTTTTACAAGATTCTTATTCCCGAAGTAAAATCTTCGGTCTGGTTGATCTTAGATGCAGAAAAGACAATTAAGGAAAATCCACCTGATCATTTCTGTGCTGCCTGGGACTGGGGACACTTCGAAGAGAAAGATTGTGTTAAAAGCAAAAAGTCTTTCAAGGATACAGTAAAATTATGGACTTCTAAATACAAACAAAGATGGTCCCTAAAAAAACATCCTAATAGATATTTCTTCGGATTCCCTTCCTCCGACTTCGCAATGAATGAAATAGTTTTTAGTAATCCTATCAATCTCGATGGAAATCTTGTAGGAATATATCAATATAACGCTAAATGGGATCATCCATTATTGATGAAGAAACCAGAAGAGTTGATGGGATTTTTGACAGAAAGAGGCTATAATGTGACAGGAACCCATAATTGGCCTGCAGGTTTGCGTAGTGAGAATGATTTTGATTTCTATGAGAAATATACGAAGCTTGCACGTAGAACTTACAAGAAGAAAAAATCTTCTAGGCATAGCTTCGCAAGGACCAGAAAGAATTCATTTAGAACCTAAGATTTGGCTATTAGATATATATTATTATAAAATGGAATCTGTGCCCGAAGAACAATTAGGTGAATGTAATATTTATTTTTTGTATTCTAATTCTCGTTCTCAAATACAGCCATGGATAAAACGACTTTTTGCATATGAAGTCGAAGGTTCGGAAGGCATGATAGAATTTGATGGACATTATTATGTCTCTGATGAGGAATTCCCAACAAAACTTTTAATGTCATTTAGTTTGAAAGAGAAAGAGGGATTTACAAAGGAAGATCATCCAGGATCGATTTTTTATAATATTATCAGAAAAGACGATCTTTTGATAGAAGTTCATAGAAGAGAAAAAATAGAATGTACTGATAAAATTTCTAAAATAATCGATCAAGGTGGCGAAGAGATGGACGTATGTTTCTTTCCAACTGACAGACAAAAAATATATTTTCATATTAAAGGTCCATTAGGAGATAAGGAAGCTGAAGATTGGTTCTTCGAGGGCTGTTCATAAAACTTTTAGGAAATACTCTGCAACTCGATCAGTTACGATCGGCTCTTCGAAGACTTGTCCTGGAAGAATTAATCCTTGAGAAAGTAATGTTTCATACAATATTTTCTCAGTGATTTCTTTCAAATCCTCCAAAACCTTCCATGGTGCTTCGAGACCTGCAGCCTTCCTAATTGCAAATAGGATACCTTGTACTGGTTTTCCGTCAAATTTGACAGGAATAAAACGTGTCTCTGCCATCATATCGAAGTTCATTTTGTTTATTTCTTAATTGTCTTTTGTGGGATTTTAAAACTCAATTTTTTCTTTGGAACTTTTATGTAATTTTTTATAACTTTGTAATCCGAGTAAAGTTACGAAATATCCGAGAGCAAATTCTCCGATTTTTCGAGCAGTATGAACGAAATTGTTCCCCCTTTTAATGTGGAAATGAGCACCGAAGAAACGGATATCTAGTGCCAACTGTAAAAGTTGGTATGCCAGAAAAACCCAGATCCAAACCGGGAAAAACACAGCGATTATACCAGTCGCTATATGCGACAAAGTATAAATCAAAGGTTTATCATATGCTTTCATCTAATTTTAGAAATTGAAATCAAGTTTAAATATATTACGATTGAAAAATACAAAATTTCAGAATAATTTATTCAAAAATTTTAATTATAAGAATATTTTTTAAGATTCAAATTTTTCTAATATAAATTTAACCTCTCATGGGGAAACCGACGAGGTTGGCACCGAGACCGAAGCCAGCACCCTGGCGGGCAGTGACACCAATGCCGGGCGAAACGAGGTCGAGGAGGATGAAAACGCAGGCAGCAGTGACACCGAGCGCGAAGACCTCACCCATATTGAGCTTGGTCTTGGGGATGAGCATAGCAGCGAAGGCAACAGTGAGACCTTCGATGAGGTATTTAACAACGCGGGAGATGAGATCAGAGAGGAAACCGTCCATTTGCTTATATCCTTAGCTAAGAAAAAATACTCAGCATGACACAAAGCTTAAACATTTATAATTGAATACTTTTAGAAGGAATGTCAAACCGTGCCGTAGAATCAGTCCGTGAGGAATATTTAGACGAGGATCCGGAGATCCCTAGCCAGAAATATGTTCTTCTCAGTTTCATTAGTCCGGAGAATGTACTGCAGAGCAAGGAAAAGTTCTTCTTTGAGAAGTTCCTTACTGATTATGAAATCCAGTTCAAGATCAAGTCTCTAGAGGAGTTCCTTGGAACAACAATTCTTGGTATCAATCGCAAGATCGATGAGATTACCGATGCCTTTGATAAGGCTGGTGCATCATCTGAGCAGCTTGATCAGCTTAGATCACAGCGTGTTCCTGTAGAGGCTTTCCTTGAGCAGTACCAGGCTTATCTCCGCAAATACAAGAAGGAGGTTACTCGTGTTGCAATTGATGAATCTTACAAGGACTTTGTTTTCCGTGAGGGTGAGAAGCTCGAGGCGGATTTCCATTCAACCAACAACTTCCAGACGACTGTGCGTGGTCTGAAGGTCCGTGGTGTTTTCTCGAATCCTAAGGAGGCGGAGGCTCGTGCAAAGAAGCTCCAGCGTTCCGATCCTGTACATAACATTCTCCTCGGTGAAGTCGGTAAGTGGCTCCCTTGGGATCCTAGCCCTAATGGGGTCAAGGATCAGGTGTATGCTGAGGATCAGCTCAACTCTCTCATGCAGGCCTACAAGAAGAACGAGGAGAACGTCGAGAACTTCTATCGTGATAAGGGTCTTAAGAAGCCTGCTGCCAAGATTCACGGCGCTACTAGTGATGACACGGAGGGTTCCGAGGCCGCTGGTGGTGAGCATGCGGGTCTTTTCGATCAGACGGATCTTGTTCTTCAACGTAAGATGGAGGCGCTTGCAAAGGCCAATGCAGCGGCTGCAAGTGCAACTACAAACACCATTGTGACTCCTGGATCAGCGAAGAAGGATAACTAAAAGGTTTCCCCCAATTAATCAAATTCAATTAAAGATAATTAAGTTATTATTAATTGTATTTTTGAATTATCTAGCAACCAAATTTAGAGGTTAGAACGACCGATAGCTACACATCCACGAGTGGCACCATCACAGAAAGTACCTTCAGGGCAGGGTGTGCCACCAGTACCAGATCTACAAGGGAGGAAAGCGGAGTTGTAATAGGAATCAGGCTTAGCAGCAGAGGGGATAGTAATTGATTCGCCAATATCAACGAATCCTGCACGCATACCAGCCATAGAGAGAATCATAGGGAGAGCAATAATAGCAACAACAATAATTGCGATCATAGCGATTGATGAAACAGCACGGCCTTTGCCAAGAATATTACGCATTTCTTTCTAATATGGCCAGAGAGTATCGACGCCCTGAACCTTATCTAATGTTTGAGATCCCCAGCGACCACCAGAATTTTCAGGATAAACCGGTAGGCCGGTATTACGTGGCAACTCTGGTGCCTGAGGGATTCCACAATAACCATTGATACACTTCATGCCAGTTGGACAGGCCGGAAATTGAACACCACAACGAGGGGCAAAACCAGCATTGGGTGTTGCAGGAGATCCATTAAGAAAACCCTCCTTAGCTGTTTTGAAATTCATATAGAGTAGCGTTCCCAAAACAAACATAAAAAATATACCAATAGGTATTTCAATACTGTTAAACATATTTCTATTATGGTATATTATTATGATGTTTTACGAACTTGAATTTGTGGGCCTTTGAGTCTTCTAGCGGCTGCAGGATCATAAGAGTCACCTCCGAGTCCTTCTTGTTCCTGATAATGCTCAGCCGACATTCTCCAAAATTCAGGTGCGCCAAGCCGGAAGTTGCCATGCATTTCAGCCTTATACCAGAAAACACAGTCATCCAATTTGGAAGATTGAGTGTTATTATTGATCACTAGACATTCGTAGTTTTGAGTGCATTGATCCATTACTTGACAGAAGAATTCGAAAGAAGGGAAGGCTGCGCCATAGTTTTTATAGATACGTTCTCTATTAGTCTGATAGGGCTCACGTAGAATGAATACATAATCGACGTTTGTACGAAGAGCAGGCTGAATACCGAGTGGATATTGCATAGTAATCAGGAAAAACACTTTGGCGTGACGACCGTTCATAAAGAGATAACGAATGTTTTTATCTTGAGTCCAACTATCATCATACATACAGTCATCAAGAATCAAGAAGGCACGAGGATCCATTCGTGATTGACGACCTTCAGCATTATCTTTGGTCATTTTTGCAACAACCATTCTCTGGCGTTTCACAAAATTTGCCAAAATAGTGGGGTTAAATTCATTGTGAATGAAAAGTGGTGGAATCATGTTTCCGTAGAAAGAGTTTGATTCTTCAGTACCAGATATAACAGTACCAAGAGGCATATTTTGATGATGATACAATAAATCACGCACCAAAGTCGATTTACCGGTACGACGACGACCAATAAAAACTACGACGGCATCTTGAGGAATCATTTTCATATCAAACTTTTTGATATTCAGCGATTGTGTTGACATCTTAACCTATAATAAATTTGATCATTTTATTCATGCGTGTCGGAACACAACTAACTTTTAGTAGTTATTGAAGAGATTACATATGTCTTTTGCACAAAGTATTAAATTAAATCCTGAAGACATAATTGATGATGCCCATATGTCGGAAGGTATTGTACAATACCTTAGATTTTCCGGCATACATGACTTTCAAAGGTATCACGGAGGTCTTCGTCGGTTTGTTCCAAATGAGCTTCTCTCATTGAATAGTGGATTTCGCTCCACTATATCATGTATTGAAGCGAAATTACCAGAACTATCTTATAGTTCATCTGAAGAATCAACCGAGATCAATGTCGGTAAGATTTGGAATGGTAAATTTATGACCAAGGATGATACCGCCGAAAACTACAAAGTATTTTCAAAGATTATTCATTTAGTCAATCCATTTGAATTTATGAAAAGATCCAAAATACTCTCTTATCTGCCTGCCCCTGATGCTCATGATAGAGACAAGCTTAGAAAGCATGCTATTAGTCGTTATAATCAGGCATCCGTTGATGCAACTATTTGTTATACTTTGAGTCGTCTTGGAGATATGGGATTATCGCCTGCTACAATTAAATATTTTGAAACCGTATGTGGTGTAGCTGATAATTATTATTATAGAATTACCGATGAATTTTTAACTTTACGCAAGAAATATTGGTTCTGGTCTTATGCGGATGCTGAAGAATCTGGATCAAATATTTATGTGTCAGGATGCAAAGACGAAGAAATTCGTAAATGGGTACATACGAAACCAAAACAAATGTTTGAAGAGGATGATGAAGATTCTGAAGATGAAGAGGAATGCGAAGATTGCGAAGAGGATGAAGACAAGGAAGACGAGGAAGAAAAATTTCTACAAATTTCTGAGCCAACCTGTTCGAAGCTCGAAGAACTAGATTTATCTGATGAGATAGGAATTACAAATAGTGATGAAGAACCCATAGTAATGTATAAACCAGATGATGGAGCTTCTGTTATTCCAGATAATGAAAGCGAAGATATGTTAGAAACTTTAGAAGATTCTGGTGGTGAAATTTTATTGAAATGCAAAGAGATTCCTGTATTAGTATGTTTCCAAGAGGCAGCAGAAGGAACAATGGATCAACTACTAAGTGAAATAGAAATGCAAGAAGATGATGATTCAGATACACCTATGGGTATTTTCGGACTAAAAGAATGCGAACGCATGTGGTCGGCTTGGCTATTCCAAGTATGTGCTGCTCTTAGTGTTTTCCAAAAATATATTGGATTCGTTCATAATGATTTACATACTAATAATATTGTATGGGTCAATACAGATGAACCATATTTATATTATAAATCTCAAACAGGGACATTATTCAAGGTTCCAACATATGGTAAATTATTCAAATTGATTGATTTCGGTCGAGCTACATGTGAGATTGGTGATCTTCAAATAATTAGTTCTGATTATGAAGAGGATGAGGATGCATTCGGCCAATATAATTGGGGTCCATTCAAAGATGAAACACGAACTGAAATAGCACCAAATCCTTCTTTCGATTTATCTAGACTTGCCGTCAGTTTGATGGAAACATTATATCCTGCATATAATCATGAGGATGATAAAGATGAGAATCCTTTAGCGGATCTTTTATGGTCTTGGTTATTAGATGATGAAGGTAAATCAATTATGTATGATGAAGAAGACGAAGAGCGTTTCCCAGGATTTGATTTATATATCCATATTGCTCATAATGTTCATGGAGCAGTTCCAGCGGAACAATTCAATAAGAGAGCATTTGCACAATTTAAATGGCGTGGAAAGGCTGCTAGGAATACAAAATTAGATAAAGTCTGGCCAATATTTGCTAGTGATGTATTGGATGAAGACTTTTAAGGTTAGTAAAACAAATATATCAAAATATAAATTAAAAATTTTATTAATTTTGAATAAAAATTTTAATTTTTAAATACAATTATCATTATTTTCTTTTACCTGGATATCCAACTTGTAAATCAAAATCATCTACCTTCATTGTTCCATTATAAGTATTTGAAGAGGATACTTCTGTTGTTGAGCCGCCTCCAGACATTTTAATAGCAGATGTAATAGCGGTTGCACTTAGACCAAGAGCTCCATTAAGAGAAATTGGAGGGAACATATCAGGTACTAAGACAAGTATAAATGCCGTAAAGAGTGCGCCAGCGGTTGTATCTCGGATCAGATTACGACTTTTAATTTCTTCACCACGATATTTTGTTGCTATAGCACTAAGAATGCAAAAACTTAAAGCTCCACCTAAAGCATAAAGAGGCAATGATGAATTCATATTCTGAGACAAAGTAAGATGACGATTTAGCGAAAAATACATCACTTAGAATGCTTCTTCGTAATCATCAAATGACACTGCCGAAGTTGCAAAATCATTAGGATCATCAAAATCAGCATCACCGAGAGGTGTTCCAACTTCATCAAGAATTTCTAGAGACTCATCTTCCTCATCATCATCTTCAGGAGGACGATTTTCTAATTCAGGAAAAGTTGTTGGTTGCATATGATGTCCATCTTCATCATCAATATCAAAAATGGTTTCATATTCATTGAAAATAACACCTTTTGATTTACGGTCTTCATCAACAAAAATTATATTTTGTGCAGGTGGTTTATTTGCTTCTTCGACATTTACAACTTCATCATTTTTGAAAACATTTACTTTACGTTTATCAATCGGTAATTGTGTTACAGTTTTTTCATCTTGATGTTCAACTGCCAAAGTGTTCAAAGGTTCTGTAACTGATTCTTTTATTTCGGGCAGAGGTTCAGTTACAGGTTCTGAAGATTTAATAGGTTCTTCAACTACTGCAGGAGCTACAACAGGGGCTTCAACAGGAGCTTCAACAGGAGGATCAATAAGTGCTTTTATAGGAGTTTCTTCAGGAATATGTAATTGAGACTCTTCAACAGGAGCAGCAGTCTCTTCATCATCACTATCAGAATCATTACCATCTGCTTCAGGTGTAGCACTAACACAATCCTTCAAAAGTGATTTCACTGGAACTAAAACTCTAATAGCAGCCTTAATACCATTTTCAATTAAAATCTGAATCTGACGATAATTCTGTTGTTTCTCCATACCACCAACATTGTCACGCCACAAATATGCATTTTCCCATAAAAGTCGAGAACATTCACAGAAAACTTTGAATAAAAAATGCTCAATCTTCGGAACAGTTATTTGAACTTTCTTCTGCTTAGAATTCAATCGAATTGCTGTCAAGACTTTTGTATGTGCAATGAAGACTGCTGTTAGAAGATCTTCGATGAAGTCACAACCATGACGAGCAACAACTGAAATTATATTATTGACTTCACGGGTGACTCGTTCCATATTCCAGTCTTCGACAGCAGCTAGAAGATTTTGAAAATGCCATAAATATTTCTTAGGTTCTTCCTTCGATTCTTCCTTCGCCTTTTCCAAAAGATCCAAATAGAAGTTGAAATATGCCGGAGTTAAATACGAACACAACTGAAGCATATATTCGCTCTTCGCTTCAGAATATACATTAAGGGCAGGATCACTTTCCATCTTTTTCTTTCACCTGTTTCTTCATTTCAGACCGCAACGCAGAAAAAGCTAAAGGATTTCCTCCCAAATGCCTACAATGTAAATAATCATGTTGTTCAATCATAGTCATATCATTAAATTCATTTTCCATAGCATCCCAAATATTATAAATTTTAGTATCATTTTCTTCAATTGAATGTAATTGATTATCAAGTATATATTTTAATCCTTGAATCTGTCTCCATGTTCTTTTAGACGGAGGCCAAATATCATAATAGTGATTAAATTGCTCAGCAGTTAATCCTATTTTTGGACTAATTGCATAATCAAATAATTTCTGTCTGGAAGGTACATTAATCATTTTAATCAAACAACGACTTTTGATAGGTTCTTGAATAGATTCTATAGTTCGACATTCAAGAATAAAATGAATCGAAGGCGAATTTGTCTCCAAGATTCGGCGCAAAAAACTCTGTGCTTCAGGAGTCAAATCATCCGCTCCCTCCAACCATAAAATGGAAGGTTGAAGTCTATGTGCCCATTCATGAAGTTTAGTTCGTTGTTCTCTCAAAGTTCTGTCAATTCTACAAGGACATACCAATATCTCTAAATTTTTCTCCTTAGCATATTCATGTATCCAATGACTTTTCCCACTACCTGCTGTACCACATACAAGTAGTGGTTGTACTCTTTCCTCTGAGCTACTCATAGTAAAATCTATTTTGTTTATTGTCAAAAAGCTTAAGCTCTTCGAAGCGCAGCTGCCATTTCAGAATCTCTCATTGCATTCAATCTCAAAGATTGATTTAAGGGGTTATTCTCAACCGCTGATATCATATCTACAGTATTGCGTTGTAATCCAACATCTAATTGAGGAGGAGCACGGAACTTCATACGACCAATATCCTCAGCACCGGGTCCAAGCTCTAATACACGATTAACTGCATTTGCACGATCATTAACAACATCGGCATTAATTTTCTTTGAGGTCTGTGTAATATCACCATTAAAGGTTGCAATATTACCATTACCTGCAATAGGCTTACGTAAAGTCGCAATCTGCTGTTTATTGGGATTGAGACGCATATTACGTGCATCCTCGTGGCTAGTGAAACCCTTATTAACTGCATTTCCAGGACCCGTGTAACTGAGTGCAGCTGATAATTGTGCCTTCTGTGTCGGCTTAGCAATATCATCTGGATCATAAACTTTGAGTTTATTTGGTTGTTGTCCAGATGAGGCAATACCCATATAGTTCCAATCAACAGTACCCTCCTTAACAGTTGTACGGGCAACATCAGAAGGATCCCATACAGTCACTGAAGGAGCTCCTTGGGCATAACCAGTAGCAACACCAGCTTGATAGATATTACCAATAGTATCACCACGATAAGTGGGTCTAGCATCATCCTCATAATGAACAGCTACAAGACCACTTTGTTGTTGAGCGACGTTGAGACCCATTACACGCTCAGATGTTGCTAGACGTTCATTAGGACGAATCTCAATTGCAGATTTACCATAATCTGCCTCAGGAGCATCAGGATTTGTTGTGTAATACTCTTCCATTTTTGCGTTACGCATACCAGCACCACCATATTGTTGTGTCATAGGTGTTCTGTAAGAACCTGTAACGTAACCTTCATAAGTATCTTGTGCAGTGGCACCTGAAATAATACGATAATCGGATGTCTCAGGACGAGCAGCATAATTGAGAAGCTGTGTAGGACGAGTGCTTTCTGCAATGTATTGACCGGTAGTGACTAAGTTGCGCTCACCATTCTGGTTGTGGTAGAATGTATCAGGGCGATTTTTACGAACCTCACCGCTATTATCAGCCGGCATAGCAACGAAGTGCTGCCCAGGAACTACAGGAGTCTCGTAGGTGAGTTTTTGATTATCCGCAACACGTAGTTTATCAGTTGTAGGCATAGCCTTTTTCATGATTTCATCAATCTCGAATTGTTGGAAACCACCTTTACCAAGTGTTCCATAACCTTCATTAACACCTGGAGCAACACGAACTGGTTCGAATGGACGCTCACCATTACGAGCACGAGGATCATTAATACGAGACTTGATGAACTCAGCATTTGCCTCTAGACCAAAAGGATTGCCAAAAGGAGTTTTACCTGTATCGAACATAGTCTCGACTTCACGCTTCGTAATTTGATTTGCTCCCGAACCAGTGTAGGCATCAAGGATACTCGTATTAGTCTGCGGTCCAATATTCTGTTTCACACGACCCCCGAAGAACGGCATCATGTTGTTGTGACGGAACTGCTCAGCAGGAATGCGCTCACCTGAAAGGGGTGAAATAACATATTTACCATCAACATATACAGGCGATTCCTCAATTCCATCCGATCTCATTTCCACCATTGCTTGTTGAGTATCTAATTGTACTTGCATGGGACTACCTGCCGGGGGAATAGGTGGCTTCTGGTTTGCATAGCCAAAAGCATCACCATAAGGCCCTGGGGCCGGCTCTGAAGGATATGTTTGACCATTAGGTTGTTTGTACATCATATCGAGATCAGGTCCAAAATCAACAACGGATGATTTTAAAGAATGTGATGGAGAAGGATATTGTGGTCTTGCTTGAGCTTGGGCCCCAGATTGAAATCCTTCAATGTTCATTGGGGCTAAATAGGGCTTAGGTTGTCCAGCAGTAATTGGTTTTTGTTGTTGTTTCCCATTGCCTCCTTCAAAAAATTTTGACATTGCATATCCTGCACTTACTAAACCGCCAAGAATAGCTACTTCCATATCTATTCTTACTGTGTTTCATTATATCTTTCACTACAACAACTCATTGTTTTTGACAACCTGATTAATGTTTTCTACAACGTTCCTTATCAATTGATCTTGAAGGGATGAAATAATCAAAAGGTTGTTCGAATGTTTCTTGAGGATTATGGAAAAGAGAATCCCAGCGATTCCAACCGGTGCATCTTAGCGTACAAGCTTCATTATCAATCCGATTGAAAACCATCGGAATATTTGCATTTGGAGCATTGACTAAAGGCAAATTGTTGAAATAATTTGTCGCCGGGTGGTATAGTGCTTCCTTCGCTTCAGGGCAAGCATTTGGCTGATCACCTGCACGGATTCTTGTACCCATACGATTAATACCCTTAAGATCCGATTCGACATCAGTCTTCCATTGTCCTTTGACCCAAGAGTCTCCATTTTTCTGAATACGAGTCGTTGGGCTTACCATAAATGTTGTTGGGCAATTAGCCGCCGGAGGATTTATATAATAACGTCCTGCATAACTAGTAATTCTCATATCATCCATATGACGGAAGTCATCCCATTTAGTACGTGTTTGACTCTGTTGTCTGACTTCAACTATATGTTCAGCCATCTCTATCTGGCTAATAGGTATAATTTAGATACTAGAATATCACGAAAAAAAATTATTAATTAATTAATCTATACAAGCCTTGCAGCATTAAAGAGCAAGTTTATCAATCATATCTTGGATAGCAGCAATAGCTGCGGGATCCGTCGCTGTCATGAGAGCCAACTGTGCTTTCTGCAAAGCGGTACGCCCATAAATATCACGAGCCTTTTTGTCAATATCAGCTCTTGCAAGTAGTATATCTACAGATTCACAATCACCATTTCTGACGGCCACCATAAGGGTCGTTTCACCAAAGTGATTACGCGCATTAATATCAATATCGGGATGTTTCAGAAGAACGATCATAAGTCGCAAGCGTCTCTGATAAATATAATGTTGTTGAGTCTCAGGTTCAGGTTCAAAACCTAGGGCTCTTTGTCTTGCAATGCTTTTTTCAATCTGTTTATATGTCATACCACAGCTGAGCGCACAATGCAGAATAGTGTCATCTGCCGATTTGTTAAGTAGGCGCACATCAGCACCACACAGAATCAATTGGCAAATTGTATTAGCTGAGACGCATCTACGATCTCTGATTGCGGTCTCAAGTAATGTAAGTCCGTCATAGCGCGCATTAACATCAAAGTGTGTGTGCTCATATAGACGGGTAATGTAATTCTTACTTGCATCTTTGTAAAGTAAGTAATACTGGCCTGTATAACCATCCGAATCAAGTTGGGTGGTATCAGGGTGATCTAGAAGATCAAGAGCATTTGGACAGGTACTGCAAATAGCATGAAACATCGTTTTCATCTTTATTTGTTTCCAGCCTGGAAAGCTCAATTGTTTATTATAATCTAGTCCATGTTTGAGTAAAACTCGAATAATATCTACGCCACCTATTAATGCAGCCTCATAGATTGTATTATGGCTTGTATATATGTGTGGGCGAATAAATGGACTTATATCTGGAAATTGCGGACTTCCATACATGTCAATACCTGGATAGGTAGATAGTAAGAAATCCAATGATTCTGACAGACCTTGTACTGCAATGGCAATTGCCAAAGCCAATACATCGTCTGCTGTTGGTTGTACTTTAAATGTTGGGATGTATTTATAAAGAGCAGCTAGTATCTTCTCATTATTAATTTCCATCACGGGCACACCGCCTCTATAATGTGATGATCGTCCAATACTACGATAATGGTTGTGAAATATCACAGCCAATGTCACAAATGGATGACACTTGTCTTGACCAGTAAAGATAAGTGGTCTATACTCTGTCTCTACATATGGTCTGAAAGCATCATCAATACTATCTCGTACAGAGTAGCTAGATGCCATAGCTATTTTGTATAACTGTGATTGTAGATCGGATATAATTACTTTTTCAACTTTTTATCAAAAATGACTAAAAAATTATATTTTATAATTAATATTTTACATTTTTTATTTATATGCAATTTTAAATGTCAATTATAGATTGTACAGCCAATTCGCCTACGAAGATCAGTTTTAATATCTTCAGGAACATTGATAGTAATTTCATCGAGAAGTCGAATAAATGTAATAAATTGATCATCATCATTCTGAAATTCATCACTTGGAGATAGACTTCTAGGAAACTCTTTCTTTGCGTGACGATTATGAATTAATTCATCTGGTTGTACTTCACCATCTAGGATCCGTTTTGCACATTCGGAACAAGGCACAAAGCCGACTTTCATTTCACTACATACTTGCTTCACTTCATCTGATCGTTCATTAATTGGAGTCGAGATGAAAGAGCAAATACAGCAAGTAGGAATACCATAGTAAATACCACTTACAAAGGAAAAGGGATCCTTGAAAAGAGCAAGAGTGTCCATCATTTGTATGTAATAGTTCAATAATTAACAATTAAATATAAATGCTGCATCAATTTTTTATATTTTTATTATAATTTTAATATTTCTCGGGGCGACCACAAGTTTCTTTGACCAAAGGATCGGGTTGGTAAGTAGCAGCATAGGCCCACATTTGGTAGTCACGTAATGGGAACAGACGTGCATCAACTTTGAAGTTATTTTTAGGATTAACACGGCTAATTATAGAAGCACCTGCTGCTTGAGGTTGATAATCACGCCAAGGACATTTAGTAATTGGTCTAGTTGTGCCTCGTAGATCAGATTCGATATCGGCTTGTTGTCCATTAACGACATTTCTGTGAGAAGCAGCAACAGTTGCAACTTCATTACCACCTACAAGACCAAGAATATGCCGACGAGGATCCGGAGTGACAACTTGTGATTCTAATTGATCGTAATTCTGTGGATTCTCTTCTTTTTCCCATTTAGGACCAACTCTAAGAGGACCAAATTGCTCTTCAAATGTTTGATGCACAACATTTGTTTGTAAATGACGTGATTGCATCTTACTCTACTGCCATATATGATATATTGTATTTTTTTGCAGTAAAAATATACAAATTTTGAATATAAATATTTTTTATAATTAACAATTGATATCTCTGATATAACTACGACTGGGTATTCCACCACGAATCCATCCAGGAGCAGCAACTTCTTGTACAAGGTTATTGGGGTTCTGGATGTATTTGGCGAGGAGAGGGATCTGAGGGGTGTATTGCTGATCGAAGAACTGTTCAGTAACAGTGCCACATTCCTTACCGAGACGGACTTGTTCAGCATGTAAAAGTCTGCTTTCAATATCAGCATTACCACGACCATTACCCATGAAGGGGACAGTTAGGTAAGGACGACTCTGGTTGCGAATATTACATTTAGCAGAGTTGAAGACAGGTTGATTTTTTAACATGGATTCAGCATCGATGTATTTGTTATTTGCACCGTAGCCTTCACGGGGATAGACATTGATCTGATCAACAGAAAGGGGATTGACGCCGGATGCCTTAGGAACTAGATTTGTAGTTTGATAATTACCAGGACCGACACTTTGAGCGTAAAAGGATTGAAGACCGCATGCATCATCTCTTGCATGTGTTAAACGATTAAGATCGAATCTATTTGCCATTCTGCCGTAAGGAGCGAAAATAATAAGCAAAATAATAATAATACTAACAGATAGAAATGGCTACAAGAAAGAACAATGTCAAAACTCGTAAAAATCCTGAGTTAGCTGCTCATTTTTGTCGTTGTATCAAAGCTGTTGCACCAAAATTTGGTGGTATGGAGAAAGGCGAGGGAGCAGCTATTGCCATTTGTGTGAAATCCATTTTACAGTCCAAAGGTCGAACTCTAAAAAAATTCCGTTGTAAAAATGGTGCATCCATATCAACTCAGAAAAAGAAATCAAAAACTGCTAATCGTCGCAATCGCAATTAAAAGGCCTGATTCAAACTTGTAATTGGCCCACCATCCGTTCCAGGTAAGCAAGCAGCACGACCACCACTCTTACAGTTCTGAGGTACAATATTATAAAGCCAATTTTGTAATGATTCCCGGTCATTTGGTACAGATGTACTAGGCATAGTTATAAATTGACGCTGGCTTTGATTGCGTCCAAATACATCAGTAGGATCATTATAGAAATTAACACGGAATAGATCATCTAATTGCTGTTTTACTCCAGGTTCATCTACAGGTGCTGCTTCAGGACGAGTAGGATTATCTTTTATTTCGGGTATTAAAACATTCATAAAAGGATTTGCAGCAGTCGGTAAAGTTTCTGTTCCTTCAGAACCAACAAATCCTTCTAAACTAGAAGTATCCCGTGCAAAACCCGGATTGAAAGATGCTGGACAAGGACCATTCTGCCAACCCTCTAATTGCTCTCCATTAACCATAATATCCTCAGCAGCAGCACCACCATCAGATTCTTCAATAATTGGTTGTAAATGGAAAGGGGGTTCAGTTACTATAGGCAATGGTTCATTATCTTCTGGTAAAACTGCATCAGAACTATGAATTCTTATTGTTTGTTTATTAACTGTTCGAGTATTAAATATATATAGTGCAGTAATTAATAAAAGTACTGCAATAAAAATCAAATACATGCTTTGACGCTCCATACTACTTCCCACCCTTCTTTTTTCCTTTGGTATTATTGCGGCTATTACCAGTAGAGGGTTCCATAAGTTCAGCTTCAGTAAATAGAGCAAAAGGATTTATAATTGTATTTGCTGTAGTATTTACTGTAGTAGCAGCGGCTGCTGCTGCAGCCTTTTGTTTTTCATGCTTCTTTCTAAGTCTTTCACGTGCAAGTGATAGTCTAGCACTTTGACCTACTGCTCCAGGTGCCTTCGATAACTCATCCATACCGAACATTCCACGGAAAGATTCCATCAAATCTACAAATGCCGGATTCTCTGAAAATGTCTTCATTAGTTCTTCAGCTTCAGCAACAATAGTAGCAGGATTAATTGATCCACTCTGAATCTTTGAGGCTAGTCTCTTTCCAATCTTCTGCACCGTATTTTGAATGAAATTAGGATTTTGTGAGTACATTTTCATCAAAAGCTCAAAGGCATTCATAGGATCCGCCTCACATCTTCGAATAGTTTCTTCATCGAGTCCAAGATCAGCAGGAGTGAAATCTTTCATGATTTCTTCAGCAAGTCGTGCGAGATGTCCTTTAAGGAATTTCTCTGGAAGCTTCGGCATTTTAGAACCATCCATTCCAAAAAGTCCAGCCATCTTTTTCGCCATCGACTCAAAATCTACAGAAGACATCTTGTCCTTCATATTCTTCAAGAAATCACCCATCCATTCCGTTCCAGCTCCAAACATGGTATCTTTATCAACACCTCCTTCAAAAAGACAACACATTGACAGTAAAGTAATATATTCTTGAATAGCACCTTGTGTGACTTCACCGAGTTCATTCCAAATATCGGGATTAAGAGAAACACCAGGTAAAACAAATGCCGGGCATAAATCCTTTTTACGATTAGGAGGATTTACAGGAATAACTTCTGTAGTAAATTTAATCATTCGTTCTTCGGGAGATAGTGCCTTTGCCGCTGCGATTTGAGATTCCAATTCAGGAACACTCAATGAAAGTTCAGTGCAGAATTCATCATACTTGGTCTGAAAAATCTGCTTGAAATTGGTGGTCTCTTCGGCCATTCTGTCACTCACTTTTATGATTTCTTAAAGTACTATACGCACAAATTTCAGAAAATAAAAATAATATAACACACATATAATTTTTATTTTAACACAGTTTCATATCGGTGCTTAGGCTCGAGCTCTTTCACATAGTTTGCACAAAACAACTAGATATTGTAATATGACATCTTGATTTGTTGTGCTCATCGAATACCAATGTTTGTTGAAAATTGAGAGAGCAACCATCATGTCATTAAATTGAGTCTTAATCTTTTCATTTACACCATGAATAATTGTTGGGATATCTTTACCATAAATAGCTGTTGAATAATCCTTATAGACATGTTCATAGAAGAGATCCAATACTAGTCGTGGATTAATCTTACGTGCGGCAGAGATAGCCTCAGTTGCCATTTTGATATCACGTTCTTCGGGAAAAGTATTTTGCAGTTCCACGAAGAATCTTTCAAGTTGCTCACAGAATCCTTTCAAGACAGACATTGTTTCTTACTTATTTTGTGTTGCATACTTTTAGGTCAATTTTTGCAGCAATCAGTCAAAATTATTGTCTAGGCCGTACTTGTGGCATACCCATTTCTCTTTCACGTTGATACGCTTCCATCTGTGCGTCAAACATTTCCTCTTTCTTACTTTTTTTCTGTCCTCCACCAGCACTCATTTGTGGGGCTGATAAAGGAGCTGGACCACCACCAGCACCTCCGAAACCAGCTTCCATTCCTAAAAATTCATAATTGTGTTGAATTCTCATTCCACCATTTCCTTGCGTAGTTGTATCTTGTTCAATAAAACTATAAGGGTCTTGACCTACACTACCCATTTCACTAAAAACGAAAGGCTCGGGCTCTCCTGGCATGGATTGTTGGACAGCTGATGGAGCCGAAACACCTGCCGGGACTCGGGGAGTTCGTGAAGAATCTCGTAATTTCCTTAAGGATAACCAATTCATTACCTCGGCATCCGTTAAAATCTCTTTTTCGTTTTTTTCATTCGTAACAACTAGTGTCGGAACTTTCTTCAAAAAAGATGGATAAGGCTTTTGTAAAGTTGCTACATCAACAATTTTACATTCCGCCAAATAAGGAGTTTTCTCTAATTCTCGTAAAAAACCTAATGACCATTGACATTTAGGTGAAACAAATGCTATATGTCTTTGCTGCATACCTGCACTTGGATCAGTTTTCATAAAAGTCTTTGGTCACGCAATAAAATTGACCCCATATAAGAATTTAGTGAATATTAGAAGCTAGATAGAACAATGGCGTCATTTTCGAATATTAAACAGGTCGATCGTCAAACAGTTACTTTTACACTATCACCACTTACAGTTACATATGCAAATACACTAAGACGTTTAATTACATCTGCTGTAGAAACCGTCGGATTCAAAGCATCAATTGACGCTAAAGGTCGCACTGGTGATGTTGTTGTCAAGCGTAATGATACACCTATGACCAATGAAATGTTGGCGCATCGTATCGGTCTTATTCCTTTGGCAATCAAAGATCCTTTGTCATTCAAGCCTGAAAATTATAAATTCATTTTGAATGTGAAAAATGATGATGATCGTCCTCGTGATGTAACAACAGCCGATTTTGAGGTATTTGAATATCCTTCAGGTATTAATGCTGAAGAGGAACAAGAGCCTGTCCGTGTAGCAACAGATCGTTTCTTCCCGGCTAATCCTGTCACTGGAGATCATACACTAATTGCAGTCATTAAGGGAAAACAATTTGGTCAATCTACAGGTGAATCAATTTATCTTGAAGCAACTCCATCAATTTCAAATGGAACATTTAATGCTACATTCATTCCTACAAGTCAATGTTCTTACGAATATACTCGGGATAAGAATCCTGAAAGAATCGCTGAGGTTTTTAAGAAATGGTTAAGTCTATCGAAGAACATTAAAGAGGAAGAGATCAAAGAAGATGAAGCTCGTCGTGTAGCTCTTGAAAAGGAATTTAACACCATGGAAGTCGCCCGTTGTTATCTCGAAGATGAACGAGGTGAAGCTTATTCATATGATTTCACTATTGAAACTGTTGGAATCTTAAGTATTGGATATATTGTTCGTCGGGCATGTGAAATTGGTGAAGCTATGTGTATGAGATATGCATCCATTGATGAATCAGATCTACCTGAAGATCTAACTATGCAACGTACATCTGCTGCAATGCCTGGATATGATTTCATGTTTAAGGCGCAAGGTCATACATTGGGTAATCTATTGCAAACATATATTGTTGAGAATCATATTGAAGATGAAGCAAATGAACTTTCATCGGTAATCAATTATGCTGGATATTGTATTCCTCATCCTCTTCATGATGTTATGAAGCTCACTATTGGAACGTTGGATGATCAAGAAGTATCAGCTCGTAAGTGTTTAGCAGCCGCTGCTAGGGGTTGTGCGGGAATTTTCCGTCAGCTCCGTGCTGAATGGATGAAAGCCGTTTCTGATCGAGGCACTAGAACACAAAAATAAGAAAAAATAATAATAAGCCCATAAAAGAATAGAATGTTCAAATCTCCACAAACTAAAATATTAGGTGTTACAACATTATTAGCAACTCTAGCAGGTGCGCTTTTTTACTTATTTAAGGGACAAGCCCACAAATCCGGCAGCTTCTTATTATTTGCAGCTGTACCTATGTTTATTAACTTATATACAGTTCATTGTTTGATTTATGGTAAATGTACCGTTTATAGTTGGCTCTTAACTGTTGTTTTGACTCTGTATGCTGCGGGTATTTTTATCTTATATGCAAAACTATTTATGAAAGGTGAAGAGATTCGTCAAATTGTTAAGGAAAAAACTAAAGAGGCAAATTCTTTACAAGCAACTGTTGAAAATTCCCTTGGACTCAACTAGGAGAGATGCTCGAATCTATTCAAGAAAGAATTGTTGCTATTTCTAGTTTATTTGCACTTCTAGTTGCTGTTATCTTCTTCAGTCTTCGAAATGAAGTTTATACCAGTATTTACATTACTTTTATGTCAGGGGCAAGTATTTTCTTAACTTTATACAATCTTAATTGTGTTCTAAGAGGAAATTGCACAGCCTGGTCTTGGGTTCTGACTTTAATGATCGCAGGTATGGCAGTTATGAGTGTTTTCATGTATGGCCGTTTAATCGAACTTCAGATGAAGGGACAATTAGCTGCTGATGACTCTCAACCTCTCAACCGTCGTGTTGTTGTTCTCAATGCTGGCGAAGATTATTAATTTCCTTTAAAAAAAATATAAATATTTTATAATAATTTATAAAACATTCATATTAAATTTTAATTCTTTTTACTTTTAAACAGTTTCTGCTGTTACTGCTCCCGCTGCGCCTCTATTTTTCTTTGATTTTTGAGAAATAGGTTGTTTAACATCACGCTTATCAAAATTCATCAAAAACAGAAGACGAGGTACAGGTAAATTATTCATATAATCACGAACGACCGCCATATTAACTGTTTTCCCATCAGCTTTTAAAGAACCCAGGTACTGAGCATGAATAGCAGATAAATGAGGCTGGAACTTACGTTCAACTTCTGTGAAATCCTTTGAATGTTCCTTATATACTCCGCAATATAAATTAAATACTTGATCTGTTGAATTACGAAGCCATGATTCATATTCCCAGAAACTCTGCTTGTCTTCAGGGTAATATGTAAGATAAGTCTTCACAAGTCCCTTATTGCGAAGATTGAAGAATCTCTCATCAAGTCTTGGGGTATTTCCCTTTAGATCTCGCACTAAACGATAAATAGTTGATCGCTGTCTAAAACGATTTCCTTTACCATCTTTAATGCAAATACCTTGCCATTGCCAGCCTTTCTCCAACATTTTATTATTAAACCAATCTTGGAATGTCATTTGTTGATCACTGTCCTCCAAACTTAATTCAGGAACACATTCTGTGATCTCAATCCGACCATCTAATTGAATTCGCCCTCGATGCATTGTAATCCATTTAGGAGTCGCAATACGACTTACAATTCGGTGCTCAGGATGCTGCAAAATAATACTCATAAAATCATTACCATCAAGATTATTATCAATAGGATTTTCCTTTAATGCTTCATTAAATAAATCTGCAAATGAACGCTTCGAATAAAATTTCCCCACTGCACCAAATTTAGTACGAGTCGCAATTTTGAATTTTGAACCTGCTGGACCATCCCTATATAGATTCATTGTCACACCTTCATAATATTCTTCAATCTGGTATTCTTGACTAATATCTGACATATTTTTTACTAATTGTTCAACTGTCGCATTACTAGCCTTCGGGGTTGCAATCGATAATGGACGATTTGTCTCACAATTCCATACAATAGATCTTGCCCAACGAACATCTTCTCTAGTCATATCCGACATGCCTTTATCGTATCTGATAATTGCTCTATTAACATTTGCACCATGACCCTCTAAAACAACTAATTTACCCCCGGCCTCAGATGTCAAATAATTCTTCAATTCGGACCAGGTACTATACTCAGCAATCCATTTTGCACAAAAATCAATAATATATGTTCTATTAACCATCTTAAAATTAATGATTACTATAATATATTTGTATAATGTTTTTAAGCTCCCCGATGGAGAAATATATTTAATTGTATGTAAATTCTAAACTGGGTCAAAATATATTTATAAATACATTTTGTCCTAGAAGACCAGTAGGATGGCATCTGATTCTGACAAAAACTATAATGATAGCGAAGAGTTTGTGATTGAGTTAGGTGATCACATAGCTATTAATACAGCCAGATATGGTGTTGTAAGAGGTAAAGTATATTATCGAGATATGGATTTAATTCGCATTATGCCTGATGGTGTAAGTGATCGTTTATATGATTTTCCTCTAATTGATGGTGAATTTGATCCTGAACTAGGGTTCAAGACTGCTGCATGGATAAGTAAAAATCCTTTACCTGGTTTTGTTGAACAGCAAGATTTACAAGTTGGCCAGTATTTTGAAACTTTCACAGCTGATGGACAATTAGGTGCAATTTTTAAAATCGATAAAGTGGATGTAAATGATGATATAATTGTTGCTACTGATGAATCCGGTTCTGAAATCGAAATTGAATTTGGATATATTGGTATTCCACTTGATTTACCTTTTGCTGTGATGCGTGTTCGTGAAGCTCCGGCATCAGTATCGACCCCAGTACAGGACAATTCTGTTAGTATTCGAATTGATGCTGACAATGAAGCTGCTTTGGATTCTGGTGTCCCAGCGGAAGACATTCGAGCAATGGAAGAACAAACCCGTGTTGCTGCTGCTATTCAAGATGCTCTTGATGATGGGGAATCAGCGGTAGCAGCAGTCGGCGATGACGAAGATTTAGAAATCGAATTAGTCGGTTTGATTACTTTACCAGAAATTGAACAACAGACTGTTAGCAGACCTGAACAACGTATTTATCCCAATTCCATGCAAAAACAAGATGCTTTACAAGACTTTACTTCATTCTTAACTGCAAGACAATTACAAGATACCAAACAACTTCGTAAAATCCGTCAATTAACTGAAACTATCGATGCACTCAAAATGGATCTCATCAAATACAATATCGATGGAACTTTCGATACTATCAAACCTCAAAGTGCCTCTTTTATTAATGAATTAATGGCAATGACTCATGTTCCATTAAGACGCCCTGTACTTGACGTTCAATTAAGAGTGTTTGAATTTGTTACAGATAAATTCGAATGGAGCCTTGATCCTGATACAGTAGTTAATAAACGCAATCAGAGGGCTATTGAAACGTATATGGGTTCTGATCAATATAGCAATGTAACTTGGGATGAAGTTAATCGAATTGTAAATAAATCTACTGAGAATTTGAGACCTGAAATAATCCATTCTTTCAAATCTTCATTGGAAATTAATGATTTTAATGAATTTATAAATAATGTTGGTACAAGAATCGAATTGAATCAAATGGATTATGATCCAATTATGGGTGGAGGTCCGAATAAGCCCAATTATTGGCAATTAGAGAATATGTTTTATCGTAACTTCGGACGTCCATGGACGCCTCGTGGAGAAATTACTGAACAAGATTTTATTGCACGTCGTGATTCTGAATTTTTCCGTCAAGAAATTCCTGAACTGGAATTCAAAGCCGTTGAAGGTCTTGAACCAGCTGCACTCATCCGTGGAAAACCAGATCCTTCATCAATGTCCATCGGAAAAGTTAATTATTCTCTTAGAAGAGCTTTAGGACCAACATATAAGAAGATCATAGCTAAAAGTGGTGGAAAATCGATTCTCATAAATGCAGAAGAAGCCGTTGTTAAAAGTGATATTTTATTCCCCCTACGATTCAAACGTGATTTAGGTACAACCCGTTCTGGTCTTATTCTAAATGACTATTTGTATTCTCATATGATACCATTAACAATGACAGATATTCTCAAAACTGCAGGATCAATAACAGAGGTCCCTCAAGGAAATTCTATTTTGGCTATTGGTGTTGATGGAAACACTTTAGGAAATATTAAAGTAAGTGATTTCATTGATAATGTAAATGTCAAAGGTCTAGGTCCAGGACATATTTCACAGGAACTCAGCAATTATGGTATTAATTCTCTTGAAATGAATATTGAATTAGCCGATGTAGTTATGAAGAAAGCACAACATAATATTAATGCTATTAAGAATTACATTAAGAAGCTACGAGAGGAATTAGCTCAAATTCAGGCTATGCCACCTGAAGTTATTACAGATAATTTCATAACAGATATAAAAAATTGGCTATTAGATAAAATTGTGACAGATGATCATATATTAAATGATTTATTAATGAAATTTAAAAATCAAAGTGCCGTTTTATCAAAAAGTGAAAATGTTATTATAAGTTATTTATATGTTAATGAACCTGATTTATTATTGAGTTCTGCTGGACAACAGGCGGAGCAAGTTGCAAAAGAGAAGCGTAATGCAAATATTAGACATCAATTAAAATTAGTCAAACAACTATTACAAAAGAAAAAGAAAGAAGCTGAAGCAGGATTAGAACCAAAACCAAATACTTGTGAGCACGTGGCTGCATTAGATGCTGTTAATGCAATTGATGATGCTGCTGAACGTATGTATTATAAAGGTAAATTCATGATTCGTTATCAAGGAGAACGCAAAGATAATTGGATAAAGTGTTCTGTTTGTGCAAGAGATTTAATGTGTGTCCATGAAGTTATTGAAATACACCAATTCAATCGTCCTGCAGAACGTGAAGTTCTTCGGAAGGAACTCTTATTGAATTTCTGTGGGCCTGTACAAGGACGTCATTATAATTGCAGAAACTGTGGTCAAAGCTTGGGAGAAATTGAATACGATAATAATATTCAATTCGATGATGAAGGAAGACCCATGATGGGTCGTGCTGAAATTATAGATAAAGATGCTCTATTAAAAGATCAGTTAGAGCAAGTTTTCAATCCAATTCCCCAAGAAAAAGCCAAAGTTGATTTTGGTAATGAGAAAAAAAATCGTTTATATTATACAATTAAAGAACTTTCTGATAGAGTCGCCATCAATTTAACGAACTCTGACTTTGAGATTTTAATTCGTATGATTCATGCAGCAATTACAGAATATCCTACAAGGGAGCAATATATTGCTAATGCACAATTACAGCAGCCTGGTAGAAAAATCCCAGATTATGATGTTGCTGTTGAAAGAAATGTTGTATTTAATACTTGTGCATATTTGTTAATTTTTATTCAGACTCATATACCCGAATATATGCCTTCAATGGTTTTACATGGGTGTAAAAATCCTGGATTTAGTGGTTTCCCATTAAGTAGCGATGAACAAGAACTACAAGGACTCGAATATATTTCATGTGCTGCTGCTTCTATTATGATTAATGAAGCTCCATGGAATATGACAGGATTCCAGAAGGAAGTTGATTCAAAACGTATGAAGATGATTATGACATATACTTTAATAAAACTAAAAGGAATTATTGAATCGAATCCCGAAGTACAACAAATGATTGTAACAAAACGCAAATATTTGAAAGAATTATTTGGAGCAGGCGCAGAAGGGATTGAAGGAGTTATACATGATGAAATCGGACCATTCTTCTTACCTCGCCAAAAGATTGTTAGCGCAAGTGATGCTTCAGAAAAGGGTACTGTAATTATTCCCGAAGTAAATACTCATATGACTATTGGTGCTAGAGCAAATATATGGATTCAGAAAGCAAATATTATTGCTGAAGAAGAAGGAAAAACAAGTAATGATATTATTATTGGATCTCCTTTTGCAGAGGCTACTACATGTTATTCTGCCATTTATAGACCTCGTAATTTCTGGAAAAATCCTGATCTTCGACTTCCTGATTTGCCTCCCCGATTCTTAGAATTAGGTGCTCTTGTCAGCAGACTTAATGTTAGATTTGTCCCTAGAGAACTCAAATCAATTATTCCTAGCGCACCAACAAATATCTATTATAAATTATTCCTAAATGTCTGTTGGCAAGGACCTAGAAAAGGATTACCTCATGAATTCGGTTATAATCATAGGTGCCCTCATTGCGGTTTCATTAAAACTCCTTTCGAAACTATGCCACAAGATATTGTAATTGATAAGGGTGACTACAGAAAACATGCAAAGGATATTGAAAAATATTTAGAGGATTTCAGTAATTTTACTCTCAGTTTATTCGAAACACAAGGAATTCAAGTTAATACCGAGACCTTCCAAGATTTATTAGATGCAACTCATAATAATTATTCAGTAATTCCTTACAAGAGAGGCGAATCGAAGTCTTCCTTCGATGCTCTTCGGGAAGTTGCTCTTCTTGATCCCCCACCAACTAATGGCTGGCCCGCAATTATGGAACGTACAATTGTTGGATTGTCTTCGCTTCCTCCTGATGCTGGTATAGCAGATATTTTGGAGGCTCTTGATGATCTATCTCAATTAGGACCTAATGCACTCGCTAAAATAGCCGAAGAACGCTTCAGTAAAAAATCAAATGCAATTAATTATCTTCAAGATCTTTTGACACTAGATCCATCAGAAATCGGTGAAGCTCTTCTAAGTCATTTTATTCTTCCAATGGAGCGTCTGATTAATTATGTAGATCCTTTTGTTTTCACAAAGTTGCCTCGTGAATTAATTAATCCATCGGGTTCTGTACAAATTTCCAAGAAGCATCAGGAAGATTTAACGAATTTGATTTTGGAAAATAATTTAATTGTGAAAACCTTTTATAGCGATTTTGCTCCTGGGCGTAATATGCTTGCTCGTGCTAAAATACAATACTTTATTCAACAAATTTCTCAAATCCCTCCACTTTTAGGGAAAATAAATATTAATAAATTAATTGGTGGAGAAAGAACATTTAAATATCTCATACAAGCCTTAGTATATTGCCCGCTATTAACATTATTAGATCCTAATGTACTCCCATCACCAGCATATAGACAAGATGCAATCTCAGCCATGGGTGATACATCATTAAGTATAGTACATAATATTGTATCAGCATGTTTGAAGGTATATTATGACAATAAGATGATATATTCAAATGAGCATATTCAGGAAGCATTACAGATTCGAATTGAGAAAGAAGAACAACGCATGTTGGATGAATATAATAAATTAACCGATGAACAAAAATTAATGAAGAAACAACGTCAAATGTACGGAGTTGGTGAATATGCAATTACGGAAGCCGCTGTTCGTAGATATGATCCTCAGCGTTATGATATTGAATTCCAGGAACGTGATGAAGCAAATATTGGAAGTTGGAATTTCAATTTACAGAATCCAGATTATGAATTAGTCCCTAAAGGGCGCTTCATTGATCCTGAATCAGATGGAATCTTCGGAAATGATGATGTTGGACAAGGCTATGATGTTGCACAACAAGATGATGACGACTATTAATTATTAGCCTTTGGATTTTAGTGTGATAGATGTTTATATATGATAAATATCAGTTAAAAGTAATGAGAGAATTACTTTTTGGTGGTATTTTATATTTAGCGGGGGTGGCTATTTTATTAGTTATAAGACCACCGTTATTATTTAATGAAAAAGGACAATGGAAGGAATTTGGAATAGGACGTAATCCAAATACACATACATGGATGCCATTTTGGTTATTCTGTATTTTTTGGGCTTTAGTAAGTTATAGCTTTGTCTTCATTATAATTCGTTTAATTGAAGGCAGACCAATAACAGTCGTTAGAGGCAATAATAACAATAATAATATTTTACAAACACCCGTCGAGGTTCTACCTTCACAAGAAGAGCCAGTAACAGTATCCCCTAAAAGCTCTTCCAGACGTGGCCTACGGCGCTCAATGAGAGTACCCCCGGCTGGTTTCGGTAATATGCAACCCGGATATTATGTACTCAATCAAAATGCAACATCAATGAATGGAGTTCCACATTATGTCTATTATGGACCCGATGCTATGAGAGGTGGCGGTTATCGATATTAATCACACATTTCGACATATCCTGATGAGAAAATCTGTCCATACATGACAAACCAGAATAATGCAAAAGCTAAACCAAATACGGAGGCGGATCTGTAATTTCCTAGAGATCCTGATGCAAATCCAATTGTATTGAATGGAAAAGAGAATAAACCAAGTAATGGTTCAAGTAGGAAAAATATAAGAACAATAATTCCGGCTATAGCTGTTGGAATAAATGAACCTAAAATACTTTTTTTCATATTCAATCCACATGATGTGGAGCTCAATCCCATATTAATCATTGTACTAAAGACTTGTACAACTATTATTATGGCTATAGGTACTAATACATTTACTGGAATGGGAAGTAATGATTGATTAGTGAAAAATAAAATTATTGCAGCTGCGCTCATAATTCCCAAAACAGTACTAACTATTATTCTTACCACGGTTGGATCAGCCATCTTTTATTAAACCGGGATAATTATATTAATCGCTAGAGCGCTAATAGTTCCATCAAAAAACAACATAAGCAATAAGAAACAGAAAATGGATCTTCTTGATGATATGGTTGAGACAATTCAAACTATTGTTGCACCTGAGGCACCAGCAGCTCCTACAGTGAAGGTTACCAAACCCATACTTGAAGAAACAATTGATCCTAGTGAAACAATTGATCTAAGAAAATTCTATCGCTTACGTGCGAAAAATCCTTCATTATACAATTATGATGGGCGTGGAAATCTTGTAGTCAGAGAGTCAAATGGTTCCATTAAAACCACCATCAAAATGAAAAAATATCGAAGTCTAAATCCCGAAGAATTTGCCGATATGGAAGAAAAACGTCGTGAAGCAATTATTGCTGCAGAGGAAGAATTTGATAATGCTATGGAAGAACTCCGCCAGATCATCGAAGACTTCCGTGAAGGAAGAGTTTTACAACATGTTCTAAAAGATGCTCAATTAGCTGTATATGAAGCCGATATGAAAAAATCCATGGCTAAATATCCTGAATATATCGTACGTGAATTAGACCATATTGATAGCAGAATTATTTACCCCGATGAGACTTTCATTAGAAAAGTACCACATACCATCATTCAAGCATATGTAGGTGAGCATCCAATTGGATCTTATATGAAGGCAATGACAGAAGATGAGGAAGCAGATGAAGAGGCGAAGGTAGCAGAGGAAGCAGAAGAAGAGGTTAGAATTGGAAATGGTGAAGAACCTGGAATTCGTGAAGTGGATAAGGGTATGAGTGTTGCAATTAAACTCGATGCAGCAGCGCCTACAAGTAGTACAATTATTGTATTCAATCGCACAGATGATAACAGTTATGGATATTTAGCAAATGATTATCCTTGTGATATCAATTGGAAGGGTGTTAAATATTTCACTGTTGATCAAGCATTGGCTTCTGAAAAGGCTAAATTCTTTGGACGTCCCGCCGACGTGTCAGAAATCATGAAGACTCGTTCAGCAACAACTATGAGATCCATTGCTCGTAAAATCGGGGAACCACCTACAGCTGGTGGTACCTTGGCAAGTCCTACTGGTGTGGCAGCTATTGCATCCGCACCTTTAGTTGAATCTGATGCAGAACGTGTGATTAGAGAGCAGAAGAATGCCGAATGGGAGAAGCAGCGCTATCCTATTATGGTTAGTATCTTACTTGCTAAATTCAGACAACATGCTCAATTAGGAAAATTACTTATGGAAACCGGTGATGCAATTTTGGCTCGTGCAGATCATCGTGATATTGAAGATGGTATTGGTTTATCCATTACTGATGAACGTCAGGCTATACAAAGTAAATGGCGTGGTAAGAACTTACTTGGAAAAGCCCTTATGGAAGTTCGTACAACATTACGTTCCGGTCAAACAGAATCAAAAGGTAATGAAACAGATGTTATTACTAAAGAGGCCATCTCAGAAGAAGCTGCTGCAGCAGCCAGCAAAGCTAAGGCAGCAACTGTTATTAATCGCCGTTTAGCTGCTCGTAGTGCCGCTGCAACAGCCCCTACTAGACCGGCTACAATGATACCTTTATCAGTTAGTAATATAAATAATAATTTCAAAAAAAATTAAAATTATGATAATATTTGATTAAAACAGAAATGGGATTAGCTTTTACAAGAAAATCAAGGCGTCGTGGTGGTGCAGGTTCCATGGCACATCAAGAAGCTGAATTATTAGATTTATTATCAAGTGAATTTATGAAAGTATCAGGCATACCTGCAACAGAAACAGGTTCTTATAATACCTTTAATGATGCATATAAAAGTTATAGAGCAAAATACAAAAGAGATCCATTAAATGATGCTCGTAGATTTGCCAATAATGTAATTTCAAAAGCTCATAAAAAAGGTTATTCTGCAAATGATATTTTACATGATAATAGCATTGATTTAGTTAATATCAAACATAATGCATATAAGAAAGCATTAGAACCGAACCCTATTAAGCGTCTCTTCAAACGTAATAGACGTACAAGACGTAATCTTCGTTAGAAACTCACTTCATAACTGCATATGGTTGAGGGATTTGTAAAGGAACTGGTTTAATTTTCTTTTTATTCTGATCACAATCGACTATATTACCATGATATTGGTAGCATATTCCATTCTTATCTTTATATGTTACTTTACCGACATTATCCGGGGAAGGCCATTTGTAGAAAATAGGTCTATCGATAGCAAATAAACGCAGGATTATAAATCCAATTATTAGCCCAACAATAAGTCCCGGAAATTTTACATAAAAATTATTTGATTCCGCCATTATATCTCTATCACATGTCTATATAATATTAAAAACAGTTAGAATGTTGGCTGAGTTATTGAGATCGGATTCATTTAAGAGTGTATTTAGTATTTTATTAGGTATTGCTATTGTTGTAGTCATTTTTAGACCTTATTGTAAGGGTGATGATTGTGCTATCTGGAAAGCGCCTCCTCCTTCGGAATTGAAAGATTCTGTTTTTAAGATTGGACAGAAATGTTATTCATATGAGGAAAAGGATGTTGAGTGTAATGGACAATCAAATATTGTAGAGGCTTTCAGAGGGGAATTTACATGCAGACCTGGTAAATCTAGACCTCCGATTTATTTTTAAGGAATGCAGTACCGGGATTGCGTGCTAAGTCGTGTTAGCTTTTCCACATAACAGCTTTAGAAGAATGGAAGGCGGTCAAGGAACACTATTAGATCAACTGGATAGTAGTCCAGGCGGTTCAACAGATGATGATCTCGTCAAAAGAATTTTTGCCGAAATGCATGGTGGTAGTGCGGGAGGACAAGCTAATACTATCCATCAGATACCCCCGGCACCATCTGCACGTGCTATGGTTGGCGGGCAATTGCCACCAGTTAATTCCTTGACAGGAATAACTATGGACCCTGTACCTTCCACTGCTCATGTAATTGGATCTCAACATCCTACCCCGGCTGATTTCGCACAGGCCATGCATGGGATACCTATGATGATGCCACCCGGTGTCCCTCAGCCCGGTATGATGATGCCACAGCAACAGCAGCAGATGTATATGCAGCCTATGCCTGTCGCATCTAATGGCGGTTTTTTCAGTAATATGTCCTTTTCACTAGGTCGAGAGCTCAAAACCCCTATTTTAGTTGCTCTAATTGTATTTATTATGGGACTTCCTATGATTAATACAATGATTGGTATTTATTTACCTTCTCTTCTCCGGATGGGTGGTGATGTAACTATGTTAGGTCTTGCTCTTAAATCACTTTTAGGAGGAGCATTATTCTGGATTTTACAAAGAGTCATAGCACCATTGATTTAGATTAATAGTAATATGTACTAGAAATGGCAGTCGGATTCAAGAGTACAAAAACAACACTTATGGCCTCACAAATTATCGGTGCAGGTTATGTTGTATATGCATTATTTAATATTGGTATGAATGGTCTATTACTATCATTAGCCCTTGGTCTAATTGTTATGGGTATGCAAGATTCCTTCGAATTAGCTGTGGCTGTTGCGATTCTTACTGGAATTATATATCAGGTGTTGCCTTTCCGTCGCAGAGAAGGATTTACTAATAATGCTAAGATGAATGCACCAGCTATTAATGCCGCTACAATGAATAAATTGGCGAATGGAGAGGCAGCGAAGACCTTGGAGGAAGGTTATCAAACATGGAGTCCTGCTGATGTAGTTGATCGTCTTGCAGGCATGAAAGCTGCTAAGAAGTTGAATACACCTCCTGTAGGTTGGGATGGTCGCTATGCACCTGGTGCCCCAGGAGGTCCTGTGGGTGTATTAGCGTCTGATTTTGCAGAGGGATTTGCTAATCCGAATGCAGATACAGATGCTACAGGTACCAATGGGTCTTCTAGCGGTAGCGGCTCTCAGAATTCACCATCATCTACGCCAGCTGCCGCCGCCGAAACCGGTAAGGACGCTACCCCTCCGCCCCCTGCCGCAGTTGCCAAAAAAACTACCAGCGGTTTTGCCGGTTCCTCTGATGGGCTCTTCAAGCTCGGTGAAATTCCGTCAGACATAGGTGGTGGTGCTCACATCGATGCTGGATCAACAATTCTCAGTGCTATTCAAAATCTAAAACCTGATCAATTACAAAATATGACAGAAGATACACGGAAACTTCTTGATACTCAGAAGTCACTCCTTGGTATGTTAGAAACAATGAAACCTATGATCCAGGATGGATCTCAACTCTTACAGTCATTTAATACAATGTTCGGTAAAAACGGCCAATAATTAGCCCCATCAAAAGTCACTATTAGGTAGATTATGCCATCGAGAAACAATTTTGTAAAACTTCGTAAAATGCGTGGAGGCGCTATGATTGATACTTCCTCTCCAGGCATTGATTTTACACAACTATTATTGTTAATACTTGTTGCAATTTTTGGATTTATTGCTTTTCACATATACAAGACTATGAATTCTCCTATTAATGTTGGTAGCAGCCTACCTACTGCGACAGTACAAGAGCAGCCTCCAGTGAATGTAATTGTACAAGGTGGTGGTGGTGGTGGTGATAGCAGATATTCGATGGCACCAGATCCACTCCGGTTCTGGCGTGCGCCTCCTGATCCTGGTGTATGGAATCCTACAACTTTGCCATCAATAAGTTCTAGGGGTCTTCCTGAATCATTCCAAACAATTGGTCTCCTCAAATATCCTGGTGGTGATCTAAAACCTCTTTATGGGCGTAGAACAGCGGGTTCCAATGATCGCTGGAATTATTACACTCGTACGGACACTTATAATCCCGTTCCGGTTCCTCTAAAACAAGGTCGTCGTGATTGTATGGAAGATACAGGATGTACTGAAGTATTTGACGGAGATAGACTTAAAAGTCTTAATGGTGAAGAAGTCGCTGTTAATTTATATAAAATGCGAGGACCAACTTATATACCTGCAATATAAAAAATTGATTTGTTTCATTTATTTATATAGAAAATTGTACAGCTACAGCAATGAACTCACTTCCTGAAGTTACATTTACGACGTACAGTATTCTTTATAAGGTATATATTCCTACTCTCCACAAGGAGGAGGAACAAAGTATTTCTGGTTCATTCGATGAGCATGAAGATCTTGCTCAGCTATCTCAATTTATGAAACAGACTCCCCGTCATAAAATTTCGGAGATTCTATTTCATTTCACTTTGGAAGGCTACGAAGGCTATGATAGTTTCATTGTCTTTGAACCTAATCGCAATCTCGGCGATCCATATATCTATTTCATTTGTGATTATATTGATATTCCACATGAGTTACTTGGTATCAACGAAGATGAAGCATATGATTATCTCGATTTATTCAAATTGCATGTCATTAAGGCACTATATCAGTTCTTTGTTGAGTCAGAATTTCCTGATTTGATTGAAACTCTCGTCAAACATTTGAAGATCCACACAAAGGATTATTATCATCGAGTCTCACCTCATCTACAACATGAATGGAGCTCTGATAGTATTTAATTTACAGTATATTTAAATGTAGTTTTAATAATTGAGAAATAATAATAATTATATTTTTTGATCTGTGATGATACATATACAAAAAAATATAAATCAGTAAAATCCAGAATGGATTTGTGTAATGCAGAATCAAATCAGGGATTTCCTATAAATATTCAAGGACCATTATCTGATAGTTCTGAATTGTTTATGTCAATTAAAGGACAACCTGAGATTTATATGTCTTTTGGTACATATGGTGATCGTCGCTTTTTATATTCACGTGATGCTCTTGACAAGAAACGATGGGGAAAAAGCTTTATAAATGATACATTGAATTCAACTTTGACATATAAGGGTATTTTATATTCAATTAAAACTATTCAAATATGCAATGCGACGCATTCCGGCTCTGCATGGCCACGTAAGCCTGCTAGTACGAATGCGATGGATTTAATTTTTACTTTTACACGCCAAGGATTTGATAATTCATATCCTACTAGTTTTCTTGTAATAGTTCCATTGTATTCTATGACGGATGTTACAATAACTTCTTCATCTTCGAAGAACGTGGAAGCATTCTTCCGAGAAGTGATCGAAAATACAAAAACGAAAGAGGATGCAACTCCAAGAGCTCCTACACCAAATAAATTTCCTTCGATGTCTTCACTCTTCGAAGACTTGACCAATACCGCTGCAGTTATGTATATGACATGTATTTCTCTCAGACCCCCTCAAATAAATAAGAAATGGGTTATGAAGAGTACTAATATTGGAGTATTATACTTCCCAGGTGGTTGGATTATTCAAGATCAATCTATTTTTGCTGGTCTTCAAGGTGTTGGTCCATACATTCTTCCTGCCGAAGTACGAATGAATTATCTGACAGCAGTTGGAGCTCCTCCCCTTATTGGATCTGATGAGAAGGTTTTGTATAATTTCCTTACTGACGGTAATAATTGGTCTTCGGAAGGTTTATTACGAGGTAATATTGTTAGTACGGGAGATGCATTGAAATTTACTAAAATGTTTAAATGGATTGATAATGCACTTGAAGGTATTAAGAAATCAGAAAAACGTCTAAAATCTACATTCGAATACCAGTGTTTGCCTCTTGATAAAGTGAAGGACATTAAAGGAAATTTAGTTCTTTTAGATCCTGCAACAGGAACTCGATCATTAGCTGATACTTTAGAAGGCGGAACTCAAGAAGAGAAAGATGCATTAAATGCTACCAAAAAAAGCGGATCAGCTGCGACCACTTTTGCAATTGTTTTAGGAAGTATCTTGGCTCTTTTAATTATTTTCATTGGTGGCTCATATATTGTTCGTTGGATTTTAAAACGACGTAACACAATTGAAGGACAAGCCGCCGTTGCTGCAGCTGCACTTGCAATTGGTAATGCAATTTCAGAAAATGTAAGTCAAGGCAATACAGGTGCAACAGGTTCTACAGGAGAAACTGGAACATCCAAATAAAAAAATGGAATATTATTGTTAAATTGATAGTATTATATCAAGTTAGATATGGACCGATATATTATTATTGGTATAATACTATTAATGATGTTATTACTTGTAATTCATACCAATGGAAGTAAAATGAATATTATGGAAAAGTTTGAAGATCGTAAGGAATTGCCTAATTTACAGTCATGTCCGGCAGATTTAAATAAATATACAACTGATACTTCTGTTAATTGTTGTGATGGTGAAGTTAATGGATCAAGATGTAATGGAACACCTAAATGTACCTTGAGTAGTGCCTCTTCAAATCTCCCCCGTTGTATCGATTACCTTGCTGAATATATTGATGGAATGTCTAAGAGACATTGTATGACTACTATGAAAAATTATTATGAACCTAAAAATCCTGGAAAAGGCATAAAAGGTGTATGTACATCTTCAAGAGTTGGCAACAATTATACAACTCAAGATGATTCGACCGCACCTAAATGCACTGTTTATCGTAGTCCAGAATTAAATGAAGGTAATTCTGATAGTTGTTACAATCAAAAATTAATGGAAAATATGATTGTACCATCTGGTGCGCAAAAACATTTATGGTTAGTTGGAAAAGATCGAATGTTATTTTATGCCACATATCAAGATGAATTAAAAATGTTGGCATGTTTTGATAAGACAAAATTATACGACTATTTGGATAAAGTACAAAGTGGATGGCGTAGTGACCGTAATTTAGTAAATTGGATTGACAAAAATATTTTATTATGCGAAAAGGAAAAAGCCCGTCTTGAAGCAAGAGCCAAAGATCCTTTTTACAAGTCACCTGTACCTCCTGGTCTAGCAAATGCTACACAACGTCGTTAAAATTCACCAAACATTTGACGCCACCAACCCGAACCACTATTAAGAACTTCCATAGTAGCGGCTCCAGGAGGAACAGTTCTTAATGGTGCCTTATGATTAATTGAACGACCAACTGCAGACCATGCAGCAGCTCCTGCAGCTTCATCACATGTAGCATCTTCGGATGGCTCAAATGCATGAGATCCGACAGAAGGTCTCATATAAGATGGACCAAATTGCGATGGGCTAACTGGCATAGTTCGATCTCCTTCAAGAGTTGAGGGGCCCTGTGCAGAGGCTGCTAAATATAAAGTTTGACGATTACGTTCCAAATATAATCCACCAATCCATAAAAGACCTAATACTCCCAATTTAGGAGATAGTGTCGTAGTCCATAAAAGGAATAAAATAGTTAAGAACATTATTACAGGATTGTGTAATGCGACTAAAACGACACGTGGAGTCATTTTAATAAATATAAATGCAAGTGCTAGTAAAACAAGTAAGTAATACACTCCCATTTGAACCTCTATCTGCCTTAAGGAGCGGTATAAAATTGAGTTACTTTGGTATATATAGAAATATACACCAAAGGAAGAAAGTAAAATGTCGCAACAGCAACCCAATAAAATTATTACATCAAGAGGATATGCAATTAAGAAAGATTTCCTCGGCCCTGAAGGAGTCAAACAAGCTTGTAAAGACTTGACCATGACTCCCAAAAATCTCATGTCGGCTCGTGGTGGAGGTGCTCCGCCATTCCCAATTTATATGGAATCTTCATCGAGATTATATGTTCCTCGTGCATGGGGTATTGAAAATTTCGGCCCAGCAGATATTGATATAGTTCCTGCCGGAACCCAACTGCCATTAAAAGCAGAATTCGCAGGAAAGCCATATGATTATCAAATAGAAATCATTGAGAAATTCATTAAAGCCGGAGGTAATGGTTTATTATGTGTTCCTTGTGGAAAAGGGAAAACATTTATGGCAATTAATATTGCTATTCGTCTTGGACGAAGATTCTTGATTGTTGTTGATAAGGAATTCTTATTGAATCAATGGCGTGGAGAAATTGAACGATTTGCTCCTGCAGTCCGTGTTGGGATTTTACAAGGAGAAAAATCAGAAATCGATGCAAGCAAATATGATTGTACCATTTGTATGATTCAAACGTTATGTAGCAGAGATTATCCTGATGGATTCTTTGCTGAATATGGTTTTACGATTTTCGATGAATGTCACCATCTAGGAGCTGCACATTTCAGTCGAGCTCTTCAGAAAATTCAAACGAAATATTTACTTGGCCTGTCAGCTACACCGACACGTGAAGATGGAATGACGAAAGTATTTGAATCATTTCTTGGAAAACCCGTTTATTGGGAAAAACGTCGTGAAGCAGATCCTACAGTTAGTGTTAGAGCTATATCTTATAACAATTATGCAGATGCTGAATGGGATGATGTACCAGTAGATTATGCTGGCGAAGTAGTAATGGCTCGTTTGCTATCAAAAATAGTTGAATGTCCTGATAGAACAAATCTCATCGTGAAGCAATTAGTGGAATTGTGCAAAGAGCCTACAAGACAGATTCTTGTTTTATCGGAACGAAAAGTTTTGCTGGAGGCCGTGGAAGAATCTTTACCGAAGGAAATTAAACAAGGTTATTACATTGGTGGAATGAAAGATGAAGTTCGGGAGAAAAATGCAGCAGAAGCACAGGTTCTATTAGCTACATATTCAATGGCATCCGATGCACTCAATATTAAGACTCTTAATTGTGTTATCCTTGCAAGTCCGAGAAAAAGAGTTGAACAAAGCACTGGGCGAATCTTACGTCAAAGACCCGAAGAACGAACATTATCACCTTTAATTGTTGATATTGTGGATGTTCATGGAATCTATCAAAATATGTTCAGAAAACGCTTGGAATATTATAAACAGTGTGGATACAAGATAATCCGTGAAAAAAATAATCCAGGAACTTATGAACTGGAAGTAGTTTCTGTAGAAACTCCATCTGAGACACCAAAAAATACCATAATTAAATCAAAGGCTAAATCGAAATCTGCAGAAGAAACGGATGAGTGTTTATTCGATCTATAGACTCAGACTTGAGAGTTGAGATTGAATTTTTCGTAGAGTTTCTGTAGGTGAATAGAAGTCTTCTGCGAGTTGTGTAAATTGTCTAGCGATTCCTGAGCTAAGAGGCAGGGAGCCTGTAGCATTAAAATGTTCCAGTGCTTCGCTAAAACTTGGAGGTGCTTTATCCTCACAAAATTCGATACGAGCCTGTATCTTTTTGTGATATACTTTCAAGTCAGATCGATATTCAAAACAAACAATTGCTGTTGAATATGGATTTGTAATAGCATCATCAGAGTCAATGAAAATCTTTTTAGGGAAAATACCGTCGGAAATCATACATGAAAGCAAGTGAAAATCACCTGCTGCATTCTCGAGTCGTTCCAACTTCAACATCTTTGGCATCTTATAGCTTTTCTTGAATAATTTGATTGAAAATACACAAGAAAATTTAAATCAATTTTATTTATTGTAACATAATACTTTTATTGGATGCACTAGGGATTAGAGAAGTGACATTATAATTAAAATTTTTATTATTTGTCATCTTTGTTTGATTTTGCAAAGGAGCAATAAAAATATTATTTAATTTGAAAGTTTTATTTCCATATTTCTTCGAATTTTTAAATTTATTGTAATATGGTTTGAATTTATAATTTTGTGTATAATTTCTGCTAATAGGGCTAGCAGGTTTATTTTTCGATGTTAAAGATTTTTTGATATTCTGGAGTCCGCTTCTGATACCAAGACGTAAATTATTTTCATGTTGTTGTAATATATTTTGGATATTATTACCTGCATAATTTGCAATTGAACCAGATGGTTTTAGATAAGCAGACCCAGAATTCTTTAAAGATTTATAGATGTGTTTAGGAGCTTGCTTTAATCCTTTCTTTAATCCAGTTATTGTACCTTCTTTAACTGCCCCTGCAAGATTTGCTAAAAAACCACCTCTGCGTCTAGACTTTCTTTGCTTACGAGTTTTCATTTGATAATACTAATTATTTATAATAATATTATATTAAATAATTTATATTATATACCATCATACTATTATATTTATTTTCTATTACGATTACTACGACGACGATTTGTGCGCTTGCTACGGTAACGACGGCGTCTGCTACCTCCATGAGTACGAACGCATGCATCGGGAACACCAACACGACCGCCTGAAGGAATATTGAACATCACAGGAACTCCTGCCTGAGTAACAACAGCATCAGCTCCAGAACGAAGATGTGTGTAACCAGCGGTTGTTTCTTCAAGTACAGGGGAACCACTGTAAGGAGGTTGTAATGCTCCTCCCTTCATTGAGCTGCTTGTTGGTGGGTAAGCACCAGGTAAAGTATTATAGCCGGGTTGTGTTGGGACTGTAGGGCTGATATGAGGAGGTGCGCCGTTTTCACATGCAATACGACCCCATGTTGCTGCAACATTAGGTGTATCCATACCACCTACAGGTACGGGATCGACTGCATAACGACCTCCACGCTGAGATTTGCGTCCTCTGCCACGACGACGGCGACCACCACTCATTTTACCCATATTAGTAAGGGCAGCAGGTGCTAAGCCATTAAGAGGTCCTGAACCTGACATACCAGGAAGTCCTAGCTCAGGAACACTTTTTAAAGCGTAATCGGGTGCCGTAGCTTGGCAATTTGAAATGGGATTGTTGATTAAATAAGGAAGACCAGGTACTAATACACCTTCAACTGAATACGCAGCACCGGGGCCACCTCCACGCTGTCCTTTGCGCCCATAGCGTCTATTTTTACGTGTTGAATATCTCTTCTTCATTATCTACTAGTAGATAATCATTTTTGTTCAACTACTAGATGATAATTATTACATATATATAAATTTTAAAAATTATTTTGTTTGATATAAAGTACTTTCTAAGTAGCTGATATCTTTATTTAGTGGTGCAGTAATCTCATATCTTGTATTGGGGTCATTTAGGTTATATAGTCTATCATGAGTAGTATATACTATTCTGTCGGCGTATGCTAAATCTTTTCTTAATTGTTCGGGGGTAGCACATAAAGCCATTTTATTAATTTGCGAATAATCAAGAGGCACATAAGAAAACTCTTTTGTATTATTAATTTTGTCTAATTGTGTGAGCCATTGACGATATGTTTTGCATGCAGGATCGCTTACAGGTAGAAGTGTCTTTGAGGCTTTTGGGATAGTTAAATATGAATTGTAATTTATATTTGCTTTTGTTGGTGCTGTGGATGACATGGCTTTATAGGCCAGTGCGGGACCACCAATTGCTAGAGCACCTATGGCGGCAGCAGTTGCGCCCTTTTTAAAAGTCATCCTTGGTTGATTTTTTCTATAACGTTCTAATGAACGAGTCATTGTATTTGACGCATAATTGTTTTTTCCACCTCCTTTGGTGGTCCTCTTGGTCCGATTTTTTCTTGTACGTTTCATATGGGATTTTCTATGGGGCATTGAACGTTTCTATTATTAAATGGCCAAAAAATTGACCTCCCGGAAGCCAGCTGCAGCATCGTTATTGGAATATGGATGTCAGACAATAATTCATTAGAGCAAATTAAACATTTCGTTTTCCATACAGAATGTTCAATTTGTCTCGAAACCTTTAAAGATCATGATGATCTCACACTTATCAATGGATGCTCACATCTCTTCCATAAATCATGTCTTACTTCTGCACTGATACATAAACATCAATGTCCCGTATGTCGAAAAGATATTATGACAGACGCAATTAAAAAAAATATTTATACATTATGTGTATTAAATCGTATTTGTAAGTGGTTCAATGATGACAGATATGAAATTGCAAAAAAAGATATTATACGGGTGATTGAAACTTTCAATCGTGATAATGTTACTTTAACAGTTAAGGAAGCTGATATACCTACAAGATTAGCTGCACGAAGAATTGTATATGATATAGTTGATACTATAAAACCATTATTTCCATTACCTGAGGGTGAAGATAATATTCTCCACCATCACATAATTGCGGATATTAATGCAAAAATTTATAGACATGGATCAATATCATATTTAATTGATAAATATCCTTCTACATCATCTTTATTACAATCACCTGATAGTAATATAATAAGTAATGTATTAACGACTGTTCCAATATTTATATATAAATCAATTTCATTCCTCAGAAGTAAATAAATGTTCGTTAAACATTGTATTTGCGGATAAAGGAACGTTATCTGAAAGAACTTTTGTTACTTCATATTTTTTGAAATTCGAATTCCACTTTACATCTACAAGAATTTCTTTTTTAGATGCAAAAATTTTTCTAAATTCCTGACTTTGTTGCAATTTAGGGACACAAATACGTCCAATAGGACCGTCAATCGACTCCAATAAATAACTATCAGGAAGACTTGTACGGGGATCCATTATTAGACGAGCGCAACGTTGCATTTGAATTGTTGTACTATGAACTCTTGGCTGAGGTTGTGTTGTGGGTTTAAGACGACCAGTATGAACAGGAATTTGACCTTTGCTACGAGTAAGATCCATTTTTTTGAGAATTTCATTCGCAACGGATTCAGTTCCTATAAAAAGTGGTTTATCATAAATATTTGGCTTTCTTTTTGTTGTTGTCTCAGAGGAAGAACTTACTTGCCAGACAAGTCGTCGTCTCAAAGGTACATCGGGTTGAAACTCCCAAACAGTTCCATCTTCCGCTTCCCCTGATGCTGCACTAATAAAGTCATCAAGTGACATTGGTTCAACTAATTGCATTTCTCCACCCCACCCACCAGATTTTTTATTTAGTTCATTAAAAACGTCTTCGAGGATCGGCCAACGATCAGAATATTTTTTTGCACGGAGCAAGGAATTATTTTCATGGACCCAAATGTCTTCCAAGGTTAGTAATTTTTCAGCCTTCGATAAAGTTGCTACCAAAACACAAATTCCTTTATGAGTTAATGTTGCAGGTACAGGTATTTTCATTGCATATGGCTGATCCTGTTCCGTATTCCAAAAAATCACCGGTTCTCCTGCTCGAAGAATTAAAAGACCCGCACGATTACGACCTTGACGCTGCCATACAAATACAGGAACAGATGACATTAACTCCGCATCTTTTTCCGCTTTCAGATGATGGCTAATACGCCAATTTGATCCGATGAATTTTTCCGTTTGATCAGCTACTGACTCACGATCTTTCTGATCTAGAGGCCGTAACTGGATTTGTTGTGTCGCTGTTGCTGATGCCATTTTTGTCGGTATCTATTTAAGTAAAAAACGTTTTTAGGCTTTATATTACCGCTTGTTTAATGATCTACATCCCAGGCGGCACGTTGTGCTGCTTCGGTATAATCCCGTGTCTTTCTCACAGCGTAGGCTGCATTATTTTGAGCAATCAATTTGTCTCGAACAAAATTATCAGGTTTCGGATAAAATTTTCCATCTGGATACATACCATGTTTATCAAGCTTTTTATCAATCCAAGCATATGCGCCTTCACGTCCAGGTCCATGTCCTAAAGCTGCTGCTTGACCTGATGAGACTAGAGCATCAATGTCATATACCATATAGCCACGATATTCAATTTTGAATAGAGGATTTAATGCCATTTTTGACTTTGTTTGTGTGTTTTACATCCAATTATTAATTATTTCAATTTTTAATTAAAATGTAGAGAAGTTAGTGGGAATTGATGTATCATTTGCGGCAATTCCATCCATGAAGACACCACCATTCTGTGCAAATTCAGGGGCAAAAGTTTGCATAGCATTAGCGGTAGCCATGTTTGCGGGACCACCAATACCAGAATCTTCAATTGCATCTACAGCGTCCATTTGAGGTGCTGGACGGAACATTCTTTCAGGATGCCGTAGTTTCTCAGGAGCATTAGCACCTTCATTGGGTTCATCATATGGATCTTGAGCACCAGGAGGGCCAACTTCCCGAGCAGTATTTAATGGTGCTGCTTGTGAAGGAGCTGAAGGACCTGAGCCTAAAACAGTACGAGGTCCTTCAACAATCGGCATTGGAACATTATCAGGAATATTAGCCATTGCTGGAGAAGCCGCCGCCGGAGCCTGATAATTGGCAAACGAATCGGATGAACTCATAGTTTCAGTATCATCTTTTCCTAAAGGTGTGTGTTTTAGAATAAGTTGATATCCTAGGTATAAGATTAATACAACAACTAAAAATTTCAAGAAGGCTTCCAGTGACATCTGTAAGGCTTTTGGAAATATATTATTATTTTTTTATTACATTGAAAGTTTCATTAGAATTCGAAAAACGATTTTTAAGCGGAACGTGTTTTGCTTTTCATCATAATAGGTTTATCAACAGGAATAAGTGCAGTGCCTGATGCGGTTGCAACAATATAAACATGATCATCTCCTGTTATTGCACCACCACGACTGATAGGGCTGATTTTAATATCTACACCAATCACTTGTTGGACATTTGCAAATTTTCTGCGTGCTTCACGACGAAGTTCTTCCTCCGCATTTTTGGTAACTTCATTAATAGCACTTTGAATCAATGAACTTTTGCCTCCCAAAACGCCGGGAATCTTAGCAAATAGACCACGAACGGCAGAAATAGTTTCAACACGATTTGTTACAACCATACCTGCAGGCTTATACATGTGTTCATCATATTCAGTAGTAGTTGTTAATGCAATATAATCAACTGGGGTTTTAAAGAATATTCCACCACCATTTTGTTTCCGACGAGTCTTACGCATATTTGACATATTTCTATTAGAGATTAATATTTAAAGTTTATAGTTAAAAAATCTAATATAGAATATAATGGCAACTATTTCAGATTCTCTACAGAAACAACTTCTAGAAAATAAAGATCTTGTTTTACAGGTTTTACCGATTATTCATAAAATTAAAGAGTCACGACCTGAAATTACCAAAAATGAATTGTTAGAAGTTGATGGAGTTGTTGAAAAAGCGATTGATGCTCTTGAAGGAGTGTCGGCTGAAATTAAGGAATCAATGAAATCCTTTCCTTTATTATCGATGCTAATTGATGCACTTGAAGATAATAGTATTGATAAATTAATGTTAGTCGTTAGCGGTTCAGTTATTACAGAATCAAATGTCGATAAAGCTGTTGATATTATAATTCCGGATGCTATTGAGCAAAAAATTCCTGTAGAGATTCGAACATCAATAGTCAAAATGATTCTTGGAGCCTTGAAAGATCTTTTGACTAGCTGTATCAATAAAAAGTCTGTTGCAGTCGCTACTGGACCTACACGTCGTAGCCCTGACGAACCTCCTCCTCTCGAAGTATGCCCTTAATTTTGATAGCTGCCTAAAATTGACTCAACAATTATAACTAAGTTTCTAAACTAAAGATGCAGCAACAATCGATCTTAGTGACAACATTAATTACTTTGCGAGGCGAGATTCGCCGAGCGCAAATCAAATTAGGTGATGATAATTCACTTAGTTTAGAAACTCTAAAAACATATTTCAGAAAAAAATCAGAACCGGTTGTTATTGGAACATATAATATGCCCTTACCAGCTCCTACAGGTACTAAAATTCATATTATGGGTTATAAAGAGGGTAAATCAGGAACAGAAAATAAATATGTCTTTCCAGCACCTTTTGATAAAACGGTTATGTTTGGTGATGTTGTTCTAATTGCTTCAGAAGGTGTTCATAGTTCATGGTCAAAGCCTACAATGTTTTTACCAACAGTCTGGGAGGATTTTATTAAGGCTAAACCTGTTGCAACACCGGCTACAAATACAATTATTAGTGGAGGAGCTGCTACTAAAATAAAACCGGCAGTACAATTATCATCTGAAGGTGGTGAAGATTTGGATAATGAAGAAGAACTAGGAGAGGTGGAAGAAGAAGAACTAGGAGAGGTTGAAGAAGAAGAATCAGAACATGGATCAGATTCAGAGACATCTGATCTGGAAGTTGAAGATGAAGAGGAAGAAGCACCGCCACCTGTTAGAAGAAAAAAGAAGCCTACACCATCACAAATTCTATCAGGATATCAACAACAAAATATTCTATTGATGGCTGAGGCTCATAATGAATTGAAGACTGAATCAATCGGTCTATTAGATCTTGATAAAGATAGTTCAAAGGAAGAATATAAGGGTAGAATTGATTGTTATAAAAGATTTACATTCTTGTTGGAACATGGCGTGTCAGAGGAAAAGATTCGAGATCTTGAAAAGTATATTCTACTAGCTACCTTGGAAGAAGCAAAGAGGAAGCATATCTTTGCTCATTGGGCAAATAAACTATTTGAAGAGATTTTCATTCAGCGCCAACGTCGTTTATTCTCTAATTTACACCCTGAATCTCCGGTGGGTAATATTGGGCTCTTTGAGCGTGTAACAACTAATGATATTACAATGTCTGAACTAGCTTATTTTACAGATATTGAACTTTATCCTGAAAATTGGACTAAGTTGCAAGAGCGTATGTTGATCCGAGAGCAGAAATGGCTTGAAGGTAATACATCTATGAAGACAGATAAATTCCGTTGTAGTCGTTGCGGAAAGAGTGAATGTAGTTACTATGAAATGCAGACACGTTCAGCAGATGAACCTATGACAATTTTCATTACATGCTTGAATTGTAATAAGCGTTGGCGTAATTAAGCATTATTGGATATAAAATTATATGCTAATTAATTAGATTTTTAAGCATATGGATTTTACTGTTTTTTTAGAACCAACAATAATAACAATACCACATTTTGCAGTTTCTAATTCGAACTTATATGATAAACGGTATCAAATTGAAAGATTACGTGTTCAATTAAAACGTCGAAGTATTTCTGAAAAAAGACATACGACTCTTAATAGATTGAATAATGAGATCAAGGAGGATAAAGCGGGATTACAAGAATCAAACCCGTCGTCGGATCAGAACCAAAAATACTTCACAACAGCATCAAAAAAAGTCTATAGAAGTACCACATGTAAGCAAAAATATCAAACCCGGCGATGATTTCTATTCATATGTTAATAGTATTTGGCTAGATAAAACTAAAATGCCTCCATCTGAATCTTCTTTTGGAGTTAGTGAGGAGATCGAAAATAATATTCGTGGAAAACTATTAAAATATATTTATCATTTAATTCATGAAACCGACGAAAATAATGTAACAAGATTAAATGATCATGAAAAACTTGTTATGACTTTTTTCAAGTCAGGTATGTATTCAAATCGTCATCGGGATCATGAAAAAACATTTAAGAAAATGTTGGCAGAACTCGGATGTATGAAGACACGTGAAGATATTATGGCTACTATGGGATCATTAATTAAACAAAATATTCCAACTCTTCTAATGATTTATGTTGGAAGAGACTTGAAGAATCCCGATAAAAATGTTGTGGTTTTGACAAGTGGTGCGCTATCTCTTCCTGATAGTTCATATTATCAAGGAACTGGTCCAGGTAAGATGGAAATTCTAAAAAGTTTTGAAATTTATTTAAATCGCACAGGAAAAGAATTGGGTTACGAAGAATTTGGAAGAATTGCTTCAATCGAATCACAAGCAGCGCAGCCCTACGATGAAGCACTTTCTATCCCTCCTAAAATGATCTCTGGAAGACAACTCGCAATGAAGTATAAAAATATCCCATGGAAAAACTTCTGGACTTCCTATGGATTTGATGAGAATGAATGGCCTACATTACGAATTATGAATAGATGTGAAGTATGGCTTGAATGGCTGGATAAACAATTAATAAAAATATTAATAAATGATTGGATTACATGGTTCAGAGTTCAAATAACTTTATATTTTGCTCCTTTGATACCTTCACCAATAGATGATTTGTACTTCAGGTTCTTCGGAGCTAGACTTCGAGGCGACAGAATTAAATTAACTCAAGAACATCTTCTCTTCCATATCTCCAATTATCTTCTACAAATATCACTTTCATATATGTATAAAAAATGTTGTCTATCAGATTCTCATCAAAAAGACGTTAGAGTCTTCGTTGATAATATTATGTCTTCAGCAATTAAGAGAATAGATGATGTTACATGGCTTTCGAAAAAATCTCGGGAGAAAACCAAAGAAAAAATTAGAAAAGTAGATTTAGAAGTTGCTGATGTTGATTCAGGAGAAAATTATAAAAATCCTATCAAAGGTATGTCAGAAATTGATGTAGTTCATAATATGCGACTATTAGGTGAAGCAATAACACGTCGAGATATTTATTATATGCGTAATCCTGATGCTATTATTCCACCTGGTGATGCAGTCTATGAGGTGAATGCACATTATTATATTTCAGGAAATCGTCTGGTGATACCTGCAGGTATTACATTATGGCCATTTTATGATGGAAATAGAAGTGGATGGTGTTTTGGTGGTCTAGGAGCAGTAGTTGGCCATGAGTTATTACATGCATTTGATGAAGAAGGTAAAGACTATGATCCAAAAGGAGTATTCAGACCTTGGTGGTCAGTAAAGGATCTCAAATATTTCATTAAGAAAACAAATGCATTAATTAAATTATTTAACAATACTCGGTTTATGGGCAGATTTGTTAATGGTAGAGCAACACTATCAGAAAATATTGCAGATCTAGGAGGTCTTGGTATTGCATTAGATGCTTTGAAACGTGATATGGATAAACATGGTCTGAGTGAAGAGAAAAAAAAAGAGGAGCTGAGAGAATTCTTTATTAGTTATGCAGTTTCATGGCGAACTAAAGAACGTCGTCAAAGATCCATTTATAGACTTTTCACCGATGTTCATGCCCCTGCAGCTCTTAGAGTTAATCGCATTGTAACTCATTTCCAAGACTTTTATGATATTTTTGATGTAAAACCAGGAGATCCTTTATATATTGATCCTAAAGATAGAATTACTATTTTTTGAATAATTTATTTTAGCAATTATAAAGGTAGTCTAAATAAATATATTATTATATAAATATATAAAATAATGTATTTAGTTCGCGAAAATGGTGTTAATACAGGTAAGAAAGATATTACTGTTTTATCAAAATCTGAATCTAGTAAGGACAATGGTAATATGATTTTTTTTCCGGGTTATGGTGGAGCAAATTATTTTTTAAATATGGGATTTCCTGAAAGACCTACAATTTATTGGGTGTTAGATCAGTTTATTAAAGAAGATAAAGTATTCATTGATATTGGTGCGCATATTGGTTCATATGCTTTAGTCTGTGGAGCAAAAGCCAATCATACATATGCATTTGAATGTACGCCAAAAACATTTTGTTATTTATCTGCTAATATTGCATTGCATGAATTAGAAAATAAAATTAGTCCTTTACCTTTTGCATTAGCTGATAAAGAGGGAACAATGGACTTATATATTCGTGGAGAAGACGGTGGTGGTAATGGGTTATATCAAATAGAAGAAAAAGATACTACTAGAGAAAAAGTTAAAGTTAGTGTAAAAACATTAGATTCATTCAATATTGATAATGTTGGATTTATTAAAATCGATGTTGAAGGATTTGAAAAAAAAGTTCTTATGGGATCCATAAAAACATTACAAAGATCTGGATGGCCACCTTTTGTTTTTGAATGTTGGAATGGTGATGATTATGCAAAACAGAGAAATGAACTGTTTGAATATATTACATCAATTGGATATAGTGCTCAAAAACTAACAGGATCAATCGATATGTGGCTTGCAACAAAAAAATAATAAAATTAAATAATATAGAAATCAGACGCTTTATTTTTGAATATTTTTAAGCACATTAAGAATAGAATTTTTAATTGACCCACTGTTCATAGATTGCAAAGCACTAACAATATTTTGTCCAAGAGGCGAAGGTGCGACAGGAGAAATTGAATGAATTGCTGGCATTTCAGATTTAATTAAAGATGAAACAGAGGATAACTTCGACGCAGAATCCATAGAATAATTCAATTTTTTATGAGTAATCCTATTTGATCTTTTACCACCTTTATGTGTTTTTTTATTTTTTCGAGAAGATTTTCTTTCAGAATTTCCCGAACTAATATCAAACTGCAATAATCTCTTAAAGAAGTCTGATGGAGCTTTGATATTTAAATCTTTTAGAATTTCTGTCAGATTTGATGGACGTTCAAAAATAAATGCCTTATTGAAGAACTTCCCATCTATTTGCATTCTTTTAGAAAAGTCTGTCAGATTTAATAGAGGTTTTTTATTTGCTGCTATATAAACATCTACTTGTTTTTCTTCACGATCACTTCGGAGGTCAGCAATAAACTTCTGATAATTGTTCGGTGCCAAAGATCCAAAGACGAAGAATCCTGTTCGAAGATCAAATTGCATTCTTCCATAACCTTCTATACCCGTTTTCTTTGCTTTTTCTGTGAATTTATCAAGATTCTCTTCAATACTTCGACGACGTACTTCAGCATCTTCCGATGCACCATTACTTGACGCATTTAGATAAGAATCTCCATCTAAATCTAGAAAATAATGAATACCTTCAGCTGTAATTAATGCTACTGGAAGAATAGTATATTCATTGTTCATTAATTCATCATTAAATGTCTGTAGAACCTCATCAAAATTGGCAAAATCTCTGAAAGGATTCTCTAAAGGTGTTTTACGTGAATAGAAAGCGATTTCAGGAAATCCACGGTGTTTATTACTATCAACATATAATTGTAATAATAAATCAGTTGCTATGGTACTAGGAATATGCCGCAAATAGGATGCTAAAGGTGATTGACCTGTACGAGTATCTAATGAGTCATCTCCTGCAATTGCAATATATCCCATAGTACCTGTTTTTTCCATAAATGAACGATTAACACAATTATCAAAACTGTAAAATTCTTTTGCTTTTGCTAATTTACTGCTATCACCAACACAAGGTAACTCAAATGTATCACATCTTTTAATAGCTGCATCGGGAGCTTTATTACCTTTAGGTGTTGGTCTAGTATCTTTACTTGGACTGATCATATTGATGAAAGGTCTTGATTGAGCTAGTGTATAAACCATATATCCATTATATTTGTGCCATGCAGGCTTCTCACTAGTCCAATCGAATAGACCGAATCCTGCTTTAGGTAAATGAAATGAAAAAACATTTTGTGTGGCCGACATACAAGTTGTATATTTCTCGCCTCTACTCATAGGACGTCCGAGGAAATCTCTGAAAATATAAATTGGGTCTTTCAGTTCTATTGAGCGAAAAAATATTGTACCAGCAGGTAAATCAACTAATTGTACTTTCCCTTTCTTAACATTTGATGCAACATAATAAGGACCTAGCCTCATTTTAACCTACTAATATCTTAGATTTGCATAAGATCTTGAATGCGCCAATATTCATATTTTCCATCAGGTAGTGGTCGTTTAATTATATATGGGAGACGTTTTTCAGCTAATTCCATACGAGCAATTTCACGGACATCACTTACATGATCGGGCACAATGATAAATGGTTGTGCGCCTTGGGCGAGTTGATTTGATCGAAAACCAATAATACGAGCATATTCATACTTTGTTAGGAAAGGATATGTAATATGATTTTCATCGTAAGGTGGTAGTGTTGCTTTTTCTGCTTCTGAATCTTTATCGTTTTTGGTCACAATTTTATTAGCAAGCTCTAGAGCGCTGACTCGCCGGGGCGGGGTAACCTTTAATGGTATTTTTTTAACAGTTTCTTCAACATAATCAAGAACACATTCAGGATGAGATTGATATAGTTTCTTGAATGCAATCTTTTCTTGATCATCAACAACTTCTAGCTCAGCACCTAACTCATCCTCAATGAGATCGCCTTCATCATCATAATCAGCTGCAACACCAGTATCGTCGATATCAGCCATATTATCTATACTAATTATAAAAGTTTTTATTAAGCTGTATTACTCAATTTTTCCGAGTATTATTAATAAAAAATTGAAAAAGTAAAGCACTTTAAGCAAGACACATACAGTTATACAGTAACAACAATGTCAGCACACACAGCAGCAACTGAAGGTATTTCTGCCACCCCTACTGGGGGTGGTGCAGGGTATGAAGTGGAAGAGTATGTCGTTAAGGAATTCAATTCCTTTGACGATATGGGTCTTCCTGATAATCTATTGCGAGGAATTTATGGTTATGGTTTCCAAAATCCATCACAAATTCAATCAAAGGCTATTGTCCCCATGATGGAAGGTCGAGAAGTTATCGGCCAGCAACAATCAGGTACGGGCAAGACAGGCGCATTCGTTATTGGTTCTCTGGCTCAAATTGACCCATCTCTTAACTCTCCACAGGTCCTTGTCATCTCACATAGTCGTGAGCTGGCTCAGCAAACTGCAACCTGTGCGAAGGCTATTTCCTCTTATATGGGCGTCAAGGTACTCTATGTTGGTGGTGGTACCCGAATCGAACACGATATTCGTGATCTCGACAAGGGTGTCCATTTCATCGTAGGTACTCCTGGACGCATCAAGCATCTTATTAATCTCAAGAAGTTGAACACGCATACTATTAAGCGTATCGTCATTGATGAGGCTGATCAGATGCTCAAAGATAGATTCAAGGATCAGATTGGTGAAATCATTGAGCCCGAGGAGGGCTGCCCGTTCTCAAAGGATCTCAAGATCGCTTTGTTCTCGGCCACTCTCCCCGAAGAAGCACTCGAAGTCGCTGAACAGCTTATGCCGAATAATGTGAAGATTATTATCCCCAAGGAGGAAGTTTCTCTTAGGGGTATTAAGCAATATTATTTCGCAGTAGAAGACCGTTTCAAGTTCGACGCGTTACTCGAAATCTACTCACATCTAAAGATCAATCAGCTCATTATCTTTGTCAATTCTCAGGAATCCGCTGAGAAGCTGGCTCACAATATGGAGCGCAATGGTCACCGTCTGCGGTACATCCATAGTGGGTTGCCTCAGGAAGAACGCATGCAACGGATGAAGGAATTCCGTGCAGGCGAATGCAAGGTCCTCATCAGTACGGATCTTCTCGCACGTGGTATCGATGTCCAGCAAATCAGCTTGGTCATCAACTACGAAATGCCCCATGACAATGAACACTATATCCATCGTATTGGTCGTTCTGGTCGCTATGGTCGTAAGGGTTGTGCTATCAACCTCGTCAATAATCTCGAACTCTCCCGCAACATCGAAAGCATCAAGGAGTACTACCAAACCGAGATTAATCCCCTCGAACCTGCCGATATCGAACAGATCACTAGTAAATCCATCTAAAACTTATATATAGTTTCATCCAATTTGAATAAAAATATAAATAAATTAAAATTATTATAAAAATAAAAAAAGGGTATTTTTTGGTATCCTCTTTTTATTTTTTTGTCATAATTATAATTTCCTTAATACATTCCAGAATAATCATAATTATCTACACTAGGATCATTATTGTCATCGTATTCTTCTTGTTCTTGTTCTTCCTCAACCTCACCTTCATCATCCTCACCTTCAGATGGCTCTTGATTAAATTCTTCACCACGAATATCATGACGACACATAGGACAACGCACATTACGCTCGAACCAAGTATCAATACAACTTTTATGGAATATATGATTACAAAAATCAATCTTTCTCAACTCCTGGCCAACCACAAATTGCTCCAAACAAACCATACATTGTGATTGTAGATGTTCTGATGCAGCCGTTAAAATCGTTGTTGCTTCATCAATTTGCTCATTACTTGGATGTACTACTACCGGTGATGCTGCTCTCAATGCATTCTCTAAAGCTGCATCCGTTAGACCAGTCCCAAATATAGATATAGTTGTTGCTCCAGGAACATTTGGTTGCATAAAAATATTCATTAGATTATCAAATAAATTCGTTCCCAAGACATCATTACGTATTACATGCGGTCTTACACCATCAAGTAAATTTGCAGTACCTCTCATATAAACAGGCCTATTTGGAACTGGAGGTGGTAATGGAACAATATTATTGTTTCTTATAGGTGATACATCTGGTGATCCTGTTGTTGTTGATGATCCAGTCGTATATGATGGACTACTCGGATTTGATGAAAACCATGGATTTAGATTTGGCTGTCGCTGTTGTGCAGGAGCAGGAGCTGGTACAGCAGGAGGCACAGCTGTTGGCAGTGGTACAGGAGCAGCAACTGGTGCCTCTGCCGCTGCAACAGGTCTTCTAGGATCTTGAGGTAATCTATTATAAGAATCCTGGCCAATTCGATATAAATCAGAATGCCAACGTACTTGTTGTCTCACATATAGCAAAAGATCATCAACTGATCCAAATCGGGTTGGAGATCCATATAAAATTTCTGGAAAATAATTATGAATATCATCAAAAAGAGAAACACGATATATATAATTGTATTGACCCGACATTTATGAGGTCTTGGCGCAGGTAGCGATCTACCATAAAGTTGATCTAAACTTTTAGATCGGTATATAAGCATCACTGAGACCAAATGTCCGAAGATTCTGAATACGGACTCGCCGGCCTACAAAATCTTGGTAATACATGCTACGCAAATTCAGTCCTACAAGCTCTACGTGTGATTCCTGAATGGACAGATATCATTAAAAGACATACACTAGACCCCGAAGCAACAGATACAGCCAGCAAAGTGTTCCGTGCATATCAAGAACTCGCTAATACCATGTGGGATCCCCAAACAACTAAACCATCATATATCAATCCTGGTCTATTCTGGACTACTGTCAAAGAAGGCGTTATTGGAACAGTTTATGAAAGCTTTGCACGCCCTATCCCTCATGATGCTTTTGAATTTATCACTTATGTTCTCGATCAATGCCATGAAACCATGAAAAAGCCAATTGAAACAGAAGATTCTCATACAATCACTCTTTATAAATCTTTGATGGGATTTACATCTCCAGTTATTGATACCATGTATGGCTGGGATAGAATCACTTGTACTTGCCGTGATTGTGGAAATAAGAATGTATTCTATGAATCTTTCAATACACTAAAAGTCTCGTTGAATAAAATAGAACCGAAGTCGCTGCTTGAACTCCTCGAAAGCGAATATGCAGAAGAAGTTATCGAAGATTATACATGTGATGCATGTAAAAATAAAACTACTGTCACTTTTAAAAGAGAAATCTGGAAACTTCCGAAGAACTTGATCTTCGTCTTCAAAAGATTTACTTATGATATGCGGAAAGACACCAGTGCATTCGATTACAACGGTGAAGACATTCAATTCTCGAAGTTGTTTGCTGGAGAGAGTCCTTCAGAATCTAAGGGATTTAGCTATAAACCCATCGGAATGATTAATCATATGGGAACTCTCATGGGAGGACATTATAATGCTGAAGTATTTCATCCACTTATTAAAAAATGGTACATATTCGATGATGAATCTTGTCACGAACGTGATGGACCTCATTTCAGTCCCATGACATATATAATTGTCTTCAGATCAGCTTGATGCAAATAGTCCATAAAATTAATAGAAATTATTTAAAATATATAAATTCTATTAAAATTTAAATTTTTTTGATTATGCAACAATTAAATGAATGGACTAGTAGCAATATCCATAAAAGATTCATAGGCAGCCCGATTCATCATTGCAGAAGACCCCATACCATTTTGGATTCCTACATCCGCCAAAAAGACCGTATCGATTCGCCCCATCATTCCATCAGGGTGACAGACACGGTAATGCACATGAGGATCTAGCCGACCACGGAAAGGAACTGTGTATGCCTGTGGAGGACGCACTTTGAGAATTGCATTACCACGACTATCCGCATGAGTTACACCCGCATTCTCGAACTCCTGATACGCTTCACGCCAATCATTCATATGTTCAAGCCCATCAGTCGCTGGCTCAGCAGCCCAATACAGCACTTTAGAGCCGGGAGGCACACGCACCTTAACTGCTAATGAAGCACCTGCAGGTACTCGCTCAGCTAATACTGATGCCGGCATTACAGTCTCTCCCAAAAATGGTAGATAAGTATCACGATCAAACATAATCATTAATGCACACAGACCAATTAATCCATAAAAGGCACGAGCCAATAGACCACGTCCTAAAATGAATTCAAAGAATCCTGCACGAAATACTGCAACTGATCCATAATTGAGAGCGCTAATTATTAAAATTATCATTGCCATCTTGAAACCCCATTTTTTCATATAGGATACATTATCTTTTCTTAACGCAGGCATTCTACTAATCTATTCTTAGATATACATTCCAGGAGGAGGTCCATCATCCATCCCATCATTCTTTTTCTTCAAGAACAATTCTATATGCTCTCGACGGACAATAAATGGAAGAGTGAAATCCTTAATGTAAAATGGAAGATCCTTTGAATTGTACATTCGGAGCATATTAATTTTCTGAACAACCGTCTCAATACAACGCTTCAATTCACGAACACCAGACTGATCGGAAGCATACACACTGATAATGTGCTGCAATACATCTGTTGGAATACTGACTCTTTCAGAAAGCGAAACTTCTTTTAGAGCCGCTGGAAGTAAATAATTTTCCGCAATATATAATTTCTCTTTGGATCCATAGCCTTTCATTTGAATTACATTCATACGATCCAGGAGGATTTTATCAATCTTCGAAATATTATTTGCAGAAAAAATAAACATTACCTTCGATAAATCAATAGGAACTCCCGCTAAATATTTATCTTCGAACTCAGAATTCTGTACAGGATCTGTTAAATGAATCAATAAGTTCTGTACTTCTTCACCTTTTGGAGTTGTACTAATCTTATCAACTTCATCGAACATTAGAACCATTGACATAGATTTTGCAGCCATTAAAGAATTTGCAATCTTACCTGCATGAGAAGATTCATACACCAATTGATGACCTGTATAAGTACTTGCATCGGAATCTCCACCCATCGAAATGAATTGGAATGGCCATCCAATTGCTTTCGCAATACCCTCTTTAACAAGAGAACTTTTGCCGACACCTGCAGGACCAATTAATAGAAGGCTTTTACCACGGGCTTCAGGATTTGCAACCTTATTAGCCATCCATTGTAGAACTTGTAGCTTTGCCTCTTCTTGTCCATAGACGGCTTCATCGAGACATTTCTTAGCATTCTGTAAGAATCCTGAACAAATCTCAGGGCCATCTCGATCCAGAACTGCAGGTAGATCCTTGTATTCACCAAAAGGCATTGAACAAAATTTATCAAGCCATGTCCGTTGTTTGTAATATTCCGAAGTACTATTATCCATTGTTTGAAGAGCCTGATATTTGGCTAGAGCCATTGCCTGAAGAACAGGAGGAATCTTCATTGTAAGAATTCGGAACATTAACTGAGTACCAGTATCAGTGGCAGTAGGACGATTTTCCAGAGCTTCAAGTAATTGTTTTTGCTGTTCTTCGTTCATAGCTTTGAATTGATCAATTTGTGAGTCAATACCAATATCTTCGAGTGGTTTGGATACAAGTTCTACGAATTTCTTCACAACTGCAGGTTCCTTCTTCATGTTATGACGCTTCGGGATCATGTGATTATCGTCTTCGAAGGAGCCAATGCTAATTTGGAAACTAGTTCCAGGAGCGACAATACTGCGACTTCCTGAAGGATCATAGTCGGAATCTTCTTCGTCTTCCATTTCATCTTCTTCGTCTTCATCTTCAGTCTCATCTTCCACTTCATCTTCATCAATCATATGAGCAGGCTTCAAAGGCTTTATAATAGAATTTCTTCTAGGTGCCAGAGGAGGTCTTTTAGCCGGGATTGCAATAGGTTTTGATGAAGTTTTTACTATCGGCTTATCAGAATCTGACATAGAATCATCTGACTCGAGTTCTTTTACAGTATATTGTACGAGAGGTTTATTATCATCACTACCAGAGCCACCACCAGATCCTGCACGTTTTTTTGATGGCAGCGACTCTACAGGCATTCTTTTCTTACCGTTTCGTAGTTCTGACGTCTCCTCTGAGGAAGACTGTTTTTGTGGCGGATACTTTCTCGGTGGCATTTTATAGAAACATATGAATTAAACTTTAGGGTGTTTAAGGTCCATATAATAATGTATATAATTCTTCACTATATGAAATATACTTATATATTCCTTTCATTAATTCATCCAATTCATCATCTTCTATTACTGAGCTTGCTGGTATAGAAGGATTTGTAGAATTTGTAGATTCATATCCTATGAATGTTTTTAAATCAACAATTAAAGAATTAAGTTCTGCTCTTTGGGCTTCATTTAATGGCCATATTTTTTTACCAACAGATGTATCATATTTTAGCATTTCACTTAATATTTTTTCTAAGTATTGCTTATTTAACTTTCTAATAGATTTTGTGACTGGTTTTCCATTCTTAATAATTGGTGCTCCTGTTGCATTTAATCTTGGAACATTTGGAAAAGTTCTTGTTGCAATACTTTTACGCCTTGCTCTTGTAATTAAATCATAATCTAATTTATATTCTTGAATAGGCACTCTACATGAATCAACTATAATTAGTCTATTAAGCGTTGGTAAATTAGCACCACTTCCACCACCAGTTGCTATACTTACTGATGGTAAATAATTTAAAACTTCACTTAGACGCATTTGTGTCTTATTAATTGCTACAGCACCCCCTGCACCTCCTGCAGCGACTGGATTCCTAAACATTTCATTTTGTAATAAATTTTGTGGAATATTCATTAATTTAATGTGTAAAGCATCTGCAGTAGGTTGTGTTAAGAAAATTGATTTAGCACCTGGATCTAATTCTGGATGTATTTTAAATAAATCCAATTTTTGACTTTTATAATAACGTATAGCTATATTCTCATTAAAAACATTATTAACAATATCAAATGGAATCGGAATATTATATGCTCCTGTTAGAAAAAGTGGAGGTGTTAAATTATTTTTAAAATATAGATTTGTATCATATAAAATATCACCAGGTTCATAAAAAGATATTGTCTTTTGCGCATCTGAACGTTTAGCAATAGTTTCAAAATGTCTTTCAAAAGGAATATTCTTTTTTTGAAATATATGAATTAATTTATTATTTGGATATACTGTTTGTAGTTTTCCAGTTGATGAAACTATTTTTATTTGTTCTTCAAGTGGAGCTGTAGATAAATACGTGTTTAAATTTGGATCATTCATATCAAAAGTTATGTATGTAGCACCCTTGATTGTTTCAATATTAAATTTTTTACTATCCTTTTCATATTCTTTAAATTTGCCATATATATCAGTATTAAATATATAATAATCATCCGCTTGTATTATTTTCAAATACTGTAATAACAAAGGATCAGAATTTATTTTTTTAATTAATAATTTATTTTCAGGAATATTTGGATCAATATAATAAAAGTCTAATAGTGATTTCGACGCATTTGAATTGTATTTTCTAATTGAATATGCAGAATTTGCACGTGTAGATCTAATAGATTGTTTATAAACTACTTCATGATTAACTGTTACACCATTGCTAGCAATAATTTGTTCTTTTAAAAACGTATTGCCTTTAAGAGCGCTGAATATTTTTTTTAATTTTGTATTTGCATCCTCACTCTTGTTAGGATTAACGACTAAATTATAATTTACAGATACTTTATTAATATCACATGGAAATCCTGCAGTTGCAAGATTCAATATATATGTATTTTCAGGTACTATAAACATTCTCTTATCAATCTCACCATGAGCAGATACGTAATATAATCTCCATTGTTCCATAAATTTTTCAAATGTTTCAGGTACAGGCAGACGGTCAATTGAACCGCCAGTCATCAAAGATGACTGTAGCGTTTGTTCTTTAGCTCCGCCAAAGAATGAACCGCCTCGAAGCCCTTTCAAAAAATTTATTTTACCTTGTTTTCTAGACGCAATATTATTGCGTTTTCTATACTTGTTGTTTTTTCTAGTTTTGCCCATATCTAATAATACTATCTAAATTCTACAATGAAAATTGTAGGCTCTTCACAATTAATTATTTTTAAACTTTCTACAAATTCTTCATCAACAAATCTTGAATTATGCTCGAATTTGATATCGGGTAAATCTGTTTGAACAGGTAGATATCCTCCAAACAATCCAATACAATAGTAATTGATTATCTTAGCCGTAGGCATAATTGTTTTTAAGAATTCTGATACACTAGGAATAAATCGTCTAATGTGCATTAAATGATCATAATTGATAATACAACGACTCCCATCCTGATGGATGATTAATGGTGTCTCGACAGACATAAATGTAATGTAAAAAATATATAATTATTTTTATATTAAAGTTATTATCAATTTTAAATAGTATTTAACTATATTCGACAACATAAATAGTAGGTTCTTCACATTCAATCATTTTTAAAAGTTCTACAAAATTTTCATTAATAGTTGTAAATGTATATTTAAATTTAATATCGGGTAAATCTGTTTCGTCTGGTAGAAACTCTTTATACACAGGCATGCAATTATAATAAATTACCTTAGCTGTCGGCATAATCTCCATCAATAATTTAGCCAAACTTGGAACAAATCGTCTTACGTGCATCAAATTGTCATAATTGATAATACAGCGAGTTTCATCTTGATAAATACAAAGCGACGTATTGACAGGCATTGTTTTATACTTCGAGTAACTTTAATACAATATATAAACTTATTCAATTTTTTCAAATAAGTTTATATAATTTTGATGGAATTTGACTAAATATTATGAAATTTAGTTGCGGCGGCGGTGAGTACGACGACGGTGTGAGCGACGACGGTGAGTACGACGACGGCGGCCACCACGAGACTTGCGACGACCGACGAGGGAGCCAACACCACGGAAGACATTGCCAACAGCGGCATTGGCATGACCAGCAACACCAGAAGCAGCCTCATCAATAGTGCCGAGACCAGTATTAACAACAGAGCCAGCAGCACCAAGACCAGTGCTTACAATCCGATCAACACCATGGATGCCGGACTTAGCAACACCACGAACAGCAGAGATGCCGTGATGGACAGGGGAATAGACAGTACCGAAGAGACCACGGGATCCACGACGAGATTTACGAGCCATTTCTAATAACGCACAAGTAAAAAATGTTGGTCCATTAATTTGTTTTTTTTAATTATTGTAAATGGGACCAACTGGGGAATCTTTTACTTGAGACGCTCCATAGCATCGAGAAGAGCAAATCGTGCCTTTGATGTAAGAGATGGATAAGTCTTAGTTACATCCTTACCTGTAAGCGGCATGATAATCGGCTTAATCTCGGTCTTAATCTTATTGCGAATATTGCTCAGAATCTTTTCATTGGCCGGACGAACCAAGCTAGTTGTAATAATGTCCCAACAAGATGCGTAACTCTCAATGAGTCTAGACTTGTTCGGGAGTTTGTAATTGTTGATGAGATCATCCTTTAGACGATTGAGAATCATATAAAAGTCTTCATCATTTGAAATCTTATATGGGAGCAACTCTGTAATGAATTGAGTATAACCCAGACGATATTTTGTAGTATGATATTCCTTATCCATTGCATCAAGGTCATCAGATGACACCTCGGTTTCTGTAACTGTTTCGAACGTAGCCATAAATTCGGCATAACGCTTATTAACTTCAGTCTGGAGATAAGGGAATTTGACACAAAGCTCAGAGAGCAACTTCGCCAGATGAGGAGCCTGAATGGCATCACTGACGGCAGTGTCGAAGAACATTTTCATGAAAGAGGAAAGTAGCTCACTATTGTCGCCTTCCATGAAATTTGTAAATTGTCTTAGGGTAAGATCATAACGTTCCTCACAGAACTTGTTCAGATAATCACGTACTTGCTTATCAAGAATGATTTCCTTACTAGTCTTACCCTTATCAAAGAGAGGAACGTAACGCCCACCACTGCCACCACCTGTAGGTGTTGAACTGGATGGAGGATGAGGCTTAGATGAGCCCCAGACATCACCCGAACCTTTAGGGGATGATGTTGTTGCAGTAGTTACAGGACCATAAGAACGCCCACCACCACTTGTGTGGGATTGACGAGGAGGACCCGATACGGCTGGATCAGACTTTGTCTGACGAGGGCCGGAATGTAATACTGAAAAGCGAGAACCACCTGCTCCGCCATTAGCAGCACCAGATGATTTTCCGAACGAATTCTGTTTCGATCCATAACGACCAGGTACGGTGTTGTAACCATCGACATCGGTACCAGACGGAATCTTAGTACGAATAACATCAATAGCCTTCACCACATCAGGTTTCAATTGTACCTTCCCACGCCACTTAAGACGACCCTGGAGAATACACTTCACCTCATCAGACAGAAGCTCCCCAGAATACTTTACGAGCTCCTGCGCCATGTCTGAATGACCGAAAATACTTTGACGATTATAACTCACTTGCGAGTGACTCATCTTAGAATTCAATAAGTTTATACTTTAAACAAATATGCTAACAATTTTCAATTTTTTATGTATTTGTGCGTATCATATTCATGTAAATACAAATATATTCAATTAGCATGAATATTGACGGAGTTTATTCTGAACTTCGCCTAGACACACTCGGTGATTGGCTAGGTGTTGTAACTGACTCCGGAAAATCCGTTCTGCAAAGATCTCGTAAAGGACATACTTGGAGCTCCGATACTAAAGTTCTTCAAAGAAGAACAGCACAAATTCAATCTTTTCGACAGAAATTATCATCAGAATCCGCAAAAGAATTAGATAAAAATTTTTTAGAGATTGCGGAATCTGCCAAGATCGCCAGTGAAGTCACAGCCGAATCAGAATTTGCTGAAGAATGCTATGGACAACTTCTCTTTCGTCATGAAATGTTTCAAACCATAAACCATATACCCTTTTTCCTTATTCTACTTCGATTCTTCAAAATCTACGTAACACCTGCCATGGCAGTCGCTATGCCATTACTCACTGTCGTACTACCTTATATAATTGTACGATATTTCTTCGGAATTCCAATGCCTCTGTCAGTTTATATAGGAATTGTTAAAAAATTCTATACAGGTAATGGATTCAAAGGTCTTATGCCGACACCGAATCTTGATGGACAATTAGCGCAAGTTCATAGAGCTGCTACAGAAGGTGCCTCAGATTTCCTCGGAAAAATGAAATTTTATGGACAAACGGCATGGCTTCTCTTCAGCTTCGGACAAAGTATGTGGCAACCTATACAAGCCGCTCGACACCTCGCAAAATTAGATCAAACACTTTACAATCAAGGAGAAGCCATACGAAGAACATATAATTGTGCTGTCAGAATCCGTCAAATTCTTGAAGGATTCCATCTAAAAGTTTCTCGTCTTCCCTTCGAAGAACATGAAGTACAAGATCCTAGAATGGCGGTAGCATCAGTTCTCGAATCCCCTAGCCGTTTCAAAATACTCCTTGAACTCCTTGGAGAATGGGAAGTACTCTTCCGTTTAGCTTCTCATCAAGATATCTGTCCAGTTCAATGGAATCCCCATCAAATAGTTATCAACCTTCGGAATACCTTCGATATTCATGTTGTTCCTGAAAAGAGAGTGAAGATTTCCATCAAGATGTGTAAGAAAACTCATGCAATTCTGACAGGACCTAATCGTGGTGGTAAATCGACTGCTTTGAGAGCAATAGGAAGAAGTGTTTTCTTGGCACACAATTATGGGGTTGCTATTGGTGAAGCCGCTATAATGACACCTCTTGACTATATCCAGACATGTCTTCGTCTTGAGGATATTCCTGGTTCAGCCTCTCTATTTGAACGGGAAGTCGCAATTGCATCTCTTGCTCTACAAAGATCTAAGACCCATCGTGGTTTAGTTCTTATCGACGAATTATTCCATTCAACTAATCCTCCTGATGCTGAAATCGCAAGTAGATTATTCTTGCAACAACTTTGGGCTTCCGATCAGACTCTTAGTGTTATTAGCACACATATGTTCCAGCTTTTAGATATTGGTAGCGGTAATAAAGTGCAAAAACTCTGTTGTCCTGCGACTTATCGAGATGATGGCTCTGTAGATTACAAATATGGACTTACTAAAGGAATTTGTACTGTAAGTTCCGTCAAAGAAATTCTAAAAGAGAAAGGGTTTCCAGCAAGCTGCGCTTAAATAAGTATCCCTAAATGTATTTGTCCTATTAGCGATGGCAAGTTCGGATGTCTTTACAATTAGTGCGTTACTAGTATTAATTGTTGGTGCAGTATGCTTTTACTTATATACTCGTATCAAACAAGTCGAAAAGAAGGTTGCTTTGGTGGAAGGAATCCTTTTAGATCTCAAAACAGCAACGGAAGCATCCTTTATGGATTTCCCGGCAGCATCATCTTATATGTTGGCTAAGGATTTCGGTGATGATGATGATGAGGAGGAAGAGGAACAATTAGGTTCTGGTGAAGGGGTCCCAGTTGGTGGAAATAGCGATGAAGTTGAGGAACTTCCGTTTGTCCCTTTTGCAAGTTCAAATATGAATACTGATATTTCTGAATTAGATGAAGTTGAGCCCGGTTCTGAAGCGCTTAGCGCACCGGCTCCTTCATCAACTGTTGTTGTCACGAAGGTTGAATCTGTCACACCTGATCTCGAACTTCTCACTGCGAAAGAACTTATGGCAATTGCACGGTCTAAGGGTCTCAATGTTGGAAAGGCAATGCGGAAGCAACAGTTAATTGATCTCATTAATGCTGCTTCTGCTCCTCCTGCTCCTGTTGCAGAAGCGGTTAGTTCAGTCGAGGAAGCCTCTGATGATCTTGATGGACTTGCTGCAGAATCAAGCCTCCTTAATGCAACCACTCTCGATTCTGCTCCCTTTTAATTACATAACAAATTAAATTTAATTAAATATTAAATTTTTAATATTATTTGCATTTATAATTATTATTTATTATATAATAATTATTGTATGTTTTTTCGCAGCACCAGGCAGAGAACAAGATGTCAGTATCTGATGGAAAAGGATTTCGTTATATGACATCACCAGATTATTATGCTTTCAAGCCATCTCAGACCGAGATCATTAAAGAAGCAAATAGACAACGTATTGGAGCAACCAAAGAGACGGAGCCGGCGAGAGATGTTCGTTATCCGGCTTATGCTGGTCCTATGTCTGATGGTCGTCTTGTAACAGATTATCGTCCTAAATGTTCAAAAAATATCACTGTTGGCGCCCAATTTGATACCAAACAATGGATGCAACATAATGCTGTTAATATTATTGAAACAAGTCGCCGTCGTCATGTTGAATGGACAGGTGCTTCAATTCCTCAACCTGATCTTGCACCACCTCCTGCAAATGCTGTTAGAGCAGATGCTGATACTGTTGATGTAATTGATACTGGTCTTCCTGGTGGTCTAGGTATTCAAAGAGCAAATGATTATGCACCTGAATTATTCGGAACATTTTCTTATATGCCTACATCTGCTGAACTCGCTAATAATAAATCCCGTACAATGCTCACAACATTTTATGAAGGGGGTAGAAATACTCCTCGGGGTCGTGTCCAATTACGTGCTGGTAATGGACAGATTTCGAGACCCGGTGTTTTCAAAGAAACAGGTGTCCCTACAATGAAAGGTGCAAATGAAGCACTACTTACAGGAGAACCAGTTTTACAGTAAAAAATACTTTAAGTTTATTTTTACATACCTTTTGTCTGTTTTTTGGTGGGTGAATCAGGCTTTCGCATTTAGATATTCAACATACAAGGGATCTGATTCTAGATCCGACTTGCACGTGACATCAACATTGTACATGCGAGCAAAATCTCGGCGAATACTGTGATATGCCGATTCTGTTCCATGCGTGAAGTACGCAATACCTGGAATACATTTAGGAGGAATAATCTTAATACTACTCTTTCGCTCCTCGATTGTAAATCCCTTTAACCTGAGGTTCTTGAAAATACCCTTGATAGCCGTTGAATTGTGCTGATAACTCATACTTGATTAGCTTGGCAGACGCAAATCTCTATCAACTTTCCATCTAATTTTCAATTTTTTTCCTATTAGAAATCTAGACAAAAAATTGAAATTTTACTTCGACCTTTAAGGCTAATAAATTTCATCAATTCAGAAATAATTAAAATGCCTAAAGCTGCTTCTGAAACTAAGGGTGTAAAGGTATGGGGTCATTGGCGTCATTATGAAAGTGGAGATAAAGTCTATATCCAACCTCAAGTTCGACATGTCAAAAAATAAGCACTCATAATACATGCACCAAATATTTTTTTACAACGGATAATACTTCAAATAATCTCTAACATCTTGAATCAATGCATCATCAATATTCATGGTTTCGGTCAAAGGTAACAATACAAGTTGTTTGACTTCCGTTGCAGATGTATCGACACGTTTAAAGATTAATTCAGAAATTGTCTGTGGAATTCCATCAGGATATAATGGGGAACTAAGACTAGATCTGTGAGCTAATTTCAAAATATTTTCGAGATCTGAGAATGTGTATAATGTAAATGTATATTTTTTTGACAAGAAAGCATGACTAAATGTAATAGCTTCACTAATTTCAGAAATAAATCCATCGGGTAAGGTATGGATCTCAAGAAGCTCTTCAAATAGTTCTCTTATAGTTGTTTGATACCAAGTTTCACCGTCTTTGACTTTACCACCAATACCACTTATCATTGGTTTCTTCTTAGTTGGTTGATAGCCAGCAAGAAGGTGTTTTCCATTTGTAAAGAAACATCCCGCAGCTGCTACAGGTTTTCTATCAGCGCCGCAAATTAACTTTGAAAAGAATCCCATTTATTGTGAGCACAATTAAAAATAAAGTTTCTTTCAAATTTTATTATTTGAAATCAGGATTCCATTCCGTTGCCTTCCCAGAAATAAATGTCTTCACATAAGAATCCTCCTGACCAAATGCGAAATAACAATGCTCGAAATCAATTATATATGGTTTTCCTCTGTATTCGATAAAATTGTAACCTGTTATATCAGGATAAATAATATTATTCTCATATAACTTTTTAATAATTGTTTGTATTTCTGACAGAGTTTCCTCAGGAACTTTGGTCATATCCTCTCCATACATATCAGCAATACACATATTTGGAATTAATTCCATATATAATTGCTTTGTTTTTCTGTCATATTTGATAGGTTTTGGAACATTTACGATATTCAAATGATAAATATAATTATGCATATTGTATTCATGTAATTCGACATTTAATTTAATATACTCTAGATGGGGATAATAATTACTCATTTTATAATATATTGTATTATATTTTAATCGATTACAAATTAATCAATTTTTATAGTATTACCTTTTAATTTATTAATAAAATTGAAATTATTTGATGGCAAAATAAAAGAATACTTTTATTAAATTCAATATGTCAAATTTATCAGGACACAAGCGTTCTCATTCAGAGTTATCTCCAGATATTATGACATGGCAACCTGGCCCGCTCCATGCAGATGGATGGACAGAATTGTATTTTGCAAACAGAGAGATCGATTCTCTTAGAAAACAACTTGCTGAAAAAACAGAAGAACTCGCTGAGTTTAAAAAACACTTAACTGAAATGGATCACGCTTATAATGAAAAGCTTGAAGAAATTGATAGGATGAAACTAAATGCCATCATGAAGAAGACTAAATATAATGAAGTTATGACAGAGAATGCAATCAAAAATACCGAACTATTCGAATTACATAGAGAACTATTATTCTATAAAAGCAAAAATCCAGGAAATCAAGAATTCGATCCTGAGTTCTTCGATGATGCATCGGCTGCATGGAAAGCTAACAAGAAATCCAAAGGAAATGGCGAATATGAATATAAAAAGAAATAAACAACCCCAAATATAAATTCTCATATTCGAGAATAATTTTTTTCTTCTATCAAAGTTCCATCAGAATTCCAGATTTGATATAATCCACATAATTGTCCTTCAATATAGGCGCATTTGAGCATAATTTTTCCATTTAAATAATAATTTATCATTTCTCCATCAAATATCCCATGAGAATAAAAACAAGTATATTTAAGAGTTCCATCAGGATACCATTCTTGTCGATGTCCGTGTTCTTTTCCATTCAGAAAATTTGTTTTTACCATCGGTTTTCCATTATTGTGAAATGTATGTACATGGCCATGCATTTGTCCATCTTTATACATAATCTCCTCGACTAAAAAATTATTTAATATAAATCTTCTATATGTTCCATGACGTTTTCCTGTCGAATTTACATGAAAAACTATTTTATCTCCATGATGATGTTCAATTTCTCTGATGACTTTTAGTCTTTCATTTGTGTTTGGATCAATTCCATATTCTTCTAATCTTCCTGACATACTTATCTTATATTATTAAAAGAAAAAATCCTTAGCTTTCTTTTAATTATTCATCTTCTTCATCTACGGAGTAACAGCTTTTACACCAAACATTAACAATAATACAATTATACAAGTCATTTGCACCATCTTCATCTACAAAGATACTTGATGGCCATTTATTATCTTCCATTTCTTGAAATTCTTTGAAGAGAGTTTCATCATTATCTAGTGTTTCTTTAGTAATCTTTAATTGAAAATCACCTGTTCCATTATAAGTTCCTGATAGGGGTTTATCTTTGATCTTCTCGAAAATCTGTGTGATAATTGTCGAACTATACGTTTTCTTCTGAACTTGGAGAGTTACAGGAATACAAATAACTTCGTCTTCCCAACAGAATTGACTACCATCTCCATCACAGCCTTCACCGGGCTCACATCCTCGAGCACAACGCTCATATGCTCCACCACATTCCATGCATTCATATGGAAAATAACCCATTTGATTTCGTGTGATTAGTATCTACCATTTAAAAAATAACTAAATATTCAAATTTTTTATAATTGTATCATTATAATACAATCTAAAAGAATATTATTTAAATTATATAGACTTACATAGAAATGTCAAAGGAAAAAGAAAAAATCATTTGTGCATTTGATATTGGTATCAAGAATTTAGCCTTCTGTGTCTTCGATACTGGCTCCAAACAACCTCTAGCATGGGCTAATGTAAATATTCTACCAGAGACAGAAAAAGTTGCACCTACTTCATGTTCGAAGTGTAAAGCGAAGGCTAAATATATTTTACCCAATGCGATAGGAAATTCTGTCGCAGTTTGTAAAAAACATTTAGGGGTATCAATTATTCTTCCAGGAGGAGAGACGAAGATTCCTGCAGCTGCAACTTTGAAGACACTTTGTAAATCGAATGGGCTACAGGCTTCAGGAACGAAGAAGGAAGACCTTCTAGCAGCCTTGAAGACAAAATTTGCAACTCCCATCGAAACTCCAAAGAAAGTTGCAGCGACTCATCAACCTATGGCGGTTCTTCATGATGGTATATTGAAGATGATTACTGATAATTGGACAACATTCCAGAAAGTCAATCAATTTGCTCTAGAAAACCAACCGGTTTTGAAGAATCCTACAATGAAAACTGTACAGATTCTATTATATGCTTCTCTTCGTTCTGCATTTTTGAGTCGAGGTCTGAAGGCTCCTGATGTGGATCTAGTTCATGCTTCGAAGAAAGTTCAAGGAGCCGCTGTTGGTGATGAAGGATATTCTGAAAGAAAGGCTGGATCAGAAGCTCGTGCTGAAACTTGGCTAAAAGCTAATGCTACAGGATGGCTAAAAGTTCTTACTGACGCAAAGAAGAAAAGCGATTTAGCTGATGCATTATGTATGTGTCTTGATCTTTCCGCCAAAAATTGAATATGCTAAAGGCAATTACAAACATATCAATGCGTGTATGACAGAACCTAGTGAGAGACGCAAAAAATTCATTAATAAAGTATTAACTATCGGTAAAACTACATTATCAAAATTAAAAGATGCAGATATGTATAAAACTAGAGATCCATGGATGCAAGAACATTCTATTAGACTAACAATTGAATGTTCTGCAGTAACAATTACTGGCTACGATCCTCCTACATTTGATACAATTAGAAGATCTTTAGGGCATGAATTAGCTTATGCTTGGGCATATATTTTGACGCCTGAATCGGAAAGACATTAGAATATCTTTTAATTTAATTACGGATAAGTGCGCCTAATACAACACCTAAAAAAACGCCATTATGCAAAGATAAAATGGAAGTATCAATCTCTGAGATGCGTGATTTTGCCAGCGGTGATGATGATTTTGGCAATGTTATTAATTTAAGTGATATGGGTGATGATCTCGGAGCTAGCCTATTAGCTAATACAAAGGTAACTCCGGCACCACTAGCTCAATCAAAATCTGTATCATTTGATATTGGTTCTGGAGGTGGTGGTGGTGGCATTGAGATCCTTGAGCCTCTTGATTCTGTTAATCTCGATATTAATCTTGGCGATCCTCTTGGACCCAGAGCCAGCAGCAGTGGGCCTTCTATTCAAGTTACAAGAGAGGATTCTTTTGGTATTCCTGCACCAGCTCCTGCTGCTTCGGCCTCGTCCTGGAATATGGATCAATTCAGTGGTGCTGGTCAGGAGACAAGTATTTTACGTTCAGATCCAGAGGCTGAGAAGAAAGAAAAGGCTGATATGATCAATAAGCTCAATCGTCTTGAGCAGAAGGGTTATCCCGTGAGTCGCAGATTTAATATGGATAATACTCTTGATGAGATTAAGACTGAATACAATCGTCTAATGGATGCTCGTCAGCTCGAGACTTCCATCAAGTTTCAGCGTCAGATGATGATGGGTCTTGTTACTGGTGTTGAGCTTCTCAATGAGAAATTCGATCCCTTCGATGTTCAACTCAAAGGTTGGTCTGAGTCTGTACATGAAAACATTGAGGATTTCGACGAGGTTTTCGAGGAACTTTATGACAAGTATAAGGGTAAGGGATCAATGCCTCCTGAGGCTCGTCTTCTTATGATGTTGGCTGGTTCAGGTTTCATGTTCCATATGTCGAACAGTTTCTTCCGCTCCAAGATGCCTTCAATGGATGATATTTTCAAGCAGAATCCTGGTCTCCAGCGTCAATTTGCTGCGGCGGCTGCGAATGCAGCAGGACCTGGTTTTGGTAATTTTATGGGTGCTGCAATGAATGCAGGTGGGCCCCAGATGCCTCCAGGTCCTGAATTTTTTAACCAGGCTCCTAATCCTCCTACAGCGGCTCCTTCAGCACCAATGCCACCTACGGGAATGTTCTATGGAGCTTCATCGGCTACACCGCAACCGATGGCGGCTCAGGCTCCCCCTAAGGCTCCTAGACGTGAGATGAAGGGTCCTTCAGGTGTTGAGGATATTCTGAAGACTTTCGAGGAGGCTCGTAAGCAGGAGTCTGAGCCAATGTTCAATCCTTTCGGAGCAGGAACATCTCCTAATGGATCTGTAATGATGTCCCAGGGCGGATCAGGTTTCATCAATTCAGGTACAGCTGATGTCCAGCAGCCGGCCATTTCTGCTATTGCGGAAATTCAATCATTAGCATCTGAGGAAATCGGATCCATGGCTGAGAGTCGTCGTGGAGGACAGCGTCGTCGTAAGGCCCAGCCTATCGGTAGTACCGTCCAGTTAGACATCTAAAAAATTTGAATTATTAAATTATACAAATTTAGTATCACAAGTGTTATGGATCCAAATTTAATACATTTAGGGTTATTTATGGCATCAGGATTAGGATTTCTTGCAAAAATCGTTAAATATTCATTAGAAAATAATAATGAATTTGACATTGAAACACATAAATTTATTAACAAAAATAAAGAACTAAATATAGATATTAAAATAGAAAATGAATATATAAATATCACTTATAAAGGATTATTTATATGTCGTGTAAATATAAATGATTATTAATATAATTTCCCGCAAAAATTGATTATTTTAATTTTTATTTTAAAAAACATAAAACAAAAAATGCCAAATGTATTTCTATATATTGATTGTCTAGGTGACTCGGAGCTTGAAGGGAAATATGCAGCGGCTAAACCAAAGCCTGGTGATGCTGGTGTTGATCTGTTTTGTACTGAGGAGATTGTAGTACCTGCCAAAAGTCAGGCCACTTTGGACTTTAAGATAGTATGTAAATGTCAGGCATATGATAAAAATTTATGTAAAACGAACTTAATGGCATATTATTTGTATCCTCGCTCATCTATTTCAAAGACCCCTTTGCGTATGTCAAATTCTGTAGGCATCATTGATGCTGGCTACAGAGGCCATATTATGGCCAAAGTTGATAATATTTCTGATGAGGATTATGTCGTAAAAGCAGGTGATCGTTATTTCCAGCTCTGCGTACCATTCTTGATTACACCAACAGTTGTTCTTGCACCAGTAGATGATGTAACTGAAAGGGGTGCTGGTGGGTTCGGCAGTACAGGTCGCTAAGATACGAACTGAGCCACTGCTCTAATATAAATAAAATTGAAATCATATTTTTCTGTCAAAATTGATGAAAAGCTATCTCAGATCAGAATGAGTCAAAGTCAGTCAATCTTGAAGATTCAGAAATGGTGGAAAAGTATTTCAATGCACACGTGTCGCAAATGCAGCTTTGTCACAAGAAACACAAATCATTTATGTGACGAATGTTTTATAGATCGGTATTGCGATGATGAAACTCAAGATGAGTATTATGCGATGAAAGAGAGAAAAAGAGCCAAAAGAGTATTACAAAAACAGAAGCTCGGTCTAATCTAAAAGTATTCAAATAACCACCTCAAAAAAAAATAATATAATATTTTTTCATATATTATATAATAATTTACTTATAAAAAATTGATGTTTTTCTATTTGAATATTAAAAAATTATCAATAAAATGGACGTGCAGAAAATCGATAGACAAGCTCAAGAAATGATACAACATGTATCAGAATTCAAAAAACTATTAATTAAAGATATTCCACAACATTTAAAAATTAAAGGTAAAACGTATAGTATTGGTGATTTATCTGAAGAAGAACAAAACTATTATAATATATTTGTAAGAGAAAATTTTAATAAAATAATTTTAAATTATGAAGATTCAGTGAATACTATTCTTGAAAATTTACAAAGCAATGACATAAAAATTAAAAAAGATGAAATCTACAATAGTTATTATTTCTTCAAATGGAAAAAGAAGAATTTGGTCTATTATCTTGAAAAGATTTCTTATACTATTGATGTAACTATCTATAAGAAACCTATGAAATATGAATATTACGATAGATACTATGAAGAGTGGTATCCAAGTGATTATCCAGAAGAAATTCTACAGGATTTATCATCATGTACAAATAACCCATTATTTGAAAATATATCAATTAAAGTAAAGGAGATTGCCTGGTATGGATTAATAGAACATCTAGTACAACTTTATTGGCAAGCATCTTGTGGATATACTATGGGTTCTTCAATGGTTTATGGTAGCCAATAAATTTAATCTCATCTAAAAGTATAATGACAATATGAAAGCAAAATACTCTGTAAAGTTATTGAAATCACATAATTTCAAGGAAATTAAAAGTATTTATTATGATACTTTTGATTTACATGATGATGCGGAATTTTTTTCTGCATGGAGGAATCGAAATCAGCGATCTAGCATGGGCCTATTTTATAGGGGCACGCTTATCGGATTCGGTTTAGTTAAAAGCTTGAAACTCTGGTTTTTAGCTATTGCTCGTGAATTTAGAGGTAATGGCACTGGATCCATTCTTCTAAAAGCAATTCTTAATACAATGCCATCATGTTATCTCACACCGGTCAATGATGCCCGCTTAATTGCCTGGTATGAAAGACATGGTTTCCGGATAAGTAAGCTTTATCAACCTTCGAATCGATGGAAAGTTCCTGTCAAAGAACCCTCGAAATATAAACCACATGAGCGCTGGGCTCTATCACAACCGAGACATCTTATGGTATTTCATAGATATTATACTCGTAATCGATCATAATATTTATAAAAATAATTGGTAATTAAATTAAAATAAGTTTTTAACAGCATCCATATTTTTCTTATATATGGAATACAAATCTGGAGTTTCCTCTTTTTTGACAGAAGGCTGAGGTTGCATTTGTTGCTGACCTCTCATGTGTTTCTCATGTAATTGTTTATAGATATTCATTTCTTCAGCTGTCAAACTACTACCTGAAGGTTGTACTTGACTTATAGCAGGTAAATTAATAACTGCATCAGGTTTTGTACATGCTGCTCCTGGAAGACCACCACGGAAGAGACAGAGCGAAGAATTTTCATTGAATAAATATCCTAAAAGAAGTATTGCAGTGAAAGCCAACCAGAACGCAACCCAAATATTACGAGTACCAATGAAGAAAACAACGAAGATCAAAAAACGACGGATCCAAGGATGTGAGAAAAATGCCTCCTGACCCTTACTCATTTCAAGAGATAAGAATCGAGATCCTAAGTTCATTGTAAGCATCATAATACCGATGAAATAAGGGCTAGTATTGAAGCTATTTAGAAATACATCAAACCAATGTGGTGCTTCTATTCCCATCGCTTGTAAAGGTACAGCCGGAATACCGCTCATCTGTTATATCTATATAGTTGTTAATGCTCGTAAATCAGCTAGATATACAACAACCGCAATAGCTGCTAAAATTCCAACTCGAGGGCACCAATAAGCAGCTGCAATAGCTCCAACCACAACTAAAAGACGCCACCAAGGTTGCCCAGCTAGTTCGATTAATTCTCGAGGATATTCAGCATGGAAAGTTAAACCAACCCCAATCAACCATATAACTAAAAGTACCGTAACAATCATCCGACTAATTTTATCAAAATTGCCTGATGGCATCATATAGTCTTTCCATGATTCCATTTCGAACGCTCCTATTAAATAGTAGGTAAAGAGAGAACATTTTGTTTTTCGATTAATTCAGGTCTCTCATGCATAACCTTTTCAATAAACCAACGATTATTATCAGTTGTTGGCTTTTTCTCCATAGAAAATCCCTCTTGACTTGTGGCAGGCATTAAAATTAATACAGTCATTGCTGCAAGAAGACCTAGAGGCCAACCGCCGTATTGCATCATTGCAAGAACAACAAAAATGGCAATAGCACGACCATATACAGTATCTAAATGCTGCTTGAATGCCGGAGCAACAGCACCTGAAAAGGTAATTAGACTAATACAAATTATAAATAACAATAATTTAAGTCCAAAGAATTCCATTATCCTCTATTTATTTTTTTGACTTAAATTGCGAAGACCATTTACTTGACAAACCTTTAAAATCCATAGGACTTTTAAATTGTGAATCTGCAGTGAAAAAATTATCCTTCAAGAATTGCAAAAATCCATCAGTATCTGTCGGATTACTTTCAACATACATCAAAACATTCTTCATACCTGTATTTGCTTCTTCGGGACCGATCTTCGGTCCCTCCATAAGTGAATCCATTGTTGGCGGTGTTAATGAATCCTTTCCAGATGCCGAAGCAAAGAAACCTTCTAGCAAACTTTTTGATTGACTTCTAGCGGAAATTAACCATAAGAAACCAATTATAATTATGATACCACCGATAACTAATACGGGGGATGCCCTTCTAGTTTTCATAATTTCTTCTACTTTTAGGGATGAAAAAGCCCTCGCTCAGAGTTATAATAAATAGTATATGATCCGGGTAGATACAATGAGTGATTTTTGTACTATTGAGGATGCGTTCCCGGCATCAAATACTGCAATGGCTGGCTGTGGTGCAGGAGAGCAGGCAGTCAAGCTCAGGCGGGAAGAAAGAAAGAAAATGAAACGTTGTAAAGGTCTCCCTATGCAGCCAATGGATCCATTTTCCTCTAATGGAGGTGGCTACTCAGAACAAGCAGATCCTGATAGACAAGCTCTTGGTCCAGATCCTTCACCAAATCCTATGAGAGGCTCTGGTGCAACTGCTCCCGATTGTTCCAATGATGATATTGTTAATGCTCCAAGATCGGCCTATTTAGCTAGAAGAGGTCCGCAGAAGACAAATGCTTCGAAGGTTGTTCTAAGAGAAACAGAAGGACCTCGGACCTTAATTGACTCAGCCTCCAAACAACCTCCTAGCTATTTCGGAGCAGATATACTTGATGAAGAATTTACTAATTATAATCCTGTCAGTTCTGATGGAGAATTTATGTTAGAACCTAACTTCACGAAGACTTTTAATGGATCTGCGGAAGATCGTGCTTCGGGTATTACATTACCAACTCCATCAGTTGTGGATGCATGGAAACGTCTAACTCCATCAGGTGCTAATACAGCCTTTATAGAATATTTACCACCTCCTGGAGGTGATACTCCAGCGTCCAATTTAATGCCGTCACAAAAACCGATGGAACTTGATTGGATTTCGCCGCAATCTGATTATGTAAGTGGTAATAACAACTCACAGAAGCAGATTGATAAGGAGTTAAAACGTCGTTTCGATGAGATTTTTTCTCGTTTAGACGACCTTGAGACTCAAATTACTAGTGGTTCAGAGAACAGTCAGATGGAAGTATTTTTATTTATTCTTTCTGGTATGTTTGTTATGTTCTCTGTGGATATTTTTGCGCGCCGTTGATCGCCGATGTGTTGTGCTTTTTGATTTTGAATATTGGCTTCTTGCTCTTGCTGTAGCTTTTGCAACAAGTCTCTTAATAGCTCCACCACTAGTACTTGGAGAACTTGTTAAACTACCTAATTGACTAATATTTGCTGCTGTATAATCATATTCAGGAAGCTCTTCTGCTAAATCATCTAACAATGTATCTTCAGTAATACCTTCTTCTCTCATGCGTTCTTCTTCAAGTAATTTAATTGATGCATTTCCAAATTCACTATTCAAACGAGTTGAATAATTCATTGGTGCTCTCTGTATTCCTAGAATCGGAATAGAAGCTACATTTTTAACTATTTGCTTTGCTAATCCATCATATCTCACAACCAAACTAGCTGTTTTGAGCTTATTTAATGTCTGCATACTAGCGTTAGAAATAAAATTAGTTGTTGATTCTTTAGCTGAATTAGTTGTAATAATTTCATCTTTATTTACACCCATGACATCATAATTATTCAATAAACGTAATAATAAATTAAGAACTTCGAGATAAGATAATTCTTTGATTTTTTCTTCACAGAATTTGAAAGCAAACATACGCTGTTCAGTTGTCATAAACATATATGGTGGTGCTTCAATATCTAATTTATTGAGATCCACTTTTTTAACAATGTCTTCTAAATCAGTCGGTTTGTAAGTTAGACCAACACCAGCTGTTGCACTGAACTTAGTATATCCCTTAAGAATATTTTCTGCATCAGAACCTTCCTTAATATTTTGTAACTTCACGAAGCCCTCAGGGCATTCACCTTCTTCACCAAGTCCTAAGAATTCACAACGGGCTTTACGTCCATAACCATATAATACTGCAGCTAGGAACTGTAATTGTTCTCTATTATCATCTTTAACAGAATCAATATCAGGATAGCTAACATTAGGTAATTTCTGTTTCCTCTGCTTCTCAATATCTTTAATCTTATTATTATAAACTTGGAGTCGTGATTCGATCGAATCGAATAATAGATTGAAAGCTTCACGATTTGCAATGAACTGTGTAACATCTTTAGTAATAGCTGCATAAGGAACATCCTCAGTAGCTAAAGGCGCCATTCTGAATCTGAGGCGTTTAGGAGGAGGACCTTGTATGAATACTGTAGGTTCCAAATATCCAGGAGGAGGAATAAATGCATAATCAGCAGGTAAGTCTAAATATTTGAGCAAAAATTTATATGCATCTTCATATTTCTTTTTATTCTTAGTCAATTCACCAAGGAATTTCTTTTCTTTTATAGAATCTAACTTAGGGTTATTAATTACAAAGAATAATGTTGCAAAGAAGTCTTCGAATTCATATGCATCAGGAGATTCCATAAAGAAGTTGAAGCAAGAATTTAGAATAGTTTTGTTCTCATCCTTTTGTTTATCTCCAGGCTGTTGCCCCTTACCTTTAACTGGTTTAGGTGGGTTTGATTTTAATGTTTTTAATATTTTTCCAATAACAGGATTATTATTAAAAGGTTCTATTAATTGATTATTATAAATCTGAGGTTTAGACAGAGGGCCAATTAAATTTCTGAAATGACCTTGTAATTCCTTCATGAATTTAAGATGTTTATCAAAAATAAATGCACCACGTTCCAAGTTATTTGTATTATTAATATAGACTCTATATGTATTATCGCTTACGAAATATCTTTGAGAGATTTTAGAGGAATCTGTTTCCCAAGAACCAATTGCATCATCTAGGTACAAGAAATTTTTTTCTTTATCTAAACCCTGAGGCCCAACAAAATTACGTACATAATTCATTAAAACACCATTATAGAGACCTTCATCAATATTTGCAATATTTTTAAGTGTATTTGTATATAAGTTATCAAAGAATTTATCTGCTTCTGTCATATATTTATCAAATTCTGCAGGAATTGGTTTTAATAATAATTTACTTGTATCTTTACTTTTTTCTTTCATTAATTTATGGATATTTTTAACATATAAAATGAAATCACCTGCATATAGTTTATATTCCTTGGATTTGTATTTGAATTTTTCAACCATCTGATCAGTTGGTGGGGGTCCAGAAGGTTTTGAAGGGAATCCAGAATATCCCTCTCCAAGATTACAGGCAAGAACATTAATTAATTTATTGATTATTGTATCTTCAACAGTTGAGATCGAACCAATGTGCTGATAAGCAATAGTTAGTTTATATTTTAATTCATCCTTATCATCTTCAAGTCTATCAATCAGTTCAAGTTTATCTGCGGTTTCTTCTCCTATTTGTTTAGAATAAATTTCTTGTTGTACTAAAAATATTTCACGTTTTATAGAACCATCAGGTCCTTGATAAGAACCGATTACATTTGCTTTTATATAATTTTTAATATTCACAGCAATAGCTTTTAATACATATGCAAGCGTTTTAATATCTTCGCCTAAACTATCTGCTTTTGTCAAATCTTCTAGATATTTATCAAATGCTTTTAATTCATCAATACCTTGTTCAACATTAGGTAATATGTATTTTAGTACTATAGGATATTTATCATAAAATTTCTGCCCACCTTCATCAACATTAGCCATAACATTTTTATATTCTTTATTGAAAACACGAAGGCGTCTTATTGCTATTCTAATGTTATCAATACCAATATATGATGAATTAAATATGTATGTTTTCTTTATTACATTAAGCTGTCTATTTGCATTGAAGAAATTCACAGCATAAGCAATAGTACTTACTTTTTGTGCCAAATATGCAAATGGATTATAAATATTAAACCCACCTTTTTGTTTGGCTTTAATTATTTTAGAAACCTTTTTATGTTTAGATTTTATTTTTTTTGCTTTCAAACGGGATCCACCACCAAACCAGGCTCTCTTAGTAAATTCAGGATATCTCTGTAAAAGTGCATCACCAATATATTCGAGAGTCTGTTTGGGAATGAAGGATTTATCACGACCTTTATCAGTAGTTTGTTTGAAATAATCTAAATAAGCAATTTTCATAAATTTATATAATCTATCATTATCCATAATAAATTCAAGGAAAAGATTATACACTTCATTATTCTTTTCACCAATAGAATACATATAAATATCCATTTGGTTCAATAAAAAGAAGAATGCCTTGAGGTATTCTTTTTGTGTTTTTGTATTAGTTTCTGCAAAAATTGTATGTAATAGACGACAGAAGAGTGCTACAAGTAATTCAATAAATTTTTCACGTTCTAATGATCCAGGTTTTCCACAGAAAATATCTGCTGGATATTCAATAAACTTAATACCATTCGTGAAATATGAGTATCTACTAGGATCTTTTAATTCAATTTGAGAGGCTGCTGCACCCCCATACATACCACCTTTAGTTTTCTTAGGTGTTTTAGCCGCTTTCAGACGCTCATAATAAGGATGATAATATTCAATAAATTCAGAAAGCAATTGTCTATTTTCATCTGTTGTTTGAGCAGCAAAATATCCAAGAATATTATTAAAGATTTCTATATTTTCAGGATTTTTTACATCATCAACAAATGCCTTCATTTGTGCTTCATTTCCAGCAAAAAACTTATTTAAAATATCTGATTTTCCATCTTTACTTGGATCTTCACTATACATAACTTTCAGATCTAATAATAATTTAATAATTGTATCATTTGTCCATGCACCAAATAGTCTTTGTCCATTAATCAGATCAAATTTAAATAATTCCAGAATATTTTGTTGCTCTTCATTATCAGGAATAATATCAATTATAGCATATTGTCCAGATATTGACATATTATTAAATAATTTATTAAAATCATTTGCAATCTTTTCATCATCACCAAATAAATTTTCAATAAAATAATCAACTATTTCATCATCTGTTTTTCCACCTTTTGCAGTAGTAAGTAAATTACTTACTCTATCCAATGCATTATTTGAATTAGTAAGATCAGCTGAGGGTAAAGCAACTGCTGCATAAAATGTATCAAAAATACCTTTAACATTATTAAAACTTTCCAAAAAGCTTGATAATTTGACTTTGAAATAAGGTAATAATATCTGAAGATAGATATGTGCATTACATAATTGTATATTTTCATCATTATATTTCTTTGATTGATCTATTAATAATCGCATTAGATCATAAGAATCTTTAGTCATAGATTCATCAGTGCCTAAACTATCCATAATATCTTTTATTCCAAATTTATCTATAGAGTAATGATATTTAGAATCAGTTCTATTTTGATCATGTAAATTATACAAATATTCAACAGATGCTCTAAATGCATTTAAATTCAAAATTTCAACAATATTAGTTATATATTGTAAGTCACCATTTGTAATTTTTTTCTGTAATTTAGTTTGAAGTTCATTAAAAGCTACATTCACATTATCTACAGCAATAATTGGGGTTATAATATATTCTAAAATAAATTCATCATTTCTTATTTGATTATCTTGATCACCGGTAAAGAAATTATAAACTTCATCCTTACCTTCGAATAATTGTGCATCGGCGAATTGGGTTTTTAGACTACCTATTAGTTGTCCGAAATGTTGTAGAACTTGTAAGATAGGAGTCTGTAATAATTCTTCATCTTTTAATATTACTTGCTCACCTGTAGTTGTATCAGTAGGGAATGTTAATGAATACATTTCCTTTGCATTTTCTGCATAATCCTCTAAAATGTCATTTAAAAATTCACCAGCATAATCCTGTATTGTTGTTAATTGCTCTTTTGTTAAATAATATCTAATTGAATCAAACTCCCCTACACTTAATACCTTTTTAGAATCAGCCTTTAATGCTACTAATTCATCATTTAATTTATTATTTGCTGGGAATAATGCATTAACTTCGACTAAAACATCATGTATTTTAATTAAAAATTCATTTAATTTATTCTTTTTTACTATATCTTCATCAACCTTATAAGTATTTAATAATAGTCTGAAAATCACTATATAATCAGTAATAATATTACGATATGATTTTAGTTTGGTTACATTATCTAAATTAGCTCTAGCTTTTATTACATTCATTCCTTTTGTAACAGTTTCATTTAAAATATTTATTAGATTATCGGTTTCTTCAGGTTTAATAGCATTTACATTGAGAGTCCAAAGTGCATCTTCGACGGCTCCACCTACCTGTTCTTCTTCTAGCATATCTTCAGAGCCACCAGCCTGAGTTCCTTCCAAAAATGTTTTGAGTCTTGCAATTGCAATCTTCGCATATTCTTCCAAAGTCTTATATTCAGGATAATTAGGACCTGCAAATGTTTCAGCCGATGCACTGAAAGGATTTGAATCGTGTTTGATGAATAAATTATATAATAGATCATAACCCGAAATCTTATCATGAAGAGTCTCGAAGGTTTTGATATCATCTTCATTGAAACCTTTATATTTTGAGAAAAGTCTCCTCATCATCATATTAAATCCTTTTTCTTCGATAGCAATCTTCACAGGCTCCTTGATCTCTTTGATAATTGTTTCACTAACTTTGTCTGCAGTTGTCAAATCACGCTCAAAATGCTTCGGTAATCCATTTCTCCAAGCAAATACTGTAATCTTATAATCTGCAGGAGCTGCTGATGGGAAAGCCTTTGCAAAGAAAACTGTAATATAATTGATATCCTGCTTCTTCTGTTTGCCAAATCCTAGAATACCTTTGCTCTGAGTCAATTCAGGAATCTTTTCATCAATTATTGATCCATATGAAATTAATTGAGAACTCTGATCACCCAATTTATTATATACAGGTACATTTGCAATATCTTTAATAAAGTTAAAAACTTGACTGTAAATTCCCTCAATAATTTCCCTATCTTCTTTACCTCTTATCTGAATTAATGTTTCATGTTGTGTGATAAAATTCAATAGTTTTGAACGAATATCATCAGGAATTACACGACGCCCTTTAATAGTAATATCAATAGATTCCCAATCTGTAGGAATATTATATCTGGATAATTCTTCTTTACGTTCATTTGAACGAGTGTCTGTAAGGAGATATCCAAAAATTGCAATGGTAGCACGGATCAAATCAATAAGACTTTTATATGTGTATGTATTGATATCTGGTTGAGGAATAGGCTTAAAATTCTTATTTGTACGAAGTGTTGGTAAGAAATCAATGAGTTCAAAAATAAATTTAATCTTTGCATACTTTGATGCTGCCTCTTGTGGTGTTTCAGGGGCTTTACCTGGTTTAGGCTCAGGTCCATAAGGGATCTCACCAACAATTGCTGCAGGAGGAGCAGTTGGAGCTGTAGGTTTAGGAACGACTTCTACTGCTGCAGGCGTTCCAGGTACCCATTGTCCAGGTTTAGTACCAGGAACATAAGTCACTGAAGGATCAACAGGCTTTCCTTGAGGATCTGACTGAGTAGTAGCAACAAAATTACCATCAGGAAGACGTCTCAAGTATTTGGGGCCACCAACTTTACCAGGAGTAGCAGATTGTACCGCCTTTGTAATAGGTGCAGGTTTCCATTCACCAGGTTTAGCACCAGGAACCCATTGTCCTTTTTCAGGTGTTATCGCAGCATCAGCGTTCTCATACTCCTTAGGAGCTCTCCATACACCTGTTGATGGATCTTGTATGAGTTTTTGTGGCAAAGCACCAATAGGAGCTTCTGCTTCTGCTTTAGGCTTTGCTCCCAATGCTGTTGCCATCTTTGTGGCTAAACCAGCAGCTGTAGGAAGTTTGACTTCACCAGCGGTGCCAGTAGCAACAAATCCTTGACATTCTTCAATGTAATTTTGTAGGCGTTGGATAAAGATTTGACGTAGAACTGTCTTTGCCGCATCACAACGTGTCTTATCTAGATTACTGACTGAGTTACATGTAATAATAGCTTCCATGAATTCCTCGTAACTTAGACCAGCAGTATCATCTAATTCACTGAATTCGTTTTGTGTAATTTTCAATTTATCTAGGGCTTCCTGACTAAGTCCATTACCACCTCCAGTCATTTTTACGACAGGAGCATCACCGCCAGGTAAAAGACTTTGTGTATAACCGCCTGAAGTGTAACTTGAAGGGGGTTCATCACCACCCCCACTCATTTTAATAATAGGGACAGTACTATTACCCGCACCTGACAGCATACTTGCTTCAGGATTATATCCAGCAGGAGGTTCTGCGCTCATCTGAGTGATGATGCGAAAAGAATAATTTCGTATCGCAACACATAGCTTAAAAAATTCATCTTTTTGAAGCTTAAATACAGATGCAAACTGAGTCAAAGTATCAATCCGATGATTCTGACTCTGAAACTAATTCCAAGCCGGTCGAATGTAAGCCAGAGTTAGTGATATTATCATTACAAAAGTTCTATAATTCTCGAAATGATCTTGATATTATTATGCCTTATTTACTTGGTACCACACCGATTTCTCTTAGATTAATTGATTGGTTTGTTACGAATTATTGTCGTAAAAACTTCATTGGATATACTCTCAATGGTCAGGAGTTTTTGGTTTATGTTAGTTATAAATCTCAATTAAAGGCTTATAGCAAACAGTTCTTTGATCCTAATTGCCGCCGGGAGCGTATTGTCTTTCAGATAAATGGTTATGAACCTTTTCGTACTACTGTTGGAAAACTGAACTTCTTCCGTTGGGCTTTTGAAACCAAAATTCTTGACTACATCACCGAACACTATGAAGACATTCAAGCTGATAGAGCTGAAGTCTCAAAAGCATCAAAACGTAATAACTCTACTCAGTCATCCGTTAGCACTGTAGCTTCAGATGCTTCAACTCTAACTACGGCATCAGCCTCTAGTTTAATTTCATCATCATCCACTAATACTATTATAAGTACAGCAACAACCGATACTCATCGTTCAGCAATTAGCAACAGAACACAACGTAGGCAGCGATCAAAACAGATTCCATCGGCAATTCAGCATCTACAGCGTCATAATGTACAGGTTTGTATTACTTTTGATTAGTTGCTGCCGCTCCACTGCTACCACCTTTACAATAACTCCATGAATTAATTGTTTTAGGGTATATTTTAGTCATATCATCCATAGCGGGCATGAGTTTATCACGAGCCATTATATTTGTTTCTAAAATTTGTTGTGTGACTTCAGGGGGTATATAAGCAGCCGTAAATTGGCGTTCCAACATACGTTTGCTTTCCATTTGTCCTCGGTCCTCTGGTGTTTCATAAACAGCGCCTCTTAGTTCTCGACTGACGTTTCGAGGATCGGATTGAACATCATACTTTTGGAAATATGGATTACCACTTAATTGATCAGCTGTGGCAACATATGGTTGTGCTTGTAAGAAACTTCTTTGATCTGTTCGGGCGGTATTAGGCATTTGATCATTAAAAACTGCTTGAGCATTTTGATCTTTTCGATTGTAAATTCCATATGCACTACCTGTTTGCCATTGTTCAACTAAAACATTATTAATAGCATCTTTTGTATTTGTTTCTCTACGAGATCTTAATTGCATTTGTGGTGGAGGCATAATTGGAGTCATTAAACTTTCTCCTCGTGCCGAAGTTGGTGGAATTCGTATCATTCTTCTATTTTGGGGTCTTAAATTACATTTACATTAACACACTCAGGATGTCGCTTACAGCAACCTTATGTGTAGGTTCGTTAGAATATCATGAACAAGAGGGATTAAATGGTGATTCACACGTTTGGGTTAGACTTAGACTAATTTGTGAAGCAGATGGAAAAACTCTTTGGCATGATTCATTTAATTCAATAAAAGATGTCAAACAAGCACTAAATGATAATGACATAGAATTTTATGATGTTGTTAAGGCGCCTAAATCAGATGGTGATACAAATATCTATATTGCCCGTGCAAAATCTCAATCTATTTCTACATTTTCTACTTGGAAACCGGATTCATGTTCAGATGATAGTTTATATGTAAGGACATTTATTACAATTTTTAATAAACATTCTACTGAATCAACCAAAGATATTTTTAATAAAGATTCATGTTGGGATAGTACTATTATAGATACAAAATCAATTAATGATTGGTTTAAAAAAATAAAAGAAATTAAATCAAATTAGAGGCTAAAGTATAATTTATATATATATTTAGATTAGTAATTGAATATGAGTAATTCTAGAACTCATAAAAGACATACAGATTATGATGAAGATGATGGAAATGGAACTGGTAATGCACAATTAGATAAGATTCTTGAAGGTGGAGTATCTGATGCTTACAAGCGTCCATGGCATCGATTAGAGCGTGGTCTTAGATTGAATCGTCTTCGACAATTTGTTCAAGATGAAACTGATCGCATGAAACTTTCTGAAGTTGAATCTATGCAACTTCTCTCTCTTTTACACAAATCCCTTGAAAAGAAAAATCTTAACAGTAAAACAACTGTTGTGTATGATCTTGCCGATGAGAAAATAAAAGAAATTAAGGGACTTGTTAGTCATCGGGAGGCAGATGGTATCTTAAAATATAAATTTATCGAGAAAAAAATCGCTGGCAGTACTCGTCGGCGTGCAACCGGTGGTGCGGGTGGTGCCACAGTCCAGAAAACTGAATAGATTAAAGTCTGGACTAAATAATTATGTAAATGACAACTTTATTGCGGGATTGGTTCGATTACCTTGTAGAGATACAAGAACATATTACTTCATACTATGATGAAGCAGGGCTACAACATAGTATTAATGAAATCGAGGACGCAATTGAAATGGCTGATGAAGATGAAGAAGAAACCGATCCTGAAAACGAATCTTCTGCAGCCATGAATGATTACATCCTAACACAAATGATGCATGCATTTGCTGAACATGAAACCGCTCGCTTCAGTCGAATTGATGATCGCAATAAATTGATTAGAATAGCACAACAACTCTTACAACAAAAACAAGTAGAACAACGTACAGAAGCCTGGTATTTGGAAGCTCGGGATCTTCTTACTGCCTCTGAAATTGGACAAATTCTCAAACCAGGGCGAACAAGAGGGCAACTTGTATTAGCAAAAGCAAGTGGAGCTACACGCTCTGGTGGAAACTCCAGTGCTGCCGTTCCTTCAGAATTAATGAGTGCATTTGATTGGGGTGTTCGATTTGAACCTGTTGTTAAGATGATTTATCAATCCATGCATCCTGGCACTATAATACACGATGTTGGGCGTCTCTATCACCCTACTCTTGCTAAATGTGCAGCAAGTCCAGATGGCATAGTACTTGGTACGTCAGAGCGTGCTGGCAGGCTAATTGAAATTAAATGCCCAGTCACTCGTGAAATTCGAAGTAATGATCATACAGGGATTCCCGCAGATTATTATGCACAAATGCAACAACAATTAGAAGTTACTGGGCTCGAAGAATGTGATTATATGGAAATCAAATTTCGATCGAAATATTCAAAAGAAATTACACTTCTTTCAGAAGGCTCTGCATTATTTTATGGTGTTATTTGGCGTGTTGAATGGGAAGAAAATGATAGAACATTTACTGATTATATTTACGGACCCGTAGGTGATATGAGTTCTAAATGCCCAACGCTAAAACCAGGGCAACAAATCGTTGAAGTAATTCCATGGGAGGCTATTAAGATTAACTTGATTACAGTAAGACGTGATAGAAAATGGTGGGCCGTAGCTGAACAGAAGATTGCTGAATTCTGGACTGATGTTGAAAAGGCACGCCGTGGTGAATTCGTTCTACCAGCGGCGACTCGACAAGTAAAGTCTGCTGCAACCACTGCAGCTAAAGATGAATGTCTATTTGTCTTGTAATTAGACATAGGCAACACCAGGTGGTTCATAGATTCCTAACATAAACTCTTGCCGGGGTCCTGTACATGTATCAGGATAAGTAGTCATAACATTATTAGTCATTTTGCTGTAATTGCCGGTGAGTGATGTTTGAGCTTTATAATCTCTTTCATAGCAAGTTTGTGAATTCATAAGTTCATGTTTTTTACCAGCCATTAGTGGAGGTAATACATCATTCAATAAACCATAAGGAGTACGAGGTTGATCTAGCGCAGGTGAATCACCACCGCCTATAGGTAAATCTGTACCAGCATTCTGGAAATTTTCACTAGCCTTATAGGATGGTCCAGGAATTTCTATAGGAACTTGTACAACTTTGTTAATTTGTGGCGATTTAGTTATTGCAACAATAGCAACAGCTAATAAAAGTAAAATAAAACCAATGCCTAAATACATTACTATCTTATTATTAGATTTATCAAACAATATAAAGACAGATTACATATTTATTTTAGTTTTATTATTATTCAAGATGTCTGATAAGAATTTTTTATCCAGTCTAGGCTATGAAAGTATCAAAGATAAGAATCTCGATGAGATCAAACCTGAGGATCTTAGACCTCGTTATACATTTAATGAGGCTGGTCTTCCTCAATTAGGAATGGTTCCTCTCGAGTTTATTAATATTGCAACTGCCATTTATTATTCAGGTGGTGGTTATGATCTTGGAGCTACACCACATTTTAGTTCTAACTCCCCTATTGTTCCTGAATTCGAATCAGATGCAGTATGGGCTATGTTTGCATCAGCATATATTGATCTTCATACAAACGATGGTAAATCAGTTTCTGAAAGAGCACTGACAATTTATAATGCCTGGGTAACTAATTATCTATATTGGCGTGCCAAGAATGGTAAGCCTCTGATGGTAGATAATTCAGGTGCGCAATACGATTTTACAATTGTTCCTTTAGCATTTCTTCCTACATTCGATGTAATTAAATTCCATTTCATTGCTCGTTTGGTTGCACTTTTAGATGTAACACTACTGTCATACATTACAAAAGACCAGATGAAGATGTACGCCGATCTCTGTCTATGTGCAGCTGAGTTAGATGTCTTTTATTTAATAAATAATAATAATCTATCGTAATAATGTATTAGAATATGTCGGTCAGTTGCTCACCTCAAATCTTTCAAAGGCCTCCACCCAGTTCGAAAGACACCCGACATATCTGGGATGAAGCTGGTCTGCCTGAGACAGCCGACGAATTTTCTATTAAATTTGCATTAGATTCTTGGGCTACATGGCATGCATATGTCTATAAAAAAGAAAACGATGATACATTTCACATACAATGGGTAAATCCTAACGGATATATTATTAAAACATTATATGATACATTTTTTCGTTGGATTTTAGTGTCTTGTGCAGTGCCGCAGGCCCAACAGCCGCCTGTAAATTTGACCACCTAAGTGCCGCTAAATAATTAGTTAGAAATTATTTACATACAATATGTCATCAAACACAATGTATGTAATTAAACGCAACGGTTCAAAGGAAAAGATTCAATTCGATAAGGTCCAGCAACGGCTTACAAAAGCAGCTAAAGGCCTTGACGTGAATTCATTTCTAATTGCTCAACGTGTATTGAGTCGAATCTATAATGGAGTCCATACAAGCGAACTCGATGAACTATCAGCACAATTGGCTATTGGTCTCATCACAACTCACCATGACTATGGAACTCTCGCAGCGAGAATTGCAATCTCTAATCATCAAAAAAACACTGATGTATCATTTACTACTGTAATGGAAAAGCTTGCAACCCAAGTTCATCCCAAAACAGGAGCGGCAATCAGTTATATCAATCCTACACTTCTAGCAACAGCAAAAGCTCATCAAGTTGAAATCGACGCTAAAATTAATCATGAAAGAGATTTCCTCTTTGATTACTTCGGATTCAAAACGTTGGAACGTGCATATTTACTCAAAGATTCTAAAGGAAAAATTCTTGAAAGACCTCAACATCTATGGATGCGTGTTGCTCTTGCTTTATGGCCAGATAATTGTGAGCGTGCTTTTGAAACATATGATCTACTCTCAACAAAAGCCCTTACTCATGCAACTCCTACTCTCTTTAATGCAGGAACAATGAATCAACAACTTTCAAGTTGCTTTCTTATTGCAATGAAAGATGACTCTATTCGTGGTATTTATGATACTTTGGAAGATTGTGCTTTAATTTCTAAACATGCTGGTGGTATTGGACTTCATTGTTCAAATATCCGAGCCAAAGGATCAATTATTAAAGGTACTAATGGAACCTCTAATGGTCTCTTGCCTATGCTTCGTGTTTTTAATGCAACTGCACGGTACGTTGATCAAGGTGGAAATAAGAGAAGCGGCTCATTTGCCATTTATTTGGAGCCTTGGCACGCTGATGTCGAAGATTTCCTACGTATGAAACTTCCTACAGGAACTGAAGAAGAACGTGCTCGGGATCTCTTCTATGCTCTATGGGTTCCCGATCTCTTTATGGAACGTGTTGAAGCCGGCGCAGATTGGACACTCTTCTGTCCCGCCGAAGCACCTGGACTCGCAGATGTTTGGGGACCCGAATTCAAAGCCCTATATGAACGCTATGAAGCTGAAGGCAAAGGTCGCAAGACTGTTAAAGCACAAGATCTATGGTTCCAAGTATTGCAAGCTCAGATTGAAACAGGTACACCCTATTTGCTTTATAAAGACGCAGCTAATTCTAAATCTAATCAACAGAATCTAGGCACTATTAAAAGTAGCAATTTATGTACTGAAATCATTGAATATTCTTCAACAGATGAAACTGCAGTATGTAATCTTGCATCAATTGGTCTTCCATCATTTGTAACTGTTCCTAAACATGGCGGTGCTGGTAAATTCGACTATGAACGCCTTCGTGCAACCGTAAAAGTCGCAATTAGAAATCTTGATCGAGTAATTGATATTAATTTCTATCCAACACCCGAAACAGAACGTTCTAATATGCGCCATAGGCCCGTTGGTCTAGGTGTTCAAGGACTCGCAGATGTATTTGCATTGATGCGTGTTCCATGGGAATCCGATAAGGCTGCAGAAATTAATCAACGTATCTTTGAAAATATTTATTATGCTGCTGTTGAAGAATCCGCCGAATTAGCTAAAACTCTCGGCTCCTATTCGACCTTTGCTGGATCACCCGCATCTCAAGGACGACTACAACCCGATCTCTGGACAACTCTTACAGGAGAATCCGTCAAACCTCTGACAGAGACTGATGGAACTCTTGATTGGTCTGCTCTCCGTGCAAAAGCAGCGACAGGTCTTCGTAATTCTCTACTAGTGGCCCCGATGCCGACAGCATCTACAAGTCAGATTCTAGGATATAATGAATGTTTCGAACCAGTTACAAGTAATATTTATACTCGTCGCACTTTGGCAGGAGAATTCATTATTGTAAATAAATATTTGATGAAGGATTTGATGAAACTACAAGTCTGGAATGAAGATTTGAAACAAAAGATTATTGCTCAGAATGGATCTGTGCAGGGTCTCGAAGAGATTCCAGCAAGTATTCAGGCTCTATATAAAACTTCATGGGAAATTAAGCAAAAGACTCTTATTGATATGGCAGCAGCACGTGGTGCTTTTATTTGCCAGAGTCAGAGTTTGAATCTATTTGTTTCTGACCCGACATTTGCAAAACTATCATCCATGCACTTTTATGGATGGAAGAAAGGTCTGAAGACAGGTATCTATTATTTGAGAACTCGGGCCCCAATTATGGCTCAGAAATTCACTGTCGATCCCGACTTACAAGCTGCAATTGTTGCTGCGAAGGCTGCTCAAATTGCGGATGAGGAAGGTTGTACAACTTGTTCTGCATAAGCGAGTAGATTCTTATAAAATAAATAAGTATTTAGATAATTAGCTAATATGAGTGAATCTGCACCGACTATGAAGGATGTTCAAGAAATTCTAGAAAAGATTCCACAACAAGAAGGTGTAAATAATAATTTTTATACTTTCATGCATGTTGCATCTGAAATAATGCTACTTGCCATGCATGACAAAAGTTCAAAAGATGATATTAAAAGTATAACACTCCCGGATGGAAGTGCAGCTTTTTCTAATGATGAAGATATTACTAAATTATCAGAACTTTTACAGGCACATGGTTCAAAAATCAAAGATATTATGTCCTCATTACAAACTCCTTCGAAGGCTACTTCAGGACAAACAGGAGGAGCATTAAATCCTGAAGCTATCATGAAACTCACTGAATATGCTAAAAGTATTTATATTAGTCCCGAAGAACTAAGTTTTGACCATCAATATTCTAAATTGACGAATTTTATGGATCAATTAGATGAACAAAATAGAGAACTTGCTCGTCAAATAGGTTTAGTTGCCTTCGTAAGTAATACAAAAGTGGATCCATTTATCATGGTTCCTATTGGAGCCGTTCCAGTAAAAGTGCAAATACCTGCAAGATTAATTCTTCCAATAGTAAATGTTTTTTTGGAATTGACGAGAATTTTCTTTGCTCTTATGCCTTTTGGTACTATACCAATGCAGTTCTTCACAATTATACAAACACTCTTCGATATTGCTCGAGGCGAATGGAAATACGGTGTCTTTACTTTTATGGGATTCTTCAATGGAGGTCTTCTGTTCTTCGGTGTCTTCTTAAAATTACTCCGAGATGTTTGGCTCCTAATTGAACCAAGACTATCAAAACAAATTCGTATGGACCTCTATCTCGCTTCCAAATCAATCTTCGTTGGCTTCTGGCTTCGTCTAGTAACACTTTTCATTCCAGATTTCCTCAGAAATACAATAGAAGTTGGTTTAGCGCCCTTCCAACTAATGATACAACAAGTTAATAGCAAAATGGAGATGATCGAAGAACAAGTCAGTAAAGCTACAGAACCGATGGGAGTTATTGTCAAATTCCCAAGAATCCCACAAGAATCTATACCTTCATTGGATGATATACAGGCATTACAGACGGTTATCTCACAGCCAGAGATTTTCTGTGCTGATGATTTCCAGAAGATTATTGAGCCACTGAAGATGATTCCACCTATAAGACTTTTATTAGAATTACTGAATGTTCCGATGGATGCTGAATTTATTCAACAGCGTTGTCGTGGAGTAAAACCGAATGACCTAGCAGGTAATTTGGTTGAACGTTTAATGCCTACAGTACAAGTTATTCCTGGAGGACCAGCAGCCGTCGCTGCCGAAGCATCGAAGACTGCAATGGATCTTGCTTCCATAGATAAATTAACTGAAGCTGCCAAAGAAAAATTCTCGGTAGGTAAAGTCGAAGAATTCAAAAAAGGTCTTGAAGGTAATTTAGAGCAAAAAGCGACAGCACTTCTGAATGATAAAGCTGCTGCTCTTCTAAAGGGTGCTAAGAAGGTTGCATCTACTTCTTCGACTTCTTAGAAGCATCTTGAAGTTCCACCTTCATTCCTACAAGCCCATGAATAAACTTCAAATATTCCGCTGAAAATCCCCAGAAACATGATACTGGTGCATCTTCAGGAATCTTACGACTACAACTGTTATTTCCATGAGAGAATGCAACAATTATTTGTTGTGGAGGAATCTCTAAGAATTGTTCTTCACGACCTGCTAGCCATTCTTCACCTTCAGCAACTTTAACATCTCCAAAATGCCGCTCCTGCCAGAAAGATTTTCTGAAGGCAAGAGTCGCCTCCGAAACACGCTGTCCCAAAGGCAGAGTCCAAGGTGGTACATTAACAGCCGATGTACCACGTTTCAAGTCATACATTGCAATCATCGTTGAACCCACTGCTTGTGCTTCTGGACGACCATCAAGAGGCTTCGTTAGCCATGACACACGACGACGTAGAGAAGTTGGTGGATAATGATCATCATCATCCATAAAGACAATAATATCATGTTTTGCCGCTTCGCAACCTATATTACGCTTTTCACCAACAGAACGACGACCTTTTAGAGGAATATAAGTATAATCGAGTCCCTTCGCTTTATCTGCAAACTCTACAAGTTTATCTGATGATGCTCTCATCTCATCATCTGAATCTTCTACAACAATCCATTGAATCTTTTCAATAGGATAATCAGACCAAAGTAAATTGTGGAAACAGATATCAATGAGGTGACGACGATTATATGTTGGAGTGACAATTGAAATCATAGGGCAGCTTGCTGATTCAATTACAGGAGGAACATGACGCATATCCTTTACTTTTGAATCAACTAAGTCACGCCAATCCTTAATAGAAGTTGTCCAAATTCTCTCAGAAAATGCCGCATCCTCTTTTGCTGCTGCAATTACTTTTTTTCTGTCATCTTCTGTCACTTCTGTTAGGCGTTTCTGTGCTGAGATCCATTGCTCTCTCAAAGTTTCTGGGGAGAATTCATTTAAATCGACTTTATAAAATGTTCCTGATTCATCCAAATCACAGAACTTTCCTAAATGCATCATCATAGTATCTTCAGTATTTGACGATTCAAGAATTGGTGGTAGTTGTGTTCCAAGACGTAGAGCACCAGCAGCACGAGCTTCGGCATTAACATGACTAAATCCTTCAGCTTCTGAAATAACAATATGACCAGAAGTTGTCTTCTGTTCTCTAGCTAATTGTTGTTCATCGTATTCTTTGTTGGCTATCGTGCAATTTGCTTTCAAGAAAGGCTGTAATTCTTCTTTAGCAGATGTAATAATTTTAACAGGTTGATCTGTATCTTCCATAACCTTTAAAAGTGCCTTAGCAGCAGCGATTTTACGTTTTGAACCACCAATAATCCATAGCCAAGTGGCTGCATCAGGAACTTTTGTTGGAGCCACTAAAGGCATTTTGATATCAGTAAAATTAATCGGGGTAGTAAATGGCATTACTTTAAATTTACTCCAATTTTCCTTTACTTTTGAATCATAAGGACCTCTTAGTATATCAACTGTCATTGAATCTCGGACAATAATTACATCAAATGCTGATTCATATGCAGCGAAACTCTTAGGATAATATTCAGGATTAACTAAAAGAATATTTACAGGCGCCCAAGAGATATTAGCATATACTGGAATTTCTAAATGAACATTGATGTCAGCCATTTTAGGGGGTTCATGGGGATCAAGACGTTGGCAACGGAAATTACATTTATGGAAATATGATTCAAGAAGCCGACAATCTTTCTCAAGTCCATAATGATTAGTTTTTGGGAAAATGAAATTTACTGTTTTTGATTTCGACATGGCCCTAGGTGATCTAAGAGTCTAATATGTGTAATGTTTAGGCAATGGCATATAGAGATTTAGGCACAGTAGCCTGGAAAGATGATTTAGTTAAACTTGAAAATATGACAAGTAGCTCCTGGAATAACTATTTGAAGGATGAAAAGGCTAATTATAATAAATCATTAAATGATCCTAATGTACAAGCTCGTATTCCGGCCTTCAAAGCATCATTAGAAAAAGCTAAAAAGGCTCTATCACAAATTAGCTGGTTTAATCTATATTATAGGAAAACAAATCATTATGAACCAATTAGGGCAATTGTATTAGCTCCAAATGGAAATTTAGGTGCAATTCGTTGGTGCTATCATAATGGTCCTAGAACTATGCATTCTGCAGAAGATATTGATATTGATTATGATTTTTTCGATTCATTAATTGATGTGCGAGTATTTACTATTATTGATGCTGGAAATGGATCAGAAGATTATAAGCTGACATGTCAATCAATTCGAAACGGTGAAATATGGATAAAGAAAGGTGTTGGCCCTAATGTAGTTGTTTCAGGAAGTAGAGTATATTATTTACGTCATAAGAAACGACTTTGGTATTATCAAGTATGTTCATGTGATAAAATTACTGGTAATGACGAACACGTTGAACTTGAAATGACGGATGTTAAATATAATTTAAGTATCATTAAAGTACCAAATACTTTTATGGTAAAAGCTGATAATAATGGATATTCAATGTTATATGTTATGAATGGAAATATGAGATTACAAAGAATTGATACTGATGCCATATGGCATATACCTAATTCATTTGTATTTCCTAATATAAGTCGTTTTGTTTTGAAACAAAATGGTGAATGGGAGCATAGAATATCAACTTATTACAAAGATCCAAAAGAATATGAATCTGAAATTATAAATGAACATTTTATTGAAGAATACGGGGAACCATATTTTTTTGATTTTCCCACAAATGTTGTTCTAACAAAGAAAAATGGAATAGCTTATGCTTTACGTTTGCGTGGAAACTGGAATAAAACCCCTATAAGACTTTTAGTAGTTCCTGGAGGCATACTTACACCTGATATATTTTCTAGATCAACAGATGATTATTATACAGAATTAAGAGTTCTCGTACAAGATCCTTGTAAAGCTCCTTATTTAATACATTTTGGTAATACGAATGATAAAATTATGTTGAGAAGTCCTTATGTAGGCAATGATAATAATGAATTTAATCGGATAAGTGTTAAATCAAATGATGGAACAATTGTGCATGCAGCATATATTAAACAGAAACGAACACATATAAAAGCCCTTTTAACTGTAATATATGGAGCATATGGAATACCAACATCTATCGGACATATTATGCAGAAATGGGGTCCGCTTTTGGAGTCAGGATGGGCAATAGGATTTGCTTTTGTTAGGGGTGGGGGTGATAATGGATGGGATTGGGCTGAAGCTGGTCGTCGTGATCAGAGATATAAGGCTCTTGAAGATGCAGAGGCATGTATAAGAGGTCTTCAAAGAAAATTGCATTTACCAGCAACTCGGACCATGATATATGGGCGATCTGCTGGTGGCATACAAGTAGGTGCATTAGCTAATAGAAATCTATTGGGTCAGTTATTTATTGGTATTTATTGCGAGGTACCATATTTGGATGTTTTACAGACAACAACGAATCCGGCGTTGCCATTAACTGAGCTTGAATATGATGAGTTTGGGGATCCAAGACATCGTTTAGCTGATTTACAATTTTGGGTACGGCATTCTCCGGTTACAAATGTACCGGCTGAAGGTTTGCCTTCTCTATTTATTTTATGTCGAACCGGCTTGAATGATATGCAGGTATATCCATATGAGCCTCTGAAATGGATTATTAAAAGTCGTGGTGGCTTGCCTGCAGATAGAGCTGGTGGATTACCGAAATTATTGGGAATAGAGGTTGATCAGGGACATTTTTATACTGGTGGAACTGAAATTGAAGCAAGAGCTCGAGATCTAGCAATTTTAGATTCTTTTATTGGTAGCTTCAGAGTGCGTATATAAAAATCTCAGTAATAGGTATAAATGGCTCACCGTCGTAATAACATGACTCGCAAGAATCGTAACCGCAAGAACCGTCGTAACAATGCTTCTGCTACTCGCAAGAATCGCAAGAACCGTCGTAACAACATGACTCGTCGTAATCGCAAGTAAGCGATTAACGACTCCTGGCCTATGATCTTCAATCATTGGACTCGTCGTAATCGCAACCGCAAGTAAAAAACATGCCTAACTGCCGCAATCGCAACTCCAGTTAATTTTTGTAATAGCTAAACCGATAAAAAATTATTGTAATCCAATTATTATTTGTTACAAGGATACAATTTATTTAGTACTATCGCTAATTATTAAACATTTTTCCTCATCATCTGTGATGAGTCGTGCTTTTTCTTCTTTATTTGAAAGTCCTTCAGGATGGAGAGATGGTCTAATAAAACGTCGCCGATGATCTTTATGAAGACCGTGAGTTTGAATGCCAGTACGATGTCTTGCTGTTCCGTAACCTTTACATGACAGCAAGTCATAATGAGCAATTAGATTTGGTTCTGCTTCGCAACGTTCTTTGAGCCATTGATCATGATCCACCTTAGCTAGAATAGATGCTGCTGCAATATGGATATATTGAGCATCACCATCAACAATAGTATGTACTTCTTGTCCAGGTCTTGTAATCGATAAAACACCATCAATAAGAACCCGTTCAGGTCGGCTGCGTCGAAGACCATCCAGAGCTCTATGAAAGGCATTTTGATTTGCCCATTGAATGCCATTTGCATCAATTTCTGCTGCTGAAACAAAACCAACAGCCCAATCTGTTGCCAATCGTTTTATGTCATCCGCAATCTTTTCACGTTTTTTAGCGGAGATCTTCTTTGAATCTTTAATTTTGGGTACAAGAGCCTTAATTTCATCATTCCAAGTTTCTTCGGCAGGCCAAACAACGGCAGCAGCGACTAAATCACCCCAAAATGAACCACGCCCGGCTTCATCGATACCGACTTCGATTTTTGTATCATCTTTATATCTACGAGATAACATATTTAATCTATTATTAATGATTTGATAATTTTACATCAATTTTTGCTAATAGTAATATAGATATGGATCAGAGTTTTGGAAAAATTCTTCATAATCACACTACAAGTGTAATAATTGTAGGGTTGATATTTATTTTTGTGATCTTTCCGATGATTTTTTACAAACTAAAGACATCAGGATATGAACCATTTTATGATTTAGCGCTAAAAGAAGCGGATGTAGTTGCTTTAAATGATAAACAGAAGCTAATTTATATATTAAATGATGCATATAACAAAAAAGATCCATCTTTAGCTGCAGATATTACTAAAATAATAAATTTTAAAACAATCACATCTCCATCAACTTTAATTGAACAAGCATATCCTTTATATATTATTAGACGTAAAGAGATAACTTCATTTATTAATGAATATAATAAAAACGGTTCCAACTTTTCATTAGAATTTGATGATTATTTCATAACATCTATGGAAGTTCTTGGCATAATATTATTTAAGAATCGTGCAATTGATAAAAATATTTTTGATGATTTCAAAATAGCTGTTGAAAATTGGCGTAAAGTTAAAATGCCAGTAGCGACAACAGCATTAAAGAAAGATACTATAACGACGGCCCCTATTCCGGCAACTGAATTAGAACAGAAAAAAGTTAATGATTTACTTACATCAATATTTGGTACGCTTCCATTAGCACAGGATAAAGGAAAACCAAAAAATTCTGAATCAGTAGCACCTGTAACACCTCCTGCAAGTCTAAATAATCTAACTAAGCCTGTCTCGACAGTTGTAAATCCATCTGCTGGTGCTTCAGATGTATCCGCTGTCAGAACTACTTCGCCCGGATTATCTCAAGGCGCTGATTACAATAAAAAATGTCCTCAATCTACTATTCCTAAATATGTCCCGCCTCCCGAACATTGCCTACGACCCAATCCTGGAACGGATCAATGTTCTTGCCAACAGCCTATTATGAATGATGGTCGTCCATTCGATCCGAATCTATATATAAGAAAAGATTCCATCCCATGTTGGAATTGTTCTATACCTTAAAAAACAACAAAGTAGAATTAGATATGAAGGCAATTCCTTTTCTTCTAATTGTACTTATCGGATTAGGTGCAGTTTATGTATGGACTATTTCAAAAAATGAGGGCTTTGCCCAATATGGCTCTTATGCTCAAAAGATGGAACTAACAGGACAGTCAATAGATGAAGATAAAGCTGTAGAAATTAATATTGGAAAACCTAAATCTAACCAAGGCTCATTACCGAGTGTAGCTACAGCCCAATCAAATGTTGGTCCTATCATGTATCAAAATCCGGATGCAGTGCCTCCAACACTAAAAGAATTACAAAACTTAAAAGCTGATATAAGCACATTCTTTGATACTAAAGCATCTATCATTGAAAAACAAGCATTTAATACAGAATTACAAGAAGATTTGAACCTTGCTAAGGATGATAAAATGCGTGTTGATCAGGAAATAACGGTTTTAACATCAAATCCCGGTATAACACCATCAATTAATAGAGGATATTACAATGCTATTAAAGGTCAAATTGATTATTTGACTAATAAAGCAAATCAAATATCTGGAGTAGGTTTAAGAGAAAATCCCTTACAAGAAAATCGTAGTTCATGGTTACAGAATTCTCAATTTGGATCAATGGAATCAATTTCAGAAACTAGTTCATTACCTGTTAGCAGAAATACTATAACTTTATTATTACAAGAATATGAAAATTTCATGCAAAATAAATACACAGCTTTAGCAAATCAATCTGATCCTACTGTACAATTACCATTAAGTAAATTGAAAGCGGATAGAGAAAGATTATTATCAGAGGCTCAACAGGGTATGCCGACTTTAACAGAAAGAGAGGCAAAAGATTTAGAATCAAATTTAAGTTATTTGAATGATAAATTTATACAGCTGCAAAGACAAGGAGCAGGTGGATCATCTGTTCTAGGAACCAGTACCTCAGCTAATGGTTCAATTACACCTAATTTATTCCAACAGGGAGAACGTGCAACTTTAATGGATTTGAAAGATGCTCGTAATCGAATGACAGCTGAAAAAGCTCGTCTTGGTGCTGCTGGTTCATTAGATCCTGTTATTAATGCACGTATTGATTCTATTACCAAAATGATTACTGATATTGAAGATATAATAAAACGTGTTGAATCTGGTTCGATTATGGAGATCGAAATTCCTATCTATAAGTCTGAATTATCATCTCTATTTATGTCACTTGGTGACACTTCTAAACCTATTTCTCAAATTACAACAACATCATTACCACCTGAACTTGTGAATTTATTACCTCCTGGAGTTGGTAAAGATCCTGAAACACAAGCAACAATTCGCACTCTAAGTGATAAATATGTTAGTGATTTCTTGAAAGGTGCCAGCTTCGAATTAGGTCTTAAAGCTAAACTTAAATATACCTCTGAAAATGAAGCTTTAGCTGGTAGTGGTGGTAATAATACTTATAATGCATTTTTTGGCCCTTTGGCGACAGGTCAAGATTCTACTATTGCACGTAATTCAATGCTCGGTACCTCCGCATCAGGATTTGCACCCGCCAATGAAGTTGAATATACTAGCCAATCGCCTCAGATGATGCCTTATGCACAACCAGGAAATGTCACTGATCCATATGCAATTGACCCTCGAGATGGTTTAAGAACACCATCGGTCGCTTCCGGCTTTGATTGGAAGACTAGAGCGAAACAAATATGCGAAAATGCCCGTAAAATGGGTCTAAATCCTGCAGATTTCGGTTGTATGCCTGATAATACTACAGTAAGTCCTAATTTCAGTTGGAGGGGATATGCACGTATGATCTGTAATAGATTACAGACACATTATTATACAGGTACTGATGTTGCATGTGGTTGCCCACCTATTAATTGGCCTGGTTGGAATTCCGCCGCTGGTGAGACGGCCCTCTAATATGTAATATAACAGTAGTAGTATGAACGGTATTCATCTCTTGATTACATTTTTAGCTGGTCTTTTAGTTGGCCTATTTTTTATGAAAAAGCGTACTGAAGGTTTCCAAGTGGGTTCTACGGCTCCTTATTGCGGTACATGTAATAAAACTTGTCCTTGCCCCTGTGGTGCTAATTCTCGCCCTATGTGTCCTCCTTGCAGAGAACCGGATCTTAGTATGTATGTCTTGAAGAGCAGTATCCCTCCTTGCCCTCAATGCCCTGATCTCAGTAACTATATGTTGAAGACAGAATGCCCACCGGTTCCTGATTTGAGTAAATATGTTCTCAAATCGTCAATTCCTAAACAGGGACCAATCATTTTAGATTGCAGTAAATGCAAGAAGCCGGCTGGTGAATGTCCTCCTTGCCCTCGTCCTCGCTGCCCTGAAGTTAAATGCCCACCACCCACACAATGTCCTCCTTGCGCACCTTGCCCTCGTCAAGAATGCCCCCCGGCTGTTGTTAAATGTAAGGCAGAAGAAGTTCCATCATCAACAGTTAGGCCATATTTAGCACCTCTTAATGTTGGTGGATTTGGCGCTGGACTTTAAATAGAGCTTGCGTAATAAAAAACAATAATGTGAAACAGATGTAATGGGTATTATACCACTTATATATGTTTCATTACTAACATTTCTGGCTATACCCATAAATGTTTATTCACAGGTATGTCCTGAAGGTTGGTCTGGCCAAGCCAATCATTGCTACAAATTGACAGGAATTCCTTCTGAAGATTGGGTGGTTGCAATTGATGATTGTAAAATATTGAGACCAGATGCACAATTAGCATCATTTACGAATGATGCAGAGGCTGTAGCCGTTATAACGGATCGTTGTGCGGGTCAAGCAGCAGGCACACAACAATTATTTTGGACAGGTCTTAATGATATAGACCAAGAGGCATATTCAAGTCGTTCATGTTGTTGGTCTTTTATTGATGGTGCAGATTCATCATGGTTTCGATCTATAGATGGACAGACTTTCTGGCAAGATTATCCTTCTATACAACCAAATAATCGTCTTGGACTTGAAGATTGTGTTGCTGTCACACCTGAGGGTAAATTAGACGATAAAGCATGTACTTTACAATATACTGCATGTTGTGCATATATCCCGAGTCCTAGCCCGAGTCCTAGTCAGACACCATCTCAAACAATATCATCATCACCTAGTACTTCAATAACAGTTTCTGTAACTTCTACTTCTTCATTTTCACCAACTGTTACAAAGACATCATCATTATCAGCATCCTCTTCGGTCTCATCAACTAATTCTTTAACTGCTACTATGAGTTTGACACCATCATCATCAGTTTCTTCGAGTCGAAGTATTAGTCCTTCTTCTTCAAGTACTTCTTCAATCTCTTCCAGTCGAACTCCATCAGGATCATATACCATATCAATTTCTGCAAGTCCTTCGCCTTCTTCGACACAGAGTCTTACTAGCTCAAGTAGTTTCTCAAGTTTCCCCACACGATCAGCCAGCTTAACTTCTTCACGAACTTCATCTTCGACTATAACTACTTCGATGGAACCCATGAGCCCTTCTCTGACTAGTACTAATAGTCGTTCTATAACCCCTTCCTGGACCCCTTCACGAACTCAATATTATCGTGCAGATACGTATTTATGTACTACAGATTCAGGTGTTAGAATTCGTAATCCTGGAGCTGAAATTCGTACAAATCCAAAAGGTACTCAATATTTTGATTATATGACTTGTAATTTCCTGATTGTTGCTCCTGCAGATCAAGTAGCAGTCTTCACCTTCACAGATTTTAATACAGAGAGTTGCTGTGATTTCTTTTCACTATATGATGGAATTTCTGAAGGATCTTCGCTACTTTTTCGACAATCAGGATATTCAATTCCAGTAGTTCCTGTGCAATCTACTGGATCATTTATGTATGTTAAATGGACAACAGATTATTCAATTGTCGGATCAGGAGTTGCAGGTATTGTAACTTTTGTATATCCTCCTTCACCGACTCCTACAAGAACTCCCAGTGTCTCTGCAGCTCCAACCGTGACTGTAACTGGATCTTTGAGTCCCACAGCCTCTTCTACTACATCTATGACCACATCAATCAGTCCAAGTCCTTCGCTGACTATATCTATAACATCAAGTCCTTCAGTGACATCAAGTAGCAGTTTATCTCTAACAGTTTCACCAACAATGAGTCTTACTAGGACTATCAGTCCTGCAGCTTCCATAATTTATACAATGTTGGCAAATGCCGCTACAGATTTCCGTTCTTTTCAAAATAATAATGGTTGGTCTTATGGTTATTATTTAAATCCATCAGCTGCTAGTCGAATATTATATAGATCAACTGACTACAGTTATGGAGCATCTCAATATTTATATGGTGGTAGTTGGTGTCGTTTAGGAGGATCATATATACATCCTAATTATGGCGCAGCATGTAGTACATCAGGATATGGATTTTGTATGCCATCATTATATTGGAATAATCCATCAACGGCATATAATAATTATAAAGTGAAATTTATATTGTCGCATCCACATGCCTGTGGTGATGGTGTTCGGGTCAAGCTAACAATAAATGGTGGTTTATATTATTTATTTGAAAATGCTGTCGGTGCAATATCAGAAAATAGATTATTTAATTTCAATAATTTAAATAGTTTGGAGCTAACACATGATCCGAGAAATGGCTGTGATTGTGATCAAATAACATATACTTTGGAAGTTTATGGAGCAGTTCCATCACCGAGTGTGACTCCATCTTCGACTCTTACAATGACACCTTCAAGATCCATAACACCATCGATGTCAATTACTGCTTCGATATCTATGACTACATCTAATAGTCCCTCTATCACATCTTCATCAACTTCTGAACCATCTTTTGAAATACCACTAGAACCTTCCTTCTTTGCAAGCGAAGAACCATCTCAAAGTCCATCAATTTCTTTCGAAATTCATGCATCATACGATGTAGTTATCGAAGAACAGATTAGCGAGTCGCCTAGCATCTCTTCAACAATTTCAGGAACTCCATCCTTGTCGGTCTCCTTCTCTCCCTCTTTGAGTCCTTCATTAACTCCTTCATTCACTCCATCTATGTCAAGTTCTTCTAGCGCATCTTCATCAAATTCTGTCACTGTAACATTTACAAGATCTCCATCAGGAAGTTCTTCGAAGACTGTTTCACCTTCCATCACAACATCAGGATCTTGTACAGGAACTCCATCAAGGTCGGCAAGTAGTTCTGTCACATCCTCTTATAGCAGTTCTTCTTCAGTAACTAAATCTCCAACTTTGACAGGAACTTCATCAAGAACTCTAAGTAGTTCTATCACTGCCTCTTCAAGCAGTTCTCCTTCAGTAACTAAATCGCCAACTTTGACAGGAACTTCATCAAAGACTTCAAGTAGTTCTGTCACAGCCTCTTCAACAATTAGTGCGACTACTAGTCCTTCCATCACAACAACAGAATCTTTGACAGCAAGTCCATCGGGGTCTGTAAGCAGTTCAATCACAGCCTCTTCTAGCAGATCAATTACTGTAACTCCGAGTTTGACAGCAAGTCCATCAGAAACCGCTAGTAGTTCTGTCACAGCCTCTTCAACAGTTAGTGCAACAACCAGTCCTTCTGTCACAACTTCAGGATCTTCTACAGCAAGTCCATCAGAAACTGCCAGTAGTTCCATAACAGCCTCTTCAACAGTTAGTGCGACAGCCAGTCCTTCTGTCACTATTACACCAAGTTCGACAGTAACTCCATCAGAGTCAGCAAGTATTTCCATCACAGGCTCTTCGACTGTCAGCCCCTCTATCACTATTACAGGATCTTCCACAGTAACTCCATCGGGGTCTGCAAGTAGTTCTGTCACAGCCTCCTCAACAGTTTCTTCGTCTGTTACTTTATCACCAAGTCTGACAGTAACTCCATCACAATCTCAAAGCGCCTCATTTACAATGTCACCATCCATAACTATAACACCAAGTTTGACGATAAGTCCATCAAAAACTCCCAGTTCAACACCATCACCTGTAAGTTTGACAGAGGTTCTTGAAAAAATCAATGAGATTCCTCTCAATAATTTCACAAATTCTGTAATTACTTCAATTCTAGATTCATTTACAGCTCCTTTCGCTCAACCAGAGAATTCCACAAATTCTGAAGAGAGAATTCAACCACCATACGAGCTCATTGCAGCAGGTTTCTTTGCAACAAATCCTGATGCAGGTCCCATCACAATTACCTCAGGAGATATTGTCCTCACTATGGCAAAACTAAATGCATCCGAAACAACTACTCTTGGTTCCGAAGAAGCACCTATAGTAATACCACCATTACCAATACCAGCAGACGCAATTATATATGTTAGTCAAACAACATTTTCATCAACAGAAATTAATAAATATAATCTTACTTCTAACTCAACATCCATAGGTGTAGTCAATTCAGGAGGACAAGAATATGAAATAAAAAACTTACAAGATCCAATTGTTGTCGGCTTCGGTTCTTCCATAAATGTTAATGTTAGCACACAAGAATGCAGTTATTGGAATACCACCACAAACTCCTGGTCTTCCGATGGCTGCAAGCTAACTCTTAATCCAGATACAGGCACACCTCAATGTGAATGCACACATTTGACAGAATTTGCTCTAAGATTCCGTGCTATTGCTGAAATAAATGCTGGTATTATAAATTCTCTATCAAAACTTCTTACACTTGAAGGTCTTATTGCAGCAGCTCCTATTATAGGTCTTCTAGGAGGTAAAGGGCTAATTCTTCTACTTGCGGTATGGATATTGACAGTAATGGATAAAGCTGCTGCCATCAGATTCCGTCAATTATTAGATCGAAATAAATTCTTCCAAGACCTTCGAGCAGAACTTGGACTATCACCAGAAAAATCTTGGGACTCACTTGCTACTACCACCACTATCATTCCTTCTTCCTCTTCTTCATCTGTACTCGTAACAAAAAATCCTACATTTCCATCAACTTGGATGGCCCTGCTAAAAGTCTGGTTACAAAGACTATTATACTTCCATCCATGGTTATCTATAATATTCCGTTTTGAACCAGGTATGCCACGATTATTCAGAGTTATATTTGTAGCCGCTTCATTTATTACAACAATTAGTGTTAGTATTTTCTTCTATGGATATAGACATGCTGCTACTGATTCTTCTCTTGAATTATCTGAAACTATAGTTCTGTCACTTATGACAACAGCGGTTTCTATACCTTTAACGAAGATTCTTATGGGATTGATGCAGGCATCAGGTCGCTATGAGTTTAGAGCAAGATATGGACACTTAGCGACAGAAATTATTAAAAGATCGAACTTCCTAGAAATTTTGCGAAGACTTTCAGGTGAATCACTCGAAGAACAACTAAATGTCTATGAACAACGCATGGATCAAGAGCTTCATAAATTAGCAGAAGAATGGATCGCCATGCCGGCTGAAGGATCCGCTGCCAACAACAATGCAGCCACTAACGCCGCAGCTGCTGCTGTCAGTTCTACACTCGAAGAAAATTTCGAAGAAATGACAGGAATCAATCTCGTTTTTGAAACTATCTCATCATTTTGTTCCCGTAATGAAGAAAAAATAAAACGACGTTTCAAAAAACAGATGGAATCTTTCATCAAACACTATAAAAATAAACCATTAATTAAAAGTCCATTAAGTTATTTGATTATTAGACGATGGACAACATTCCCTTTCCATACTAATACAAGTGCTGTCTGTTTAACAGTTATTTTAGGTTGGATGGCATGGTGTTATACTTATATTCTTGGTTTCACTTCATTAAAATCTTCTGCAACAACAATGACAATTTTCGAAACTGTTGGAATGTCACTCGTGACAAGTCATATTATAACACAACCACTCATACAATTAGTAATATTAAGTATTGAAAAATGGAAACAGCGACGAAAGGCACCTGAAGAATATAATTTCTACCATTTACAAGAACTCACTTACAAAGTCTTCACTGAATTTGTAGGAGAATGCTCAATCTGTCCATGGTTGCCCAAAAATGATGCTCGTAGAGCCGCTCTAGTTTGCCCTCCCAATATGCTCCTCAAAAAAGTCATACCACCTGAGAATATGTCGGCCGATGCACTTCTTATTGAAAATAAAACGAAATATATTTATGATTTCATAAATGGCTATCAAAAGTTTTAGAATAAACGAGTCGCAACTGAATTTTCAAAGACCTTATAATTCTGTAAAAAATAATCAGTCTCTTCTGAAAGATCTTCAGTAGGATATATTCCATAATGTTTGGACCAATGCTCAGGTATTTCTCGAGGCTCTGGACGTTTTAGTTCACCAACCTCGGATCCATGCTGTACTAATGCATCCCATAATTCAGTCGCTAGTTTTCCAAAATAAGTACTTGTATTTTCTATTAGAATTTCTAATGGTTTTGTCGATGTAATATTTGATTTATTATGAATGTCTTCGGTAGTTTTTATATAACTCTTAGTAAAATCAACACCAATTGACGCCAAATAATGAATATATTTTAATCTTCTAATATGATCATGCCACCAAAGCATACGTAAATTATATGCTAGAAATAGTGTTAAACCTGTATGCTGTACCTTTATGATTGTTGGGTGATTAGTCATAATTATATTATTAATATCAGCACCCTTTGAAATTAAATATTCTATTAATGGTTTTCTGTAGTTTGTTCCATTTATTAATTTTGCTAATGGTGATTCAATCCCTTTAGCTAAATTATAAAAATTCACATCTGCTCCAAAGTCTTCAACAAGAACTTTAACGATATCAAGACAATTAATCCTAATTGCAAATAATAGCGGTGTTGTTTGCTCCCAACAAAATTTATATTCAGAATATTTTTGTCTAAAATCTAGACTATAATCTTCAAAGAAATCTGTTATATGATTAATATCAGGAACTTTTCCAGCGGCTGCTTTAACAGCTTCTACATCCTTTAAAAAAATTGCTTCCATTAATGCCTCATAAGGAGATCCTTTGGGAATATTCTCATACCATGTAACTTTATCAAAATCACATAGGAAATTATTACTTTGCATTATAAATACTAATCAAATTAATATTTATAATTGTAAAATTAGACTCAGGTCAAATTAACCATAAATGATTAATAAAACAGAATCATCTGGTCCCAAACAAAATCGAATATGATTTGGACTTTTATAGACTCGCTTGTATGCAAGATCTTTTGGACCTATTTCATATGTCAATTGTGGAAACTGTCGCATAAATTTTTCAATTGTATCTCTATGAAGACCAGTACATGTACTACGAATATGACGACTTAGCTCAGAAGACATATATATTGACCCCCAATTCCTATCTTCATATACTACTGGTAACTCAGCAGGCCGTAATAGTGCTTCGGTCGCTTCACGACTATGACGACAACCCATCTTGTTGGCTACGAGAATAAAAGCAGCCTAAGACAAATTAAGTTATATTCTTTAGTTGTTATCATGGATCTCCTTATGCTCAAGTCACAAGTGCTAAGTATTTTTATGGTTAAAAGTAACGATAAAAATCCTGATAAAAACTATCATGAAGTATGGATGATGATTGGTAGTATTATTCTCATCAGTACCGCAGAATTCCTCTTCAAACAATTTAATGGTATCGGCGCAAAAGTTCTTGAACGACTGAAAATCACTAATGGAACAGCCAATCAAGATCTAGCAATCCATGGAAATAAGTTACTTGAAGATAAATCCGATTCCTGCACAGTAACTCTCGTCAGACATTTCGAAGATGATTCCCGTAATATCAATCAAGCCCTAAATGAAAATGTCGAAAAAGTCGATGCCGTCATCGAATATCTATCAAATCTCGATGCAACAAAACATATTATCCTCGATCAGCGATATACCATCGGATCTGATGGAGATATTGTAATTAATGACGATCTCTCAGCACGAGTCAAACAGGATCCTAAAGGCGCCTGGATTGAAATCGTTTTATATTCGGATTCCATGAGAGTGACAGAAATTAGACAATGGATTGATGAAGTTCATGAAGAATATATTTATGAGAAGTCGAATCGTCTGGGACATAAAACATTTTATTTCAATGAGATTCCCACTGAACCTCCTCGGGATACAACATTTATTAGAGAAGAGGGAGCAGATCCTTCAGAGATTCGTTGGAGATTCGATGCGGCTCCTAAACAACTCTCTTTCACCATGAATGAATTCCAGACTTCGAAGAGTTTCTCCAATGTATATGGTGCTCATGTAGATGAACTACGAGAACGTCTGAATATTTTCGTCAATCACCCTGAGTGGTACGAAGAACGTGGTATCCCTCATACTCTTGGTGTCCTCCTACATGGTATTCCTGGTGCTGGTAAAACATCTACCATTAAAGCCATTGCAAAAGATACTGGACGTCATATCTTCAATCTTGCACTGCGTCCTTACACCACATGTAAGCAATTAACGAATCTTTTCTATGATGAAAATGTCAATGTAACTACTGCAGATGGAACAATTAGCAATTATAGAATTCCCCTCAGCAAGCGCATTTATGTTATTGAAGATATTGATTGTTTGACAGATGTTGTTCTCGACCGTGAGACTACGCATACAAAGAAACAGAATCACAATGAAGTCTTGACACTAAGTTATTTACTTAATTTACTTGATGGTGTTCTGGAAACTCCTGGACGTATTTTAGTTATTACTAGCAACTATCCTGAACGTATCGATAAGGCACTTATTAGACCTGGACGTATTGATGTGAAAGTAGAATTCCGTAATGCTGATAGACAGTTCATTCTTGATATGCTAAATCACTTTTATGAATGTGATAAGTCACTTGCTGATATCCCTGTATCAGTTGCTGATAAATTTACGCCGGCAGAAGTTATGCTGACCATGTGTGCTCATTTTAAGGATCCTGATGGGGCTTTGAATACACTTATTCAACGTAGTCTTGTACAAAATTATATTCAAGTCAGTAGCACATCTCTAGAAGATCTATTAGCTGTCAGTGATACAGAATCGAATTCTAGTTCGGATACTCCCCAAAGTGACATTAAGGATCGTATTTTAGTTGCACCTGTTCCTATTCCCACAGAATCTAAACCAATAGTTGAAGTGACTGATGCTGTAAATCTAACTGGTAGTGATTCATGCCCTTGGTTTGATCAGCGAATTAAAAAAGTAGAGGAACCTTCAGCAAATCGTATTATTAAAGGTATTTCTGATGCGACCTTATTCAGAATTTTAGGTGAAATTGAAATAAATCGCTACACGAATGAAGAAATTATTAGCCGCTATGGTGAAGAAACATATGATAATTTAATGATTATCAAGGGACAATCTGAAGAATGCAAGAAACTTATGACTCATGAGCTCATTGAAGAACCCGATGCAGCGAATGCTATTGAAGGTAATGATCTTCTAGTTGATTGTAATGCAGAAATGGCTCCATTACACTTAAGTGAAGAGACAGAGAAATTATTTGCACAGAGATTTGCTGAATTAGCCGCAGACCCTGAAACCAAGGCCCTAAAAGAGAAAATCGATGCGAAAGCAGAAGCAATAGAAGCGGAAGATACAATTTTACGAAATAAAATTATTAATGAATTTACAACAAAAGCTGAAATAAAATCTAAAAGAAGTCCGTTAGAATTATATTTTGCATCCAATGTTGAGGATACTGAAATTCAATTAGTAGATCCTAAGACAGCAGCAAAAATTAAGGCGTTTGATCTTCAAAAAGAAGCAGATGCTCGTTCTCATGCTTTGGATCCTGAAACTATGGCGAGAATAGCTGCAGATAGAAAAGCCAGAAAAGATGAAAAGCAAGCAAGAAAAGCTAGAAAAATCGAAATGCAAACTAAAAAATCCGGAACAAATTAAACATTATTAATAATCCTAAATACATAATTTTGTGACCATATTATAGGATATGGATACAAAATTTTGGGGACCATCAGGATGGAAATTCCTGCATACATTAACTCTGACATACGAACCACAACAAAAAGTGGCCATGTCAGATTTTTTAGAAACTCTTCCATATATTCTTCCATGCAAATTCTGTCGAGCCTCTTTAACAGATTATTATCGGAAACTCCCTTACAATGATGCTTTGAAAAGTCGAGCAAGTCTCATTCGATGGCTCTGGCGAATCCATTCAATGGTAAATGAAAAACTCCGTGGTCAAGGACAAACAATTCCACCCGATCCATCTTTAGCACAAGTAAAAGAGATTTATGGACGTTTTGTGCCTGAATCAAAGCCTAACCTATGTGAAGCCTTCCCGGGTTGGGACTTTCTTTTCAGTGTTGCATACAATCATCCTTTAACCAGTCACGGAAAACCTATGCCTGATGCACCTGTCCTAGGCCCAGGTACATTAGATGAAGAACTCAATAAATGGAATTTACTACCACCTCGTCGTCGTTATTGTATTTGGACTAAATTCTGGGCTTTGTTACCCAAAGTCATGCCTGCGGCATGGTCTCAAGCCTGGATGGGTGCCAAAGAGGTTCCATGCTTACAATCAAAGAAGACAACTGTTGCCTGGCTCTGGCGTCTTCGATGCAAATTTGCAGATGGAGCAGACCCTTATAAGGTTGTTTGTCATAAACTAGCAACACATGAAAGTGGTTGCAGCAAATCATTGAGGGCTAAGACTTGTAGGAAATCAAATAGTTCTAGGAAAACAAAACGTTTGTCGAAGCGTTACTAACAAACTTCCAACCATCACGACAAATATCCGCAAGAGATCTTTTAGCTCTCCATCCAAGTTCCGAGTAAATTTTTCCTGTAGATGCCCAGAGTTCAGCAACATCTCCAGGACGACGATCTACAATTTCATAATTCACAGGAACCCCTGTCACATTCATAAAAGTATTTAATAAATTGAGAACACTTGTTGGTTTTCCTGTACCAACATTATAAACATAGAGTCCTGGCCTACTTAGAGCTCTCGAAGAACAAACATGTGCTTCTGCTAAGTCACAGACATGTATGAAATCTCTGACACAACTTCCATCAGAAGTATTATAATCTGAACCGAAGACTCGAAGAATTGGTCTTCGACCAGCAGCAACATCCAGGATATAAGGGAACAAATTATTTGGAACTCCTTGCGGCCTCTCTCCTAGAAGACCCGAAGGATGAGCTCCACATGGATTAAAATATCTCAGTACAACTATTGACCAGGAGTTGTCAGATTCTATCAAATCTGCTAATATCTCTTCGCACATATATTTCGACCTTCCATAAGGATTTGTAATATTTCTTCCTGTATGTGCCATTTCTGTTATTGGAGACTCAGCTTGGGCTCCATATACTGTCGCCGACGATGAGAAAATAATTTTTTTACAACCATAATGTTTCATAACTGTTAGAAGAGCAGAGGTGCCAGCAACATTATTATTGTAATATACCAGCGGTTTATGGATACTTTCATTAACTGCTTTGAGGGCAGCGAAATGTATGACAGCGGCTATTCGATGAGTTGCAAAGACTTCATTTAGATGCCGCATTTTGCGAATATCAATGTCGTAAAAAAGAAGACGTTCTGTTCTTGCAATATCGGATGGTTCAAATTGCCGAAATAATTCATCCAAATTCAAGAGAACATTCGTATCGGAATTTGAACAATTATCGATGATAATTACATTGTAACCTGCACGTAATAGTTCAATAACTGTGTGGGATCCTATGAATCCTAGGCCACCTGTGACTAAAAAATATTCTTTTGGTTCAGAGGACATATTTCTCTGAGATGAAGATGAACCAATTATTTAATACAACAACACCACATTAATAGTATTCCTGCAGCCAGTCCATAATAGAATCCATGATAGTAACTTTCATTAGCATATTTATCAATTACTTCGATAGCAAGAGGGTTAGAACAATTATATAACATATTTATATTGTATGTAATGCAAATATGGTATTTATAAAATTCAGTTTTATTGTGGTTATAAGATGTTTAACCGAGACGGCTGACAGTGACAGCAGGGTAAACCTCAGTAGGACTTCCCAAAGATGGATTGGCAGACCAAACAGCAACATAATATGTGAGGTAAGTAGGGTCGTCACCACCAACACCTTCCGCGCCTTGACCGAGCATTTGCTGGACACGACGGTAAGAGGCTGTGTGGTAACCATTAGCATCAACAGTACGGATTTCATCACCCATATCTCTGAGAACTGAAGCAGCCGCAATGTTAGTTGTTGTGTCATTCATAGCTGCAGAAAATGCAGCGTTAGTCATCACTTGTTGTGTTGTGTAACCAGTATTAACAGACCAACCGATAGTTGTAGATTCAGCACGGAGGAAAGCGATGCGGCGAGGAGTAACAGTTGCTGTGTGTGCAAGGACGGAAGACATTTATATTCTTAGCAAATATTTAAATTTAGACGCCGTAAAAAGGAAATCCTCTCATAAATTCTTGAATTTCCTTCCGTATAGTTTTTAAAATCTCAGCACCCGAATATGCTTCGACGAGATTGCTGACAGGAATTTTTGCACCATAAGTATCTTTCAGATCCCGTACAATCTGCACAGCAACCTTGAAAGTCCGATCAATGAAATCTGCAATACGATCCATATCTGCCTCTTTGAGACCCCGAGTAGTAACAGCAGGTGTTCCAATTCTAATTCCTGATGGATTCAATGCAGAAGTATCTCCATAAATCATATTTTTATTGACTGAAATACCAACTGCTTCAAGAACTCTTTCAGCCTGAGAGCCGGTAAGACCTGCCAAGCCACAATTCATTAAAAATAGATGGTTATCTGAATCAGTCACAGTATAACCACGATCTCTGAGTGCCTTAATTAGTGCCCTTGCATTGATACGAACTTGGTTCATATATTCCTTATAGTCAGCAGTAGCAACTTCACGCATTTGTGTAGCAATCGCAGCAATCTGATTTTCATGCGGTCCTCCTTGTAATCCAGGAAAAACAGCCATATCTAATTGTGTTTCAAGGGTACGACGGTAAAATATCATACCAGCACGAGGTCCTCTAAGGGTTTTGTGGGTAGTTGTTGTAACAACATCACAGAATTCGAAGGGACTATTCATTAAGCCAGTAGCAACAAACCCAGAAATGTGAGCAATATCTGCCATTAAATATGCTCCAACTTTATCTGCAGCTCCTCTAAGGCGTTTGTAATTGATATCATAAGGATATGCGGATGCACCGCATATTAGGAGCCGAGGACGATTAGTTTCAACGAGCTGGTCGATTTCATCGTAGTCCATACGACCATCAGCGGCGATCTTGTAAGGAGTACTATCATAATATGCTGCGGATGAGCTGATAGCTTTTGTGGGGGTTCTATAGCCATGGGTAAGATGTCCGCCTGAAGGAAGGTCGAGACCCATAAGACGCTCTCCGGGTTTCAAAAGTCCTAGATAAACTGCAGCATTAGCAACGGAACCACTATAAGGTTGAACATTGACGCCCCAAGTAGCCGGATCTAAACCGAAAGCGATCAATGCTCGGTCTTTTGCAAGTTGTTCGAGTTTATCGATGACTTCATTGCCACCATAATATCTTTTACCGACTTGGCCTTCAGCGTATTTATTTGTTGCAACAGAGCCTAGGCATTCCATAACTGCGAGACTTGTGAAGTTTTCAGATGCAATAAGTTCAATACCATCACGCTGTCTATCACATTCTTCTTTTAACAAACCAGCAACAACCGGATCAGCGGCAGCAAGGGGAGTTACAAATAGGGACATCTCTAATTGTTTAGTCGGCAAATAGATATATTTTTTGAACACATAATAGAGTATTATGTCAAGTTTGGTTCCTAGAAGAGGACCTGCTGTAGCTGCAGCCTATGGAGTTATAAAAGCAATTGAAGGAGCTGATGTATGTGAGCGACAAAGTGGTGTTTTATGTGGGCAGCATTCGATAAATAATCTTTTACAAGAGAAAAAGATAGTTAGTTTGGCTGGAAATAATAATCTTTTTGTTTCAGGGCCACGTAATAATACATATACTAATCCTGATGGACGTTGTTTTTCTGTAATTGATATGTTACGGGACCCAGCAATTAAAATTAATATGAAGGCAGTATGTGCATTAGATAATACTCCAGGTGGAATTGGATATTGTGACAGACGGACTGGATTTTATGCAGATGATAGTCTTGAATATGTATTAAATAATTTATTACGTTATGATGTTGAAATTAAGGGAACAGGGGCAGGAATTACTGAACCATTTGATACATGGACCACAGACGTAATTAATCGTTTTAGAAATGATCCATCTTTAATTGGTATTTTATTGAATTCTAATATGATTCACTGGGTATGTATTACAAGAGGTTTAGCATCTTGTCCTCCTGATAGACCTAATGCTTATTTGGATTCTCAGCATCCAACAGAGGCTTTATGCTTATCAAATGACGAATTATTGAACTTTTTTACTGATAAGCGTGCAAGTATTAGAGGCTATATTTTAGTGGGTTATGGTTCAAAAGGCATAACTGCATATAATTCAGTTGCTAAACAAGCTATTGAGACAAAACGTTTAGCTATAGTAGGAGCCGCAGACGCTTTAATTCAAGAGCAGTATAATAGATTTGCTAATTATATAAGACCTATAACTGGAATTAATTATGTCTATGGATCAGGTCAAAAAATATCTGATGTATTAAAAAGTTTGAAATTATCAGCAGCTGGTCCGCAAACTCAGGTTGAGTTAGCAAGAATAGCTACAACTCAAGGTTTTTATGGTGTTATTAATGATTTTTTGGAGGATTATGACGGCTATCCTGGAGCCCCTGCTACGGCTATTGCAGCTTCTACTCTTGTAGCTCGCCCTAAACCGCCTGCAAATATAACAAAAGCTTCTACACTTGTTGCTCCTCCTCCTCCTCTTGTTCCTGCTCCTGCTCCTCAAAAACCCAAGCCTTCAGGAACTACAGGATTATTCTCTGGTTTGACATCAAGATTAACATCTGCAATAGGCTTAGGAACTGCTCCTGCTCCTACTCCTACTCCTACTCCTGCAAATAATGATGAGCGACTAGAGAAATTTTCCAAGATTACTGAAGAATCAATTAATACTATTAAAGCTGCATATCCTGCAGATCAATTAAAAAAATTATTGAATAGTGTAATTGGTACAAAAGCACCAGCTAAAGCACCGGTTACTGTACCTGTCGCATCCGCACCAGTTAAAGCACCAATTACTGTACCTGTTACAACCCCACCAGCTAATGCAAACTCTGCAAGACAGGCTGCTATTAAAGCAAAAAAACAAGCAAATATTGCACGGGCAAAAAAATTAGGTTTGTTTGGAGGAACAAGAAAAAATAAACGGTCTTCAGGAAGACGACAATCACGGAAGAATAAGTAATATATTTTTTAAAACACATAGTAGTTTAGAATATGCTTACATTGCAAGAATTGGCAAAGTCATGGGGACTTTCATCATGGCAGCTAATGTTTATTTTTATATTGATTATAATCTGTACAAATTATCTATGCCTTGTATTTGTTGATAGATTCTATGCACCAGAGCCATTAAAGGCACCGGCTTCCATTGAGGGTTTTGTTGGTGAAAGTGACAAAACAGAAGCAGCTGAGACCAAATATGAATGGCTCGATAATAATAAATTATATGACAAATTCTATGCAAGTGTTTATGATCAATTAGTACAAGGATCAAAAAGATCACAACTGGAGACTCAGTTACTACTCGCAAAATGGCAGCTTCCTAAGGAGAATCTCCGCATTTTGGATATTGGTTCAGGAACAGGAGTGACTGCGATAGCATTTGCGAAGGAGGGAGTTGGTCACATTGTTGGTTTAGACAAATCACCTGCAATGATTGAATATGCTTCCCAAACGAATTTACCAAAGTCAGTTTTAACAGACAAACAGAAGGCAGCTATAGAATTCCGTCATGGAGATGTGATCGATCCCTCTATTTGCAAGCCTCAGGAGTTTGATTGTGCCTGTTCATTATATTTTACACCTTATTATATTCCTGATATGGATGGTATGTTCAGAAATCTAGCATTATGGATTCGTCCAGGAGGTAAATTAGCAATACAGGTGGTTAATAAATACAAATTCGATCCTATTTTGGATAGTGCAAGTCCTTTTGCATTCTCTATGCAAAAATACACGAAGGAGCGAATTAATAAATCGAAGGTTGTATTCGATAAATTCGATTATGAAGCGGAATTCAAATTAGATGGAGATTCTAATCACGCAGAGTTCCGTGAAACATTCAAATTCAAAGATGGGTCTGTGCGGAGACAGCGCCATTCATTTAATATGCCTGAAATAAAAATAATAATCAACAAGGCAAAAGCTGCTGGTTGGTTATATGAAGGATATATTGATGGCTTGGCATTCGGTTTTGAATATGCCTATATGTTATTATTCCATCATTAAATGCGTCCTTCAACACGATCATGAGTGACTGCAACCATAGAAGTGGATAAAGCTTTCATGGCTTCACCACGATAGTCATATGAACAGTTGTGGGTTTCTGCCATAATATGAGCTGTACAGAACATTTTTTCACAACGACATTTAATACCGATAAGTCCAAGTTTCTTTTTGCACTCAGAACATTGTGCTTTCTTAGTAGTTTTATTAGCGTCTTGGGTCATTTTAACAACTGTTAATAATTCAAATATTATTATTTAAATTAATAATAGTAAAATATTTCAAATTTTTTTAGATAGATTTACAGCTATTTACAATAGTATATAAATCAGCAGATATGATATTTGTCGAAATATCGTCAATACCAACACAACATATTAATTTATCTTCTATGATATTCATTGACATGCACATTTCACAACTAGTACCAGAAATAAATTTAAAAGGTTCTGAGATTTTAATCAAATTAAATTCAGAATCTAAAATACACATAATTGAATAAATGTAATTATGTTTTTCTTTGATCCTAATAGTTAATAAATAATTATTATCATAAATTTCTGGTAATTTTACAATAGAACCGTTATGTGCTACAAAACTAAATTGTGGAACTTCATAGTATTTTGATGTATAACCTTCACCTGTTTCCTTATTGACATTTACAATTCTAAATGGAAATGAATGATGTAAAAATATTAATTCTGTTTCAGTTTCCTTCAAAAATAACCAATTTTTCTCAATTCCTAAAGGTATATCTATAATTTTCATTGGTAAAACCTTTTTAATTGAATTCGTTGTTAAATCAATATTGAATAGACTCATTTGTGGTTTCCAGTATGTATTTGTATCTAAAGTAACTGCAACCAATCGATTTTCGTCAATAAATCGGGCATCTTCTGGACCTTCAGTATAACTTCTATAAATTGTTCTATTGCTTTCATCTTTTAAAAATTCTGATTTAATTATATTAAAAGTTTTATCTAATTTATAATGAATAATTTTATTAATTCTTAGATCACCACGCCATTCTTTATCATATCTTTGTGTTCCGATCCATTTATTATCTTTATTTTTGTATAAACAACCATTATAACCTGGTAAATCTATTGTTTTTATTATAGAAAACATATTTAAATAAATATTTAAATATACTTTAAATATTTATTAGAAGATATGAGTGATCAAAGTTTTTGGAGTGTAGCACCAGGACCTACTTTTAAACATTATTTTAAAAGTATTTTTGCGAGCGCAAGGGAACCTCTATTAATTAGTAATGAACCATATATAGAAATTGATTCGCCAAAATCTACGTCTTATTGTCCTAAAAGAGCCACTATTGAAGATATTCCCGAAATAATTAAATTTTGGAGAGACCAATTCAGAAGACCTTTATCACCTATATGTGAATATGATCCTGTAATTTTAGAAAGAGAATTGACAGAAGAAAATAATATTCTTCTAATTATTCGAGATTTGAAAAGACCTGATAGGAGAATTATTGGGACAATTATGTCAAAACCGATGGGACCTGTAAAAAGGGTAGGTATAAGTTCTTCATGGTCTGACTTCAGGCTTCGTTGGATCGACATGTTTTGTGTTCATGTAGAGAAGTGGCATAAGGGGATAGGATCAACTCTTCTTCATGCCATCAATCGGGCAAATATAGAAGCTGGAGATTTTGCATCGATTTTCATGAAAGAGGGAGAACCTCTTCCATTACCTGCTCTTCGTACTTCATCCTACAAGTTCCGTTATGTAGCAACAACTGAACCTGCAGTTCCTAAGGCAATTGAGTCATGGACCACTGATCAACTTCTAACATATGCCGAGAGTCTTCCATTAAATGAAAAAACACAATATATTATTCATCGTCCATTAGAATCTAGATCCAAAATATTTGCCTATAGAGGTTACAAAGGTCTTGCTATTGCAGTCTTCACTAAAGGTCATGAAATTAATTTCGAAGATAATAGACATATTATTTGGTGTTCTGGTCTGATAAAACGGGGAGATTTCATGGATGAAGAATATCGAATTGCTTTATTGTCTTTGTCAAAAGCTGCATCAGATGCTTTCGAAAGTCCATGGATATGGATGGATGCCGGCCATATCAATGAAGCGGGTGCTAAGGATTGGACACAAGATGGTCCTTATCATATATATAGTTTTAATATGGACACTGGATTATATATAAATTGTGAGCCAATTATAATCTTGTAATAGGTACTGCCGAAGAACGAATTTGTTTGACAGCATTCTTATAGATTCTTTCACAATTACTATAATATTGTACAAGAAGAATTCTGGCTTCTTCGGAGATTTTTTCGATTGCGGGAATGCCTCCTTTGATGATGAGAGGATTGAAGCCAATACCTACTTGTCCTTTTATGGAAGTATCAATACGAAAGAGTTTTCTGAAGATCTTTTCAACACTGATGGCATGTTGTAATTGATATCCCCATAATTGTGATACACCTTTTCTGGCTGCTGCGATACCTGTTGGGCCAAGCATGAGCTCTTTGCCTCTCGAAGATCCACATGAAGAATCTGTTTTTGAGATGATCTGTTGCATTTGTTGAGCTTTTCCATCGGAACCAGTAAATGCTTCTGATAATTCTTGTAGGGCTGCTTCATATTCCAGTTTAGTTCTATCAGATAATTTGACGGTTTTATTGAGAACAAAGAAGAGGAAATTAAGAGCCTTCAGTCCAGGAACCTTCGTAATAGATTCTTCTTCTCCAGGGACAATTGCAGTGGCTGATTCTAGGAATTTAGTTTGACAAATATGACTTCTAGCAGTCTTCGGTACAGCGGCTCCAAGAGCATCTATATTTAATAATTGGAATGATCGAGCTACACAATGAGCCAAAGGTTTTACTTCGAGAGCCTTCACAGATTCTCCAAAATCCAACATAGGATCTTTACTAGATGATACAAGAGGGATTACTTCCCGTTTTTTAGTTATTTTACTATAATTTGCCTCATAGTCTTCCTCCCGATCACTACGAACCAAAGAATCTAAAATACTCGTTTTTCCCTGTGAAAGTTCTGTTAAAACTCTGTCAAAAAATGTTGGAAGAGTTCCATATTTTGTGGAATCGACGGGGTTATAATCGGAATCAAGAGGTAATTTAACATTTATGCGGGATTGTTGTAAGCGTCCATAGCTTGGATATACAATTTCTTGTATGATGATTCGAGGTGAGCCACTGCGTTTTTCCAGATTTATACCGATTTTAGCTTTCATACTAATTTGTTGTTGTCCATAAGGTGCAGCTTGGGCAATTATAGGTTGATTAAAAAGACTTTCTTCGCTGATTATACCCGATGTTCCATTTACTTGTGGAGTAGTAATTATTATATTTGATTTACGAGCAAATTTAAGTTTATTTTTATCAACTGTGGTGGAAAGTATGCCGGCTTTGACTAAAGTATCGAATGTAAAATCATCTGGTCCGCCCCCTGAGCCGACATAAATCATTTTAGGTAGGTTTTTACCACCTTTGAGTCCGAGATCTTCAGGCATTATAATTTGTTCAGACCCAGAGCCACCAAATCCAGTATATGCAATACCTGCACCGGGTAATTGAACACGTTGTCCTTCGGGCCGTGCAATATAAGATGCAATACGACCAGGAACAAGTTGTGGGTCATCTATAATTGATAAAGCAAGAGCCAGATAGATTTGTAAAATCCGAATATAGAAATAACCGAGAGCTAGACAATTGGAGCGGATTTTCTCTTTCATTTCGGGACTTTTAGGATCAGTTAAAGAGCTGACACTTTGAAAGTATAATTTTCCACTTTTACTAGTAACAGGTTCCACATCAATGGAATAAAAGAGTCGCTCAAGAGAATCAGCAGTAAGAATTAGAAACTTACTACAAGTCTGTGGATCCTGCATACGATATAAATCTTTTTCAGAAATCTCTTCCAAAATAAATTTAAGAATCTTATCCATCAAAAAACGAGGATTTTGCGTTACTCTTAACACTTCTTCACGATTTAATGTAGTTTTACCTAAACTCGATGCACCTGCACCCATATCTATTTATGAACCGACAATATAAGGCTCCAAAATACTATTAGCTAATTCGAGACGACGCAAACATTTCTGTAATGTTGCTACTGAAATATCACATACTTCAGCTATATTTTGTATTGTAATTGTAAGATCCTTTTGCCGGAGTAGGATAAATGCTATTACACCAGCAGCTAGACTCGGTGGTATATTTTCGACGGAAATATTTTTCTCTTCAGCAGCACGACAGACTCTCATACAAGCCGCCTTCACACTTTCTTTCAAATGACGAGGCAAAGGCAGTTTTGAAAGTGGTACTTCAACGTAGTCTTCAGCATGAGTTGTACCTGATTGAGTTTTAACTTCAATAGCTGGAGAGGCGGACGTTTTTTTCATTTGAGCCAGAGTCAGGACTTCGAGCGAATATTTTAAAGCCTTCGTAAAAGTTGTAGTTGTAATATTAAACATCTCAGCAATTTCAGTATGTTTTCTTGGACTGTTATTATTTTTCAAAACCAAATAAGTACATGATGCAAGAATAGCATCTCGACTCAAACCACGACGATCACATAGTTCATGAATTTTTACGAACATATCTTTTACATCTTCTAAAATAGATTGACCAAGGCCATTATTGGTTGCAATAAGTTGGAGACGTTCATATACTTGTAGGAGCGAACGCTCTTTGTAAGGCATAGAATTCCATGTATGGTATTTCCGAATTTTATACATGATTTTACTATTTCCTCTTCCAGCCATAATTACAGTTCCAAGAGATGATTCTGGCAAACGATGATCGATAGGTGGTCCGATACGACAAGGATCAGCACCTCGGTCTTCATTGGCAAAATAGCGATATTCTGCACTTTGATCAAATCCTTTTTCAAGCATTTCACCGCAAAGCCGACATAAATATACTTCCTCAAAAATTCTATATTCTTCTCCGCATTTACAAGATTTCCCTACTGGAGGAACACCAGAACCACCGCCAGATGATTCAAAACTAGCCCTAAAAGTATCTTCGTCCTCTTTGCGTTGAGTAATTAAATTATTTAAAGCAACCATCCAATCATTTGATATTTCTTCATCTGCACCACATTCATTGCTTGCCCTAAATAGACTTTTTTTTGAACAATCTGATATAGATGCCATTTCGTTTCAATTAAATATTAAAGAAAGTCTTTATATTCTTTCATTTTTAATTTTATTTTTGTGTCAAATTTATATACCAATTATAGGATCATGGCGACTTCTGTTCCGCAAGTTGGAGCTGATAAGAGAGGAAATTTATTACCAACATCTATACCTGGTACTCAAAAATCTGAATTTGGTTATTTAGGACCAGACTATAATTATGCTGATGAACTTATGTTGCCTGGTAATATTGGTGTTCGTCGTGGAGGCTCTGTTGGTGCTATTCTAGATGCTGTTAATGGAGTTAATTATTACATGGATGTAATTGCATTTGGAGGACCAAGTTCTAAAATGACACAGGATTTACCATTTCAGAAATACGGTATTAACTATTTTATTAAAACTGGACAACGTTGCTCTAATGGAGCTGATATGTGGGATTATGTTGAACTAATTCCTAAAGGTGATGCACTTGGCAAGAATTTTCAACGTGGTATGGCTTCAATTGGATATAATGTCGAATTAAAAGGTCTTGCTCCCGGTATCATTGAAGATGCTAAGGCTGGTATCAATCCATTACCTTTAATGAAACCGTTATTTGGGACAGGCTATGCAAGTTGTAAAAAAGTTACTAAAGTGGTTGGCGATGAACTAGGAAGAATTGCAGATTCTGAAGGTAATTCTTGGGTAGATGATAAACAATCATTAATTTTTAAAGGTGGTCGTTATTATCAAACAAAATGGGTTCGTGATAAAGATATTGATGCAGAAACTTGGAATGCTACACCCAAAATTTATAATCCTGATGGAACTCCTGCAGTTGAATCATTTATTAGCGGATCCGAGACTAAGGGCTTAGAATTACCTCAATTACTTGGAATTGCTGCATTATTATTTGCAGCAAATGTTGCTGCATACACATATAGATATACTAAATAATTATAATGAAGTATATAATAAGCTAGCACTAATACCACCAATTAATTGTACAATTATGTAAGACATGAGTTCTTTGGCGGATAAGCTACCTGAATAATACATTGCTGCACTTATTGCCGGATTGACATGTGCGCCACTTATACCACCAATTAGGAATATAATAGTAGCGAGCGTTAAACCAATTACTATCGCAGATCCTCCTGAAACAAAAATAGACATGACGAGAGCAAATGTACCAATTAATTCCGCAAATAAAGCAAGAGTGTTCATATTCTAATTATTAGGTCAAAAAATTGAAGCAATCGTATGTTGATTAACAAATAATAGATTCTATAATTGTTAATCAAAATGGATAAGACTTCTACCACAAGCGGTTTTCCGATTGATTTAATGCCTCTGCAACAAGCTATGCCTATGCAGATGCAAATGCCAATGCTTACACCAATGCAACGGCAATTTATGATTACACAGCAAATGCAGCAACTTCAAATGATGCAACAACAACTTCAGATGCAAATGAATAGTTTGGCTTCTCAAATGTCATATTCAGTCCCCTCAACGGCTCCCGTAGCAGCTCCCGTAGCAGCTCCCGTAGCAGCTCCTATTGAAGAATCAGCACAAGTACTGGAAGTTGCTAAGGTTCCCATACTTACACCTGCAAATTTGGAAAAGGAAAAGCCCTCAGCTGCATCAGAACCTACTTTGACTAAAGTATCAGAACCATATACACCACCCCATAAGCGTACAATTTCAACTGAGACTATGATTACACTCATCACTCATAAAGATTTCCCTAAGTTTTATCCTATTCGTCTGGATCCTCGTAAAACTCAAGAATTCAAATGGCTACAAGCGATGGTTGATAAACATAATATTAAGTTTGTTCTACGTAATCGTAATGGTCAAAATAAGAATTGTTCAATTAAAAATGAATCATTTCCTCATTTTACATTCTGTGTAAATTATCTTGGAACTACTAAAAATATTTCCAGTATAATGTTTTATGATGATCGTTATGAAAGTGAATATGATGGACTTATTGTTCGTATGATTGAATTTTATGATGATGGAGGAGTTCGTCGTTATAGTATTTACGATCCCGAATCAAAACATTATCATGTAGCTCTTTATAAATTCGATTCTGGAGCTATCTATAGAGTTATTGTAAAAACACTATTTAATAGTTTTGACAAGAAAGATGTTGTAAAAACTATTGAATTTCCATCAGCTTTTGCACATATCTAATTGAAATGTCTGCAAATTTGCATAAATTCATCATCTAGAGGTGATGAGGATGATAGATTAATATTCCCTCCGCCATCTGTACGAAGAGTTAAAACATGTGAGCCATCATCTTTACGACCAATATTGAAATATAAAATGGATTTATAAGGAAAAAAATATTTTTGTTGTCCAGCAGCTACAGAGAAACCGTGCATAAAAGTTTGTACTTCTAGAGTTTTTTTCGTCGCTGGTCCTTCCGATCCTTCAGGTGTTATCTGAACTGACATATCGTGGATAAATAACAATACTATTAATATAATATTGTAATTCATATTTAGGTTAGAATGCCAACAGTGATTACTTATGAACATCCAAAGATAGATTTTTTAACAGCAGGAATAAAGTTTTCAGGACGTTGCGAAGAGGATTCAACATTTATTTTAAAAACACGAATTTTATCAATTGATAAACGGGCGGATGAATTACTGATTTTTCTTACAGAAAATCAAATTATTCAACTTGTCGAACTCAAAAATATTAGAGACATATATGATAATATAATTAATTGGCTTTCAACCTAGAAATTCACGACGTACAAAATTCCGATCTGCTAAGAAAAGTGCAGATTTTGATGGGCTAGTACGTTTAGTGTATGTGGATAGCGCACTGAGCATTCTGAATACGGATAAAGCACCTAGCCGTTGAGATGCAGCACGTAATGCCGTATGACGTTTGCTTACAGAAGCATCTGAATCATAACCAAAACGTGCTAAGCGACCTTTTTTAAGTGGTCCAATACCTTTTGATTTATGTACGCTACGCCACTTTCCGGGTGCACCAACATTACGAATACATTTAGCAGTTACTTTACGACCACTTTTACGGGTGTAAGCACGACGACGAATTTGTCCATGTTTGCATGTATGACGAGCCATTTCTATTTATTGTATATACTAGAAATGCTACATTTAGCTGGTTTAGTAGCTATATTAAATGAACTAAACCCAGGACTTGGTGATAAAATTGCAGAAAAATTTAATACTGCTGTTTCAAATAAAGTACATACTCATTTTGTGGAACCTTTTGCAAAAACATATAAACATGGTCTATTCAATGGTTTAGGAATTGGTTTTACATCAGGAATTATAATAACATATGTGAGCTATAAAATCTATAAAAAAATTTACGATCTAAAACTCCAGAACAATAAATTACAAGAATAATTTTCCCAGATGGAGACACATGATGGAGTGCATCTGACAGCAATTCGTAAGGATAATTCAGAGGATTTTCAAGAACCAGATGAACTACAAAAATCTTTAAAAATTAAATTATCAGATGTAGCTCTAGATAAAATTCTAAAATTAGTTAATCAACAAACCCTAAAAGGTTATTCTGCAGGTTTTGAAGATGGATATTCAGATGGTATAAAAGTATCAAATATTCTATCATTTACTTATGGATTGAGCACCGGTTTCTGTGCAGCTGCATTATATTTGTATATTAATCGTAGGAATTAATTAGACGAAAAAAATTGAATTTTTCAATAATTTATAATGTAATCATAACACGTACAAATGTCGAAGACTAGTATTACTTTGAAGCGCCTTTTACATGAGAAGCAGGAAATTGATAAGGAGAATAGTCCGTATTTCTCTGCAGAACCTGAAGGTGATAACCTATTTGAATGGAAAGGGCATATTAATGGCCCAGATAGTTCAGTTTATCGAGGATTTAAGTATGAAATTAAAATTGTCATAACAACATCTTATCCGTTTGATCCACCAGTGGTCAAATTCACAACTCCAATTTTCCATCCGAATGTTAATGAGGCTGGAGAAATCTGCCATCAAGTCTTGAAAAAAGATGGATGGTCCCCAACTCTTCGTATTAATAAAGTTTTATTGACTTTGTATAATATGTTGGATGACCCTTATCCTGATTCTGCTCTAAATATAGATGCAGCTATGTTGCTTAAAAGTGATACAGCTGCAATGAGAGCACGAGTGGAAGCTATGGCTGCAGCAAATATGTCTGCCGCCGCTCCTGCTCCAGCTCCTAGTCCTGAGACAGAATAGTATTTAAATACAAAATTTGAAAACTAATTAGGGTATTTTTTTGTTAGAAAAAAATGTACAAAAATTTAATTATGTGTGGTTTTGCATCTGCCGTTTCTGGATCAGTTTTAACCTGGATCTTAACAGAAAACCATTGGGTTAATAAAGTTCATTTCGGCAAAGTTCCAAAATATCACGAATTAAACACTAAGGAGTAATTTTATACTTGATAAATTTTCGTGTTCAATATGGACAGTTTTAATTTGTTTATCCATTGAATCTAAGAAGCTAGGATCATATTCTATTTGAGTAAGATTTACGAATAGGATATCACCAACTTTTTTTGAATTTAAACTATAATATTGTGGTATTTGAATACTATACCATAGATGTGGTTGTCTATCAGGTCCTTTTTGATTTAAAATTATTTTTAGAACAATATCACCGGTACGTTCTCTAATTGTTACCCATTTATCTATATTTAAGAAATAAGATTCATATTGTGTATCTAGATTCATAACATCTAATCTAATAATACCTTCATGAGCTTGTTTGGATTGTATTAAACCCATTTTATTAATAATAAAATCAATTATTTTGTTATATTTCATATATTAATTAATTAAATTCAAATTTATTATACCCCGGTTTATTGGCGTTAATATGTTAATAATTAAATGAAATAAAAAAATAATTAAGTAGATATGGCAACTGCAAATTTGGCATCAACGAAAAGTCTAACTGAAAAATTTCCCGATTTTATTAAAAAATTAATTCAAGACATCCAAGTTCCAGATGTCAAATTTGAAGATATATACACAAGAGAAGATATTGAACTGATGGATTTACAAGAAAAATTGGAAAATAAACGGCAGCTAGATACATCGGACCAAAGACAAAATTTACTTAATCAATGCACTAATGCATGTGAAACATTAATCGGATTCCCAAATACCCAATATATTCTTTCAATATATGCAGGTCTAAATGATATAATTCTTAATGGATTATATGATGTTCGTCATTTAAGTCTTATTGAAAAAGGAATAAATGATGCTGGTACTGAAATAAATGAATTTATTAATGCAATATTATTACAGACAGATATACCTGAAGATAAAAAATTAGATTTTACAGAAGAAGAATCTTTAATAATTGAATATCAAGAAATTTATAAAGATTATGATAACTTAGATTTTTATATTAAGAATCGTGTTGATGTTATTATTGAAAATACAAAAGGGATAGAGCCTATTTATGTTGGTGTAGATATTGCAACTGAAGTTAAACCAGAAGAGGGTACTCAGAGTCAAGGTGAAGATGAAAATAAAGAGGAAGAAGAGTCTAATGATACAAAATGGGGTGGTCAAAAATCAGAAGTTCGAAAGAGAAGACGTAGATCAACTTACAGACGAACACAAAGAAAAAACAAATAAATATATAAATATTATATAACTTTTATATATAAAACAAATAAAAAATTGATTAATTCCTTCATATTAAAAGAATTACACAGTTTTAAGTTTTACATCAGAAATGGCACTCGCTACTACCAGTATGTATCTTAAAGTTATTAACCAAGGTATTGCGTGTCCTGAGTATCCATCGGACACGTCTATCAGTTATCCTTTCCCGCTCGACCCCTGGCAGCAGCACGCTTGTGAGGCCATTAATAATGGCTTTAATGTATTCGTGAGCGCCAAGACGGGTTCTGGAAAGACTCTTCCAGCAGAACATCAGATTTCTAAGTCAATCGCAAAGGGCCTTCGTGTATTTTACACTGGTCCTATTAAAGGTCTTAGTAACCAGAAATACAATGATTTGAAGGAAGCCTTCCCGCACGCATCTGTGGGCATCATGACCGGCGATATTAAATCGGAACCTAATGCCGATATCGTTGTCATGACCACAGAAATTCTGCGTAACTTGCTACTCAAGCAAGGTACCGACACTGAGAGTTACGGCCTGACCGCCAGCCTCTCACTTGACCGTCTTGATGCAGTCATTCTTGATGAATGCCACTACATCAATGATTATGATCGAGGACATGTCTGGGAGGAGATTATCATTAATCTCCCCAAGCACATTAAGATTATTATGCTCTCCGCTACAATGAAGGACTCCGTCGGTTTCGCCGATTGGATCGCCAAGACACGGGAGCACACAACAATTCACATTGCAACAACACACCGAGTTGTTCCTCTGACCCATTACGCCGCAAAAGTGGTCGATGGTCATCTGGAAATGACAGAGATTTGTGCCACTAATGCTGAAGGCAAGGAGGTTTATAACCCCATCGCCTATAAGAAGTGGTCACAAGATAAGTATAATGACTATAAGAAAGAAGAGGAGTTCCGCAAGACTGCTGCTACAACTAGAGCCACGAATGCTGCCATCAAGGCCGCTGCTGCGGCTGCAGGTGAGGCTCCAGTGCATGCACTTCCTGCTGCAGAGGGCAAGTTCCATCTTACATCCTACAATCACCAGTTGAATGTAGCGATCGAAGATCTCCAGAGCAAAGACCTCCTACCAGCACTCGTCTTCGACTTCAGCCGCAAGAACTGTGAGAAGCGCGCCGCCATTGTGGAGGCCAATCTTCTCACTCCTGGCGAATCTGCTGAAGTCACTCACATCATTGCCTCTAAACTTCGTGAGCGCCGAGAGGCACTCAGCACGGTGCCGCAATATCACGTAATTGTTGATCTCCTTAAGAAGGGCGTTGCATTCCATCACAGTGGTCTGTTGCCTATCCTGAAGGAAATCGTTGAAATCCTCTTCTCTAAGGGTCTAGTCAAGGTACTATTCTGCACAGAGACATTTGCAGTCGGCATCAACATGCCCACTCGAACTGTCATCTTCACTGAGCTTCGCAAATACGACAGCAGTAGCCTCCGCATCGTCCGTCCTGATGAATATATTCAGATGGCTGGGCGTGCAGGCCGTCGTGGTAAAGACCTTCGGGGGACCGTTATTTATCTACCATCACATAAGCCAGTGAGTCCCGCAGAAATGCAGCTCATTTTGGCTGGTAGTCTCCCCACAATTAATTCACGTCTGAAGTTCTCCTATGAGTTTATTCTTAAGATTCTCCATGCAGGAACAGATAAATATATTGATGTTGTATCGAAGTCACTTTGGTATCATCAGCAAACAAATGCAGTTCAGACCTATGTCTCTGAACTGGCAGCGGCCACTAAGGCCGTTCAAGATCTTCGTGCTGCCAATAATTTGACCGACGAAGTTATTACCGAACTCGAGCAACGTGACGCACTAGATACCAAGATGCGGGCAGCTATTAATGCGGCCCGTAAGGAGGCACAGCGTGAGCTCGATCGTTGGAACAACAAACATATGGGTCGTACATGGGCCCTAGCAATTGAGGCATGGCCAAAGTATAAGGATCTCCTTCAGAAGGAGACCCGGGCCCTGAAAGTGAAGAATGAAGCATCCGCCCATCTGGAGGATCTCTATTCCCTTATCAATCCTCAAATAAAATTCCTACAAGACCTCGATTATATTGAGGCAGATGGTCGTACCCTCACTAAGAAGGGAACTATGGCCACCGAAATTAATGAAGGTCATCCCATTCTGCTTACTGAACTGTATATGTCAGGGGCATTCAAGGGTCTGACTGCTCCTGAGATTATTGCTGTTATGTCGGCATTCAATACGGAGAAATCTATTGATGATGACAAGTTGGAACCTGTAAATGACAAAATCCAACCAGTCATTGAACGACTGTCTGATATCCGTGATCATTTGACACACGGAGATGCTAATGATTGGCGTATTACAACTGAGTTTGTGAATATTACTCTTGATTGGCTGAACGGAGAATCCGCCGCCACTATCTGCGAAAACTACAACATCTTCGAAGGTAATCTGACCAAGTTGGTCATGAAACTCCAAAACCTCTACGAAGAACTCCAGATTATGGCAACCATCAACAATGATGTTGATCTCCTGAATACCCTCAAAGATCTGAATATCGTGAATGGAATTGCCGTTCCCGATTCACTCTATTTGTACAACTATTAAGCGCCTTCTATATGTTTTGTTTGAAACTATAAATAAATAATTAAGTAATTTTGCACAGACAGTTTTTTCTTAACTTATTTTTATTTATTTAATAAATTGTGATAGTATTTCGATTTTTTCTTTACGAGTAAAACGTGGCCTTGTGCATTGCCAGAAACACATCCAAATAAATAATGTTACTATTGATCCGGCAATAATTCCATGTGTTAGACCTGCTTGATAATGCATCAAACATGTATCATTTATAGTTTCAAGGCGTGTATAAGTATCAAAGATATTGCCAGAAAATGGATCTGAGTTCATTCTTTTAATAGTTACTTATTTATCCTTATTGGAAAAACTTTATATCAAGTACAATTAGAACTAATGGAAAGGAAAATGGAATCTCTTAAAGCTCGTAAAAGGGCCCTCAATAATTTACATAATGTAATTAAAACTAGATATAATTCTGGTGATAGATCTGCACAATTACAAAGAAACGCTGCTATATATTCAGTATTGAAGCAACAAGACAGGAATATGTTCGGTATTGATTATTCTCGTAATAGTAATGTTACACCTGCTGATCTTGAAACATCATTAGCATATATTAAATCTAAGATTGGTAAAACAGCAGGAAATGAAGTACTACGATTACGCAACACCCCAGGTGCTATGGGTCAATTAATTAATTTAGAACTTGCTTCAGGGCGAAATGTATTTGCTAATTTTAAACCTGTTGCTCCAAAAACTTTCCGTCAGCAATTAAATGAGTTGAAGATAAGTAATGAAGAGTTGGAAGAATTAAGAGCTGGGTTAAATGAGGCAGCAGCAGCACCTCCTCCTGCTCCTGCTCCAGCTGCTGCTGCACCACTGGCAGTACCAGCACCTAGTTTTTCCAGATTTAGATTGAGTCCTGAAGAGCAAGCTATGTTAGAAGCTGAAATGAATAATTTGAGAGAGGGTCTAAACAACAATAATAATACTGCATCAACTACATCTACTGGTTCCTTTGAAAGTGCGAAAAGCAAAGGAGGTAGAAGATCTACAAAGAAAAATTTGAAAAGAAAGCGTAATACTAGAAGACGTAAATAAAAATGGCCTATCAGGAAGTAAATATTCAGGACTATCTTGATCGTATTGCTGCTCGAGCATCTGTTGCACCTAAATGGTCAATTTCTGATGAAACAGATGGAAAAGTATTAACAATTACAATGCATGATCATATTATTATAAAAGATCGAGTAACATGTGAATCAGATAAATTACAAGTATATTCTTATGTGATTCCAAATAAAAATATTAAACTTATTATTGATATGTTTATGTAAAATTCATTAAAGACTTTGTACTGGTATAGATGAAACACCAAGAATAGTTGAAATTACTGGTAAAATAAGTGATTGGGATGCAAGAGGATTATTTGGACGATTTTTTTTCATCCAAATAATAAGAGTATTCCATATATTAGGTTGAATTTTTTCTTTTAGAGGAACAATATTTGAAGCACAAGCAGCACTAACGAGTTTCTCAAAAATATTTGCATCTGGATCTTTTGACGAACATAGCATTTGGAACATATAAGAACTACCAACATTTGAAAAATTAGATTGACTAATTTCTGGCCGAGGAAAGGTTTTTACATAAGAATATCTCTCAGGAAATTCTTTAATTATATTATTAATTGCATCTTGATCAAGAGCACAACTTGTATTTATTCTATTCATAGCTTCTCTATGTAACCATCGATTATTTTCTGTATTTTTCATTAAGCCAAATCCAATATTTTTATAATCATCTGTTTCATTTTCATGCATAAACACTAATTCGTCATCTTCATGTCTTTTAATTAGACCAATAAGACCTTCAATGTTTTTAATAAAAATATCTACATCAGAAAAAATAAATTGCTCCCCTTCAGGTAATTTAGACATAATATCTAAAAGAACATTGAATTTGACAGAATTTCCACTCAAAAAATGTGATAAACCTGATTTATACGTATTATTGAAGGCTTCTTGTGGAATAAAGATGGGATTTACATCAAAAAATTTGGAATCACCAATAAGTGATCTCAAAATGATGTGAAAAATCTCATAACGAGGGCTAAAAACATAGAACCATTTTATTGGTTTTTCTAGAGATGTCATTATCTTCCTATGGAAGATTCTATTATACACTTTAGACTTGATTGAAAACCATACGTTCTTTCCATGATTTCTTTGAAGGATCGAAGTAGTACTTCAGGAAGATTTTACTTCCAGGTTCTTCTTCGCAAATAGTTGGCGATAAATTAAATGTCATCCGCCAAGGAAGAATATATACCTGAAGTCTCGAAGAACTCTTCGAGATAATAATACCTTCTACAGGTGATCCGATAGAAACTTCTTTCAAGAATTGGCAAATACGATCATAATTACGAGAAGCCTTCGAGACTTCATTGAGTTTATATACAAGAGTATAATCTAGATGGGATTCGATAGGATATCCCTGAATGATTTTTTTCAAGATACGTTGATTATGAAGATCTGCGTATCTGCGAATGGGGGATGTGGCATGACAGTATAATTGCCCACCAAATCCATAATGAGTGCAAAGTGATGGATCTTCAGGATTTAGAAGAGAATACTGTGCAGCTGAGTTTGAAAGAGATTGAATGATCGAAGGATCAATTGTATTCAATGTTTCTTTGATTGCTTCCAAAGAATCCAGTTTTTCTTTTACTGGACCTTTGTGAGCTCGATAAATACCTTGAGAACCAAGAATAGCTGCAGCTTGGAGGTTGTAAAACTTCATAAGTTGCGCAATCCATTCATGTGAATCTGTAATAGGCTCTGATGCAATTTCTGATGCAACTTCTTGTAAAATATTCACAGGAAATCCATCAGATTCGAAAGCATCATAAATATTTTCATATGTATATGATTTATTATTAATTAAATGTAAATGTTCAAATTGCATATCTACAATACGATTTCCTGTCAAATTTGACGGAACATACTTAAATGATAGAGATACAACTGATTTGGGTAATCCAGGGACTAGTGAGCATAGGCTTTCTGACAGAATTGGAGGAAGCATAGGTTTCACGGGAGTTCCAGAATCATAGACTGTTTGTAGAGTTGATTTTGCATAATCATCGATAGGAGAACCTTCGCTGACAAGAGAATCAACATCTGCGATGGAGATGAGACAGAGCCATGTACCGTTAGGTAGTTTTTTAAATGAGACAGCGTCATCAATGTCTTTACAACCTTCGGGATCGATATTTGCAGTAATCCAGCTGTCATCAATAAGAGAGCGACTGAGATATTTAGCATCACGACCAGGTAGTGTAAATGAGAGTTTTCCCTCAGGCTTGCAATAAGGACTAATTGTATGAGCAAGAGCAGCTTTTTCAGCTTCGAGATCTCCTGCAATACCAATTAGACGTACAAGATTCCCTCGGGGGAAGATATCGGACTGTGTAAAGTCCGAGAATTCAACAAGAGCCAATCGATTATGTGTTACATCCTTTTCTGAACAACCGACCCTAAAAGGAGGATAACGTTTGTCAAAAGGATAGAATAAATAGATTGGAACATTTCGTGAAGTCATACCATATTTAGTTCGTGATTTGAGATCTAATAGACCAGCAAGAATTGGATGCTGGCCTCGTTTAATTACTTTAATACTATGAGTAGGCTCAAGGACCAATTCAATACTATCTCCATGCAATGCAGGATTAGCTAGTTTCGCACCTTCAAATTCCATAAGAGGAATGGTATTATTTTCGCTGTCCGTAATGGAAAAGCGAGAATAATTCTTTGTCAGGATTGTTCCACGAATCATTTTATGTTAAAAAATCCATAATCTTTAATATTAAATCAAATTTATTTATTATTTAATTTGATGGGAAATTACAAACGAACTATAGTATTTTCTGCACTATTTTCTAGCATTTTCTTTTTACCTACAATGAGTTTCCCTTGAGTAAGGAGTCGAGGTGCAATACACATTGTTTCTAGTTCCTGAATAAGCAACTTAGTTGCATAAGGAATTTGTACCGCCGAGAAATTCGTTGTATTTGAACAAGCACGACATTCCCAGATTCCTGCGGTAGGATTTGTAATAGCAATTAGACCACATTCACGGCATACATGACAAGGGAATGCATCAGAGCATTCCATAAAGCGTTCTTTAGTGAATTCTGTAATACCGTGTGCTGCTACGCAATCACGCTCCATTTCTCCAAACCTGAGGCCACCATCACGGGCTCGACCTTCAGCTGGTTGTCTTGTAAGCATAACTAATGGACCAGATGCACGACTATGCAACTTATCCGCTGAACAATGACGCAAACGCTGATAATAACAAGGACCGATGAAGATCGATGTTTCCATCATACGACCAGTAAATCCATTATATAAGATTTCATTACCATAAGGTTCCAATCCATATTCATCTTTTAGAATTTTTCCAATTGATTCTACTGTAACTTTATTGAATGGAGTTCCATCACCTAGACCACCTGCCATACAACAGGCTTTTCCTAGAAGTGTTTCCATAAGTTGTGCGATAGTCATTCGAGATGGAATACAATGAGGATTAATAATCATATCAGGCATAATACCTGATGCACTTTGAGGCATATCTTCAGGATTAAGGATCATACCCATAGTACCTTTTTGTCCATGGCGTGATGAGAATTTATCTCCAATTTCGGGAACACGATCTTGGCGTGTGCGAATCTTCACGAAGGAATAACCTTCACCATTTCGATTACGATAAATTTTATCAACATAACCTACTTCATTGTTACGAGGAGTTCTTGATACATCACGGAACCTCTTTGAACCAGTTGGTACAACAGTTCCTGTAGGGACTCGAAGAGGTACTACTTTTCCGATGAGAACATCATCAGGATCGACATATGTATTTTCAGGAACAAACCCATCTTCAGCGAGTTTATCATAATTTGCATGTTTCAGTTGTTTAGTTAGACTCGGATCTGGTTTGCAGAATCGCTCCTCTTCACCCGATGACTGATTTTTACGTTCTTCATCTTTGTATGTTCTATAAAAGATTGAACGGAAGAGACCACGCTCTAATGCTGCACGATTCATCATATTACTGTCTTCTTGATTATAACCTGTATATGTCATAACTGCAACAATAATATTTTCACCTGCAGGAAGACTCTGAGCACCATAAATACGACTCATAAATGGACTTACAAGAGGAACTTCATTATAACAAAGTACATGTGCCATTGCATCAAATCGTTCTCTGAAATTAAGAGCGTGCATACCCATGGCTTGTTTTCCCATGGAGCTTTGATAAGCATTTCGAGGACTTTGATTATGATCTGGGAAAGGGATATTGGATGCGAGAGCGCCTAGTGCAGTAGAAGCATGAATCTCTGCATGAGTATGTGTGGATGATTCATTAAGTGTATCTTCGGCTGACATGGCGATATAAGAACCTTCAGTTTCACCTGCATCAATATATTCAATTAAGTGATTATTACCAGGAGTTTCCCAACCAAGTAGAATATTCCAATTCTTTATCTCTTGAACTTGACGACGCAATTCACCAGTCTTATCAGCGGCAATTTCACGTAGAGCAGGAGCATAATAAAGCGGGCGCATTACACGACCTGCTTCTGTAGTAATCCATACTTCTTTGTATTGCATTTTCCATACAATACCAGTATAACGATGAATAATACCAGCACGTTTAGCATATTGTAATGACTTAATTGTTTTCTTGCAATCTTCTTCCTTAAGAGTTCCAATCCAAGCACCATTAAGGAATACTCGGGTTTCAATCTGTTTTTCAGCAGTTGTGCTATCTTTTAGTGAGCGAATAGTTCCTAGAGTAGAGAGATAATCTTTAACGACTGCAGGGGAACTTGCAATACTTACAAAAGCAGTGGAGCTAAAATTCTTAACTACACCTACAGTACCACCTTCTGGTGTCTCACATGGACAAATGAATCCATATTGAGTATTGTGCAATTTGCGAGGTGCAATAAGCTTACCAGTTTTCTCAATTGGAGTCGAAATACGACGTAAATGAGAGATAGCTGACATAAAATTAAGACGATTCAGAACTTGACTTACACCAATCTTTGCTGCACCACCAACTTTTAGAGAACCGAAATTTCCTGTTGCCATAGATGATTTCAAATTGACATCCAAAATTGTTGATTTGATAATTTTTTGAATATTATTAATATTTACAATTTCTTCGAAATTATTATTTGCACGCCAAGAGCCATTATGAATCTCCTTTCCAAGAGATGCACGAATATCTTTTACTGTACGAGATGTAAATGTCTTTCGGAAAAGATCTGCTAATAGGAAACCTGGAATATCAACACGCTTATTTGGATACGCATCTCGATCATCATTTGCCATGCGATTCCAAGCTACCCAAAGCACTTTACGTGTCATGTGAGCAAGATAACAGGCTTTCTCATAATCCATATCAATACCTCCAATATGAGGGAATAGTTCTTCTGCCAAAATTTCATGCACGGCCACATTACGTTGATTACGAACAGACCATGCAATAAAATGATGTGAGAGCCAAGCATGAGCATCCGCCTGATTTTTTACTTCAGCGGCTTCTTCAATAGATTCTGTCAAAACTCCATTGAAAGTTGGATCTCCTTCTGGTCCAAGAATAAGATCACAAATATCTTTATCTGCTTCAATACCAAGAGCACGAAAGAGAATGAATAGAGGAATCTCAGTTTTAATACGAGGAACATTTGCACGAAGCAATAGAAGTTGTGGATTTTTAGGATGATATACAATTCTTACTGCATTTGATTTTGGAACTTGATCATTATCAGGGCCAATACATTTGATCTCAACAACTTCCATATCACGAGCAGTATTACGGTTATTACGGAAAACAAAAGGACGGTTTTCTGACATACGTTCTTGTGAAATAATTGCACGTTCGCCTCCTTGAATAATGAAATAACCACCAAGATCTTCAGAACATTCACCTAATTGTGATGGATGAACATGCGGTTGATCAGTTAGCAGACAGAATTTAGAACCTACCATTACTGGCACCTTACCTAAATGAACATTTGGAAAGAGACGAGTACGAGTTTCACGAATACCACCACGTTTATTATCAATAAAAGTTGTAGTGATTTTCACATCCACGTTAAGTGGAGCAGCATAAGTTAGATTTCTCAAACGAGCATCATTTGGCAACATCGGTTGAATTGCACCATTATTCTCAAAATGCGTTGGCTTTCTAAAAGTAATTTTTTCGAACTCCAACTTAATTTCATATTCATTTGAGGCTTTTGCGGGTACTCCATCAGAAACGACGTGTGATTCGGATTGACCTTCCATATTTTCACCTGATTTTTCTACATCAGCAACAGCCATTGTTGAACTACCTAGACTTGACGCAAAAGATGATCGAGGACCCGCAAGAGGAATTTCTGGTGATCCACGAACAATAATAGGATTTACCATATGAATTATATCTGGAATATCTTTCTCAATAAATTGATTGAATGACTCTGTCTGATTACTAATAATTTGACGACCATCATTTTGACCAAAATATGTCGATAATATATGTCTATATGAAGGTACTAAAGAAGGATCCATATTTTTACTTGTATCAGCCATTGGTTGTTCTTTCAAATCAAATTTTAGGAGAAGTCAATTACCTTATAAAATATATATTCTTAAATCTTTAGGCTAAATAGAAGTAATGTCTGATTCTAATATACGAACAATTAAAATTTCTTCAGGAATGGCACCAGTAATTTCGAGTAACTCGACATCTGATGATTTCCATGAAGATGAAAAACCAGTTGTCCAACGTAGGCAAAGAAGACAGACTCGCAGTCGTAAAAATTCAACCATGCATGGAGGCGCTCCGGTCATTGATGGTGTAGATGATAGCCAACCCTTACCCAAGGTAGATATTGGAAAACCTATTATTCCTGTTGTGAATGTAACAAAAATACAATCTGGTGGCAACACGTCTGCTCAGACGGGATCTAATACTTCTAAAAGTAATATTCCTCCCGAACCTCGTTTATCAACTGGTGGTTCCCAAGAAACTACACAAGTAGTTCTCAAAAGAAAAAATCGTACATCTAAAATACTTCTCAAAAAACGAACTGGTGGTGTTCTTGTACCAAGTGCTGATACTACCACTGCTACTAACACTTCCGGCGAATCAGCTTCATCTAAATCTAATACTCAGGGCTCTACTCAAAATACAAAAGTTGGTGGTGTAGGACATCCTTCTAAAACTCGATCTTCTAGAAAACTTATTGTTAAAAATATCGGAACCAAAGCCAAAAAAACTCGTCATGCTGTCAAAAAAATTATAACTCATGCAAAAGAATTACCTTTAGAAAAACTCAAGAAACATCTTATTGATAAGAAATTAATTAAACCAAATAGCAAAGCACCTGAATCTGTTCTTCGTCAGATTTATGCCGATTCTGTTATTGTAGGAAAAAAGGCGCTTTAGAGATAGAATGAATCCTTTAGTGGCAATTGTTGGATTATTATTAATTGCTTTATTTTTTGTTTCTATTGCTATGGGACAACGTCGTGCATCCAAAGATGGCTTTCAAGATATTATGCTATCAGCAGTACCCGATATCTGTTCATCCTTGAATTCGACGGATTGTAATAAGACACAAGGTTGTATCTATAGTCCTGAAGCAGGCTTATGTGTTAAGAAACATGAAGTCGAACATTTTACAGCTTCAGCAATGCTTGCAAAAGAAATTGTTGAATCTATGACTAATTATCTACCTGATGCACCTAATGAACCAGTTCCAAATGGCACATTCTAATTTATTATATTACATCAAAAAATTGATTGAATATAAATATATTCCGCAAAGTTACTGTAGAAATATATTTATAAAAAAGCTAGCATGTTGCCAACAAAAATGTTCAATGAGTATTTACCAATTGTTCAAACTCGACGGCATGGGCTTAATACATATTTACACATTGCATTTCTTTTGAAAGGAAAACGCATCATTGCATATGCAACAAATAAAGTTGGTACAAGAACAAAAGGTAGCGGATACAATCGTGCAACTATTCATGCTGAAATTGCAGTTGTAAAGAAAATTGGTGATATTAATGCTATTAGAGGGCTTAAAATGGTTGTTCTTCGATATGGCTTACAAGATAAAAATTGGGTATATTCACATCCATGTAAATGCTGTCAGCCTATTCTCAAAAAATTTATTGATAAATATGGTCTCCTAGTAGTCATGTATTCGACCTGATATAAAGCCGAAGCGCATTTATTATATAGCATAGGATCAGCTCTAAAAATGTATATCGAATATAAAAAATTTTGGACAGAATATACATCAAAGTATGGTACAAAGACTGCTATTTTTTTACAAGTAGGTTCTTTTTATGAATTTTACGATGTACAAGACCAAGAGACAAAAAACACAGAGATGAATGTCAAGGAAATTGTTGATTTTCTTGGCATACAGCTAACAATTAAAAAGGGAGAAGGCGAAGATGGAAAAGATATTTTATTTGCAGGTTTTCCTGATTATGTTCTTCATAAATGGGCTGGTAAATTAACTTCAGCAGGTTGGACTGTAATTGTTGTGAATCAAATAAAAGACAAACATGGAAAAGTGAAAGAACGTAAAGTGGCTCGTATCTTGACTCCTGGATCTCATATTGAAGCTTTGAGTGGATCCGATGCACCTATTATAGCTGCTCTATGGATTGTTCCTTCAGCTACAGAAGCACCTAGTTTTGGCGCAGCCACTTTCGATTTGAGTACAGGTTCAAATTATATTACTTCTGGAACAATGAAAGGAACTTCAGAATCATATAGTTCGGATGAACTTCTTCATTTCCTAAGTGTATTTTCTCCTCGTGAATTATTGATTTTTTGGCGATCTCCATCAGAACGCCAGATTCCTGATGAAAATACTTTAAGAAAACAGTTTGACTTCGGTTCTAGATCAAATGTTATGCATATTCGATGGGTAGGTGATCAAGGAAATCTAGAAAAACCCGCTATTCGTGAAGAATATCTTCGGAAACTCTTCAATCCTAAAAGTATTCTTAATATTCGAACATACTTGTCACTTAGTTCTGATGTAGATCATGAAGAAAGAGCTCTTTGTTCCCTTCTTCGCTTCGTCGAAGACTATCTTCCTTCTTCCTTCGAACAATTACAACAAACAATTCGATGGAGTTCTGACAGTCTTTTACTTATGGGAAATCATGCATTATCACAACTTCAGATTTTGTCTTCGAGCCAAGGAGAAGGAGGAGTCCTTGATCTCTTCGATTCTGTTGCCACCACCTCCTTCGGTAAAAGAGCACTGAAGACAAGACTTCTAACACCTTCAGCAAATCCCGAAATTATTGAAAGAAATCTGACAGTAATTGATGAAATGCTTCGACTATCCGAAGACAAAAGGAAAGAGTTATATAAAAATCTTCGAGTTATCTATGATATTCCTCGTCTTCACAGAAAAATGTTATGTGCAGAAGTCAAAGAGGCTGAAGTAAATGCTTTACATTACTCTTATATGGGTTCTGATGGAATTTTCAAAGAATTAGATATGGATCGTACAATTACTACAGGATTTTTGGAGGCTTTAACGACATGTTTTGATTTGGATCGGGCTGCAAATGCATCAAAATCATATACTTTTCTGCATGCAAAAGACCATCCAGAATTGGCTTCGATAGAACAATCTATAAAAGAGATTGAGGATTCTCTCGAACAATATCTTCAAGTTCTTCGTAAAATGTGTAATGCCAACACTACTAATATTCGGAAAGAGGAAGGTGACAAAGTTCCATATAAAATCACAGGAACAAAGACTATTTTATCAGTCCTTAATGGTGCGAAGGATACTGTTGCAGGTAAGGCTCTGATGGAATCTATGTCAGGAATTCAGAAGAATTTCGGTGTAACAATGAAAGCATCTGGTGGAGTAATTGATTCGCCATTCATTGAAGACTGCAATAGTCGGCTCATGTATTTACGTCACAAACTAGAAACACAATTGGCAATTGATCTACCGCCTATTTGTGATAAATTTTGTAAGCTAACATCTGCATATTGGATGGAACTTGAAGAGAAAGTTGCACAAATTGACATGAGTTTGGGTTTAGCAATGATGTCTAAAGCTCGTGGTTGGTGTCGCCCACAGATTGTATCGTCTTCAGGTAGTGGTTTGAAGGCTAAGGGGCTACGCCACCCATTAATTGAAAATTTAATTCAAAAAACAAGATATATTGCTCATGATGTTTCATTAGGTAATGGCTCAGATGTAAATGGATGGCTTGTATATGGTATGAATGCCTCGGGTAAATCTTCTTTAATGAAATCTATTGGAATTGCAGTGCATTTGGCACAAGCTGGATGTTATGTACCTGCAACATCTTTTGAATTAAATCCTTATAGATCTTTATTTACCCGTATTTTGAATCAAGATAATTTATGGGCAGGATTATCATCTTTTGCTGTTGAGATGTCAGAAATGAGAGATATTTTACGAGCAGCGGATAGATATACATTAGTTCTTGGTGATGAATTATGTTCTGGTACTGAATCAGTAAGTGCGAAGGCTCTAGTAGCTGCAGGAATTGAATGGCTTTCTGAGAGAAATTCTTCTTATGTTTTTGCAACTCACCTTCATGGACTAACAGATGTTCTTCCAGATCCGTCTTCCATAGCTCTAAAAGTCTGGCATCTTCAAGTGACAACGGATCCCTTCACTGGTAAATTAATCTATCATAGAAACCTTCAACCTGGAGCAGGATCTTCACTATATGGTCTTGAAGTCGCAAAAGCGATGGATGTTCCTGTCAAATTCTTGGATAAAGCTCATCAAATTCGTCGAAGACTTCTAGGAAGTGCATCTGAAGAGGATGCACCGACTTCATCATGGAACAATGCAATAATTCGAAGAAACTGCGAACTTTGTGGATCGGCTGCTGTGAAGGAACTCGAAGTACATCATATTAAACCTAGAGCTGAAGGGGGGGACAACCATTTGTCAAATCTGATGGTATTATGTGCAGCTTGTCATGATAAACATCATGCAGCTCCTGAAGTCTCGAAGGCATCAGTAAGTTTAGTTCAAACTTCAGATGGTCTTGAAAGAATTATTCAATCAGAAATCTCTGAGTCAAAAGAAAAATCTGCAACTTCTAAAACACGTAAGGGTGTTTTAGGGGAAGAGGATATGTTAATTGTAAAAGATATGATCAAAACTTTTCCTACATTATCTGCAAAACAAATTGTATTTAGGTTGAAGCATATGCATAATATAACAGTTTCTGAAGCAAAAATTCGATATTTGAAATAACTACCGTCTATTTGCTGCTAGTCGAGCAGAATATGAACTACCACCTGCCTGTTGTGCAGCAGCGGCAGCGGCAGCAGCTTCAGCGGCACGAGCAGCCTGGAAGGCAACCGTTTCCTCTTCAGCAAGAGGAGCAATCTCGGCCTTATCAAGTCGTAAATTGAGATCGGTAATTAATCCACGGATCTCGTCGAGTTCTCTACGAAGACCACGAATCTCGGTTTGGAGAGGATTGTTACGTTGGTAATTGAGACCACCACTGAATAATACACTAGTCATTTCTTATCCCAAGCCGGATATATATTCAACGTCCTTGAACGCACCCAAAAATTGACTTAAATAATACTTAAGTTTAAAAAACAAGAAAAAAAAATAATAAGAAGATGATTATCCCTATCCGTTGTTTTACATGTGGGAATTTATTGGCTGACAAATGGCGTTATTATCAACGGAAAGTGAATGAATATAGACAGCGTGAAGGTGGTCAAAATAGTATTTTATACTTGGATACAACTACACTCCCGGTCACAGCTGAAGGACAAGTTTTAAATGAACTTGGACTAAAACGGTATTGTTGTCGGAAACATTTGCTTACTCATGTTGATTTAATCGATAAGATTTAATAACATTATGGAATTAGAGTAGATATGGAGATTTTTTTGCCGTCATTATTAATTATCCTTCTGGCTGCAGTTGTAGTATTCACTATTCTCCCAAGAATGGGTCCAATTGTGCTTACGGTTCTTTCAATCATTCTCTTATTGTTCGGCGTCGGTCACCATTACAAAATGTTCTATGATGAATATCGACTTGCCACATGGTATAAAAGTGCTAGCTTCCTTGCTCCGGCATTAGTATTAGGTGTAACACTCTTCTTTATCCTTGGTTTCATTTTATCATTCTTCGGTGTAAATGTCCCTGTACCGGCTGCACCCTCTATCCCATCAGTAACTGAAATTACTAATGCGGCTACAAGTGTTGTCAATACTGTTAAGAATACTGTTGCAAATACTGTTAATACTGCATCAACAAGTGTTGGAAATGTTGGACGTAATTTAAATAACTCACTCAGATTTAATGGGCGTAACAATATTGGATCATTAGCTAATCGCTTACCTTAAATGATTTTTGATTTATTGCCTTAAATTATATTATAAACTAGTACAAAAATTTAATACTATTTTATAATAGTAAATGCCAAAGAAACATACTCGTAAGGCTAAGGGCAAGAAAGGAGTACTAAGTATTCCTGAACTACGGCGTTCCTTTGAGCATATTGAGACCTTTGGTCGTAAATGTGCTCATGACGTCATGAAGAAGAAGATGTCTAAATCATCTGCTGCCGAGGCTTATGCAAAGGAATGGAAGCGAACATTTGGACGTACTCTACCTGCTAAATCTGCTTTATCTTATATTGAACATTTATTATCTATTGGAATGCGCAGCGGACAGCGTGGTGGTATGGCTCCTGTAGGTTGGTCTGATACACAACCTGGTGTTTATGCTGCACCTACATTACCAGGTCAAACTGAGGCAGCCGGTTATACTGCATATGGTTCTTTCCCTTCTTACGTTGAAAAGGGCTTTGATGCAATGATGTGGAAAGACGGTCTAGCATCAACTTGTGGAAAACAAGATAGTTTCCCTATGCCTGCTGCTGATTTAGGTAACAATGCTGTTACACCTAATGGTGCTATTCCTGTTGGTTCGACCACTTATATGAAACCTGGTATGGCTGGTGGTCGCCGGCGTCGTACTCGTAAAGGCTCCCGCTCAAGACGTAACCAAACCGGTGGTGCTGCGTTTTTAGCAGCAGCCTTTAGACCGTTTGATGCTACAAATCCTACTGGAGTTGCATATGATATGACAACACAATTCAAAGGTATGGGGGTTCCGGCATCACCTGACCCTACTCAACCTGCCTTCCAATATAATAGCAATTTCGTAAAGACACCTGACTTTGGTAATATCAGTGCTATCAATCGTGATTTATACAAGACAGATATCACAAGCACTACACCTGTTGCTTAAGAAATAATAATTCGTGTTTCGTGGTTAATTAATCCATTAAAAATTATAAGGAAAGTCATTAGATTTTATCTGATGACTTCTCGTATAAATTCAGACGATATTGGGCGTCGTGTGGCACGTAAAGTATTAGATACTTATTTTACAACTCAAGATTACCCATATACAAGACATCATATTGATAGTTTTGACCAATTTTTATCTACAGATCTGATCTCCATTTTTAGATCTATGAATCCCATTCGAGCTCTCAAAGATCGCATTAAAGATACTAATAAATATAACTATAATACTGAAATTTATATTGGTGGTATTGATGGTACAGAAGTTGAAATAGGAACACCAGTTATAAATTTAGATCAATCAAATGATATTAGATTACTATTCCCTAATGAAGCTCGTCTTCGCAACCTTTCTTATACATCAAATATTAAGGTTAATATTCTAATTAGATTTACTTATACTGAAATTGCACCTAATGGAGAATTCAAAGAACAACACGAAGAAAAAAAAATGGAAGGTATTAATCTCTTCAAAATTCCCATTATGTTACATAGTCGTTATTGCCAATTACATGGAAAACCGAAAGAATTTTTAAAACAGGCAGGTGAATGTCCCTATGATAATGGTGGATATTTTATTATTGATGGTTCTGAGAAAGTTCTCGTCAGTATTCAAGAAAAAGCCTTCAATACAATCTATACTCAATTTAAACCGAATGATCCTCAAATTCGAGCTACTGCATATGTTAAATGCTTAAACTCTACAACTCGTAATGTAGAAAATGTTAGTTTCGCTATTTGGAGAAAAAACGAAGCTATATATGTAACTTTACCGATGGTAAGAGCCCCCATAAATGTTTTTATTTTATTCAGAGCTTTAGGAATTCAAAGTGATGAAGCCATCGTCCGTTTAATCTTCCCTGATCCTAATTCGGCTGATGCACAATTCTTACAAGATAAATTAATTCCTTCCATCATAAATGCATATCCCTTTTTAACTACAAAATTAGCAATTGAATATATTAAATCCGTTACAAAAGGCTTTACAATTGAAACAGTATTAGATATTCTTAGAAATAAATTCTTCATTCATATCGATGACACTTCAGGAGCACGTGTAAATTATCTAGGTGAATGTGTTAGAACTTTATTAAAGATTGGTTATGATTTTGAACCAGAAATTGATAGAGATGACACAAGAAATCAACGTTGTTTAACAAGTGGCTTCTTAATACAACAATTATTTTATCGTACATATAAAACTTGGGTAAAAGCCGTTCAAAGACAAATTTCTGAGATGTATAACTATAATAAACTCATGTTTAGTGGTATGAATTTTATGAATATTTTTTCTGATGGACAACGTTCAAAAATCTTTGTTGAAGGCATGATAACTGATACTATGAATAGTAGTTTTAAAGGTCGCTGGGGGGCAGCTCTTGGAGAAGAAAAACAAGGTGTTTTACAACCTCTCAGTCGTTTATCTTATTTGGATTTCATGAGTCATTGCCGCAGAGTTGTTAATACCGCTTCAGGACATGGTTCAGCCGTTACTGGACCGAATAAACTTCATCCAAGTCAATTCGGGTACTTCTGTACTAATGAAACACCTTCAGGTAAAAGTATTGGTATTACAAAAAACCTTACTGTTCTTGCAACAATTAGTACAGGTATGCAACCAGGTTCTCTAATAGAATGGCTATTTGAACGTGGTGGTGTTGTTACATGTTCCTCTATTAATTCTGATGAAAAATCTTTCTATATTCCTGTATATATTAATAATGGTATTATTGGTTATACATCTAACCCTCATCCATTATTGAAGGTTTTAAAAGCAATGAAGAGAACTGGATGGTTGCCTGCATTTGTTAGTGTAGGATTTTCTTACTCTTTGCGTCGTGTATTTATTTTTTGCGATGAAGGTCGTCCTTTGAGACCATTAATTGTTTTAGACGATGATCATCAATTTCCTACAACTAAAATTGCTCAAATGAAGTCTTGGCGTGATCTTCTAATGGGAACTCATCCCAGAAGACAAAAAACAAGCCTTAGTAATAGTATCTTCGAAGATCCACTTTCAGAAAGACAAGGAAGACCCACAGTTGAAGATTATCTCAAAGAATTAGAACCATATAAAAGTGTTCTTGAATATATTGATCCATATGAACATAATGAAACCCTAATTGCCTGTTACCCTGAACATATAATTGCTGAAACAACTCATGTTGAAATTCATCCATCCACTATGTTTTCTATTTTAACTGGTCTCATCCCTTATGCTAATCATAATCAAAGTCCTAGAAACCAACTTTCATGCTCACAATCAAAACAATCTATTAGTGTATATGCTACAAATTTCATGAATAGATTTGATAATAGCGGACATGTAGCCTTCTATGGAGAAGCACCAATTTCACGGACATTATATTATGATTACTTAGGTGAAGGACGTATGACATATGGTAATAATGCGGTTCTTGCAATTGCAACATTTGGTGGTTTTAATCGGGATGATGGCTTTATTTTAAATAAAGATTCATTAGATCGAGGTTTATTTAGGACAGCAGCATATCGTTCTTATGAATTTTACGAAGAAGACGATGAAAAAACTCAAATGAAAACACGTATTGGTAACCCTGCAAAAATTCAAGGTTGGCTAGATTTGAAACCTGGACTCGACTACTTGAAATTAGATGATCGTGGAATTATTCGTGTAGGAGAATATGTTGATGAAGATACTGTCATTGTTGGAGGTTACACTCAACCAGAAAAAGGTAAATACAAAGATGCTTCATTAACACCCAAGGTATGGACACGTGGTATAGTTGATAATGTAACTATAAGTGTTAATAATAAAGGCCTCAGACTTGTAAAAGTCCGTGTAGTTCAGGATAGAGTTCCTGAACTTGGAGATAAATTCTCCAATCGCCATGGACAAAAAGGTACTATTGGCATGATCATTCCTGCACAAGATATGCCTCGCTCTGCTCGGGGTATTGTTCCTGATATTATTGCTAATCCTCATGCAATTCCATCTCGTATGACTATGGCGATGTTATTAGAAACTTTATTGGGTAAAACTGCAGCATGTCATGGAGCTGTTGGAGATGCAACTACATTTATGAATGAAGGTAATCCTGCAGATGCTATTGGAGCTGTTCTCGAATCTCAATATGGTTATGAACGTTATTCAAATGAAATTTTATATGATGGTATTTCTGGAAAACAAATGGAATGTGCAATCTTCATTGGACCTGCCTATTATATGAGACTCAAACATATGGTGGAAGATAAATGGAATGCTCGAGGTGCTGGTCGTAAAGAATTAAGAACTCGTCAGCCAACTGGTGGTCGTGGTAATGAAGGCGGCTTGAAGATCGGTGAAATGGATCGAGATGCAATTATTTGTCACGGTATAAGTGCATTTATTCGTGAATCATATATGGATCGTGCTGATGGTGATACATTCCCTATTTGTACTGGATGTGGCACTATACCAATTTACAACGAAAAATTGGATCTTGCAGTTTGTCCTAAATGCCAAGGTCCTGTTAAATTCGCAGGTAATTCAATTGATACACTGGAAATGATCCCCCCCCTAACAAAACCTTCTGCACCGATCGTAAAGGTTGAAATGCCTTATGCAGTAAAATTATTAGATCAAGAAATGTCTCTAGGCAATATGTCATTGAGATTTATTCCTCGTACTCGTGCTGATAAGATTGGAAGAGAAAATATAATTGTTAAACCTGAAGACTTTACTGCAACTCAGATACAATTACCAGAATTCAAATTACCTGAAACAACAATACCTGAACTCGAAGAAACTAAGACAGAATCTGAGACCAAGATTGATAGAATTAGTCCAAACCTACAGAATCTTGCATCACTCGCTAAATCTGTTGGTATGACACTCGTACCTGAAGGCTCCTCCATGGCCAGAGAAATGAATGGAAGTGCTCCTATACAAAATAATACAGGTCCTCAAATTTTGATGGAAAGTGAAAGAGTTCCTGGAGAACCGATTGTTGAAGGTTCAACATTGGAAGAGGGAGTAGAATTCCCAGAACAAGAAGAAGAGGTTCAAGTGTTACCTGGTGCCATTCCTCCTACTCCTGAGTTGAAGGTTCTTGGCTCGAAGGCAAGTTTAACAACTCCTAGAGTAGTTCAACCACAACCCATAATGAGTCCTGAACAAATGGCCTCTGTCTTGGTTAATACAGCTATTCAACAGCCTCAAGTTTTTATGAATGCTGCTAACCAGGCTAATCAAGCTATTATGCCTACTGGTCCCGCAATAGTTGTTGATACAAGCCCGAGAGCATTAGCAGCAGATGGACTTTTACCAATGTCGCAGCAAGGTGGGCAACAGGATACACTAAGAGTAACTAGAAGGAGACAATCAAAACCAGTATTTGATGATGAAGCTACGGCCCCTCCTTCTGCGCCAAGAGCCACAGGTCCAATTATTATAAATAAATTGGGCTAAACTGGACAAAATAATAATCTAAAAAATTGACATAATATTTTTAGAGGTGAATAAGCAAAGATGTCGTTCGAATTAATCAATGCTTTGTATCGTTCTCGTCTAACTGTATTAGCGCTTTTGAAGCGACGTAATTATAATGTAACACCATTTGAACGCTTTTCTACTAGAGAAATTGAGCTTATGTTGGGTGATTCATCAGGAAAGCATGCACTCAATATTCGTGTTGAGAAAGAGAACTCAGAGGATAAGAGAGTATGTCATGTACTTTATTTCAATCCGAAATTCAAGAAATACGATGATTTCGTGGATGATCTGAAACTGACAGATGAAGAATTGACACAAGCTGAATTTATGGTAATGTTACAAGATGAAATTAATGACAGTCATCATGCTGCTTCTATGAGACATTGGGTGAAGAACAAACGTAAAGTACATTTCTTCAATCTTTATCGTCTTACTTTCAATCCTTTGGATCATATTCTACAACCAAAGTTTGAAATTGTTGCAGAAGATAAACATGAAGATCTATTGAAGGCCCTTAATTGTACTAATAAGACTCAACTACCGATTATTCGTTATCATAGTGATGTTGTTACCCGTTGCCTGGGTTTGGCACCAGGAGATATTATTAAAATTACACGGCCAAGTGAATCAGCAGGTGAATCAATTATTTACAGTGTTTGTGGGGCATAAGGGCATTATAAAATATGCCCGAAGTGATAGATAAATATGCCGGCACTAATCGAACCATTTTTTGCCACAAATGGTGGTGTATCAGATACTGTTAAAAGTAATTTTCAGACACGATTTGAGAATCTAAAAGCTCAAAAAGCGGTTCTAGATGCATATATTGCAGGAACAAATAAAACAGGATCAACACTTTCAGCAGATATTAATAATTTACAAGCACTTTTTGAATCATATGTTAAATCTGGTGGTGTTAATAATGCATTTACTCCTTCGAAACCAGATGGAACTCCACCGACAAATTCTAATACAGTAGCTGATGCAGTTGAAATACTTAATAGTAAATTAAAGACTTATAGAGAAAATATTTTGAATAATTTACAATCCTTACGGCGTGATATTTTGGCAACTATTGATGTAAATGCATTAACTAATTCTGTTTCAACACAAGTGCAGAAGATTGAAGCCTTGAAGAAACAAATTGAAGAAGAAAACAATAATCTTTCTACGGCATTTACCCGTGATGCTATGTTAGAACACAAAGATAAAGCAATTAGTTATCACCAAACATGGGGTTTCTTACAGCGTCCGTTAAGGAAACAAAGTATTCCCTATATTGTTTTTTCTATTTTAGCTTTTACATTTTTAGGTATTTTTAGTGCAATTTTATTATACCCTATTCCTGAAGTTGATCAGTCTATGACTGCACCTGGTCAAACAGGTCAAATCTCTGCCTCAGTAATTGGAAAATCAATTGAAGGCATATTTAGTCTTATGAGTAAGAAATTAACTATTCTACTTACTTCAGGGTTTTCACTTTTACCCTTAAATAGAATATGGCAAGGCATGGAAATTGCTCATATTGTTGAATAAATTATATAAAATCTGAATCGTATTATTTATTTATATAAAAACACATAATACGATAGATATGGCGACTGCATTTTGTCCTTCAACAAATGAAGCATTTGACGATACATCCCTTATGAGAAAATATACTGGTACCAGTATTTTACCTTCTCAGGAAATTGATGCCTCTAATCGAAATAATGATGAATTTGAAACATTAACTTCTAATTTCCTTGCTAATCATATTTTATCGATTAAAGGCACAGTGATTCCGGCTCCCCCTGAATTGAAATATGCTAAAGTATCCCAAGACGAATTAATTAAAAAATATATGATGGATGCTGATAAATTAAAAACAGACATCAAAAACGAGTATTGCTATTATGAGGCCAGATACAAATATGCTATTAGAACTCTATTTAATAATATCGCTAATGCTACGGCAGGTGCAACTGGAGCCACTCAAGCTAATATTGATAAATACACCAACTTTTCAGTAATTCTTAATCGCCGCTTACAGGATATTTCTCAGATTGCTAATGCAATTACCCAGGATCAATATTCTACCACTCAGGAATTCCAGACACAAGTTAATCAATACAATGTTGAAATCAACAATAATCTTAAGACCCTTCAAGACCAAGCTGCTATTCTTAAGAAAGAGATTCCTGCGGTTGAACTCAAGAAAAGAATGGTCGAATACACCCGTGAAAAGGCCAATGCCCACAAAAATCTATTATCTCTTTACTTTTTCCTTGATGTTGTTGCACTAGGACTCTTATTCTATGTATATAAAGCTACTTAATGATATTTTATTTTTAAAACTCCCGGTTTATTTTAATGCTGAAATACATTAGATAGTATGGCTCAAGCACAGGCAGCAGCGCTTAATGTAAAACAAGGCCTTGATCTTGCTACAGCAATGAATCTTGATCTTTTAAAACAAAATGGTCAGCTCGATACATATTTGCAAAATAACATGGATAATGTTCTCAATACCATCTATTCATCCAAAGATGCTAATGCTGCAAAGACTATGGGTGATTTAGGACGTGCTATTGATGTGCAAAAGAACATGTATGTATATCATTCTCGTAACAAGGATATGGTTAATTTAGCCAAAGATCCTACTGAACGTATGAAGCAAGATGCAAATGCACTTATTCATGACAGAGACCTTGCACAGCGTCAATATGAAATTAACCAATGGACATCCGGCAATCGTGAAGATACCCTCTTTGTCTATCAAATCATCTTCATTGCAGTACTAGTTCTTGCCTTACTTACAAGTATCTGGAAAATGGGCTTCATTGGTGCAGGATTTGTCGGTCTTAGTGTCTTTGTTCTAATTGCTATTATCATTCTAACAATCATTAATCGTGCTCAATATACTGCAATCCAACGTAACCAGAGATACTGGAATAAACGTGAATTCCCTAGAGCACAAGGCCCTCCCATCCCGGTCCCTGATTGTCCTACAGCTGCCAATCTACTTGTTGGTGCTGCTGCTGGTGCTGCGGCTGGAGCTTCAGCCATCAAGAATGCCCCGAATACATTTATTAGTGCTTTACAATCAGGTCTCAGTCAAGCAAGCTCAGGTCTCAGTCAAGCCAGCACAGGTCTCAATGCATTACGCACACCTCAGTAATTTAATCAAAAAATTTAGACTTTAATTTATATTGTACTATTTTTCTCATTAATAATACCATATAAATTAACAGATGGCAGGTGTTACAAATACTAAATGTGTAGCCAATACTGGTGAATACGCTACAGGTTATAATAATTATATAAAATCATGTGCAAATTCTGCACAAGTCTCGTCTATGCGACAGAATTTCTTCAAAAATCAAATAAATTATGATAATGAATTCAAGACAGTGAAGGCTCTTGCAGATTCTGAAATTACTGATATTACTGGTCTATTAGCTGGTACAACTGATAAAAGTAATGCATTAGGAAATTATATTGATTCGATGAAAAAAGAGGAGGCAACCTTGAGGACTAAATTAGACGAAATGAAATCAAAAACCGAAGCTCTCAATGCTCAATTTGTCGATAGAAAATCTGGCGACGAAGATGAAGAAGCTCATAAAGGCTCTAAGATCAGCTCCTTACAAGATTATACTCTTGCCGCTCTTTTCATTTCCTTCCTTTTCTTTGCTCTTACCTTCACGCTTTTCTTAGCTAAGTCTAATGGATATTCTATTATAACATTTGTGTTGTGTATTGTGCTATTTACATTCCTTGGATTAATAATGTGGTCCGTTATCCATTATATTGGTTGAAAGCCGGTTTAAATTTGGAATTATTATAATATCGTAGATATTATGGCAGATATGGACGAACGTATTAAGGCACAAGATTCAATTGTTCAGGCAGTTATTGAGAAGTTTTTGGTAAGAGCTGAGTTCGGTCAGAGGAAATATGGAACGAATCTTGATAGAACTGATCTACACGTAAAAGACTGGATTCAACATGCCCAAGAAGAACTTATGGATGGGATTCTTTATTTGGAAAAACTAAAAAAAGAAATTAATATGTCCGCTACCGGGTCATCATCCTAAGGACTTCTATGCTTCAGCTTCCCATGCTTGTGCGTCATCAAGTGACATAAATACACGTACATGCATAAATACTTCTCGTTTATTAACAAGGATTGGATCACGACCCAGCTCCTCTCTCAACTTATTTTTCAAATCAATATCATTGAGTTTCTTCGCACCTGATGTCTGACCTTGATCAGCATACCATGTGGAATATGCACGACTAATTTCACGGAAAGTTGTCTCTGCACCAACAGCCTTACCACCGATTCGGAGACAATTATTCTTGAATTTAGCAAAGGAATCATATGACTCTAGATATTCAGTAATTGCAGCCTTCACTATAGGAGGGGCAGGATTCATAGAATACTTTGCAGCTTTGAATTCTGTATTATAAATATGTACCAATTTAGAGAAGAATGGTGTGCGCCATGCTAGGATCTTCTTATCAAGTGAGTAATCAATAGGATATACATGTTTTGATGCATCGATCTCAGGACTTGACGGTTCCTTGAATCTTGAAATAAACTCTTCAACACGAATACGACGCTTTGTGCCACCATCCATGGAATTGATTGGTGGCAACTTATTGCACTGAATCATAATCTTACCCATAATCTTCATGATAATAGGATCTTTGAATAGACCACGGACAACAAATTCATCACCACCAGTCAATTTCTTCATCAAACTTGTATTAATTGCTTCACCTTCTTCGAGCTCTTGCATATAAATCAATCGTTTTCCAATTGCCATAAGAAATTCTGGGCTAGCTGCACCAGGATCCGCTGACTTACGAGTAATTGTTGTAGATGGCAAAGCAACAGCATATTCGCCCAAAGTCTTCGCCAACAATTCAGTGATCTTAGATTTACCATTACCTCCACGACCTGTCCAAATATAGAATTCTTGGTCTGTGTTCTGGCCTTCAAGTAGTGATGCGAAATACAACCAAGTATATTTACGAAGACTCTCATCAGGGAAAATCTTCTCCATGAAATCATCAATTTCTTCGTAAATAGGATCGGTTGGATCATATGGTACATAAGGAATAGGATCGAGCCCTGTTGTCTTCCCTACTTGATAACTTACGAGATCTTCAGGACGACCAGCACGGAACTCAACATGAGGATCATCTTCTGGTCCAGCACGAAGGTTCAAAATACCATTTGCACATCCCAATAAGAATGGATTCATATTCAAAATCTCAAAGAATTGCTGGTTACGACGGGTAGTTGTTTTACGATCTTCGAGCCTATAACGGAATTGTTCTTCACATTCCTTCAAGACTCCTGATTTGAATCCTGAATCATACAATTTACGCTCAAATTTGAGTAGCTCATTAATACGTTGAAACTCAGGTGATGTCTTGAATTCAGATGGATTAACCGTTGCCAACGCTGGTTTAAGCCTATTACGAGCTGCCTGAATAATATCAACAACACGATCACTAATATGTGCTCGGATATCATGAGACTGTGGGATAGGCGACCATACATGTCCAACATATTCAAACCAATCAACGGTTCTTGAATTAGGGGAACTAACATAATTGTCACCAAAGATGTGTTTCATAATCTTTGCTACATGATGGTGATTGCATTCAAGCGCACCACGCATGACTTTATCAATAATATCATCATCATTGATTTCATTATAGCGTTTAAGATTATCATTTTTGGCCCACCAACGAAGAGATTTAATTGTTAGCTTATTCTCATGTGCTTCACGTTTCATTTGAGGACTATCCCATTCAGCACGTAATTTACTTACATTGTTGAATCGGGATTTTGGGGATTTCGCTGAACATTCCATATAGACTTGGAACATATCAGGTGATGGATCAATGGTGTGTAGGCACCAACCAACTTCCTTCCAGGTAGTATAGTTATCCATCCGTTCAGCTGATAGACATTCAAGAGCAAATCGCTTAGCGAACTCAATCTGTCCATCATCGAGGTCAGGAACATCACGCAAGAATTTGGGTAGATGTGCGCTGACAGTTTCATTAATTGTATCTGTGTGTGTCAAAATCTCATCATCAGAATCAACATCTCCTGCTCCACCTCCTTTAACAATATTGTTCTTCGGTAAAGGAGTTGCTACAGGAGTAGGAGCGGGTTTTGTGTAAGAAGTCCATTCGTCCTTCTTATCTTCACGAATAACCAGTTCTGAAATGAGAAGATTGTAACGAATACTGAACATCTCCATCAAATCACGATTATCGTAATCTTTGATATTACCGAATGTTAGTTTTCCACCTTTCTGTGTATTACATTCATATACAGCGGTAATTTCATATGGTGGCAAATCAGGTTTGGATTCTCCATAAAAGAGCCATCCAGTTGTTCCTGCTGCAATTGTTTTATCATAAACATCTTCATCAGAATTAATATATTCTGTTCCTTCAAAGCATTCACTAATAATATTCCTGTCGAGTAGAATGAGACGCAATACTTTCTGTTGATCAGAATGCATAACGATATCAGGACAAATGATGTGAATACCATCTTTATTGATCTTTTCAGTAACTCCATCATGATATTTTTTATCTTGATAGGGAGCTGGACGAAGAGTAACGAAGAACCGAGGGTTATCATAATCATTGAGATCGAAGAATTCTACAAGAACGCTTGTAAGACCTGCAATGAAATTACCGATGTGTTCATCATTAAATCTCCGTGTGAGTTGTTGTTCAGGAGAATACCTGAAGTCAAGATCAATTAGAAGAGGAGAATACTTATCAGAGCGCCGTTGTTCCACAAGGTTCATCGGCGCTTTCTTTTGTACAAACAAATGATTATGAAGCTTATCGAAGAATTCAGGATAATCTTTATCCTCAATCATCCACCTACCATTCCTCATCGCAGTCATGGAACATGGCGCACCTTTCTTTTCAACCCTACGAGTTTCGAGCCATTTCTGAAAAGTAATAGGAGTAGCAGCCATTTTAGTCTAATCTAAGAGAATTTATTGACAGATTTTACGCACTAATCGTAGGCTCAATTTTCCTGAGTGGCTTTAAGCCCCCCCTTGGCGCACAATTTAATGTCCAACCAATCTTATATAGTTCGTTGATAGAATTCTATTTCCTCCTATATTTGGATTTACTCCGTTTTTGAAAACATATGTAAATGTTTGTCCTGCCGATATATCTCCCATATATGATGCTGCTTGAGAACTATCTTCTAAATAAATTCGAACCAATGAATCTGTAACTGGACCTATATGACTAAATCTCATTGCATCAAAACCTGAGTTTGGCCATAAACCCAATGTACCCAGTTGTAACTCTAAATCCTGTACAATTCCTGTGCTATTTGTAAATGTATTTACCCATCCTAATGTACTTATTACAGTACTTACAGTGTGACCTGCAGGTGTTGTCCCTACTGTTAATGTTGAAAATGGAACCGAATTGCGTGATGCAAAATTACTAACCTGATTAGTTAATGTATTAACGGATGAACTTAAGGTTGAAAGACCCTGAGTATTTTGTACTATCATACATGCCTCTACCGCATTGTAATATGTTAATGTACTTAATATTGTACTTACATCTGCTAAATTATCTCTTATTCCTGTAACAACTCCATCCAAACATACAATTGTTTGATATGACTGGACAATTATACATGCCTCAATAGCATTATAATATGTTAATGTACTTAAAATAGTACTGACATCAGTCAAATTACTTGTTAGCGCCGTTACTGACGAACTTAATGTTGAAATAGCCTGAGTATTCTGCACTATCATACATGCCTCCACCGCATTATAATATGTTAATGTACTTAAAATAGTACTTACATCAATTAAATTTTCAATAGTATTATAATTAATTATATGAGAACTAGTGCCATTAATAACCTGGATATTCAAAGTAGAATTAATAGATGAACCAGCCATATTAACATTTGAAAGTGCAGGAAAGCCTGCCCAATATGCTGGATCACCACCAGCTCCACCATGCGTTACTAAGAAATTTACAGTACTCACAAGTGATGAAACGGTTGTACTCAATGGTATTATAACATCTCTTATTGATGATAATTGTCTTACTGTTGCGGCATCATCTAATTCGATACCATCTGCAACTTTGCGAAGACGAACCAAATTGAAGTATGTCGCTGTTTTTACTTCTAAAACCTTGAAAAAGGCATCATCTAAAATCTCCGTTGCCATAACGCTCCTCTAATTCTGCAGTTCAAAACCTTTATACGGGTTACAGACACGTATATTCCATATTCGATAAATTAATTAGAAAATACAAGCCCACCCTGTCCATTCATTATCCTAAGAATATTGTAATTTCTTGCATACATTCTTAATTCACGACTTGTATTTAGACATTGGCCAGTCGAATTAAATGATAAATGGAAACTAATATCATCTAAACGTGATGCATTACATGTACCGGAAGGCTGAAATTCTTCGGGCTTCAATGCAAATGAATATACATAAATGAATTTCTTTGATGTTCTTGAATGATACTCGTATGTCTGTGCGTTTCTAAAATACTCAGATTGCTTGCCCTCAAAACGATCATTTCCATTAAATATAAATCTTGCTTGCTCAAATGTATCATATTCATTTGGTGAATATTTAAAATAATTATTTCCTATCAATGTATTTCCCGCTAATAAACACGTCGTTGCATCAGGCACAACCCATACAATTTCCTTTAATGGGTGGTTAAATTCCATCTTTGTCATAAAATTCTCCGCTCCATCTGGAATACCAATTGCTGTATTATATTGCAATTGTTCTATTAGCATCTCATGTGATTGTGTCACAAACTTACGTCTCTCTTCAACATCTAAATAAATATAATTTGCCCACAATGAAATATCAATCGCATCCCACACATTACCTGCATAATCAAATGGAACACGAATATTTACATCTGATTTTACAAGCTCCACCGGAGATCTAAGATCTATAATAAAACGAACTTCGTGATATTGAAGTGCTAGTAATGGTAAATATAATCCGGGATTGCGATTAAACCAAAATTGTAATGGAAGACGAAATTTGTATGTTGAACCACAAGTATTAGGTAATGCATTAAAAGGTAATGATTGATCACTGTAATATTTACCTATCATTTGTCTATAACCATACTGTTTGCCTTCATCAATTGCAATTTCTGACCAAATCTCCAACCAATCCCCATATTGCTTGTCGATTGATTGACCACCAATCAACATCTCTACGGACTTCACTGCTGCATGCATAAATGAATTAGCAAAACCAGCCCATGTACTTGTTGCTGGTGCTCCATTTGCATCAAAACCAGCTTGTTGCTGCAATAATGCCGGCACAGATACCTCTAAATGCATTGACCCTAGAAGATCACCTACACGCTCTATTACGACCTCCATTCGCTTTCCAAATTTTCCATTCGAATTCATATCCTTTTGACGAACCCACTCCATCGCAAAATTTGTGTGACGCCGATATATCAACTTGAAGAAAGTAATCTGAGGATTACCCGTTAAATATACATCTTGAGCGCCGTACGCTACTAATTGAATTAAAGCACCTCCTGCCATATTTGTCCTCTATTATTAATATCGTTTAGACACCTGGTCTAAATAACGCTACCATGAAAAATTGATTAATCTAAATATTTTCGTAAAACATATAATAGAACAATATGTCTGCTACCGAATCTGATGGAACTAAACTCGCTACTGCCATGAAATTCTGTCCAGTTTGTCGTTATTATCTATACTTGAATGTAACGACAGATGGAAAACTCACACGACTCTGCAGATCTTGTGGTCACTCCGAAGAAGAAGAAGGTGGGGGTCTCGTTACTTATACCAATCTCGAAGAGAAAGTCAATGAAGGATATAAAATTCTCGTCAATGAATTCACCCGTGATGATCCGACACTGCCTCATGTCGATAATATTAAATGCAAAAATGATAACTGTCCTTCTGTCAAAGGCTCAACAAAGTCAGACGTGATTTACATCAAATATGACAGTGTTAATATGAAATTCTTATATATTTGTAATGTTTGTGGTGATCAATGGCGTAGCAGAACTTAATTGCGGCGC